>ENA-UEQB01003256-UEQB01003256.1-human-gut-metagenome-genome-assembly--contig:-NODE-3256-length-10476-cov-2.793634_pt1 | contig 10476 bp, 5 predicted proteins | sample MGYA00242901_ERZ507918 | MGnify/ENA primary metagenome ERZ507918 (study PRJEB26167, sample SAMN06115405) | human gut metagenome | host: Homo sapiens | place: China:Sichuan | collected 2016-04-06... | reverse complement strand
GCGCCTGCTGAGTTTTGAGCATGTATATATTTTGGTCGCTCTGCTTTTGTTACCAACTCTTCAAAAAATGCATATTGCCTTTGGTTTCGCCGGCAACTAAAATGCGGCGCACTCCTTGCTTTTGGCGGCTGCACGCCTCAACGGCATTGTCCAAAAGATTGCCCAGCACCGTACACAGTTCCACATCGGTAAGCGGCATCTGATCAGGAAGATCGAGCCGCACCTGAAATTCTGTCCCTTGTATCTGCGCCATGCCGTAGTAGTATTCAATCAGCGCATTTACGACGGGATTTTTACAGAACGCAACATAGGAGTGACCCGATGACGCCGCAACCTGTTCCTCTACCTGCAACAGGAAGGAGCAGATCTCCGTCTGCCCACGTTCAGAGGCCATGCGGTCTATGGTGTGCAGATGGTGTTTGATGTCGTGGATCAGCCTTCTGTTTTCTGCCGCTGCTTCAGAAACCTGACGGCTGTATTCGGTCTGCATAGAAAGCTGACGGATGACCTGCTTGCGTTCTTCCTGAAAAATCAGGCTGTTTCCATACCCCTCTACCACATCGCGCCAGAGGGAATAACCGATGGCGGCTGCTATGAAAAAGCTGCCCCATTCCACAAACCAACCGCCGATAACCGGCTCATAAACCGGCAGAAGGCGATCCCATATAAAGGCGCAGGTTGCGGCTGCCGCAGCATAGAAGATCGGCCTGCTCCGTTTTTCTCCTCTGTGAATGGCAAGCACAGCGATGATAAGCAGATAGAGTGCAGATGCCGCCTTGTAACAAAAGACCGATGCAGAGAAGAAACGAATCGCTCCAAGGGAGAGATGGGAAGCCATCATGCCATACACAAACGCATATACCAGGAAGGCAGCGCCCACCCCATTACTGATGGCCGCAGGCAGGAAGCCCGGCCTGCATATCCGGTTTTGCAGAACTACGATCAGCCAGGTAACCAGATAGATACAGAACAGTTCCATCGTGTACCAGGGGAATACGGGAACCGCAGCCAGCATATGAAGCACAGGATAGGATGACAGGCCGCACATGGCAAGGCAGATCAGTCCGAACAGGAATGTATTGTTCTGTTTCATCCGGCGGCTGAAATAAAAGGACAGCAGCGCACAGACAAAGGTAACTGTACAGCCAAACAGGCAGAATGCAAACCGGATTCCTCTGGTTGTATTGACCGCCAGCATCGTTCCGAAAGCAGGCGGATAAACAATCCCTCCGTAAAAGTGGTCATAGTTGCTGACCGCTATGGTGAGTGTGACCGGTTTTCCGCCATGAAAAGTGACCATGCGGTTTTGAACCAATGGTGTCCCATGTGCAGGTTCCCCCATTTGCAGGATCAGGTCTTGATCCAGATAAAGGTTGTAAGCAGAAAACACTTCCGGGATTTCCAGTGCATACACTTCCTTCCGTTCCGGCAGAAAGAATGTCATCTGGTAAGTCCCGCAGCCATAGGGAGAAGGGCTTGCAGGACTGGAAAAATTGGTCTGCTCTCCGATGGAAAGGTAGCGCATATAATGGCTTTCATCTTGTATTTCTTCCGGGGTCAAAAGCGCGTCAGGATAAAATGCCCAGCCGGATACCAGAAAGCGCACCGGTGACTTTTGAAGTTCTTCCTCAGAAAGCGCCAGAATCCCATTTGCCGCCTGGATTGTGTGCTGACCATATTTATTATTGAACTGATACAGGCCAAGAAAAAACAGGGATGAGCACAGGCAGACCATACATAAGGCAGCATATTTTTTTACCACAGAAGATACCATCTTATTTTCGCCTCCTCCTTAGGAAAAATTCACCGGCAGACAGAAGAACCAGACAGACCGGAATGAAAAAGAATATGGGCGGCCAGCTGTGCTCTGTGTCGGCAGCATGTGCCAGGGAAGCGGTATCTTCCTTTCCCACAATGGTGTAAGTCCCTGTATGGCTGATCTGAAAGGAAGCGGCTTTCGCCGTATCGTCGTAACCGGTCATGGGGATTTCCACGCCGCTTTCATCACAAAGGAACAATGTGCCGGCTGCCGGGTCATTTGGATAGGGCAGCATGACAGAAACATCCGGCAGGGAGTTGAGCACAGTTCCATTGATGGAAAACGAAAAAGAAAAACCGCCATCCGTATCCTTTTGGATGATGACTTCAATCTGATCTTCGTTTTGGATACCCTCCGGCAAGGCGTCTTTGGGTATGCTGATGGTGATTCCCTGTTTGGAAAAGACGGCTCTTTGCTCCCCTGTTTGCAGCATCATCAAAAAGCGCGTGCCGGAAATCCGGTCAGTGGTTTCATCGAAGAACTCTGAAAAAGCAGGGCTTTTGGAATCCGCATCTTCCTCTGTATCACCGTTTGCCTGTTCCGATGGGAAATCGTCTTTATCGATATCTATGGAATCATCCTTTCCATCCCAGGATGGCTCGGAAGGCTTGTGATCCGCAGGATCATTTTCCCCGCTGACCGGTGGTGCTTTTTCAGAATCATCGGAATCCGTTCCACCGCCATTTGTTGCAGGCGATCTTAAAGGCTTTGTGGAGGGCCTGTCTGCGAAACCGTCATCCTGATCGTCGGTATCTTCAGGAGGCGGCTGAATGATGGTGTCGGGTGGATTTCCGCCTGCATCCCCTCCATCCCGGTCGCCTTCATGATACCCTTCAAGGACAATTTCATCTGCGTAGGTAAAGGACAGGATGCCGGTCTGTCCGCCGTCATAATCGACCTGAAGGCGGTAGCTGCTGCCCGGTGTCAGCAGACGGGTGGCAATCGAGAGCATTTCCTGACTCACATAAACGCCACTTTCCAGGCGGTTCCATGAACCGTTGTTTTCGGACAGCCATACACTGATCTTATCCTGTTCTCCCGGAGGTGCAACCCAGGGAAAATAAAGGTTTCCTCTGGCGGCCAGAAAACAGTTAATGTCTGGTCTATCCGGAGCCTGAACAGAAACAGGAATTGTAATTTCAGGGAAATCGACACGATCCGCAAATACGGTATTTTCCGGTGCGGTCAGCCTTCCTGTTGCATGGTACAGTCCCACAGTATTCAGATCAATACACGAAAAATCCCATTCCACCACAGCGGTGTAGTTGGTTCCATTTTCCGCATAGCATTCCAGATAATACGGGGAGGCGGCGAATAATTCTTCCAGCGCTTCAACTTCGCTGCCCTGTGGGAGCGCAAATGCATTTGTATAAGGATACCATTGCTCTATGGAGGTAATGACAGCAGGCGTCATTTCTTCTACCCGGACGGGAATCTGCAGCTCCTGCAATACAGCTTCACCAAAGGCAGACCCCTCCGGCAGTTCAATCCGGCCTGCTGCGGCATATTCTCCCGGAGTGGTCTGGTCAATGGCTGAAAAATCCCATGCGACAGAAAATGTTTCCTGCCGGATTTCTTCACCGGCTGTTACAGTAGCGCAAACGGTCTGATACTGAAGGGCCAGCTGATAAATTTCCTCCAGGTCATCATCAGACGGTGTGGTTCTAAGGGGCAGGGTAAAAGCCGGCAGGGAGAGCAGTTCGCCTTCATTTTGTATTTCCGTGACAAGGACGAGGGGTATTTCTTCCGATGCTTCCGGTGTTTCCGGGGTTCCGCTATCCAGTGCCCCTGAAGCTTTGTTTTCTAAACCCGGCGGATTCTCCCTTCTTTCATCGGCGTTGGCTGGGGTTGCAGTTCCAGCGGCAAATGCGGGGATACTGCCGGTAAAGCAGAGGAGGCAGGCCAGACAGCCCCCCAGAATACGCCTGCGTATTTGTTTCATTCTCATACGATACGCCCCATTCCAGAGAAAACATACTGACGGTAGGTTTCCCGCAGCTGTTTTCCATTGCGGAGAGCAATCGGAAGTGCCTCCCCGTTTATCAAACGGAAGGTTTGGCTGTCAACATGGCTGATATAATCCATGTTGATTAAAACGCCCCGGTAGCAGGGCAAAAAACGCTTGTCCTTCTGCAATGCGGCAGTGACCTCACGCGTTCCGCCATATGAATCCGTGTCATACGGTTTTGATAATCTATGTATAGAATCTTCTCTGTGGGAAGTTCCAGCTTTTGACGGTCAGCCATAACCGAAAGTGTCATCACTTCATAGGGCGGTTTTAGCTGGCACAGCTCCATCGCTTCTTCAAAATCTGCCTGATGGAGCGAAAGCGGCTTCAGCAGATAATAGCTGGCGGACAGGCTGTACCCCATCCGGGCATAATCTTCTGTAATGGTCAGAAAAACGATCTTACAGAGCCCGTTTTTCTGGCGCAGCCTTCTGGCGGCTTCCATTCCATCCATGTTCTCCATATAGATGTCCATAAAGACAAGTTGAAAATTGACCTGGGCAGCAGCTTTCAGAAAATTCTCTCCGTCCTCAAATTCTGTCAGCGTATAGTCCAGCTGATGCTTTTTCATATAATTTTCCAGGCAGGCAGACAGTTCTTCTCTGTCCTCTGCTCTGTCATCCACAATCGCAATCTGCATCGTGCCATCTCCTTTGCACAATAATCCAATATTAGTATAACATAAAATCGCAGGAAAAACTTGCGTCTTAAACAGGAAACCTGCGTCTTAAACAAAGTCGGTTGCATTTCCCTTGACAAGATGCTACTCTAATTACACTACCAGACTTTCCGATGAGAAGGTCTGGTTTTTTTTATTTGATAGGAAATTCCTATCACATAAAACGCTCCGCGAGGATCGCACTGCGGCGGTTGGGAAGTATGTCGCAGAAGCGACCCGCCGCAGGCGGAGAATCCTGCGAGCAGGATTCTTTTTTTATTTTTTCAGGAAAGGAGGCTCAGCATGAAAATCGCACTTTGTACGGAGCTGAGAAATATGGAATGGTTTGAAAGCAGGCTGCGCTCCCTTTTTGATGGGGATGGGCAGCTTGCGATTGACGAATTGTGGAATGAGAATCAGCTTGCTCAGGCGCTGCGGCGGAGCCGCTACCATGCGGTTGTCATCGCCATGACCGGGGCAAGGGGATTGGAGGCTGCCATTCAGGCGAAGCGGCTGGCACCGGAAGTACCGCTTATCTGGTGGAGTGATGATGAAAACTTCGCCCTGATCGCGTATCACCTGCGTATCCCTGTGTTTCTTCCGGCAGACTGCTCCGATCAGGAGCTATATGAGGCGATAAAACCCATCATGAAATGGAGGTGCGAACATGCGAATTGCGCTGTGCAGTTATAGCCAGAAAGAAAAAGAAACCGCTTTGCTGATGAAGCTGGGCAAAGTAGACCGCTTTGATAACGGCGTGTTTTGTACCTATGCCATGCAGCGGGATGGGCCTTATGATGCTGTGGTGGTCATGGAGGACGGAGCCAGGGGGATGAATTTCTGCATGAGCATACGAGGGTACAGCAGGGATGTCCCTCTCCTGTGGATCAGCAATCAGGCAGAGTTTGAACCCCAAAGCCGCAGGATGCAGACGGACACCTTTTTGGTGAAGCCTGTGACGGAATATCAGCTGCGGGAGGCAGTATCCCGGCTGCTTCAGGAAAAAGGGTAAAAGAGAGGAGTTTACATGAAAAAGAAAAACACCATGCCAGAGAGGGATTGGCAGCAGACCCATGAAAAAATCAGGTGGAGGGAGCTGCGTAAGCGCATACTTGTGATGGGCTTGACCGTTGCGATGGTTGCCAATACTGTAGACCTGTCCGCACTCTCGGTTTCTGCAAAGACCGATGAAAGTGAGACAGGTAAAACGACTATAGTTTCCTTTGAGGAGCTTTCAAAGGACATCACGGAGCAGACCCTGCCCATCGGTGCGCTTGAGAGCGACATCAAGTTTCCGACTAGCCTGACCGTTACGGTAGAAAAGACCACGCAGGCGGATGAAAAGGAAGCCGACGATGAAGAAGATGCTTCCGAGACGGGAGATACAGAGAAAGACGATGCGCAGAAGGATGACAGTAATGGAGATACTGCGTCCTCTGATGATAAGAAAGATACAGCATCCTCAGATGAAAAGGATGGCGATTCCGGCAACGCAGATGCTTCCGAGACGGGAGATACAGAGAAGAACGATGCGCAGAAGGATGACAGTAATGGAGATACTGCGTCCTCTGATGATAAGAAGGATACAGAATCTTCAGATGAAAAGGATGGCGATTCCGGCAATGCGGATGCTTCCGATAAGTCTGGTACTTCTGACAATGGAAATGCAGATACAAAGGATTCGGATACATCAAAGGATTCTGAAAATTCTGACAAATCAAACAACCCAAATGGCTCTAGCAGCTCTGATACAGAGGATACACAGGCACGTGCCGACCTACCCTCTGCTTTTGGTGCGCTTATTGGACAGATGGCGGATGCCCTTCTGCCGCATAAACTCATAGTATACGCGGCAGAGAAGGACGATGCCTCTGACACAGCAGCCACATCCGACGGTGCAGACAATGCAAAGAAAACCGACACAGCATCTACATCCGATAATGCAGACAGTGTAAAGACGACAGGCAGTTCTGACGCAGCAGCTTCCTCTGAGACAGAGACAACGACGGAGAAAATCCGTCTGGAAAACATCAAGTGGGAGCTGAATGTGGAAGAGAGCGACGCAGAAGAATTTGACAGCAGTGAAGCGTCAAACGGCTTCTGCTATGCCTATACGCCGGTACTGCCGGATGAGGATGGAGACGGCAACCAGCTCATATTGGGTAAAGACGTGGAGCTTCCGACCATCTATGTGCTCGTAGGCGAATATGGGATTGCACTGCTGGCTGGGAGTGGTACAGTCCAGATAACAGAAACGAATGCTGACGGAACGAAAGCCCCTTATACCGCCCAGGACCTTGCAACATGGATTGGCGGGCATGGAAGCGCAAACCTGGAAAAAGTTTCCATTAAACTGTTGAATGATGATACCTCCATAACAAAGGAGCTTACTATTGGTACAGGTTTAGCAAAAGAGATAGAGCTGGATTTGAATGGCCATACATTGAAACTGGCTGACGGTGCACGTTTATATTTTAAAAGTGCAAATATAACAATTACCTCATCCGGCTCGAATAAGGGAACAATTACAGGCAGCTATAACTATGCCCAGAGTGAAAAATGGACAGGGGGTGGATTGATAACTGTAGAGAGGAATGTGCTGACAATTAAGCATGTCACAATCAAAAATGCAGGAATCGGTTCCACAGTTGCGATGAGGGCATCTGCGACTTGTACCATTGACAATGCAAGTATTAGTGGAAGTAATAGTGGGCAGGAAGGTACTATTACTATTGATAATGGTAAAGCCTGTACAATTACCCATACGGAGGTGACCGGAAATGTTGCGTCTGGCTATGGCGCTATTATGTTTATGAACAGCTGCTCCGACTGTACCATTGGTGATGGCGCAGTTATTAAAAATGAGAACAGTGGGGGTTACTGCGTCAAAGTCAATCGTAATAAAAACGTTAAAATTACAGTTGAGAAAGACGCTACTTTAACGGCGAATGCTGGAAGAGCTACTATAATGAATACCAGCTATGGTAAGGTAGCTGTAAACATTGAGGGTGGAACCTTTAATGGACGTCTTTTTCTGCCCGATAACAGCCAGATTGCAGGAGGAACCTTTGCCCATGCTTCAGGCTGTGCGATTGAAGCTAATGGTTCTAACAAAACCCTGCAGGACCTTCTGAAGGTCGGCTATACCTTACAGTATGAGGATGGTACCTATGCAGACCTAACAGCCAGGTGGACAGAAAAAGGGAAAAAGGTAACGGCTGTTAAAAGTCCGCTCTATTTCACAACGCATCCAACGATTGCCAGCGGAGCGGAAACTGTGATGGAAAACTATACCTCTTCCGAGGCGCCTGAGCTAACCGTAAAAGCGGAATCTGGCAGTGGCAGTATCTCCTACCAGTGGTATGCCGATGAAACAATAAATGGAACAACAAAAACCAAAGTAGAACAAACGGGGCAGGGTGCAACATCTGCGACCTACAGGATTCCTACGGGACTTTTGGCAGGCACCTATCAATACTATGGTGTAGCGACGTGCGGTGAATATACGGCGACCGCCCAAAAGGCTTCTTTTACGGTAGAAGAAGGTGTTGCGGAAGTTACGGTAGGTGGGAATACAACACGTTATGCAACACTTACGAAAGCAATAGCTGCAATGAAAGATGCAGTAGATGCTGCTGATGCAGACCTTGAAATTACGTTGAAAATTCTGAAAAATATTTCTGAGACAGGAAGCGAGTGGAAAATAGATGGGGGTACAAAAAATATCAATTTTTGTATGGACCTCAATGGCTGTACCGTTACAGGAAAGGGTCTTTATATCATTGGCGAAGGTGTGAAGGCAGTCTTTAAAGACGCAGGCACGGGACAGAATGGAACACTGAACGCCCCAGTTTCTATTCAGAACAAAGCAAAGCTTACGGTAGAGAATGGTAATTATACGTGGAACTTGAAATTTTCCGGCGGTGCGACTGGAGAATTAAAAGGCGGTCATTACAGCAAAAGTATTTATATTGGAAATGCTAATAGCGACAATACAGGCATTTCCTGTACAATTACCGGAGGTGCGTATGATGGAAGTGAGGTTCGAGTATGCGGCGGTGCGGCTCTTAGCGTATCCGGAGCTGATACAAAGATAAAGACTTTGCAGATAGACCACAGTATCAAGCTGCGTGCAGAAGTAACGCTTTCGGGTGGTGAGTATGAGATAATTACTCTGGATGCTTTTCCTGGAAGCAATGACGATTTGCTTGATGAAGAACAGCGCTATGCTATCGAGGATACACTGGCAGATGGCTATGCCTTTTATTCATCTGGTATTAAGACCGATATAAGCAGAACGGAAAAAACGCTGAACAATGTAAAGGTACTTCCCGCTGATACACCAGAGGATGCATCTTTGGCTGTTGTAAAGTTTCAGATAGAGAAAAATGACGGTAAGACAAAAACAAAGTACTTTCTGACATGGGATGCTGCTATGAGTTGTCTGGAAGCTACGGAATCGAATTTGAACAATCTGCAGGAATATACGACGTGGAAGAAGCTGGAAATTCTGCTGCTGAAGGATGCAGAAGCTACTAGGGGTTATGCGTTGGCTAATAAAGCGTATCTCCCAGCTGAGATAACGCTGCGTTCAGAGGGTAATGAGCCACATACCTTGACGGGTAGGGTAAACAGCCTGTTTAAGACAGGGGAGCAGGATGTTACCATAGAAAATATAAACGTGGTTGGAAACATAAACTTTCTTGGTAATACGAAAGGTACACAGGCGCAGGATGCCGCTGTACTGCGGCTGGGCGAGGGTGTAGCTGGACTAAAGGATGTAATGGTTTCTTCTGGCAAGGCCGAGATAGTTATAGAGAAGGGAGCAGAAATACCTAAAACGTTTACAGGAGATGGAGGTAATCTGAATGCCAGCATCTACTGCAATCATGACTCTGCTGGCGATATTGCCAGCAGAATAGAGCGAGGAGCCAGCGCATTTAAGGTATGGTTTCCGATAGAGCTTGGTGGTATCACTCTGCCCACAGACAAAGAAAATGACACAAATGTCACGCAGAGGGACGGTGCAACCTACGGACTGTACAGCAATGGAGGTACGACGGACCAGAAAATTAAGGTCACGGGCGAGGTCTGCTCTTATGAGCCTTATGGTGGCAAAGCAGTAACGATAGATACGACAGACCTTTCCTTCACGATGCCGTCTTCCAAGGTAACCCTTAAGGCACATACGAAGGATGACTATGGCTATTGCAGCAACTGTAAAAGGACTGACCTTGCGGAAGCCTATAAAAATGGACACCTTCATATCGAAGGTCTGGTAGGCCGTACCTACGACAGCTATCCGCAGGTGATGACAGGAGTTACGCTGGATACTGCGAATGGCAATAAGTCGCTGACTGGGCCCTCATATAAATCAGGCAGAGAATTGGCACAGGATTCCACAGACCCTGCAAATGCAGACATTTCCAAAGCAAATTATTATGTGGTCTATGCCAATAATATAGACTGCTACAGGAATGAAGAAGGTGGAAGCGATTTCAAGGCTGATGAAGCACCGAAAGTTACGATCACCGGACAGGGCAGCTATTACGGCACGATTGAGCACTATTTCACGATTGGATATGGTGAAGTTGTGGGAGAAGGCTTTAGTGGCTATCAGGGAACCTATGATGGGAAAGCCCATGGAGCTGTTCAGTATGGAACCATCAGACTTAAGGCAGACGCTGTTGATAGCCAGACAATGATTCCGGTTGCTGATGGACTGATCGTACCCTGTACTGGAAAAACAATGGAAACGGATGGATTTGCCAGCAATTTTACCTATTATTTTGTACTTATGTATTATGAAAATGGAGTTTCTCAAGGTTATAAACAAATAAATGATCCGGTTACAGAGAATCATATGATAACCAATGCCGGAAACTATACAATTTATGTTTCTATACATGAAGCTAGAAAAAATATGTGTGCTTCTCTCCCTATTGGCGTGAAAGCGACCATTGAGCCGAGAAGTTTAACAGATTCCGTGAT
>ENA-UEQB01003246-UEQB01003246.1-human-gut-metagenome-genome-assembly--contig:-NODE-3246-length-10529-cov-4.239571_pt1 | contig 10529 bp, 9 predicted proteins | sample MGYA00242901_ERZ507918 | MGnify/ENA primary metagenome ERZ507918 (study PRJEB26167, sample SAMN06115405) | human gut metagenome | host: Homo sapiens | place: China:Sichuan | collected 2016-04-06... | reverse complement strand
AAGATTGCTTATGTCACAGATTGTCGGACATATTTCACAGGTAATCGGACCTGTTGTAGACGTTTATTTCGAAGGAATGGAGGCAGAATTAGTCCTGCCCAGTATTCACGACGCGTTGGAGATAAAAAGACCGAATGGAAAGAGACTGATTGTAGAAGTACAGCAGCACATCGGCGAAAACACTGTGAGAACCGTAGCTATGGATAGCACGGACGGTCTGCAAAGAGGTATGAAAGTATATCCGCTGGGTGGACCTATTACCATGCCGGTGGGCGAACAGATCAAAGGCCGACTGCTGAATGTAGTGGGCGATTCCATTGACGGAATGAAAGAACTGGACCGTGCCGGCGCTTACCCCATCCATCGCGATCCCCCTAAATTTGAAGATTTAACTACCGTACAAGAGGTGCTCTTTACAGGTATCAAGGTTATCGACCTGCTGGAACCATACAGTAAGGGCGGTAAGATCGGTCTGTTTGGCGGTGCCGGTGTAGGAAAAACGGTGCTTATACAAGAGCTTATCAACAACATCGCCAAGAAGCAGCACGGATTCTCTGTGTTTGCCGGAGTAGGAGAGCGTACCCGCGAGGGTAACGACCTGCTGAGGGAAATGATTGAATCCGGTGTTATCCGCTACGGCGAGGAATTCAGAAAGAGCATGGAAGAAGGACACTGGGACTTGTCTAAAGTAGACTATGATGAAGTGGCAAAGTCGCAGGTAGCCCTGATATTCGGTCAGATGAACGAACCCCCGGGTGCGCGTCAGTCAGTGGCACTGTCCGGACTGACAGTAGCGGAATCCTTCCGTGATATGGGTGCCGAAACAGGCGGCTCACGAGATATCCTGTTCTTTATCGACAATATTTTCCGTTTCACCCAAGCCGGTTCCGAAGTATCGGCGTTGCTGGGACGTATGCCGTCGGCCGTGGGATATCAACCTACGCTTGCCACGGAGATGGGTGCCATGCAGGAGCGCATTACTTCTACGCGAAACGGTTCCATCACTTCCGTACAGGCTGTGTATGTGCCTGCCGATGACTTGACGGACCCTGCGCCTGCCACAACCTTTACCCACTTGGACGCTACTACGGTACTGAGCCGTAAGATTACGGAGTTGGGCATCTACCCGGCGGTAGATCCGCTGGAATCGACTTCGCGTATCCTAGACCCGCATATTGTGGGTGAAGAGCACTACGAAGTGGCGCAGCGTGTGAAGCAGATTCTGCAACGCAACAAGGAATTGCAAGATATCATCTCTATCCTCGGTATGGAGGAACTGTCCGATGCCGACCGTACGTTGGTAAACCGCGCCCGCCGCGTGCAGCGCTTCTTGTCGCAGCCGTTTGCTGTGGCGGAACAGTTTACGGGAGTGCCGGGTACGATGGTTTCCATTGAAGATACGATCAAGGGATTCAAGATGATTCTGGATGGTGAAGTGGATTATCTGCCCGAACCGGCATTCCTGAATGTGGGGACGATAGACGAAGCCATAGAGAAGGGAAAAGCATTGCTGGAACAGGCGAAGAAATAAAACTGAAAAGAAATGAAGGGATTACGATTGAACTTGGTATCGCCGGAAAAGGAACTGTTTGACGGAGAAGTGGAGAGTGTAACGCTGCCCGGTGTGATAGGCTCGTTCACCATCCTGCCGCATCATGCTCCCATCGTGTCGTCGTTGCAGGCAGGTACGCTGACTTACGTGACAGAAGGCGGCGAAGAGCATACGCAGGATATAAACGGCGGTTTCATCGAAATGAACGGCAACAACATTTCCGTCTGCGTGGACTGACACCATTATTTCTTAATTCTCAATTTCAATTAAGGCAGTGACTATTACAAAACGAAATTACCTGTTGCAAACAGCGCTCCTGACTCTGTTGATAGGAGGAGTGGGCGGCGGAGTGTATTATTCCATCAATCCGCACCACTACTTTGGCGGTTATCCGCTGATTCCGATTTTCTTCTTTGTCTTCGGAGCATTTATGATAAACATGGTAGAGAGTTGCCGGCGACGGATGCCGGGACGGATGTTGCAGATATATCTGCTGATGCGTGTAATGAGGATGTTGGTGTCGATGATTGTGATGATGGTGTACTGCGTGGCAGTGCGCGAGGAAGCAAAGCTGTTTTTGCTGACGTTTATTGCAAACTATCTGATATACTTGATTTATGATTCCTGGTTCTTCTTCACCTTTGAGGCAAACCGGAAACAGAAAAAGAAAAAAGAAAATGAAAAAATGGCGTAACATATTGACTGGGATTCTGATGGCGATGGCATTGGTACTGCCTGCCACCCTGCAAGCCGACGAAATTTCCGACGATGTGACTCCTGCCGAACAGAAGGAGAACACGGTGGACGTGAAAGAGATTGTCTTCGGGCATATCGGCGATTCTTATGAATGGCATATCACGACTTGGGGGAATACGCCTGTCACCATTCCGCTGCCCATCATTGTGTACAGCAACAGAACGGGCTGGCATACGTTCCTGTCTTCACGACTCGAAGAGAACGGCGGAAGCTACGAAGGCTTCCACATAGCCCCCGAAGGCAGCAAGTACGAAGGCAAGCTGGTGGAGCAGGATGTTGCGGGAAACGAGATTCGCCCGCTCGATATATCCATTACAAAGGTGACATTGGCGCTGCTGATAAACAGCATGCTGCTGCTGGTCATCATCCTGAGCGTGGCACACTGGTATCGCAAGCATCCGCAAGACAGTGCGGCTCCCGGCGGCTTTATCGGGTTTATGGAAATGTTCATCATGATGGTGAACGACGATATCATCAAGAGTTGCGTAGGGCCTAAGTACCGCAAGTTCGCCCCCTACCTGCTGACAGCGTTTTTCTTTATCTTCATCAACAACCTGATGGGATTGGTTCCGTTCTTTCCGGGCGGTGCCAACGTAACGGGAAATATCGCTATCACGATGGTGCTGGCACTGTGCACATTCGTCGCAGTCAACCTCTTCGGTACGAAAACTTATTGGAAAGACATCTTCTGGCCGGACGTACCCTGGTGGCTGAAAGTGCCGGTGCCGATGATGCCGTTTATCGAGTTCTTCGGCATCTTTACAAAGCCGTTCGCCCTGATGATCCGTCTTTTTGCCAATATGCTGGCAGGACACATGGCGATGCTGGTGCTGACGTGCCTGATCTTTATCTCGGCAAGTATGGGTCCTGTGCTGAACGGATCGCTGACCGTGGCCTCGGTACTGTTCAATATCTTTATGAATGCGCTGGAACTGCTGGTGGCATTTATCCAGGCATATGTGTTCACAATGCTGTCGGCTGTGTTTATAGGACTGGCGCAGGAAGAACACAAAGTAGAAGTAAAAAAACAACATTAATAAAATAACCATTTAAAACTGAAAGTTATGTTACTATCTGTATTATTGCAAGCTGCTGCGGCAGGTGTGGGAGTTAGTAAGTTGGGAGCAGCCATTGGTGCTGGTCTGGCCGTTATCGGTGCTGGTGTAGGTATTGGTAAAATCGGTGGCTCGGCTATGGAAGCCATTGCCCGTCAGCCGGAGGCTTCGGGAGATATCCGTATGAACATGATTATTGCCGCTGCCTTGATCGAAGGTGTTGCATTATTGGCAGTCGTTGTGTGTTTGCTGGTATTCTTCCTGTAAGAAACCGCAATTAGTAATTTGTAATTAATAATTCGTAATTAATAGCCTATGTCATTGTTATTACCCGATAGTGGTCTGCTGTTCTGGATGCTCCTTTCGTTCGGCGTGGTGTTTGTGGTGCTTGCCAAATACGGCTTTCCCGTCATCACCAAGATGGTGGAAGGCCGCAAGACCTACATTGACCAGTCCATGGAAGTGGCACGGGAAGCCAATGTGCAGCTCGCCAAACTGAAAGAGGAAGGCGATGCACTGGTCGCTGCTGCCAATAAGGAGCAGGGACGCATTCTGCGGGAGGCGATGCACGAGCGTGACAAGATTATCGTCGAAGCACGCAAGCAGGCGGAAGCCGCCGCGCAGAAGGAACTGGACGATGTGAAGAGGCAGATTCAGCAAGAGAAAGAAGAAGCTATCCGCGACATCCGTCGCCAGGTAGCTGTGCTGTCAGTGGACATTGCGGAGAAAGTAATCCGCAAGAACCTGAACGAGAAACAGGAGCAGATGGAAATGATAGACCGGATGCTGGACGAAGTATTGGCAGCAAGTAGAAATAATTAATCACTGAAGAATATGGATATAGGAATTGTTTCAATGCGCTATGCGAAGGCTTTGATGGAATATGCCAAGAGCACGGATACGGAAGATGTTCTGTATCGGGAAGTGCGGATGCTGGCACGTAACATCAATAAGTATCCCGATCTGCGCGCGGCACTGGCAAATCCCATCCTGACGATGCGTGAGAAGTTTTCGCTGATCTGCACCGCTGCTGTGGGCGATGCCCCTGCCGGACGCGAATTTAGCCGTTTCATCACCCTGGTGCTGAAAAACAGGCGGGAGAACTTCCTTCAGTATATCTGTCTGAGTTTTCTGGATTTGTACCGGAAAGACAAGCATATCGGCGTGGGAAAGCTGATTACTGCCGTACCCGTGAGCCGGGCTGTGTGGGAACGCATTCGCGACAGCGCCTCTACTTTGCTGCACGCTACCATGGAGTTGCAGACCGAAGTAGATCCGTCTATCGAAGGCGGTTTCATCTTCGACATCAATGACTTCCGACTGGATGCCAGCATTGCTACACAGCTGAAGAAGGTGAAACAGCAGTTCATTGATAAGAATAGAAGAATCGTATAATTGGAGTAGGGAGTAGTAAGTAGTCAGTAGTAAGCATAAGATAGTCTGTATTATAAAGCAGGCATTTCTACTAACTACTAACTACTGACTACCAGCTACAAAAAAGTATAAGTTATGTTGTCTGAGAATATAAAAGTAAGCGAAGTTTCGGATGTACTCCGTAGACAGCTCGAAGGCATTGATGCACGGGTGCAGTTTGATGAAATAGGCACGGTGCTGCAAGTGAGCGACGGCGTGGCACGCATCTACGGGCTGCGCAATGCCGAAGCAAATGAGTTGCTGGAGTTCGACAACGGTATCAAAGCCATCGTGATGAACCTGGAAGAGGACAACGTAGGTGCTGTATTACTGGGGCCTACGGACAAAATAAAAGAAGGCTTCATCGTGAAACGTACCAAGCGCATCGCTTCCATCATGGTGGGCGAGAGTATGGTAGGACGTGTCATCGATCCGCTGGGCGAACCGCTGGACGGCAAAGGACTGATAGGTGGCGAACTCTGCGAAATGCCGCTGGAACGCAAAGCGCCGGGAGTTATCTACCGTCAGCCGGTGAACCAGCCGTTGCAGACGGGACTGAAAGCCGTGGATGCCATGATACCTATCGGCCGCGGACAGCGTGAGTTGATTATCGGCGACCGTCAGACGGGAAAGACCGCCATTGCCATAGATACCATCATCAACCAGCGTGCCAACTTTGAGGCGGGCGATCCGGTGTATTGTATCTATGTGGCTATCGGGCAGAAAGGCTCTACGGTAGCTTCTATCGTGAATACGTTGCGTCAATACGGTGCTATGGACTATACCATTGTGGTAGCTGCTACGGCAGGCGACCCGGCTGCGTTGCAGTATTACGCCCCGTTTGCGGGAGCTGCCATCGGAGAGTATTTCCGCGATACAGGGCGTCATGCGCTGGTGGTTTACGACGACTTGTCGAAGCAGGCGGTAGCCTACCGCGAGGTGTCGCTGATTCTTCGCCGTCCGTCAGGACGTGAGGCATATCCGGGTGATATCTTCTACCTGCATTCCCGTCTGCTGGAACGTGCGGCAAAGATTATCAGCCAGGAAGAAGTGGCACGAGAGATGAACGACTTGCCCGAGAGCCTGAAAGGAAAAGTGAAAGGCGGCGGCTCGTTGACGGCATTGCCTATCATCGAGACACAGGCCGGAGATGTGTCGGCATATATCCCTACGAACGTCATTTCCATTACCGACGGGCAGATCTTCCTCGATACGAACCTCTTCAATCAGGGCAATCGTCCGGCTATCGACGTCGGTATCTCTGTAAGCCGTGTAGGTGGTAATGCGCAGATCAAGGCGATGAAGAAAGTGGCCGGTACGCTGAAGATAGACCAGGCACAGTATCGCGAGTTGGAAGCGTTTACCAAGTTCAGCGGCGATATGGACCCTGTAACGGCATTGACCATCGACAAGGGACAGAAGAATACGCGTCTGCTGGTGCAGCCGCAATACAGCCCGATGCCGGTAGAGAAGCAGATTGCAATACTCTATTGCGGTACGCACGGTTTGCTGAAGAATGTGCCGTTGGAGAAGGTCAGCGAGTTTGAACGCAACTTCCTCGAATCTCTTGAGATGAATTATCGGATGGAAGTATTCGATGTATTGAAATCGGGTGTCATCAACGATGATGTGTGCAAGAAGATTGAGGAGACGGCGGAAACGGTGGCTAAACAATTTATGTAGAATAATCATTAATCATCATGGCTTCACTGAAAGAGGTAAAAAATAGAATAAGCTCCGTCAAGAGTACGCGTCAGATTACATCGGCGATGAAGATGGTGGCATCTGCCAAACTGCACAAAGCGCAGGGGCGGATTGAGAATATGCTGCCTTATCAACGGAAGCTGAATGAAATATTGACAAACTTCCTGCGTACGGATGCTTCGTTCGAGTCGCCCTATACGGAGAAAAGAGCGGTGACAAGGGTGGCAATTGTAGTATTCTCGTCCAACAGTTCGCTGTGCGGCGCCTTCAACTCCAATGTGGCGAAGATGCTGGAACGGGTGCTGCAAGACTACGAGGCGTTGGGCAGGGAGAATGTGTTGATTTATCCTGTGGGCCGTAAGGTGGAAGAAGCCGTGCAGAAGTTGGGATATGAACCGCAAGGCAGCTATCAGACGATGGCGGACAAACCTTCGTACGTCGATGCGTATGAGTTGGCAGGAAAGCTGATGGAAGAGTTTGTGGAGAAACGTATTGACCATGTGGAACTGATTTATCATCATTTCAAGTCAATGGGTTCGCAAGTGCTGACCCGTGAGAGTTATCTGCCCATCGACCTGACGCAAGTAGCAGAAGAAGCTGCGGAAAGTATCGAAAATGAAGGCGATTCATCGGAGACTGCCCGGAACTTTAACAACGACTACATTGTAGAACCGTCCGTAGGCGAACTGATAGCGGAATTGCTGCCGAAGGTACTGAGCCAGAAGATATTTACCGTACTTCTCGACTCCAATACTTCGGAACATGCTGCCCGTATGCTTGCCATGCAGACCGCAACGGACAATGCCAATGAATTGATTCAGGACTTGACGAAGCAGTATAACAAGAGCCGCCAGCAAGCCATCACGAATGAGTTGCTGGATATTATCGGCGGAAGCATGAAGTAAGGTCTTACCACAGAGGCACAGAGCCTCACAGCGTTTTTTGCAAATAAGTATAATTATAGGACAGGGATAATGAAATAAGCGTTATCTTTGTCCTATTATCTTATATACGATGGAACAAAACACTGAACTGGCGCTTGCATGGCAATTTATTGAAAACACAGGCACCCATCTATTCCTGACCGGTAAGGCAGGTACCGGAAAAACTACCTTCCTGCGAAAACTGAAAACTGAGAGCCCGAAACGAACGGTAGTGCTGGCGCCGACCGGTATTGCAGCCATCAATGCGGGCGGAGTGACGATTCATTCTTTCTTTCAACTGCCTTTTGCTCCATACGTGCCCGAAAGCTCGTTCAGTACGGACGGCAAGGCGAGTTACCGCTATCAGTATGGGAAGGAGAAAATCAATATTATCCGCAGCATGGACCTGCTGGTGATTGATGAAATCAGTATGGTACGCGCCGACTTGCTGGATGCGGTGGACGCTGTGCTGAGACGTTTCCGTGACCGCAATAAACCCTTTGGCGGCGTACAACTGCTGATGATCGGCGACCTGCAACAACTGTCGCCCGTGGTGAAGGACGATGATTGGCAGATGTTGAGCAAATATTACGATACCCCTTACTTCTTTTCGAGCCAAGCCCTGAAACAGACGGAGTACTGTACCATAGAACTGAAAAAAGTATATCGGCAGAGCGACGGGAACTTCCTCGACCTGCTGAACCGCATTCGTGAGAATCGCTGTGACGGGCAAGTGCTGGACGCATTGAACCGCCGCTATATCCCCGGTTTTGAACCTTCCAAAGAAGAAGGATATATCCGCCTGGTCACTCACAATTATCAGGCGCAGCGCATCAATGACCATGAAATGGAACAATTGCCGGGACGGTCGTTTGCTTTCCGCGCAACGATAGACGGGAAGTTCCCCGAATATTCATACCCCACAGACGAGGTGCTCGAACTGAAGTGCGGCGCACAGGTGATGTTTGTAAAGAACGATACTTCCGGTGAGCATCGTTACTATAATGGTATGATTGGCGAGGTGACTGCCGTTTCGGCAAAAGCCATCGAGGTGCGCAGCAAAGGCAGTGATACTCCTTTTGTTCTGCAAGAAGAGGAATGGACAAATGCAAAGTACGTATTGGACGAGGAAACAAAAGAGATAACCGAGGCCATCGAAGGAACCTTCCGCCAATTTCCATTGAAACTGGCATGGGCCATCACTATCCACAAGAGCCAGGGGCTTACATTTGAACGCGCCATTATCGATGCCAGCGGTTCGTTTGCCCACGGGCAGACCTATGTGGCATTGAGCCGTTGCAAGACGCTGGAAGGCGTGGTGCTCAGCGCACCGCTTTCGGCAAGGGCGGTTATCAGCGACAGCGCGGTAGATACGTTTACGGTGGAAGCGCGGAAGAGTGAGCCGGACGAGCAGCGTTTCCGTTCGTTGCAACAGACTTATTTCCTGGATTTATTGTCGGGCTTGTTCGATTTCCAACCGATAGAGCAGACTCTAAGACGGTATGTACGCCTGGTGGATGAACATCTGTATAAACTCTTCCCCAAGCAACTGGCTGCATACAAAACGGAAGTAGAACGCTTTCATGAAAAGGTGACGAAGGTAGCACAGAAGTTCAGCCTGCAATATACCCGCCTGATTGATGCGGCGCAAGATTATGCCACGGACGCCGCCTTGCAGGAGCGCATCCATGCCGGTGCCCTGTATTTTCAGGAGCAACTGCAACCGCTGGACGCAGTGCTGGGAAATACAGTCGTTACGGACAATAAAGAGTTGAAGAAGAAATTGCGCGATGCGATGGGAGAATTGACCGGTTTATTCGACTTGAAGTCCGATTTGCTGGACTTTGTATCAGCGAAAGGCTTCCATGTGGCGGAATACCTCAAACAGAAGGCGCTTCTTTCTATCGACGACTCCGCCCCTCAGAAGGGAAAGAGCAAAGAGAAAGCAGTATCGGGAAAAGAAGAATTGCAAAGAAGAGCCCGCGAAGAAGGAGCCGACAGCACCAGGAAGAAGACGCGCGAAAGAAAAGCGCCTGCCCTCGAAGTACCTTCGGATGTACTGCACCCCGAACTATACAGCGAGTTGGTGGCATGGCGCAATGCAGAAGCCTCACAGTTAGGACTGCCCGTATATACCGTCATTCAGCAGAAAGCGATTTTAGGCATCAGCAATCTGTTGCCATCGGATAAGTCCATGCTCGTACGCATTCCGTATTTCGGAAAGAAAGGTGTGGAGAAGTATGGAGACGTGATTCTGGAAATGGTACGCAGCTATCGGAAGGAGAAAGGGCTGGCACCAGTGATTAATGATTAGTGATTAGTGATTTGTTTATGATTATGCTGCGTATAGTTATGCCGCATGGCAACATCAACAAATCACTAATCATTAATCACTAAACATTATCCTTATCCCTTCTTCCAACGTCCGCGGTCGATACCCCAATTCTTTTTGCGCCTTCTCAATGCTCAAACCACTGAAACGGGGGCGGGGTGTCTTTTCTCCCATCTCCTGAGTAGTGACGGGACGGATAAGAGAACGGTTCAACCCCAACGTATCGGCTACACGATAGGCAATGTCTGCAATAGTCAGGCAATCGCTTCCACAGAGGTGGTAGATGCCGTTGTGCGGATGATTGACAAGTTTCTCTACTCCCAGGGAGACGTCTCCGACAAAGGTAGGCGTGCGCCATTGGTCGGAAACGACAAAGATTTCTTCATTACTTCTCAGCCGGTTGGCTACTAATTGGAGTACATTGCCATGTTGTCCGGGAAGGGCGGCACCGTAGACAACGACCACACGTGCGATGGCGTAACTGCTACATACAGCTGCCACACGCTTTTCCCCTTCCAACTTGGTATGACCATAGTAGTTGACGGGCGACGGAATATCCTCTTCGGTATATAACCGGTCGGTATCGCCACTAAACACAAAGTCGGTGGAAAGATGAATCAAACGGCTGTGGTGTGCCTCACAACACTGTGCCAAATGCTCTACGGCAGTGATGTTGATGGCATCCGCCTCGTCGTGATGCGTCTCGCAATAGTCGGGGACGGAGAGGGCAGAGGTGTTGATGACGGCATCGGGGCGCACTTCTCTGAATAGCTTCTCCAATGCCCGGCTGTTGC
>ENA-UEQB01003245-UEQB01003245.1-human-gut-metagenome-genome-assembly--contig:-NODE-3245-length-10531-cov-5.592979_pt1 | contig 10531 bp, 10 predicted proteins | sample MGYA00242901_ERZ507918 | MGnify/ENA primary metagenome ERZ507918 (study PRJEB26167, sample SAMN06115405) | human gut metagenome | host: Homo sapiens | place: China:Sichuan | collected 2016-04-06... | reverse complement strand
CACTATCAAAGGAAATATTCCTGCGCCTTCTTTCCAGTTCGGCAATAATGGTTTCATCTGCCAGTTTATTGGTAGATCCTACACGAATATAAGTACCCTTCAATTTTCCCTTTTCTTTCAAATAGTAAGGTGGCATACTGCCGCGATAAATACATACTCTGATAAGATGTTTGTCCTCTACCGTCACAAAAGACACTTCGGGCAAGATAGTAGGATAACACCTGTCGTATATCAGATTACTGATTTGTTCTTCAATACGAGGCAATTCATCTTCCGGCAAACCGACAATTCTCCGCGGCTTGTCATCAATGCCGACATAAATCTCGCCGCCTGCATCATTAGCAAAAGCAACAATCGTTTTAGCCAAGTCGGAGTTGGCAGGAAGTTCACCCTTAAACTCCAGCCGACGGCCTTCGGGCTGCATTATAAGTTCAGTAATAGCCATATATTGAATACCTTTTTAGTACCGGACAATTCTTCTTGAAAACAAATGTATGATATTTCTTTGAAAGAGACAATCTTAACTCAGGATTAGATACGAAAAAAGGCTGCAAAAAGACGATTGACATCTTTTTGCAGCCTCTCTGATTTGTTATAAGTTATTTCTGAGGAGTTAAGGAGTTAAGAAGTTAAGGAGTTAAGCCGATACTTCTGTTTATAACGACTTATAATTCATAAGGCTATTGGCTTAACTTCTTAACTCCTTAACTCCTCTCTTTCTTATTTGGAATAATATTTGTTTATTCGGCTCCGCCGCCACCGCCTTCACCGCCGCCGCTCTTCACGTCGTCGTTGCTGATGGTGCGGGCAGCCTTCTTCACGCTGGCTCTCAGTTCACCGATGCGGTAGCTGACGCTGACGCCGAAGCGCTGCATGCAGTAGCGATAATCGCTCTTGCTGATGAAGCCGGCACCCTCGGTAGTAGAAGACTGGGTCATGTACTTCTTGAAGAAGTTGCTGGCAAATGCCGAGAGAGTGAGGCGCTTGTCCAGGAAAGACTTGTTCACGCTCAGACTGTAGCTGAAGAAACCGCTTCCCTTGCCTTGCAGCATCACCCACGGCGTCTGTCCGAAACCGTTCAGGCTAATGCGCCAGTCGCGCGGCAAGGATTGCTGTATGCCGCCGTAGGCAAAGAAGTTCCAACCGTGGTTGCTCATGCCTTCGGCACCTTTTATATAAGAGTACGAGCCGCTCAGGTTCGTGTAGATGCGGGTGCTGGAAGTAGCGTTCCAGTTGACGTATCCGTCGAGGCTGGCATTGCGGTTCTTACCGATGTTGGCATAAGTGGAGTAGAGCACATCCTTGCCCGTGGGGTTCTTCAAACCTTCGATTTGGGTGTCGGGCATCAGAGTGGTGATGTTCTCGATGCTATTGTTGGTGAAAGAATAGCGTGCCGAAAGGTTGATGTTGAACTTCTGGGTGAAGTTGCTGTAACTCAGGTTGAAGGAGTGGTTCTTCTCGCTGTCCAGCCTGGAGTTTCCCTGACTGATGTAGGTGGGGTTGCTGTCGTCCAGATAGGGGTTGAGGTACCAGATGCCCGGACGGTAGATGCGCATATTGTAGCCCAGACGAAGGTTGGACATATCCGTCAGCTTCCATCCCAGAGATGCCGAAGGCACTACGTCGTCGAAGTTCTTGGTGAAGTTGTCACCCTTGCCTACGAGGTACTTCACATCCTGAATGGTATGTTCGTAGCGCACACCGAGTCTGCCGGAGAGTTTCTTCACCCGCACCGAGTAGCCCAGGTAGGCGGCGATGATGTCGTTCAGATGCTTGTAGTGCGAGCTTTGGTCGGGGTTGTACTCATACTCATTGCTGCCGTCAGTATTCATACTGGGGTCGCTGATGCGCCGGTCGTAGCGGTCGTTCTCCGAGGAGTTGTTGCGCAAGATGTACTTGGCACCCGCCTCTACCGTATGTATCTTGCCGATGGGGGTGGTATAGTCCGCCTGGAAGGTGTGCTCGGTGGTGTTCTGCTCGCCGTCATTGTGCTGGTTCTTCAGGCTGTAGAGGAATGCCGCCCAGTCGGGGCTCTGCGCTTCCTGGTCGCGGTATTCGGAATAGGAGTCGGAAGTCTCCGGGCGGGTATTTATCTTGTAGGAGAAGGTCAGCATACGGTCCTTCACCTTGAACAGACGCTGGTAGTCGATACCGCCGTCGATGGAGTACCAGGACGATTTATTGCGGTTCGGGCGGGAGTAGCTGTAGAGCGGGGCTCCGCCGTCGGGGAAGGTGGCGATGTAGTCGGACGTACCGTTACTGCGGTTGCCGCCGCCCCAAAGTCCGAAGGAAACGGATACGAGGCGCAGCGTGTCGATGTCGTAACTTGCTTCGAGGCTACCGGACTGGAAATCACCGCGGCTCTTGCTGCTGCCTTCGTAGTCGATGTTGGCAGAGTTCTCGTTGACGGCTTCCGGGGTGACGTGCTGGCTGCCGCTGTTGTAGTTGCGGGGAGACTCGTTGTGGTTGTAGTTGTAGCGTGCGCTCACCGTCAGTTTGCCGCTCTTTATCGTGCCGAACACTCCGCCGCCCACGCCACGGTTGCTGACGTTGCCGCTGAAGGTAGCCGTATAGCCTTCGAGTCCGGCACCTACGGTGACGATGTTCAGGATGCCGCCCACACCCTCGGCGTCGTACTTGGGACCGGGGTTGGTGATGACTTCGATATGCTTGATGGAGTTGGCGGGCATGCTCTTCAGTACTTCGGTGGGGTTATTGCTCATCATGTTGTTGGGCTTGCCGTTGACGTAGACTTTGAAACTGCTGCTGCCGTTCACCTTGATGTTGTCTTCGCCGTCCACCGTTACCAGCGGCACTTTGCGAAGCATCTCGAGTACGGAGTTCGACTTGGAGTCGGGGTCGTCCTGCACATTGTATTCTATCTTGTCGATGTCAGCTTTTACGAGTGGCTTCTGGGCAACGATTTCCACCTGTCCCAGTTCGTTGGAAGCATCGGTGACGTACAGAGTTCCCAGGTCCACCACCTTCTCGCCTGCTGCGACGGAGAAAGGTTTCACGATGGGATTGCGTCCTACGGAAGTGATGGTCATCACGAAGTCTCCCGTTCCGGGCACTTTCTCCTGAAATTTACCTTTCATGTCGGTGACCATCATTTTCAAAGCCTTTGCCGGAGCTTCTTTCTTCACAATCTTGATAGTAGCATAAGGTTCGCCTTCTTGTGTGAGCGAGTCGAGCAACACTCCCTTTACCTGGAAGGTAGAGAGCGGTGCGTTTTGTGCCGCTGCCATTCCCGATACCATCAGCAGGCATAGCAGCACAGTCCATTTAGTTTTCATTGATTTCCCTGTTTAGTGACTATTCTTGTTTATTGTCTCCGTATTAGACGTTTCCCGTCAGGCTTTTGTCACAACGAATGCGGCAAAAATAGCCCCTTTCTTCACAACTACGAGAATTTCGGAGTTAAAAAAGCAAAAAACCAACGATTTACAGGAGATAGAACAGCAGCAACAGGCAGACATTCGCCCCGATGACACAGCCGAAACCGCCCAATATCCACGGACGCAAGGGGCTTTTGCCGCCGGAGAAGAACAGCGCGTAGCACATATTCACCACAATGTTGCTGACAATGGCCTGCATACTGCAAGCCGTGACCACCAGCACCGCCACGCTGCCCGTGCCTTGCAGCAGGTTCAGTATGAAGGGAGTGATGTCACTGAAGCCGGAGACGAACGACAGCAGGTTCAGCCCGCCCGTACCGGCATAGACCAGTGTATAATGCGTCAGGATGGTAAACACCACAAACAGCATGGCAAATATCAACGCCACCTTGAACTCCAGCGGATTGCTGCTGTCCTCTTCCTCTGCCGCCTGTCCGGCATGGTCTACGGGTTTCCGCCTGGAATGCAGATACCATGCCACGCCTGCCGATACCGCCGACATAACCAGCAGATAGGGATAGATGGCCACCAGCGTTTCACGGCTAAAGATGCCTATCAGTATCAGGAAACGGAGAAACATCATGCTCACGGCAAGCAACATGGCTGCCACATATTCGGGCGCATCCTGTTCGGAAGCCTTGCGGCTCTTGCGTGCCAGCACGGAGATGGTGGCGGTGCTGCTGTACAGTCCGCCGATGATGCCCGAAACGAGTATGCCCGATTCACGGAACACATATCGCTTCAGCAGATAAGAAAGGTAGGAAGGTATGCTTCAGCTCGGTGAAGAGCAGCACGGTGACAACGACCATCACATAGAACCAGGACGGTTGCGTGGCCACAATCGGCGCTATGCAGTAAGTAATGAGGGCGATGATGATGGTAGTGACGCCGAATACATGGTATTGCGCCTGCTTCACGTAGTAGTTCAGCCCCAGCAGTACGCCCAGCACTGCGCCGCCGCCCATGAAGAGGCGGTAGTCCACGGGGTCGAGGATATAGAGCAAGTAACCCAAGATGCCGATGAAGGTGAAGGTGCGGTCGGTACCGAAGAGCGTAGTTTCCCCTTCGCGCTTCAAGCTGATTTTCCGCTGTGAGAGCCCGATAAGCAGGGAGAATACGGTGACCAGGATAAAGGTAACCAATTCTCGGGGCAGGTAGTCGTAAAGTTTCTCCATTACGATTTAACAATTACAGCGTACAATTGGTTTACTCCCACGTACTGAACGGGCGTTTCATCAGTTGCGAGTTATAGTAGCGGATGTCGCCCGTCACCTCTTGTCCGATGAAGGCAGGCTTCTCGAAGGGTTCGTCCACAGAGGCAAGTTCCACTTCCGCCACGGTGAGTCCGGCGTTCTCGCCGTAGAACTCGTCCACCTCGAAGGTGTGTCGGCCGCTGTGCACCAGGTAGCGCGTCTTGTCTATCACGCCCGGCTCGCACAGCTTCATCAGTTCGCGGGCTTCGTCCAGGGGGATTTCCTTCTCCCACTCGTAACGGCTGATACCGGCGGCATCGGCGGCTCCTTTGATGGTGAGATAGCCCCGGTTGTCGCGGATGCGTATGCGCACCGTCCGCCCGCGTGCACTACAGATGTACCCCTGCACAATATGGCTCTGCGCATACGCTTGTGACTTGTATTCTCCCGTCACGAGGAATTTTCGTTCTATCTCTTGTGGCATAAATGTATCCTGCGCTTATTTGGCAAGGAAGGAGTAGCCCACAAACATGGCAAGTACCAGTATCACTGCCGATACTCCGATAATTAACAATACCTTTTTTGCCTGTTGCTCTTCCTTCTGGCTGTGCATTACTTTCTTCTTACTTTTTCCCATGGTGTTTCTATAGTTTTAAGTTCAACGATTAACAAAGTAAGAGTAAATTCGGGAAGTATCCAAACAATCTAAAAGAAAAATCCTTCGAAAGGAACTGTTTTTCCTTTCGAAGGATAATTATATTATAGGTATCCGAGCTTACTCCCCGCTCCCTGCAAACTCCATCAGGTATGCCTTGATGAAGCCGTCTATCTTGCCGTCCATTACGCCGTTCACGTCGCTGGTCTGGAAGTTGGTGCGGTGGTCTTTCACGCGGCGGTCGTCGAAGACGTAGCTGCGGATCTGCGAACCCCACTCGATTTTCTTCTTGCCGGCTTCCACTTTGGCTTGTTCCGCCATGCGGTGCTGAAGCTCTTTGTCGTATAAGATGGAACGCAATTGGCGCATGGCATTCTCGCGGTTCTTGGGCTGGTCGCGCGTCTCGGTGTTCTCGATAAGGATTTCTTCTTCCTCGCCGGTATAGGGGTCCTTGAACTGGTAGCGCAGGCGTACACCGGATTCTACCTTGTTGACGTTCTGACCGCCGGCACCGCTGGAGCGGAAGGTATCCCAGGAGATATTGGCAACGTTGATGTTCACCTCGATGGTATCGTCTACCAGCGGAGTGACGAAGACGGATGCAAAAGACGTCATGCGCTTGCCCTGGGCATTGTAGGGAGACACGCGCACCAGGCGGTGTACACCGTTCTCTCCCTTGAGATAGCCGTAAGCATAGTCGCCGGAGATTTCGATGGTACAGGTCTTGATGCCTGCTTCGTCGCCTTCCTGCAAGTTGGCAATGGTGGCCTTGTAACCGTGGGTCTCGGCATAGCGCAGGTACATACGCATCAGCATGCTTGCCCAGTCCTGGCTCTCGGTGCCACCGGCGCCGGAGTTGATCTTCAGGACGCAGTCCATCTGGTCGGCTTCCTCGCGGAGCATGTTCTTCAGTTCGAGAGCTTCGACGGCAACGGATGCTTTGGCGTAAGCCTCGTCCACTTCTTCTTCGGTCACCAGCTCGTCCTTGTAGAAGTCGAACGCCAGCTGCACTTCATCCGCCAATGTCTTGACTTCATTGTAGCCGGAAATCCATTGCTGCAAGCCTTTCACTTTCTTCATCTGGGCTTCGGCGGCCTTCTGGTCGTCCCAGAAGCCGGGAGCCTGGGTGCGAAGTTGCTCTTCTTCTACTTGTATCTTCTTTCCCTCAATATCCAGATAGCGGTTCAACGCTTCGGAACGTTCCTTGATATCTTTCAGTTGTTCTGCGGTAATCATATGTCAAGTTACAGTTTTATTAATGTACTCATTACTGTTTCGAACCGCAAAGGTAGAAAAAAAAGGCATAAGTTGACAGTAACGAACTCTATGTTTCATTGCCTCGGCAGGCTTTTAATCATTTTATCAAAGTCACTTTCCAACTGCTCCATCTCGCGTTGGCGATATATAGTGAATTCATGCTCTGCTTTCTCAATCGCCTGCTTATGGGAGATAGAGCCCTTACCCTCCAAAAGTTTACGCTGCAAATTAATGATCTGTTGATCTAATGCCTGAATCCAATCTTGCATCCTCATAGGGCGTTGCTCCAACGCCTGGAATTCAGCATAATCTAAGAATTGAGAAACCAGCAAGTTCAGCCGGTGCAACTCACCTTCCGTCAGATAGTTTTTGGCTATCTTCACATCATCGCGGGTAATATAGTCCCCTTTAAAGTTGGTCATGCCAACCAAAGGTTTATCGCTATCTACCCGTTCATAAATAATCTCTGCTGCCGTATGCTCATGTACAGCATAATGCAACTTGTTTTGAACTGTGGCGAAGAAATGCCGCGTAAGATCTGCCCTTGGGTCATAATCTATTGAGGTAGCATATATATCTGTTACTTGTTGATAGAAATTTCTTTCCGAAGCTCTAATATCACGTATGCGTTGGAGCAATTCACGGAAATACCGATTCCCACCTTGTTTCAGACGTTCATCGTCCATAGTAAAGCCTTTCTGAATATATTCATGCAAACGTTCTGTAGCCCAGCGACGGAAACGGGTAGCGATCTGACTTTGTACACGATACCCTAAAGCTATAATGATATCAAGATTATAATGATCAATGTTACGTTTTACCTGGCGCTTCCCTTCCGTCCGAACTAATAAGAATTTCTTATTAGTTCGATTTTCGACTAATTCTTTATCTTCGTAGATGTTTTTGATATGCATAGAAATATTTTCCTGCGTAGTATCATAAATCTCAGCCAACTGATTCTGAGTCAACCAAACATCTTCGTCAGAAAAGCGCACGTTGACTTTAGTCACGCCATTCTCATCTTGATATATAATAACTCCATTGCTCTCCTTCATAATCTATTGTATTTGATACAAAAATATTGTATTTTACTAAGAAATTATGCTTTCAAGCCAACTTTTTATATACAATATCATTAGTGTCCACTAAAAAATCGCAATAGTTCTTTGAAATATTTGAAATATAGTTAGTTACAGAGGTTTCCAGAGAGAACGGATTTGAAGTTGTAGATTTGCATCATATTAAATATGCTAGCAGATGCATCAAGATAAATACGTTTTCTCACAGCTGGTGGCCTTCCTTGATCGAAGTAAATTTAATCGCATCGTGGCTAAGTATGATGGAGACAAATATGTGAAGCACTTCACCTGTTGGAATCAACTACTAGCTTTGATGTTCGGGCAACTCTCAAACAGAGAAAGTTTACGTGACCTTATTATTGCTTTGGAAGCTCATCAAGGGAAAACGTACCATTTAGGTCTAGGTAAGAATGTAACCAGAAGCAATTTATCTAAAGCCAATAAGAATAGAGACTACCATATCTTTGAATCCTTTGCTTATTACATGGTTGAACAGGCACAAAAGAAGCGCAAAACCAATATCTTTAATCTCGGTGGTAATATTTATGCTTTCGATTCTACAACCATTGACTTGTGTTTGGTTGTATTTTGGTGGGCAAAGTTCCGTAAGAAAAAAGGGGGTATTAAAATACATACACTGTATGATGTGGAAACTCACATACCTGCATTCTTCCATATAACTACAGCTTCGGTTCACGATAGCAAAGCTATGAATGAAATTCCTTATGAGATAGGTGCTTACTATATCTTTGATCGTGGTTACAACTGTTTTAAGAGCCTTTTCAAAATAGAAACCTTAGAGCCTTATTTCGTTGTAAGAGCAAAATCAAACTTGCAGTTCAAAGCAATAAATTGGAAACGCCGTTTACCCAAGAATATACTCTCTGATGCAATTGGCGAACTCACTATTTATAAAAGCTCCAAAGATTATCCTTCTCACATACGTAAAGTTTGTTTTTGGGATGAAGAGCAAAAACGTAAGTTTACGTTCCTCACCAATGCTATGGATTTATCTCCGCTACAAATTGCAGAACTTTATAAAAACAGGTGGCAGATTGAGCTTTTCTTCAAATGGCTTAAACAACACCTAAAAATCAAGAAGTTTTGGGGTGATACAGAGAATGCTGTAAGAATACAAATATACTCTGCAATCATTACTTATTGCCTTGTAGCAATTATTCAGCATGACATGAAACTTGGCAGAAGTACTTATGAAATTCTTCAAATCCTGAGTATATCACTAACTGACAAAACCAGACTTAGAGACCTCTTTAACAAAACTAATTTCAATAATGACAAAGAACGATGCGGTTCTAGTGAACCAAGTTTATTTAATTTTTAACCGTCCGATTTTTAGTGGACAGCAATGATAACCGATAAAGAATGAAGAAGATACATCTTTGTATTCCTATATATATGCCATTGCCGCTGTTGCTGCTCCTCTTCCTTTCGGGATGCAGCCGTCGGAAAGCTGTCGCTCCTCCGGCTCCCGTTCCTCAATTCAGTTTCATCATAGATGCACTCTACCCGACTTCTCCCGTTGCCAATCAAGGACACACCAGTAATTGCTGGGCATACTCGATGGCTTCCTTTATCGAAACAGAGAATGTGCTTCGCTCCCTGCCGGACGACACGTTACAGTTTCAGTTACTACCCCCTGAATACATGGTACGACAGAAGTTGCAGGCGCAGTTCGACCTTTCATTATGTTCAGGAAAGGTGAAGCTGACCTCCGGTGCATTGGGGCATACGGCATTGGATGTTTTCCGCTATCAGGGTGCCATTCCTATTGAAGTATTCACAGAGAATCATGCCACCTGCCCGGACTATATAAAAGTATCGCGCCGTCTTCGCCTCCTGGCTCATACCTCCTCATGGCTTCCGGCAATGAAGAACCGCATTCGTCGTAGCGGGCAGCATTTGCTGGATGAAGAGTTCGGCATTCTGCCTGACACATTCTTATATCAAGGGAGGCAGTATACCTCGCAGACATTTGCCGCATCTTTGCCTGCTCTATCCCAAGAATACATTGAGTTGACGAGCTTCTGCCACTATCTTTACTACAATCCCTGCCACCTTGCCCTGCGCGACAACTGGGAGGACGCAATCTTTTATAATCTTCCGCTCGACAGCCTGTTGACAGTAATGCGTAATGCACTTCTATCCGGCTATACGCTAGTGTGGGACGGTGATGTGAGTGAACCGACTTTCTCGTCACGTGGTGGAGTAGCGTGGTTGCCACCTGGTACTCCTTTGGATGAAGCAGCCCGTCTGGATGCCTTCTTTCGGGGGGAAACTACGGACGACCATATGATGCACCTCGTAGGACTAGCCCATGATGTGTCGGGGGCACGTTTTTCATCGCCAAGAACTCTATCGGTCCTATAGGCCCTTATAAGGGGTATGTATATCTCTCAGAGGAGTATGTACGGCTGAAAACGATTTCAGTAGTGGTGAACAAGAAGTGTGTTGAAGGTTATCCGGACATAATGCCATAAAGGTGTTCCTTTCAACCTCAGCTTTCTACACATTCTTTTAGGTCGTAGTGCTGTTTTATAGTGTCATTGTGCATATATATTAATGCGTTCTTTTCTTCTTCTTTTATACTTTCATTTTGTATATTAGTACATTATGCACTTGTTGGCAGGTGCCAGGCTGTGGTGTCAAACTTCTCTCCACACATAAATCCACTCATTATTACTTCAATTGAAACATACTGTATATCAATGATGTTTGCTATTCCTTTCATTTTCATTAAATAGAGATTGTTTCAATATTATCATATCCTTCTCGCTCTGTATTTCATTGATAATCAGTCAATATTTCTTCCCTTCTATTTAGGAAATTTGTTTCTTACTTTGCGAGCTGAAATATTGGCTGTGGATAGCTATGTGCCTTGTATAGAGGAATAGGAACTATATAATGCACTAAATAAGCACCATGAAATAC
>ENA-UEQB01003227-UEQB01003227.1-human-gut-metagenome-genome-assembly--contig:-NODE-3227-length-10577-cov-3.373429_pt1 | contig 10577 bp, 9 predicted proteins | sample MGYA00242901_ERZ507918 | MGnify/ENA primary metagenome ERZ507918 (study PRJEB26167, sample SAMN06115405) | human gut metagenome | host: Homo sapiens | place: China:Sichuan | collected 2016-04-06... | reverse complement strand
CAAGGTGGGGTAATATGATCATACAAGTGGAGGAAAGTGGTGGAGAATGGTACAAAGTGGTGGATAAGTTCATAACTTTGTGGAAAACCACTGAAGGCAGGTGTTTGTGTTATGTTCATGGGAGAATACAATCACACAGTGGATCCAAAAGGCAGACTGATTATCCCTGCAAAGTTCAGAGAACAGCTTGGCGATGAATTTGTAGTGACAAAGGGACTTGATGGATGCTTATTTGTGTATACGTTAGAAGAATGGCACAACATCGAAGAAAAATTCAGAAATATTTCCATGACTTCCAAGGATGCAAGAAAGTTTTCACGTTTCTTTTTTGCAGGAGCAGCTTCCTGTGAACTGGACAAGCAGGGAAGAATCCTTCTTCCACCAGTTTTAAGAGAATATGCCAATCTGACAAAAGATGTCGTTTTAGTCGGAGTCTTAAGCAGAGTGGAAATCTGGGACAAAGACAGATGGCAGGAGAATACATATGATGAAGATGAGATGGATGAGATTGCAGAACACATGGCAGATTTAGGGTTCAGCATCTGATCCACAGAGAATAAAAAAAGAGAGCCAGAGCAAAAGTCAGGCAGAGAGGATCACAATGGAATTTAATCATTATTCAGTATTACTAAATGAGACAATTGAAAATTTGAATATCAAGCCTGACGGAATCTATGTGGATGGAACACTTGGCGGTGGCGGACATGCTTACCAGGTGGCTTCACGGTTATCAGAAAAAGGCAGGCTGATCGGAATCGATCAGGACGCGGATGCAATCGCAGCCGCCGGAGAAAGATTAAAGGAATTTGGTGACAAGATCACCATTATCCGAAGCAATTACGCCAACATGAAAGAGGAACTTCACCGCATTGGCGTGGAAAAGGTGGATGGAATCGTGTTGGATCTTGGCGTATCTTCGTTTCAGTTAGATACACCGGAGCGAGGTTTTACTTACCGTGATGAGAATGCTCCACTTGATATGAGAATGGATGACAGACAGAGCCTGACTGCAAAAGATATCGTAAACGGATACAGTGAGATGGATCTTTACCGGATCATCCGTGATTATGGTGAGGACAAGTTTGCAAAAAATATTGCAAAACACATCGTGCAGGAGAGGGCAAAGAAACCGATCGAGACAACCGGAGAACTGACGGAGATCATAAGGGCTTCCATTCCAATGAAAGTTCAGGTGACCGGTGGACATCCGGCAAAAAGAACCTTTCAGGCAATCCGTATTGAGCTGAACAAAGAGTTAGAAGTACTGCAGAATAATCTGGATGATATGATCGACCTTTTGAATCCGGGTGGAAGAATCTGTATTATCACGTTCCATTCCTTAGAGGATCGTATTGTAAAGACGAATTTTAAACGAAATGAGAACCCATGTACCTGTCCGAGTGATTTTCCAGTGTGCGTATGTGGTAAAAAATCCAAGGGAAAGGTAGTTACAAGAAAACCAATCCTTCCTTCCGAGGAAGAATTAGAAGTGAACTCCCGTTCCAAGAGTGCAAAATTAAGAGTTTTTGAAAGGGTGTAGCAGATGCCGAACAGAACAGTAAATCACAACAATCGAAATAGAGCAGCCTATCAGGTAGATGGCAACACCGTACGCCGTATGGAGGCGATGCCGGATTACCGCAAAGAGCGCAGAGACAGACAGGAGCGGGAACGCGAGGAAGAGCTGAGAAAACGCAGACGTGCCGCAGCCAGAAATCAGGAAAAAGCGCTTCGCATGAGCAAAAGTTATGTTGTATTCCTGACAATGGCAGTGACCGTATTTGGCATTTTCTGTGGAGCTTATATTAAGCTTCAGTCCGATGTAACGGCAAGAATGAAAAAAATCGCAAGCTTAGAGAGCCAGGTGACAGACCTTAAGGCTGACAATGACGAGGCTTACAAGAGAATTAATACCGCAGTAGATCTCGATGCAATCAAGGAGAAGGCAATCAATGAACTTGGTATGTTTTATGCAACACAGGATCAGATCGTCTACTACTCTGTAGATAAGACAGACTACATGAATCAGTATAATGAAATCCCGCAATAGAGGGAATTTTTAGGCAAAAAAATAATTCGGGTGGTAGAATGGCAAAAAGAAGACCGAAAAAGCCGATGTTAAAGTTTCCAAAGCGTATGCAGAAAAAAATGATCGTCATGTTTACGGTTGTTGCAGCGCTTATGATCGGACTCATCGGAAGACTGATGTATATTGAATACACCAGTGGAGAAAAATATGAGAAAATCGTTCTGGCACAGCAGGGCTATGACAGCCAGACAATTCCTTATCAGAGAGGAGACATTGTAGACGCAAAAGGAACTGTGCTGGCAACCAGTATCGCAGTTTATAATGTGATTCTGGACTGCTCCGTTTTAAATGATGATGAAAAATATGTGGAGCCGACGATCAATGCGCTTGTAAGCTGCTTCCCGGATCTGACAAGTGAACAGCTTTATTCTTACCTGAAGGACTCTCCGGACAGCAGATACATTGTGCTTGCCAAGCGTTTGTCCTATGATACGATCCAGCCTTTTGTAAATCTGCAGGAGGAGCGGGATGAAAAGGGAAAACTGGTCAATCCATATATCAAGGGTGTCTGGTTTGAAAAAGAATACCAGAGACAATATCCATATGGAAAACTGGCAAGTTCCGTGATCGGGTTCACAACATCCGGTAACCTTGGAATTAATGGACTGGAAAATTATTATGATGACACGTTAAATGGAATTAACGGCAGACAGTATGGATATCTGAATTCGGACAGTAATTTTGAAAAAACGATCAAACCGGCAGTCAACGGCAATACGTTAGTGACAACGATCGATGCGACGATCCAGTCGGTGGTAGAGAATAAAATACAGGAGTTTAATGAGGCCTATACAGATGGTTACAGAGAGGGTGAGGGCGGAGCAACAAGAATCGGCGTGCTCATCATGAAACCGGACAATGGCGATGTCCTTGCAATGGCACAGTATCCAAATTACGATCTGAGCAATCCATGGGATTTATCTGAGTATTATACACAGGAAGAGATCGATGCGATGGATGATGATGCGAGACTCGAAGCGTTAAATCAGTTGTGGCAGAACATATGTCTGACCTATACTTATGAGCCGGGATCAACGGCAAAACCATTTACGGTTGCAGCCGGGCTTGAGACAGGAACACTGTCGACCAATGATACCTTTTTCTGTGATGGAGCCGAACAGCTCAGCGGATTTACCGTAAAATGTGTTGCCTATAGAAAAGGTGGACACGGAGTGCAGACTTTGGAACAGACATTGATGAATTCCTGTAATGATGCCCTGATGCAGATGTCCTACCGGATCGGGGCAGAGAATTTCACGGAGTACCAGCAGATTTTTGGATTTGGACAGAAAACGAACATCGATCTTCCGGGAGAATCGAGAACTGATTCCCTGATTTACACATTGGATACAACATCACAGCTGAGTCTTGCAACCAATGCTTTCGGACAGAACTTTAACACCACGATGATCCAGCTTGGAACTGCTTTCTGTTCTCTGGTCAATGGCGGTAAGTTATATCAGCCGAGAGTGGTAAGCAAGATCACGGATCAGAATGGAAATACGATTCAGGATATTTCTCCGACGTTGCTGCGTGAAACTGTATCTAAGACAACAAGTGATACATTAAAACAATACATGTACTCAACCGTGACATCCGGTACCGGAAATACGGCAAAAGTAGACGGTTACTCCATGGGAGGTAAAACCGGAACGGCACAGAAAGTGCCGCGTGATGGTGTGAACTATCTGGTTTCTTTTATCGGTTTTGCACCGGTGGACGATCCTCAGTTAATGATCTACTGTTTTGTGGATGAGCCGAACTCGCAGGATCAGCCACACAGCACATTTGCACAGAATATTGTGAGGGAGATTTTAGAAGAAGTACTTCCTTATATGAATATTTATCCGGATGAGGAGACGACAGGCTTACATTCTGGGTGGGATATTACCGGAACAGATACAGGCGCAGCCGCTGTGACAGACCGTGTGACAGGAAATATGGAAAATATTCCGGAGGAAGAACCGGAAGGAACAGATGATGTGCCGGATACCATGGAAGATATTCCGGGAGCCGAGGAAAACAACGAAGAAAACGCCGAAAATGATGGTGTAAATGCAGAAGAAGCAGGAACAACATCCGATAACAGTGAATAGAAACATAACCTCATAAAAGTTGGAATAAAATGCAAGGAAGACTTTTATGAGGTTTTTGTTTTATGTATCGGAATAAGACCTTTAACCGCAAAAAGGTAATGATCGTATTCGTGGCAGTTTTTTTTATTATGATGTTTCTGATTGGAAGACTGGTCTATCTGATGATATTCTGCTCCGAATATTATGGAAATAAAGCGGAGAATCTTCATGAGAGGGAGCGAGATATTAAGGCGGCACGGGGAAAACTTTTAGATGCAAACGGCACAGTGCTTGCCACAAACAAATCTGTATGCACGATCTCTGTGATTCATAACCAGATGGAAGAACCTGAGAAAGTCATTGCTATGCTTGTGAAAGAACTTGGCATTTCGGAGGAGGCTGCGAGAAAGCGTGTGGAGAAAGTCAGTTCCATCGAGCGTGTGAAAACAAATGTCGCAAAGGAGACCGGGGACGCAATCAGAGCCTATGGACTCTCCGGAGTGAAAGTGGATGAGGATTATAAACGATATTACCCTTATGGGACGCTTGCTTCCAAAGTACTTGGTTTTACCGGGGCCGACAATCAGGGAATTTTGGGACTTGAAGTAAAGTATGATGAATATCTTCAGGGAACCAACGGAAAAATCTTAACGTTAACCGATGCGAGAGGAATTGAGATTGAGAATGCCGGGGAGAGCAGATTAGAACCCGTGAACGGTTATGACCTCTGCTTATCGTTAGACTACAATATCCAGATGTACTGTGAGCAGGCGGCAAAAAAAGTCTGCACGAAAAAATCGGCGGACAGTGTTTCCGTGATCGTGATGAACCCGCAGAACGGTGAACTTATGGCGATGGTGAATTATCCTGAGTTTGACCTGAACGATCCGTTTACACTGGTTGGGGACAACGGGGAAGCTGTGTCAGCGGAAGAAAAACAGAATCTGTTGAATAAAATGTGGCGAAACCAGTGCATCAGTGATACCTATGAGCCGGGTTCCACATTTAAGATTATTACGGCAGCGGCAGCGTTAGAAGAGGGAGTGGTAAAACTGGATGATACATTTTACTGCCCGGGTTATAAAATCGTGGAGGACAGACGTATCCGGTGTGCAAGAACGACAGGACATGGGGCAGAAACATTTGAGACAGGGATCATGAACTCCTGCAACCCGGTTTTTATGGAACTTGGCGAGCGGTTAGGCGCGGAAAACTTTGCCGGTTACTTTAAGCAGTTCGGGCTGTTATCCAAAACAAATATTGATCTTCCGGGGGAAGCGGGAACGATCATGCATAAGACGGAAAATATTGGACCGGTGGAACTTGCGACAATCTCGTTTGGGCAGTCGTTTCAGATTACCCCCATCCAGCTTGTTACGACGGTATCTTCTATTATTAATGGGGGAACGCGCGTGACACCACATTTTGGCGTAAGCGTGCAGGATGCGGACGGAAATACAGTAAAAACGTTCTCCTATGAAACGCATGAGAATATCTGCACAGCAGAAACTTCGGAAACGATGCGCTATCTGCTGGAGAAAGTGGTGTCAGAGGGAACCGGAAAAAATGCCAAAATTGAGGGCTTTTCCATCGGCGGAAAGACAGCAACCTCACAGACACTTCCAAGAAGCGACCATAAATACATTTCATCGTTTCTCGGATTTGCGCCCGCTGACAATCCGCAGGTGCTTGTGCTTGTTGTTATTAACAATCCGCAGGGGATTTATTACGGCGGAACGATCGCTGCTCCTGTGGCGAAGGAAATATTCGAAAACATTTTGCCTTACCTTGATAAATGAGATGAAATAACGTATACTAGTTAGGCGAATTGAACGTTAGAAAAAATACAAGAGGTGTTTAGTCATGGATTATGAAATAGTGATACCAGTTTTGATTTCTTTTGCAATCAGTGCAATTTTAGGACCGATCGTGATCCCCTTTTTGAAACGGTTAAAGGTGGGGCAGACGGAGCGTAAAGAGTTGGAATCCCATTTGAAGAAAAATGGAACCCCGACTATGGGTGGACTTATGATACTGGCAAGTATTATCATTACCTCCCTGTTTTATGTCAAAGATTATCCGAGAATTATCCCAATCCTTTTTATGACCGTAGGATTCGGTGTGATCGGTTTTCTGGATGATTATCTGAAGGTAGTGCTCCGCAGATCAGACGGACTGCTCCCGTGGCAGAAGATGATCTTACAGTTTATTGTGACAACAGTATTTGCAGTTTACATGGTGCGTTATTCCGGAATTGAACTTACTATGTTGATCCCATTTTCCGGCGGAAAGTACTTAAATATCGGATGGCTTGCGATTCCATTACTTTATTTTGCAGTGATCGGAACCGTAAACGGTGTGAATTTTACCGATGGTGTGGATGGCCTTGTGTCAAGTGTTACCATTATGGTTGCGACCTTTTTCTCCGTTGTGGCAATCGGAACGAATGCAGGGATTGCACCGATCACCTGTGCAGTAGCAGGAGCCCTGCTTGGATTCTTATTATTTAATGTGTATCCGGCAAGTGTTTTCATGGGAGATACCGGTTCCCTGGCACTGGGCGGCTTTGTTGTGGCAACTGCCTATATGCTCCAGATGCCATTATATATCCTGATCGTTGGACTGATTTATCTGGCAGAAGTCATATCTGTTATGGTTCAGGTTACTTATTTTAAATACACTAAGAAAAAAACAGGTGTTGGAAAGCGGATTTTCAGAATGGCTCCGCTCCATCATCATTTTGAGCTTGGTGGATGGTCAGAGACGAGAGTTGTCGCAGTGTTTGCAATCGTGACAGCACTGCTTTGCATGCTTGCATTATTAGGCTTATAAATCGCATTGGAAAATTGCAAAATGACCTGCCGGATTCGGACAGGAGATTGGAAGGATAAGACGATGAATTTAGAAGGAAAAAGAGTGTTAGTAGTAGGTTCTGGAAAAAGCGGAGTTGCAGCCGCAGAACTGCTCAGAAAAAAAGGAATCACATTTGTACTTTTTGATGGAAATAAAGATTTAGATGTGACAGCATTGATCGAGAAAAATCCGGTATTTGCCGGAGCAGAGATTCTTTTGGGAGAACTTGCACCGGAAGATATGGCGCGCATTGATCTTGTTGTGTTAAGTCCGGGCGTGCCGACAGACCTTCCGATGGTCAATGAACTTCGAAACAGACAGATTCCAATCTGGGGCGAAATTGAACTTGCCTATCATTTTGCAAAAGGAAGAATTATTGCAATTACCGGAACAAACGGAAAAACTACGACAACTTCGCTTGTGGGTGAGATCATGGCGAATTATTTCGATGATGTGAAAGTGGTCGGCAATATTGGAATCCCATACACATCGGTAGCGGCAGACACGACAGAGGATACTGTGACAGTCGCAGAGATCAGCAGCTTTCAGTTAGAGACAACACATGAGTTTGCGCCGGAAGTGACAGCTATTTTAAATATCACACCGGATCATCTGAACCGTCATCATACGATGGAATGTTATATCGAGACAAAAGAGAGCATTACAAAGAATCAGACCGCCGGGGATACCTGTGTGTTGAATTATGAGGATGAAGTGCTGCGCAGGTTTGGCGAGACACTTCAGACAAAAGTTGTATTTTTCAGCAGCAAGCGCAGACTGGAAAAGGGACTTTATCTGGACGGAGAAGATATTTTTTATGCAGACGGCACAACGGACACAAAAGTGATCAATGTAAATGAGCTGAATATTTTAGGAAAACACAATTATGAGAATGTCATGGCGGCAGTCGGAATGTCGGTAAGCTTTGGCGTACCGATGGATAAAATTGTGGAAGTGCTGAAACGTTTCCAGGCAGTCGAGCATAGAATTGAGTATGTGACAGAAAAACGCGGCGTGAAGTTTTACAATGATTCCAAGGGAACAAACCCGGATGCGGCAATCCAGGGAATCCGCGCGATGAACCGTCCGACACTGTTGATCGGTGGAGGTTATGACAAACAGTCTGAATATGATGAGTGGATTGAGAGTTTTGACGGCAAGGTGAAGAAACTCGTGCTGATCGGTCAGACGAAGGAAAAGATTGCGGAATGTGCGAAGAAACATGGCTTTGAGGATGTCATACTCTGTGATACATTTGAGGAGGCAATTGACACCTGTTATGCAAACGCAGTGAGCGGGGATGCGGTATTGCTTTCCCCTGCATGTGCAAGCTGGGGCATGTTCGCAAACTATGAGGAGCGCGGACGCATTTTTAAGGAATACGTGCGCAATCTGGCAGAATAAAAAATGTCAGGCATAATGGCATGACGTGCAGTAAATAAGAAATGAGGAATTGGAATGGCAAGAGGTCAGCAGACGGAAAAGAAAAAAAAGCCAATTAAATATTTCGATTACAGTCTTTTGTTTCTGATCATTTTTCTTTTGTGTTTTGGATTGGTCATGTTGTACAGTACCAGTTCCTATGCAGGTTCCAATAAGTTTGGGGATGCTTCCTATTTTGTAAAAAAACAGTTGTTTGCAACAGGACTGGGGATCGTGGGTATGTATATCGTATCTAAGATCCCATATCGGTTCTGGATGAAGGTGAGTTCCATGGCGTATCTGGCAGCTATCGTGCTCTGTACCGCCGTTATTTTTATTGGTACAGAGGCAAACGGTCAGGCGAGATGGTTAAAAATCGGGCCGTTATCTTTCCAGCCGTCAGAGTTTGCCAAGTTTGCGGTTATTATTTTTCTGGCAACGGTTATTTATAAGACACCACAGAAGATGGGAGAGTTCATGAGCCTTGTCAAGATAATGGCAATTGTGCTTCCAATCGTTGCAGTGGTCGCCTACAATAACTTAAGTACAGCGATCATTATACTTGGAATTGCAGTCTGTATGTTGTTTGTTGCCAGTCCGAAGTATTCCCACTTTGTGTTGATGGCAGTGGCAGTCGGTGTGGTAGGTGTTGTTTTCATCAGTTTTGAGGCATACCGGATGGATCGTATCAAGATCTGGCTGAATCCGGAAGCCTACGAGAAGGGTTATCAGACCTTACAGGGACTGTATGCGATCGGTTCCGGCGGTTTATTTGGAAAAGGGCTTGGCGAGAGTATGCAGAAGCTGGGATTTATTCCTGAGGCGCAGAATGATATGATTTTCTCTGTTATCTGTGAGGAACTTGGACTTTTTGGCGCGGTGTGCGTGATCTTATTGTTTCTGCTGATGATCTGGAGATTTATGATCATTGCCAATAATGCGTCAGACCTTTATGGGGCGCTGGTCGTGGTTGGTATTATGGCGCATTTGTCCATCCAGGTTATTTTAAATATTGCGGTTGTGACCAATACGATCCCGAATACCGGTATTTCACTGCCGTTTATCAGTTATGGAGGTACTTCGGTTTTATTCCTGCTTGCAGAGATGGGGCTTGCGCTTTCCGTGGCAAAGGGAATTAAATTTGAGGTTAATTAAATATGATAAAAGAAGAGAGAAGAAGAAAAAAGCGCAGAAAGATAGGATTATACATCCTGTTGATATTGATTCTGCTTATCGCAGCGGGCGTTTTCATTGTCATGAATGTTTTTACCGTGGAAAACGTTGTCGTGGAGGGAAATGAACTGTACAGCTCCACACAGATTGAAAACATGGTGCTGAATGATGAATATTCCTGGAATTCCCTGTATGTAGATCTGAAATACAGATTTGTGGATATCGGGGAAGTTCCGTTTGTAGATACGATGGAGGTTTCACTGGACAATCCCCATACCGTACATATTAAAGTTTACGAAAAAGGAATGCTCGGCTATCTTTATATTAATTCCATTGGTCAGAATGCTTATTTTGACAAAGATGGATTTGTAGTCGAGACATCTACGGAAGTGATTGACGGTGTGCCAAAGATCACAGGAATCTCCTGTGAGGAAGTGGTACTTTATGAGAAACTGCAATTAGAGAACAGTGATATTTTGCGGGATTTACTGAACCTGACACAGACTTTGAAAAAATATAATCTGCTCCCGGATGAGATCCAGTATGACAGTAACATGGAGCCGGTGCTTTACTATGGAACAATCCAGGTGAAAATTGGTTCTGAGGACAACCTGTCGCAGAAAGTTGTGAGGTTATCCATTATTTTGCCACAGCTTGACGGACTTAGCGGCACACTCCATTTAGAGACATGGACACCGGAGACGACCGACATTATCTGGGACAGGGCAGAAGAACAACCAGATACGGAAGAGGAGGCGACAGAAGAGGCGACAGAAGAGACGACAGAGGAGACAACAGAAGCGCCTTCTGCGGATACACCATCGGAAGAACAGCCGGCGGAGGACACGCCAGCGGAAGAACAACCTGCACAGGATGTGCCGGCAGAGAATACACCGGCCGAAGAGCAGCAGCCAGCCGAAAATGCACCGGCGGAGGATATGCCGCCAGTGGAACAATAAAAACCG
>ENA-UEQB01003216-UEQB01003216.1-human-gut-metagenome-genome-assembly--contig:-NODE-3216-length-10605-cov-8.819339_pt1 | contig 10605 bp, 6 predicted proteins | sample MGYA00242901_ERZ507918 | MGnify/ENA primary metagenome ERZ507918 (study PRJEB26167, sample SAMN06115405) | human gut metagenome | host: Homo sapiens | place: China:Sichuan | collected 2016-04-06... | reverse complement strand
CAGCAACAACAATCTCAACAGCAGCAGTCCCAGCAGCAACGTCCGCGTATTGTTCGCTCACGCGACAATAACAACGGTAATAACAATGCTAACAACAATGGAAATAATGGCAATAACGCCAATAATAATTTCCAGCGTAACAACAATAACCAGAATCAGGTTCAGAACCCAAATCAGAATCAGAACCAGAACCAAAACCAACAACGCTCACCGATGCCACGTGCCGCTCAGCAGAACAATGCGGGTGAAAATCTTCCGGTACAACAGCAGCAGGAACGTAAGGTTATTGAACGCGAAAAGCCTTATGAATTCGACGATATTCTCAACGGAGTAGGTGTTCTGGAAATTATGCAGGATGGATACGGATTCCTCCGTTCTTCCGACTATAACTACCTTTCTTCTCCGGATGATATTTACGTATCACAATCTCAAATCAAACTATTTGGTCTGAAAACCGGTGATGTAGTAGAAGGAGTTATCCGTCCACCCAAAGAAGGAGAAAAATATTTCCCATTGGTAAAGGTTTCGAAGATCAACGGACGTGATGCAGCTTTCGTTCGCGACCGTGTTCCTTTCGAACATCTGACACCTCTCTTCCCGGATGAAAAGTTTAAACTTTGCAAAGGCGGTTATTCAGACTCTATGTCTGCCCGTGTCGTCGATCTTTTCGCTCCTATCGGTAAAGGCCAGCGTGCATTGATCGTTGCCCAGCCAAAGACAGGTAAGACCATCTTAATGAAAGATATCGCAAACGCTATCGCAGCCAACCACCCGGAAGTTTACATGATTATGCTGCTGATTGACGAACGCCCGGAAGAAGTAACAGACATGGCGCGCAGCGTTAATGCAGAAGTAATTGCTTCTACTTTCGACGAACCGGCAGAACGCCACGTAAAAATTGCAGGTATCGTATTGGAAAAGGCAAAACGTCTGGTAGAATGTGGTCACGACGTAGTTATCTTCCTTGATTCTATTACTCGTCTGGCTCGTGCATACAATACAGTATCTCCTGCATCCGGTAAAGTTCTTTCCGGTGGTGTGGATGCAAATGCACTTCATAAACCTAAACGCTTCTTCGGTGCTGCCCGTAATATTGAAAACGGTGGTTCACTGACTATTATTGCTACCGCATTGATCGATACCGGTTCTAAAATGGACGAAGTTATCTTCGAAGAATTCAAGGGTACAGGTAACATGGAGTTGCAGCTCGACCGCAACCTGTCCAACAAACGCATCTTCCCGGCAGTCAACATTACCGCATCCAGCACTCGTCGCGACGACCTGTTGCTTGATAAAACAACCCTTGACCGCATGTGGATATTGCGCAAATATCTTGCCGACATGAATCCGATCGAAGCAATGGACTTTGTTAAAGACCGTCTGGAAAAAACCAGAGACAACGACGAATTCCTGATGAGCATGAACAGCTAATCAACAGCAAACTTATAAATGAACGGTGAATAAACTGCACTTGTTATGGCGCAGTTTGTTCACCGTTTTCTTTTTCGGTTTCGCCATAAGTGCCCCAATCATCACGAACATACACAACTACTCCCCCACTGCTCTGGCTGCAAGTGATACCTTGTCCATCCCGATTACTGGTTACTTTAGGCAATGATGATTTAAAAGTAACGTTAATCCCTTTACTCTTCTCTTGATCCGATAGATTCTTGACGTAGAGCACTCCACCATTGACATCGGTTAATGAGTAACTGGTATTTGGATTATTATAGCTAATCACATAACTTTGTTCTTTTGTATTGGCCTGTGATACGTCAGCCGTCACGTTCCCAGGGAATTGTAATACACTTCCTCCCAAAGAATAGACTTTCAATGTAACTTTGGATGGGTTATTAGGTTTCAATTGATACAGGTTCAATGTTCCGTTATACGAATTTACAGATGGATCCGCACTAACATACGTAACCGTAGGCGTCTGGAATTGTCTCGTAATATTCACCGTCATTTCCTTACCTCCGGAAGCATTGGCAAACACCAGTTGCGTATCATCAAAACTCGCTGCATCCTCATTCAGTTTAAAGGTGAAGCTCGCTGTTTTGCTCTCCGGGGTACTGCGTGTAGAAGCTGATGTGACGTTTGTCAGCCACGACGGGCACTTGCTTACGGTAGGTTTGCCATAACCATCCATCGTCAGGGTGAATTGCTTGTCCTTGATGATGGGCACGGTGAGTTCAGCGGTAGTAGTTGTTATATTCGAAAGACTGATATCCGAAGGTGCGGTCGTTAACTGCAAGTTATTGATTCGGTTGGGCAACAACTTCACCTTAATATTTCCTATTTTAGTGTGGTCGGAGTTATTCAGTACATTCACAGCAAGTTCTTTTTCGGTCAAGTTGGCAGCATCCGTAGCTGCCCACTGAAAGGTGTATTCCTGCGTGGTATGCGTGCTCGAAGTCGGGGTGACGGTAATACCCGGGTTAGCGGGAAGTTCTATCTTGCTGCCGCCTATGGAAGTAACGGTTATCTTGCCCGTAGAGAACGTTCCAGTACCGGCTTTCTGCACCAGATAGAGCGTGCTTTCCGCTGCATCCCAGTTGTTCAGCCCGCTAGGGTTCATTTCACCGCCGGTAGTTTCAACCTCAGGAATGCCAAAAGCTGTATCTATCAATACCACTTCCTCGCCGCTTCCCGCCCTGTCCATCAGGCGAAGGATGCCGCGGGGATAGGAGTCACCGGTATAGTTTTCATTGAAAGAAACTTTGTACTTAACCTGTTTCGTAGCGCCTGCACGTGTGGTAGTTACGGGTATTTCCTCTATTTTCAGCCATTCGGTTTCCGCTGTGCCACCGTAATAAGTCAACTTTGCATCCACCCCGGCATTGGAACCGGTGGTAACGGTGAAGCTACTACCTTTCTTGAGTGCCAATGTAACAATATTAGTGTTGGCTTCGTAAGTAGTCTCATCTGCGGGTAACAAATCAGCTACGGTAATGGCTTCCAGTCCGTTATCAGGCACATAATCCTCTATATCATCTCCCGTTTCCCAATCCACCAGCCGGATGTTGGCTTTCAGTTCAAAAGGGTCTGCCTCGGTTATCTGCACCGTGTAGCGGTGGTTATGGTTTATCTCGATGCGCATTCCGTCCCCGTCGGTCACACGCTCGAAAGGGATGCGGTAGGACACCTCTTTCTTCTCGTCCGTCATATTCACGGCATACAGTCCTTTCAGTATCAGGAAGCCTTCGTCCACAGCCTTGCACGGATAGCAATAGAAGGCTTTGGTAGTGGTGCCTGTGTTGGCATTCAGCCCGTCGAAGGGGCGGTAGGGGTACGTAATCAGTTGCCCCGGCGCGGCAGGCACATCGCCTACGGGACGGATAGGGAACAGTGTTACGCCCTGGCGTCCGTTGCCCATAGCTATGTCCGTGATGGTGAAATGGGACTTCGCCTCATTGTTCACCACGTCGAAGCGCGCCACAGCACGAACCAGCGAGATATTGAGCCGCACGTAAGTGCCCATGCTGTATTCACGCAAGTCGGTGGGCTGCGCGTTGGCTCCCGACATGGGCAGCGGAGCCAGCAATACGTCACCCAGGAAACCGGTGGGTTGCAGCAACGGTGTACTCAGTTTGATAAAGTCGTTTTCAGTAGGTGTGCCGGGTGCTGTTACCACGTCTCCCATACCTGCCTGCGAGGTTTGTTGCAACGGCCGGTAATCAGTGTATGCCATTCCCGCAGCATCGGTCAGCCCGGTCTGGTTCGCCACACAATAGAATTTGGTGAACAGTCCCTTGCGGGGATAGAACACCACATTCACTTTTCCTGCGGCCTCGTCCGCTTTCAACTCAAGGGGCGAGGCGCCGGCAGGCAGGGTGCCTGCATCCATCCGGTAGGCAAAGCGCTCCTGAAACGTATAGGGACCTTCTTCCTTGTCGCTGCCGAAAGCATAAATATCGAAACTGCCGATACGGTTCTCGTCGTCCTCGGCTATGCCGTCGCGAGTCACCGCACGGCGCTCCGGCGTACCCTTCACCAGTATCAGTTTGTTTTGCAGCGAGATTACCACCGAACGGCGGTTGGGATCATTGGCTTGCGGGTTTTCCGGTAGTTCGGGCATCCCGCCGGTTGTTGTTTCCACTTCCGAGGTGCAACCTGCCATAAGGCACAGCAGCAGCCATGAAAGGCACAAACCGAATCTTGCAAATGTTTTCATGTTCTGTTATGTTTTTAATTGGTTATTATTACTTTATATATTATCGTCTTATTTCTCAATTTTTAATTCTCAACTCTCAATTTATTCAAGTTTTTCCTCGCCTTCTCCGGCTCCACCCCCAGCGCCTTTCGGAACCATTCTTCCGCCTTCTGCCTGTCCCCTTCCAGGTAGGCCAGTACGCCCAGGTCGTTCCACGCCCGCGGGTCGTCCGCCACCTTGTCCAGATATTGGCGGGCACCCACCGGGTCGCCTGCCATGATCACCGCCGAGGCGGCGTTGATATTCGCCAGCGCATCGTCCGGGAAGTGATAGGCGGCTATCTCATAGACTTCGCGGTACTGCTCCGTGCCGGGGCGGTAGAACGCCGCCACCCGGTACATCTCCTGCAACGACAGCAGCTGCGGGTGGGTGTATATCAGGCTTGCCGCTTCCTCTATGTTGAAGGCGCGGGCCTCGTAGCCCACCGTGACGCGGATGCGCCTCAGCTGCGGGAAGTAATACCTCAACAGTTCGCGGTACACAGTGCCGCCGTACATATCCATCAACTGCTTTTCGCGCCCCTCGAAGATGCCCACCCGGCTAATGAGCGACAGCACTTCCGCGCTGTGCTTCATGGGGTTCTGTTGCAGCAGTTCCACCAGCCCGTCCCAGTCTTCGGGCACGAAGGATACCTTATAAAGGTCACGGTTCAGCGCATACGCGCTACGCATATAGTCCTCGAAACAGCGGGCGCGGTTGGAAGCAAGTATCTCATTGTCCTTGTACATACCGTCGGGCGAGGCGTAACCGTATATCGAGATACCCGATATACTTGCCAGGTTTCCGCCGGTAAGCGGGCGCAGCAGGCTGTCCAGCTTGTCCAGCTCGGTGCGGTTGTTGCGGAACTCCCGCCGCACGGCATATACCCCCGTGGGATAGTCTATATGCAGGGTGGCGCTTTCCGAGCGGTGCTTCCGGGTCTCCACCTCAGGAGTGAGGTAGGTCACCATGGCGGTACACTCGGCACAAGGCATGCAGTCCGTGTGTCCCTTCGTTTCACGGCGGGGCGTAGCGGCCGTTTCCTGTCTTTCCGCCACCGCCTGCGGAATGGAGACCTGTCCCTGTAAGCCCACCGCCTGTCCCTGCGGCACCCTGAAAGGGCTTTCCAGCCCGAGGTCCGCCATCAGCGGCTCCACGCCGAGTATCTTCATCCGGCAGCAGTCCCGCTGCTCGCGCATCAGCACCAGCGAGGCGTGCTCCATCCACGGGCTGTACGCCACCGCCACCCGGTAGGCAACACTGTCCTTCGGGCTGCGTGCATAGAGCGTGCAATACGGCGGCACATAGCCTGCCACCGGTTGCAGCGCCTGCTGCCTATGGTCCGCCCGGGCGCGCCGGCGTCCGCTCACCACCACCGCCGGCAGTTCCAACAGCCGCCCTGCACTGCGCAGCACAGGCGTATAGAGATAAGCCTCCGCACCGCCCGCCTTTGCACCGCCCAAGTCCAGCAGCAGCTCAATGCACAGACTGTCCCCCTGCGTAAAAGCGTATGACCTGCGGATTATCCCCCCGCCTGCCCATGCTTCCACCGCCAGCAACAGCCCCACCAAACTTCCTACCATATACTTCATCATCCTCTAACTTTTCATTTTTAATTTTTCATTTTTAATTCTCAATTTCTCATTTTCTATCTATCACCTATCATCTATCACCTATTATCTATCCCAGTCCTCCCCCTTCTTCCCAGTCCGACGAGTTAGCCTGTGCCACCACAATCTTCTCTCCGATGGTCACCAGCAGGTCGAACTCCTGTTCCGTGTTCTCGTCCAGGCTGACAGGCAGTTTGCGGAAGAACAGCTGCAGGTCTATCTCCTTCATGATCCGCTCCTCTCCCCGGTAGATGCTCAGCAGCGGATGCGAGCCCGAGGTCAGCCGGTAGGTCACCAGCTCACCGGTCAGCTCGTCATTGTAGTTCATCGCCGCCCGGGCACTGTGCCAGGTCACGGGGCTGCCGATGGTGGGGAAGGTGAAGGCCCCGTCGCCCACTGCCAGCGGTATGTCATATCCCATCGGGAAGCCGTACTCGGAAGGCACGCCCCGCAGGCGGAGCGTATAGGCGCCCGTCCCTTCCGCCGGGAAGTATCCCTCTTCCCAGCGGACGGTGAAGCGAAGGGCGGTATGGCAGTGCGTCAGGTACATGGTGCGGTTCACCGAGGCGCCCGTGGCGGGAACCTCGAACGTGCCGTACCCGTAGTAGAGCCGTTCGGTGTTGCCGCGGTAGCTGCCTGCGGGGGTTCGGGCGGCGGAAGTCATCATCAGCCCGCGCAGTTGCGTGGCGCCGGGTTCGGGCGCCGGCAGCACGTCGCTCTCCGTCCCCGGGTTCCCCCATGCCACGAGGGTGTAGCGTCCGGGGGCCAGGTCGCCCTGCCAGTATTCCAGGCTGTCGCCTTTCAGCATACGCACGTCCACCAGCGTCCCGGCTTCATCGAAAAGGAACTGCCGGATATTGTCCACATACACGGAGAGCTGCCCGGCATCGGGCTTGCCGGCATAGCGGTAATTCAGCCGTACATTGTAGGGACACACTTCCGGCTCGTCGAAACTGAACGTGCAAGAGGTGCAGGACCATAGTATACAGCAGAGAATTACCATAACTTTCATCGGATAAAGTAAATGAGTGACACACCCGCCCGGGTAGGGCCGAAATAATTCCTTATATAATGTCCCATGCGTTCGCCGCAGCTGGCGCACCGGTACTTGTCGTATTCCATGCGGGCGTACCCGCCGCCTATCACGGCTTCTATGGAGAAGCGGTCGCCCAGCACCCAGTGGTAGCCGTAGGTAAGTCCCCCGCCGTAGAGGTCGCCCCGGTAGACGATGTTCTCCATGCCCGGAATGAAAGGTATCTGCCCCACATTGTAGTAGGCGTAATGCCCCTGCAGCCCGAGGAAGTGCCCCTCGAACTTGCGGCAGGGCCAGTAGCGCAGTTCGGGCTGTGCCAGGTAGAGGTTCAGCTTCATGCCGTTGCCGAATTTCCAGGCATTGTAGGCGCCGTTCAGCGCCACCGTGAAGTGGCGCTGGATGCTGACTTCCACTCCCGCGTTGGGCGTGGTGGTCCCCCACAGCAGCAGGTCGGTGCGCAATGCCACGCGTTGGGCAAGGGCAGCGCCGCTGAGGGTGCAGAGAAACAGGAGCAGCAGGGTAAGCCGTCTCATAGGCTATATCTGGGGGATTTCCGCGATGGAGATTGCTTCCAGGTAGGAGCGGGTCATCTGGTTGACAATGCCCAGCTTGCGGGCGGTGGTTCCGTAGCGGGAGTAGAAGTCCTCGTCGCTGGGGTGGTTGAAGTAGACGCCCTCGCCCAGCGCTTCGAGAATGGAGAGAAGGCTGATGCGGTGGTATTCGCAGGCAAGGCGGTAGGACTCGGGAAGGTCGCAGGGACGGTTTTCCAACTGTGTGATAAGATGCCCCCGGGAGAGGGCCTGCAACAGGACGGCCATGTCGGAAGGGGGATAATGGAAGGAAGTGCTCAACCGGTAATCTCCGTGTCGGATGTCGTGCAGTATTGCCAAGGCAAGTTTTGTCCTGAGTGTTAACATAGCGTTTTGTTTTAAATGTAACGATTGTCTGTTTGTCAAGGATGTTCCGATTCCCGGTAGGAAACGGAACAGGCGAATTTTTGACCATAAACTGCGCCGGTAACGGCCGGCCGCCGGTATAAAAAGGCAGACAAATATCGGTTCTGTCATCCTTACTTTCTTCGATTTTGGAATAAGATGCCCCCATATCAGGGTATGGGTAGGGGAAGTCATGCCTTCAAACAAAAAAACAGGGCGCTTTGAACAGATATATTATATTATTACAGGAATATCGTATTTTTTGACATGACTTTTTTAGACAAAACCTAATTTTCAGAAAAAGAGAACAGATTTTATCATGCAAATTGTTATGAATGGACTGATTTTTTACAGAAAAGCAGGGATTTCCGATAAAAAATTCTTGCTTTCCTTGCTTGTTTCAATGGAAAATTGTTCCTTTACCGCCGTAAGCGTTCCGTTTCCTACCGGGAATCGGAACGTCCTTAGAGGCCCTTTTCCCGGCCTTTCCCTTCTCTTTTCTTCTCCATTCCTTTTCCGCTGTCGGATTGATCAGCGATGCCATTTGCAGGTTCACTATTGCGAGCTGTTCCGCCGTGAACGACCGCAGGTAGGTATGCGTGATCTCTTCCGAGGCATGGCTCAGGCCCGCACTGATTTTGGATACCGGTATGTCCTCGTTATAGGCCAGCGTTGCCCAGGTATGGCGTGCCACGTAGGATGTCAGCTTCACCCCCAACTCCAGGTATTCGGACAGGCGCCCCAGATGCATGTTGTACAGCCGCAGGGCGCTTTCGTACTGCTGCCTCTCCTCGCGGATGGAGCCGGGGCGGCGGATAATCGGCAGCAGGTAGGACGCGTTCGTATCACCGGACGAATAGCGGTTGATAATCTCCCACATCCAGGGTTCCAGGGTGACGGTCAGCGGGCGGCCGGTCTTGCTGCGGTGGTAGCGGAGAATGTTGCCCTCGATGTCCGTGCGGCGCAAGTGCGCCAGGTCAATGAAGGGGATTCCACGCAGATAATAGGACAGGATGAAGAAATCGCGTGCCGGCGCCAGGCCCGGTACCTCTTCCAGGTCGGCATCGGCCAGGGTACGGAGCTGTTCGAGGTTCAGCGCCCGTTTCCCCGTCTCCTCGTATCCCGTGAACACCCCGCTGAAAAGGGAAGGGGCGTCCGTGAGCAGTTCCCGGCTCTCCGCTTGCCGGCATACGGCACGCAGGGCACGGAAATAGCACGCAGAGGTGTTGCGCGAGCAGCCCGACGACAGCAGGTGGTGCTCGAAACTCATAAACAGCCCTGCCGACAGGTCGGCAAAGCCAAGTACTTCCATGTCCGCGAAACTCTCCAGACTGTGCAGCAGGCTACGGCAGGTATGCTCCGCCGAAAAACGGAACAGGTTGTCAAGGACATCGGCATGGGAGATGATAAAAGACTTTAATGTTGTCATTACAGTATAATTATTTAATGGATGATTCTTTTTCGTTCCAAACCACAGATGTCGCAAAATAGTTTATTTAGGTAAAAAGATTCGCTATCTGAAAAATGTTTCGTACTTTTGCCTCCAAATTGAGTGAATTATAGCGAAATGAACGTATTAGAACTAAGTGAACAGGAAATTATTCGACGCAACAGTCTGAATGAACTTCGCGCGATGGGCATTGAGCCCTATCCCGCAGCAGAGTATGTAACCAATGCTTTCTCTACCGATATTAAAGCTGAATTTAAAGACGAAGCAGAGCCTCGCCAAGTGTCCGTTGCCGGACGTATCATGAGCCGCCGCGTCATGGGAAAGGCATCCTTCATCGAATTGCAGGATTCCAAAGGACGCATCCAGGTGTACATCACCCGTGATGACATCTGCCCGGGAGAGGACAAGGAAATGTACAACACCGTGTTCAAACGTTTGCTCGACCTGGGCGACATCGTCGGCATCGAAGGCTTTGTATTCCGTACCCAAATGGGCGAAATCAGTATCCATGCCAAGAAGTTGACCGTGCTCTCCAAGAGCCTGCGTCCGCTGCCTATCGTAAAATATAAGGACGGCGTAGCCTACGACTCCTTCGACGACCCCGAACTGCGCTACCGCCAACGCTATGTAGACCTGATTGTGAACGACGGCGTAAAGGAAACTTTCCTGAAACGTGCCGCCATCATCCGGACCATGCGTGCCGTGCTGGACGAAGCGGGCTACACCGAAGTAGAAACGCCCATCCTGCAATCCATCCCCGGTGGTGCCAGCGCACGCCCCTTCATCACCCATCACAACTCGCTGGATATGGACCTCTACCTGCGCATCGCTACCGAACTTTATCTGAAGCGGTTGATCGTAGGCGGTTTTGAAGGCGTTTACGAAATCGGAAAGAACTTCCGCAACGAGGGTATGGACAAGAACCATAACCCGGAATTTACCTGCGTAGAACTATACGTACAATATAAGGATTATAACTGGATGATGAGCTTCACCGAGAAATTGCTGGAGCGCATCTGCATTGCCGTAAACGGTGGAACGGAAACCGAAATCGACGGCAAGACCATCAGCTTCAAGGCTCCCTACCGCCGTCTGCCCATCCTGGACGCCATCAAGGAAAAGACCGGATACGACCTCAACGGCAAGAGCGAAGAAGAAATCCGCCAGGTATGCAAGGAACTGAAAATGGAGATAGACGACACGATGGGCAAGGGCAAGCTGATAGACGAAATCTTCGGCGAGTTCTGCGAAGGCACCTTCATACAGCCTACTTTCATCACCGACTACCCCGTAGAAATGAGTCCGCTTACCAAGATGCACCGCAGCAAGCCGGGACTGACCGAACGCTTCGAGCTGATGGTGAACGGCAAGGAACTTGCCAACGC
>ENA-UEQB01003215-UEQB01003215.1-human-gut-metagenome-genome-assembly--contig:-NODE-3215-length-10608-cov-5.374988_pt1 | contig 10608 bp, 8 predicted proteins | sample MGYA00242901_ERZ507918 | MGnify/ENA primary metagenome ERZ507918 (study PRJEB26167, sample SAMN06115405) | human gut metagenome | host: Homo sapiens | place: China:Sichuan | collected 2016-04-06... | reverse complement strand
AGATGTACTACTTCTAAATGCCTGCTGTACTAACATCTGACGCCTTATCTGTACTATTTTTAAATGCCTTCTGACAATCCTGATGTTGATCCGGAATTTAACGATGAGTGTGATTACGTAATAAATTTGTCCTATGTAAGTTATATAAAATGTTACTAGTCTTTGAAAAAACGAGATTGACATGAAAATTGTTGTTTTCGGAATAGGATATGTAGGGCTTTCTAACGCCCTCATTCTTTCTCGCAGACATCATGTAATTGCCGTTGACATTGACTCTCATAAAGTTGATTGCATTAACCAGCTAATTTCTCCAATCAAAGACGAAGAGATCAAAAAATTCCTTCTAGAACATACTTTAGATTTAAAAGCCACCCTTAATTGGCAAGAAGCCTGTCTGGATGCTGATATTGTCGTTATTGCCACTCCGACAAATTACAATGAAGTCACTCAAAATTTTGACGTTTCTTCTGTCTGCACCGTTATTAATCAAGTCAGATCGGTTAATAAACAGGCTTTAGTTATTGTTCGCTCTACTGTACCTGTTGGCTTTATAGAAAGCGTTCAGTCGAAAGGAGAAGAAAATATTTGCTTTGTTCCTGAATTTCTGAGAGAAGGTCATGCGCTTCACGATAACTTATTTCCATCGCGCATTGTTGTCGGAATGAAAGGGGATAAGGGGCAACAAGTTGCAGATCTTTTTTTAGAGTGTTCAGAAAGAAAGGACGTTCCTGTTCTTTTAACGGAGCCCTCAGAAGCTGAAGCGATTAAATTATTTGCCAATGCATATCTTGCCACGCGTGTCGCTTTTTTTAATGAGTTAGATACTTTTGCATCTATTAAAAAGCTTGATGCAAAAAGAATTATTGAAGGGGTTGGCTTAGATCCAAGAATAGGGACGCATTACTGCAATCCATCATTTGGTTACGGCGGTTATTGTCTACCAAAAGATAGCAAACAACTGTTATCGAGCTTTCAAAATATTCCTCAAGCATTAATTCAAGCAGTCATTGAATCAAACCGACTTCGTAAAGAATTTATTGTGAAAGTGGTTACCGAATGGGGAGTCAACCGTATTGGAATTTATCGCCTAATAATGAAATCAGGATCTTATAATTTCCGAGAGGCAGCCGTTTTGGATATCATAAAGTTACTAAAGGACGCCGGACTGTCTGTAGTCATTTATGAACCATTATTAAAAGAAAAAAAATTTGATGGTTGTCCGGTAATTAATGATTTGCATCTCTTTGCCAGTCAGGTCGATCTCATTTTGGCTAATCGCAAGCATACAGAGCTAGCACCATACATGGATAAAGTATTAACCAGGGACATTTGGGAACAAAATTAGCCAATAAAATTTCATCTACAAAAACTAAAATTATTCAGTAATTTAGAGGGGAGAAGCTGCAAATGGATAGTATGGACCTAGCTCAATTTGAAAATCCTCTCATTTCTGTTGTTATTCCCGTTTATAACGCTGAAAAGTTTCTTGATCAGTGCTTATTTTCTTTGAAGTATCAGACGTTCCCAAGATTTGAAGTATTGTGCGTAGATGATGGCTCTACAGATCGCTCTGTAGAAATAATCAAAAGGTATGCTGAATCCGACTCTCGTTTTAAGTTATTGAGTCAAACTCATCAATTCGCCGGCGTAGCGCGAAATTTGGGAATTAAGAACGCAAAAGGGGAATATCTTTTATTTTTAGACGCTGACGATTATTTTGCTCCAAACTTGTTAATCGATGCCTATTATCAAGCTAAATTATTTGATGCAGAAATTTGCGTGTTCGGTGCAAATTATTTTGATGAGAAAGAGTCAAAGACGGGGGAGATGTCATTTGTCTGTAACTTCATGAAGTGTGAAAAGAATACCGTTTTTTCAAAAGAAACTAATTTAGATAATATTTTCTCTTTTACAAGTCCGGCACCATGGTCCAAATTATTTAAACGGAACTTTATTTTAGATAAAGAAATATATTTTCAGGATACAAGAAACGCTAATGATGTTAGCTTTGTATTGACAGCATTGGCAGAAGCGAACCGTATTGTAGCGCTTGACAAATCTCTTGTTTATTACCGCGTCAACCATGGCACATCATTGCAGCAAACTAAAGAGTCTGACCCAACCTGTATTTGTGACGCATTAAGCAGTCTGAAAACAGAATTAATCAACCGAAACCTTTTTGAAAAATTAAAAAAGCCCTATTGCAACGTGGCAGTTGAACACTGCTTTTATAACTTGAGGACCCTTCAAAGCCGACAGGCTTTTGAATGTTTGTACCAGCGTATTAAAGAATTTTTAACAGAAGATCTTCATTTATCAGAAGTTCCGGAATCTTTTATTACGTCTATAGCTGACAAAGAGGGATTTTTTGATATAGGTCGGTTAACTGTTGAAGACTATATGCAAAAGTATGAACTTTTTGGAATGAAGAAGCCATCGGAGTTGGTTGAGGAGCCGGAAGTAAAAGATTCGGTTGTTGATAATAAAATTGAACTCGAGCCTGTTGTTGAAAGATTGTGTCTTCATCAAAGGGCCTACAACTACTATCGGATTAATGGCTTTAGAGCAACTTGCAAGAAAATATTCTTAAAGCTGTCAAGCGACAAAAGAGTTAAACCTCAAAATGAACCGTCCCCTTAAATTGCAACTGTTTTCTGCATTATTATTTCGTTGGTGTACGTTTAAAAGTTGCGAAAGAGTATTTATTGGATTTGAGGGTAAAACCCTCTACAAGTATGGCAAGAGCCAGTGCTTAAGCTTTCCATGTTTTAACGCAGGCTCAAAATTCTAAAATATCCGTCAAGCTGGATTTGGCGGAGGTTGGGACAGGTCCCTTAACTTAATAAATCCCAGCTAAGTCTGCAAAATTCCACTGCATGGTCTTTTCCTCCGGATTTTTACCATCGTACAGTGCACACGCTCACTTCTCTTTATAGCGGTATTTAATGAACGCCATGCCAAATTGCCTGGGATATTCACATGGATATTCTATTCCATTGGTTTTAGCCGTTTAAAACAACATGAAGATGGCATACAGCGATAGCATCCCTTCTATCGAGTGCGAAGTTGTTGTTCTTTCTCAGGATCGTCAGAGGTCTGATGTTTCTTTCTACGATATTCGTATCACACGGCGCTCGAGGTCGGGCAAATAAAATGCAGTTTTGTTATTTTATTGGCTATACTGCTTACTGACCGTATCAGTAATACATCTAAGAATTTATCGGAGAAAAATATGTGGCAACCAGTCATTGCGATTATGTACGATTTTGATAAAACTCTCTGTACCAAAGATATGCAAGAGTATGGATTTATCCCTGCTTTGGGGATGAGTGCGAGTGATTTTTGGAAAGAGGCACGAGAGTTAACAGATCAACAAGAAATGGATAACGTGTTGGCCTATATGTTTTTAATGGTCAAAAAAGCTAAAGAACATGAAGTTCAAGTTAAGAAGAAAACGTTTACTGATATGGGTAAAGAGATTGAGTTTTATCCAGGGGTTAAGAGTTGGTTTAAACGTATTAATAAGTACGGTGAAAGCGTTGGGGTAAGAGTTCGCCACTATATTGTTTCTTCGGGAATTAAAGAAATTATTATCGGTACTCCAATCGCTAAATATTTTGAGAAGATCTACGCGTGTGAATTTATGTATGACTATAACGAATCTATAGTCTGGCCAAAGTGCGCTGTTAATTACACTACTAAGACACAGTTCCTATTCAGAATAAATAAGGGTGTCTTAACGATGAACACAGATAGTACTGAAAAGCTAAATCGTTTTACCCCTGAAGACGAACGTCCCATTCCTTTCCGAAACATGATTTATATTGGAGATGGTTTAACAGATGTTCCTTGTATGAAACTGGTCAAAAATAATGGTGGTCAATCAATTGCAGTGTATGTTCATGAGAAGGGAAGACAAGCTGCAAAAAAACTTAGAGATGATGGTCGAGTCAATTTTTTGGCTGAAGCCGATTATTCTAAAGGAAGTGACCTAGAAACGATTGTTCAGTTAATTATCAAAAAGGCGAAGGCCGTTGAGGATATGAAAGAGCATGAAAATAAATAGGGCTATCAGGCTTTAACTTATTAAATTTCCTATGTTGGATTCTGTCGAAAAAATTCTAAATGCGGCGCTAGATAATAAGCATATTCGAAGTATTTTGATTAGAGGGAGTTGGGGAAGTGGTAAAACTTATTTAGCTCAAAAAGTATCTAAACACCAGAAACCACTCTATATATCTCTCTTTGGATGTAAAAGAGCAGCCGACATTACGGATAAAATTATTGCCGAGGAGCTTGGTGTTAAAAACGATATAACAAAAGCAATTAAGGAATTTTTTGGAACCAAAAACACAGTTATCCGTGCGGCAAGCCTTTTAGGTACGGAATTTATCAACCAGATTATATTTAAGGCATTGCCAGAGGGACAGCTTTTAATATTAGATGATTTGGAGCGAATAGATGATCAGTTCCAATCATTAGAGTTGTTTGCATTCATTAATATGCTGATTACAGAACGTCATCTCAAATTGATTCTGATTTGCAATGAAGAGAAGTGCAGCAATAAATTCCAAGAAATTTTTGAGCTACTACGAAATAAGATTGTAGACTATGAAATTGTTCTGAATTCCTCGCCAAAACGAAGTTTTGAAATTGCTAAAGCGCATTTTGTATCCGATCTAGATCAAATTTTTGAGGAGAGTATCTGGAAAAAATTGCAGGAAGCTGTATCAACTGCAGGAATTACAAATATTCGTGTGATTTCGCAAATTTTTTTGTATGCTGAGGTCTTTCTAAAAGAGTTTTCCTCGCTAAAAAATATTGAGCAATTACACGATAAAGTTTGCAATAACCTCGTACTTTTGATTGGAACACGGCATCGAGCTATTTCTTTAATAACTTCAGTATTTGTGAAGGAACAACGTGAATTCTCCAGTGAGGTGGAGTTTCTTTTATCTCTTAGTTCATATGAACGGTATAAAAGAAAAAATAAGACAGAAGAAGAACGAGAGTTATTTTCTCTTTTAGATCATATGGAGTTTAAAGGAGGGAGTTTTGACTTGGCTCTGGAAAAATGGATTCAGGAGCATGATTCGTCGGACCTAAGTAATGTTCTAATTCAGGAGCTCGACTACCTTGGAGCTAGTGCTGCTTGGGCAAATGTTCAAAAAATCCAAAAATCATGGTCATACGCTTCAAAACAAGAGCTTCTATCTGTTTATGAACAAATTAATTTAAATCTTTTAGAGCCCTATCAAATTAATATTTTGTACACAACATTAAAGAAACGCGAGGATTTGTCTGAGCTAGCAAAACACATGTTAGAAAATTGGGATAGCTATTTTAGACTTCATAGTCAGCCTCTATCCCTTCAGGAAGAAAAGTTTGATCCCGATATATTTAAGCGAGTTGAAAATAGTGTGATCGACGAAATTTTTAGTAGTAATGAAAAACTGTTTAATTATTTAATTTATCCCAATACTGTAGGTTTTTATGTATCTGATGACATCAAAAATAAAATCATTAGACGCATAAAAGTACCGAATATAACACGCTATATTGAACAGGTTGATGGAGATGAACTATATACTCTGGTTAACTGGATCAGGAATAGTAAAAGTTCTAGTCCCGAGTTGTATGAAATGGGAATTTTGGCTTTGGCTGTTGTACAAAACAAAGGTAATGAGCGAGTGGCAAGAATAATTAAAAATCTTGGTATTGAAGATGCTATCAAAAAAAGTAGAAACAACTAGCAGTAGAAGTCGGGAGTTTCTCCAATAATTATTTGTCGATGTTAGAATTTTTCTCAACATTTTGAGTACCATAATGCACTCTAGAGACAGAATAAATTATAAATTTCAGAGTAAAAATTTCTCTCTTAGTCAAAGAAGATTGATTGACTTTGCCAACAAAGGATTCTTTTGATTAATCTCTGGCAGTAACACATCCGTCAACGTCTCTTGAACCAGATCCTTAATATAGTAAGCAATGTCTTCGTATTTGTTGTCTTTATAAAGCAAGTAAGCAAAGCGTTTGCCTTGTTGAGTAGAAACTAATTTAAAGCAGACACCATGGAAGAATTTTTCGCCGGACCATATGTTTAATGTGGGCATTAGTGACCACGCTTTCCCTAGAGAGACCAGTCGCAGCGCCGCCTCAATGCTGTTTACAGATATTTTGTGGTTGGTAATTCCCCATTGCCTTAATACTCGGGTTGTGTGTTGTGCATCCATCGTGGACGGATTGAACTGAACGCAAGGAAGCTTTTCCGCTAAGCTTAACAATTCATGTTTGGTATTGACGGAAGTGTTAAATTCATCAGGAATGATAGCTACGTAATCTTCACTGTAAAGAGGAAGTGAATAGATATCTTTTTCTGTCTCAAGACTTTGTGTCATCAAGGCAATATCCAATTCATTGCTCATCAACATACCGCAAATTTTAGGAGTTGGACCGTTATAAGAGTTAAGGGAATGAACTCTGTCAACCAAATCCGGAATAAGGTAAGGGGAAAAGATATTGGTGATGGAATTTGAAGAGCCCAGTCGCAAGTCTAAATTTTTGTTACCCATTGGATTTTTTACTTCTTCAAAAAGAAGAGCAAACTTTTCCATAATAGGAATCGATTTTTGGTATAAAACTCTGCCGTAAATGGTTGGTGTGACTTGTTTTGTCTGTCGCTCAATTAGCTTAACGTCTAAAACTTCTTCCAAATTCGATATTCTGCGGCTGACAGCCGAGGCTGTCAGTCCTAAATCTTTAGCCGCGACAGTCATATTGCCGGTGTCGATAACTTTAATGAATACTGACAAGCTTTTAAAAGTCAATTCTTGAGTCTTGTTCATTTTTGAGTCTTATAGTCCAGTTTATTGAACATGTGTAATGCCAAGGAGACCCCTACAGTTAAAAATACTACCCCTGTAAATAAAATTAAAGTGGGTAATTTTTGAGACATGATGTGACCGAAGATCACCGCAAAGATGGTCTCAAAAACCATCATCTGCCCAACCAATGAGGTTGGCACATATTTAGAGGCAACATTCCAAAGCGACATAGCAACAATGCTGCAGAAAAAGCCGTTTAAAAGTAAAACAATGACAAAACGATAGGGCGTATCACCCAGTAGAGGAGCCCCCTCAGGCATCACCCAAATTCTGAAAATAATGAAAGTTAACAGGCCAACCGGTAAAAGTGTGGCACACTGCAATGTAGCCCAAGTAGAAGAGCTGAAGTTAGGATGCTCTTGTAGCCAATCAGCATTAACAATGGGGTACCAGGTCCAAAGTAAGGTGTGTGTAATCCCTAAAATGACTCCGAAAATAAATTGAGTTTCGCCGCTTTTTGAGGACAGAGATTGAAACTCAGAGAAGTTACACAGAATAAAGCCCACGCAAAGAAGCCCCAGTGGGAAGAGCAGTTTATGCAATGCCAGAAACGGCTTTCCCTTACGGCGATCACGTTCATTTGAAATGATTGCAACTAACACAGGGATTGCACCGGTAGTCATACCGGAAACAGAAGGACCTGACCAGGCGCTGCAGAAAAGTTGAGCTAGGAAATTTATAAAGCTGCCAATAATGCCCAACTCTAAAACGATGATCCAATCCTTGGTTTTCAAGACCTTCAGTTGTTTGTAGACAGGAATTGTGAAACAGATTGCACAGGTTCCCACGATGATGCAACGGACCAAACCGGTATGCAGGACATCGTAATTTGGCAATAGGGCGGGCAATATATAGGTCACCCCCCACAGTGCACACGCAAGCAAAGCTGCAACGATCCCAAGCCACATGACACACTCCGCCAAAAGTCAGGCAAAGCTGATTTTCAAAAAGCATCAAGCTCAGATTAACTTTATGAAGAAAAATCAATAAAACAAACCTTGTTGAAAAATTTGCATGATAGTTATTGAGATTTCAGAAAGTAGATTGTGTCGATTAGGGGAAAACCTTACCTTTTATTTAGGTGAAGGAAACTTTGCCGGTCTGATTATTTCTAGTCGAGGTTTGCTATGTCTAAGACCATTCAACGAGGCAAGATCAAAAAAACACTGTCACCGGCAGTGATTCGCAATATTGTGGAGCCCAACATTAAGGGGGATATGGATCATTCCTATCAGACCTATTTGGATCTTAACAAAGCCCATGTGGTAATGATTGCTAAGCAAGGCATCATTGACAAGGCTGTTGCCAAAGAAATCCTGAAGGTCACTAAAGAAATGGCTGACATGGGGGATCAACCGACATTTCCTATTGATCCTGCCCTAGAGGGGGTTTATTTTAATCTCGAAAAATATCTGATTGATAAAACAGGTATCGAAATCGGCGGTCAGCAACATACAGCTCGCTCCAGAAACGATATGAATGCAACCATGTCTCGTATGGATGCTCGTCGTTTTTACTTAAAACTGTGCGAAAAATTCAATTTAATGCGTCGTGCGATTTTGGAAACCGCACGCAGAAACACTGATGCTGTAATGGCAGGGTACACGCACCTGCAACCTTCTGAACCCATTACTTTTGCCCATTATTGTTCAGGTATTTTGGCAGGTCTTGACCGTGATTATTCTCGCTTAAGTCATGTATTTGCGAACATGAATATTTGCCCGATGGGTGGCGGATCAATGGGTTCGACCACCTGGAATATAGACAGACAGCTGATGAGCGATTTGTTAGGTTTCGATAAACCCATGGACAACTCTGTCGATGCTATCGGTAGCCGTGACTTTGCTCTTGAACTTTTAAGCGCTCTTTCCATTTTAGGCAATACTCTATCGCGCTTCTGCCATGATCTTTATGTTTGGGCAACACCTGAATACGGCTACATTGAAGTCGATGATTCTGTGGCGATTTGTTCATCCATCATGCCTCAGAAGAAAAATCCGTATACCCTGGAATACATCAAAGGTAAGTGCGGAAACATCGAAGGTTTTTATGTCGGTTCCTACGCAACAATGAAAAACACGCCTTACACGAATGTTTGTGATGTTTGCGGTGAAAGTACACGCTACATCTATACAGCCATGTCAGAAATGCAGGGGTGTTTTGAATTGATGATCGATACGATCAGTACGCTGAAAACCAATAAAGAACGGATGCTCAACAATGCTCGCGGTAATTTCTGTACAGTGACTGAGTTAGCCAATTCGTTAGTGCGTCATGATCATATTTCTTTCAGAGCCGCTCACGAAATTGTTGCATTAGTTGTCGATCATATGATTACAACCGGCAAGCGTTCTAACGAAATCACTAAGGGCGATGTAGATGAATTCTTCATGAAACTATTCGGCAAACAAACCGGGCTCAGTGATGAAGAAATCCAAATGGCTTTGGATCCGCTTAAAAATGCGGAATCTAAGAATATTTTAGGTGGAACTTCCCAAGCTGAAGTTAATCGCCAATTAGACGCTCGCTTAGAGCAGATTCAATCTGATGAAGCACAATTGGCAGCGTGGGTTAAACAAGTTGAAGAGGCAAAAACTCGTATGGAAGCGGAGGTCAATAGTCTGATCCAATAAACTAAGTCAACACTTCAGATCCGTATTTTGGCCTATTCCTTCATTATTCAGGGATAGGCCTTTTTAACGGATTCATCAAAGAATATTCGAGGACAGTTATGAAATCGGTTAATCCATTTATAAAATCAAACATCTTTTTCTGGGAAAATCACCATCCAAAAAACTGACATCAAAAGACAAGCGATTCCGAGCAACGTCATTACATTTGAAGGTTCTCCCAAAAAAACGATTCCTATTACTGCTGCACCTAAGGGTTCTGCCAGAGCAATAATTGAGGCCATCGTAGGAGCAGTTGTTTTTAATCCGATAAATTGAAGAATAAAAGCAATCCCGCAATTAAAGATTCCGAGCATACCCATACAAAAGATTCCCTTAGCTGTGAACAGCCATTCAGTTGGGAAAAGGAAGAAAAAGGGCAACATCATGAGCGAAGTAAAGATCATGACGATGAAAATCCCTTCTGTAGGAGAGCGATAGACGGAGACGCGTTTAGCTGAAATAAATCCTGCAGCAGTAAGAAAACCGGCTAAAAGTGCGCAGATAAATCCCATAAAAGAGGCATTCATTTCACCGATTTGATTGACTAATGCCAATCCGATAATGCCAATTATGGCTGCTGGGTACCAAGTTGTTGCAGGTCGTTTTTTATAAATGAGACTTTGTAAGATACCCGCAAAGATGGGAACAGATCCTTGTGCAATGACCGTTCCTATCGCAACCCCAATCATTGAAACTGCGTTAAAAAACGCTACTTGATAGGTTGATAAACAAACGGCATAACAGATAACCCAGAACCACGGCCAGCCATGAAAAACAACTTGTTGCCTGGAGATAAGGCACCAGAGTCCTATTGTCATTGTCCCGATAACAATTCTGGACGATCCCACTACGAAAGGCGTAGCCCCTTGAGGAGAAATAGCCATCCACATGCCGTTGGTTGAAAACAAAAGCATGGCAGCCAGCAAAATAAAGGGGCCTTTTAGATTTGTCAGCTGGAACATTTTTAATCTCTTAAAAAAGAGGCGGATGAGTTATGTACTTGAGGTACTGATCCCATCCGCCCACTTCAGGCTACATACTCTTCTTAATTC
>ENA-UEQB01003199-UEQB01003199.1-human-gut-metagenome-genome-assembly--contig:-NODE-3199-length-10647-cov-41.962914_pt1 | contig 10647 bp, 10 predicted proteins | sample MGYA00242901_ERZ507918 | MGnify/ENA primary metagenome ERZ507918 (study PRJEB26167, sample SAMN06115405) | human gut metagenome | host: Homo sapiens | place: China:Sichuan | collected 2016-04-06... | reverse complement strand
GACAAAGAGTTAATCGCCAGCTGCTGTCTGGTTTGCAGCGCAAGCATATTGGCAGACTCTTCGTTCATGTCAGCCAGAGTCAGTTTATCCGAACCTTCTTCCAAAACGTTAATCAGGTTCTCGGTGAATTCTTCACGGGTCTGAACTACCGAGTAGTTGTTACCGAACTCGGAAGACATTGAACGCAAGGTTGAAATTGCAGAATCAATCTTGGTCAAAGCAGCGTCAATTCCGGCGTTGGTAGACCAATCGGTTTCCGGGGTCAGCCCCAAACCGGATGCAGAACCGTCAACACCCTTAATAGTCAGAGAAGAAGAACGGTCTTCATTGAAGACAACGGTCAAAGACTGATCGGTGCCGCCCAGCAGGTTAACACCCTTATAGCCGGCATCTTTGGCCAACTGGTCAATCTGGGTCAGAATGTCGTTGTAACGGTCAACATAGCTGGCGCGGTTGTCTTCCAAGGTTCCGGAAATTTTAATACCGGCTCCTTCGAAGCTGACAGACGCAGCCTCAACATCGGCACCGTCTTTAATCTGGATTTTAACACCGGTTCCGTCTTTTACCGCTTCATAAGAGGCATTCAAACCGCCGGTATTGATTGCATTATTAATAGCCGTTACCAATGTATCGGCATTCGTTACGGAAGTTAACGTAACAGACATATCTTTATTACCAATTTTCAAATTGGCCGTACCGGTATTTTTTGCTGCAATCTCACCGGTGGACGTAACAGAGCTTTTGTCGGCTTCGTCACGCGCCTGGTTGGCAATCGCTTTTGCCTGCTGAACGAATTCGGTGATTGAGGTAATCGCTTCGTCGGCCGCTTTAATGGTCTGAATACCCTGACCCATCGAGTCAAGCAGAGAGCTCAAGTCGCTGGCACGGTTGGTTAAAGACTGCGCGGTGTAGAAGGAAGACGGATTATCCAGAGCGGAGTTGACTTTTTTACCCGTGGACAAACGTTCCTGGGTTGTATCCATCAAGCTCTGGGTGTTTTGCAAGGACAGCAGGTTAGAACGCATACTTGCAGTTAAGGAAATATCTGACATCGTTTTTCTCCATATACTGTGGAACACATTTTACATTGTACGCCCTACTGGCGATACAATATATACATTATCACAAAAAAGGCATCGAAACAACACCTTATTTTTTCACGTTAGATACATTTCTTAAACATTTGGTTAATTTTTGACTATAAATCAATAAGAAAGGCCGCCAGAAGGCGGCCTTGGCATGAGACAAAGCTCAGAAAATCAACCGAGGTTCAGCGCCTCGCCAAAAAGTTCGCTTTCCTTTTTAACCAGTTTGTCGGCATTTTTAATCGCGGCATAAAAATCATTGTTCAGAACACAGTCACTGACCGCCGCGATATAGGGAATCAGGCTCGGAGCGGCATTTTGCAAATCGCGGACATATTCAAGATAAAGTTTCTGCAGCTGAGTGGGCTCTTTGGCAAGATACATCTGCTGAACAATAAAATAAACGCGTTTGCTCGGGGTGTTAGCCTCCGACTCGCGCAAAATAAACTTTTCGCGAAGGATAGGAACATTGCCCTCAATATAGAAACGCGTCCGCTCATTGTCATTGGTGATGAGAGATTCGCCGATGATGATACTTTCATGGGGTTTCAATTCAATTTTTAAAGGCATTGAGTGCTCCTTTGGCATAAAATTCATTAAGATTGCCTGTATTATATAAAACTTTTATTTTTTTTTGCAAATCTTTATTTTCTCATGTATAACTTTAGCAAAGATAAACAGAAAAGGAATTTTAAGTTATGCCCGATATGTGCAAACTTTTGGATGAAGTTGAAAAAAAGCTTTATATTCAAGGCCTGGCTTATGTTCTGGGAATGAATAAGCAGGATCCGAAACAAAAAAAAGAATACCTTTTGGCGCAGATGGCCGAAACGGGACTGAGCGAATCGGAATATAAAAAAATTAAATGCAACTGCAAAACCGATGCCTTGATTAAGGATTTGGAACAGATAACCGATATCCGCGCCAAGCGTTATATTCTGAGGGAGATGATTCTGCTGGCCGTTGCCGACCATGAACTGCAGGATGAGGAAGTCGAAGACCTGCACAAAATCGGCAAGGGAATGGGCATAAGCGAAGAAAAAATCAATGATTTCTTTATCTGGGCCGCCCGCGGCATCGAATGGCAGCTGGAAGGCATCAAACTGGTTGAAGAAGATTTATAACACCCAAAGACATGAGTAATTTTGAACCACCGATTATGACGATTAAAGGCGCCAAATTGAGTTTTGGCACCAATCATTTGTTTACCGATGTTGAATTATATATCAACCGCGGCGACAAAATCTGCCTGGTGGGGCGGAACGGCAGCGGCAAATCGACTTTGCTGAAAGTGATTGCCGGCGATATCGAGGCCGACGACGGCGAAATTTTCATTCAGCCAGGAACAAAAATTTCTTATATGCCGCAGGACCCGGATTTTTCGGCCTACAAAACTTTGCGCGACGTGGTTCTTTCCGGTCTGGGCGAAGACGAAAAACATCAAGAGTTCAAAGCTGACATTCTGATTGAACAGCTTGACATTCGCGACAGGCAGGCCCCGGACAGCAGTTCCGGTGGCGAGAGGAAAAAAGCCGCACTGGCCAAGGCTCTGGTCGGAGAACCCGATATTCTGCTGTTGGACGAGCCGACCAACCATCTGGATATGCCGACGATTGAAAAGCTGGAAAAAATTATCAAAGATTTTCGCGGTGCGGTTATTGTCATCAGCCATGACCGCATGTTTCTCGGCAATGTATCGCAAACCACTTTCTGGCTGGACCGGGGAATTATGCGGCGCAACAACCGGGGTTTTAAATTCTTTGAAGAATGGCAGGAGCAATGCATTGATCAGGAAATTATCGAGCAGAAATATCTTAACAAAAAAATAGAAGAAGAAACTGAATGGCTGCACAAGGGCGTGACGGCGAGGCGCAAACGCAATATGGGACGTCTGCGGCGGTTGCAGCAGCTGCGACAGGAACGGCGCGAACAAATAAAGCAAATCGGTTCGGTTAATATGGAAATCGAAAACACCGAGTTCCGCTCCAAAATGGTTATTGAAGCCAAACATATTTATAAGAGCTTCGGCGAAAGGGAAATCGTCAAAGACTTTTCAACCCGGATTATCAAAGGCAACAAAATCGGCATTGTGGGACCAAACGGCGCCGGCAAAACAACTTTGATTAAGCTGCTGACCAAACGGCTGGAACCGGATTCCGGTTTTGTCAGAATGGGCAAAAATCTGGAAGAGGCCTATTTTGACCAAAACCGCATGACGCTTGACCCGAAGAAAACGCTTTGGAAGACCCTTTGCGGCGAAGGCGACCATATCTGGGTGCGCGGGCAATACCGTCATGTGGTGGCGTATCTGAAAGATTTTCTGTTTAAGCCGGAACAGGCGCAGTGCCCGGTTGCGGCTTTGTCCGGCGGAGAAAAGAATCGTCTGATGCTGGCGGTTGCATTGGCCAAACAGTCTAATTTTCTGGTGCTTGACGAGCCGACCAACGATCTGGACATGGACACGCTTGACCTGTTGCAGGAAGTGCTGATGGAATATGACGGCACCATTCTGCTGGTCAGTCATGACCGCGATTTTATCGACAGGGTGGTAACTTCGGTGATTTATATGCCCGGCGACGGCAGCGTAACGGAGCATGCGGGCAGTTACAGCGAGCTGTTGGAAAAACTGCGCGGCAAACCGGCAGCCAAAGAAGACAAAAAAACGGCAGCTGCCAAAAGCATTGCGAAAGCGACGGTTTCCGGCAATGCCAAAACAGCCAAGCTCAGCTATAAGCAACAGCGCCTGCTGGAGGTTTTGCCGCAGGAAATCGAAAAGCTTGAAGCGGAAATTGCCGCCATTGAGGAAGAACTCGGCAATCCGGATTTATATACCGCCGATCCCGATAAATTTGACGCGCTGAGCAGCCGTCTCAATGAAGCGCAGCAGGAAAAAGACGACGCCGAAAATCAATGGCTGGAAATTCAGATGCTTAAAGAAGAGCTGGAAAAAACCGACTAACGTTTGCCGGCGGGGTTTAACACCTCACGCAGAACAGGCTGCAGAGGTTCAACCAATTCCAGTTCGGCCGGCGAAATTTTTTCAATATCGGCTCGTGCCTGTTGTTCCCTTATCATATTCTCAATGCTGTTTTCAAGCGACATAATACGCGGGTCGGGCTGCATGGTTAAACTTTGCTGTTCACGCAGGTCATCAAGCTGGTCTTGCAGGCTTTTGACAACTTCAGCACCGTGACGGCGGTATTGCAATGTTTTCAGCGCCGCACGCAGACGCTGCTCAACATAAAAGAAACGCCGGGGACGCCAGCCGCGCCGCAAGAGCCATTCCTGCGCTTTGGGCGACAGATTGTCTTCGGGGCGGCCGCTTTCAAGTGAGACCGGTTTCTGTCCCAGTTCACTGATGTTTTGCTGAACATAATCCGACCACACGGGCAAAAAGGCCATTAGTTCTTCTTTGCCGACTTCCGCAGAAGTGCGGTCGGGAATCTGCGACAGGTCAATTTTTTGTTCTTCACGGTAAAGGTTGCAGTAACGGATACCTGCTCCGGCCACCAGCAGCAAAAACAAAATTTTCCAGATGCGGCCGCTCATTTTACCACCGCAGATTGGAAATGACAAAGTCGGGATAAGCATCAAAATTCGTTGCCAGTTCCCGGGTTTTGGCAACATCGGGAATATATCCCTCGCCGAGGAAATTAACGTGCACGCCTTTGGAAATCAGCGCGGAAGACACGCCGAGCAAATTAGCGCCTTTAATGTCGGTGGCAATGTTGTCGCCGATAATGAGTACATTTTCCTTGCGAACGTCAGGAATCCCGTCCAGCGCATAAGCGATAATTTTGGCATCGGGCTTGCCAACGGTAATGATTTTTCCGCCGAGAACGGCATATTGCTCGGCAACGGCTCCCGGAGCCAGACAAATTTCACCGTCTTTATAGCTTGAGGTATCGTTGCCGGCGCAGACCAGCGGAATGCCCATTCCGGCGGCATGTTCCAAAGTGGGCAGGTAATCTTCAATCACGTCGCTTTGTTTGGCGGCGGCGTCCATATAAATAAAATCCGCACGGGAAATATCTTCCGCAGGCTGATAGTCAAGCCCGGCAAAGACTCCTTTATCGCGGGCGTCACCGATTTTGTAATAATTTGACCCGATGGCGGCAAATTCGCCCTGCCGGGCCTTAAACTTGTAGTGGAGAATTTCTCCGGCGGTTACAACGGCATCAAACACGGCAACCGGAAGCTTATTTTCATGCAGGCAGTTTATCAATGACGAAACCCGCAGCGCGGTATTAGAGAGGAGAACGATATGCCTGCCCGCCCGTTTCATCTGTATCAGCGCTTCAACGGCCTCGCTTTTAACTCCGTTTCCTTCGCTCAGCACGCCGTTAAACCCGACAATAACCGTATTGTAGGGCTCAATAACTTTGGAAATGTTGACGATGGGCTTAATCATTTTAATCATGGCAACACACAGCTCTAATTTTTATTCCGCATTCGGGGTACATATTGGACTCAGGATAACAGCAAGTTATTAAAAAATTGCTAGCAAATTGTTGCAAAACATAAAAAAACGGCAGTTTCAGCCGCCGTTTTTTTACATTTTCAAAAAGAAGAACCTTTTCAAAAGAACAAATCACGTTGACCGCCGTTCACCTTGTCCAGTTTTTCCAGCAGACGGCGTTTCAGCGGATTATCTTCAGGCAGGGCGTCCAATTCCCGGCGCACTGCGGCCAGGCCTTTGGCCCGGGTTTCCGGCGAAGCATAATCAATCAGATATTCCGTCAGCGTTAAAACGGCATTCGGCGTGCAAAAGCGTTTAACAAAACCGGGTACGGCGAACTCCATAAAGTGTTCGCCGGTGCGGCCGAGCCGATAACAGCCGGTACAGAACGACGGCAGAAAACCGGAATCGCAAAGCTCACCGATAACCTGATCCAGGCTGCGGTTATCACTCAGAACAAACTGGCTTTTTTTGCCGCTGGCCACGCCGTCTTCCGGCGCATAAGCACCAACTCCGATATCGGAACCGGCATCAATCTGGCTGATTCCGTAACCGATTGCTTCATTGCGCAGAGCTACCGGTTCGCGGGCAGTCAGAATCATTCCCGTATAAGGAACGGCCAGACGAATGACGGCAATCATCTTCATAAAGTCGGCATCACTCGGCGCGTAAGGCGGATGGTCGGCATAAGCCGTATTCAGCGCCGGCTCGATTCGCGGAAACGAAATCGTGTGCGGCCCGACACCGAATTTTTCTTCCAGATGTATCGTATGATACAGCATAGCCATTGCTTCAAACTTATGGTTATACAAACCGATCAGCGCCCCCATCCCGACATCGTCAATGCCGGCTTCCATAGCCCGGTCAAAGGCATAGAGCCGCCAGAGATAATTCGCTTTCAGGCCGCCGGGGTGAACCGACTGATAGGTCGCCCGGTGATAAGTTTCCTGAAAAATCTGATAGGTGCCGATACCGGCGGCTTTAACCGTTTTAAATCCTTCGACATCCAGCGGCGCTGCATTGATATTGACACGGCGGATTTCTCCCCGGCCTTCTTTGGTTTCATAAACCTTGCGCACCGTTGCGGCAATAAATTCGGGATCATAACGGGGATGTTCGCCGTAAACCATAATCAGGCGTTTGTGCCCGCGCGATTCCAAAGCGCGAACTTCTTTCTCAAGCTCCCGCATGGTCAGCGTCTTGCGCACCAATTCAAGATTAGAACTGCGAAAACCGCAGTAAGTGCAGTTGTTGATGCAGTCGTTTCCCACATAAAGCGGAGCAAAAAGGACAATTCGGTTGCCGTAAATCGTCTTTTTCAATTCACGGGCACCCTCTTTTATCCGTTCAACCAGTTCCGGGTCTTCGGTATTAAGCAAGACGGCCATTTCTTCAGGATCAAGGCGGTTTTTCGCCAGCGATTTGGCGATAATGTCCTCAATCAGGCAGCGGTCGTTTGACTTTTGGCCCAGCAGATCAATGATTTTCGCTTCGGGAATGAAAGACTTCAACCCGTCAACGTTAATTTTCGGTAGTGACATAATATGATAATTATAAAGTTAAAAAATAAATTTACGGGCTTTACTTTATAACTATTCTCTGCAGAGTCAACGCTTATTTAGGCCGAAAGGTTCCAAAATGCGGGACAGCACACCTTTGAGTTCGGAGATGCAGACGCCGTAATTGGTAATCGGCACGTTCAGGGTTTCGCACTTGTTGATGCGCGAGAGAATTTCACGGCGATTGTTCATGCAGCCACCGCACTGAACCACCAGTTTATACTCGCGCAAATCTCCGGGAAAGTCACAGCCGGAAACATGACTTATCTGCAAATCGGCACCGGTTTTCTTTTTCAGCCAGTTGGGAATTTTTACCCGTCCGATATCATCTTCAATCGCATGATGCGTGCAAGACTCGGAAATCAGAACCTTGTCGCCGTCTTTCAGACGGTTGATAACCGACGCCCCTTCGACCAGTTTGCCTAAATCGCCCTTGAAACGGGCAAACAAAATCGAAAAAGTGGTACATTTGATGTCTGCCGGGGTTTCGGCAACCATTTTATCAACCACCTGGGAATCGCAGACAACCAAATCAGGTTTGTTTTTAAGATTCCGCAAAACACCGGCGTAGTCGTTTTCCTTAACGACAATAACCGTGCAATCGTGGTCCAGACAGTCGCGGATTGCCTGAACCTGAGGCAGAATCAGGCGTCCTTTCGGGGCTTCATAGTCAATCGGCACAATCATTATCACCGTTCCGTGCGGCGGAATCAGGTCGCCGAGCAGAGAGGGCGTGTTAATTACATCTTCCGGCGCCGCTTTGATTAACGCGGCTTTCAATTGGTTAAGCACCCGGTCGCGGCAGGTTTTGTCTTCGGCATTGCAGCGGATGCCGTCGCCGTCGCTCGGATAAATATCCGCCTTATTGAAAATTTTTATCAGAGGGATATTGCGGGCGGACACTTCTTCAATAATTTCGGCTTCCTCCAGACCGATTTTGTTTCCTTCGCACACCAAAACCGCCACATCGGCCCGATCAAGCACACGGCGGGTTTTGGCCAGGCGCTGTTCCGCCAGTTCGGTTTTATCGCCGAAGCCCGCGGTATCCAGCCAGACAACCGGCCCAAGCGGCAGGAGTTCCTGCGTCTTTTCGACCACATCGGTGGTCGTGCCGGCAATGTCGGAAGTTATGGAAACGTTCTGCCCGGTTATCAGATTCAAAAAGCTTGATTTGCCGGCATTGACCCGCCCGAGCAGAGCAATGTGCAGACGTAAAGACTTAGGCGCGGTTTCAGACATCTTTTTACCTTTCTGTTATTTGACGGTTTTATAACCTGATAATTGCTTAATGGCCTCATTGGCAACGGTTAAGCCAAAAATGGCGGTAATGGTCGGCAGCGAACCGAGAATATTGCGCGCCCCCTTTTCTTCCGCCGGACAGATGCCGCCGCCGGGAAGCACGGCCTGTTCGTCGGAATAGACGCAGCGCACGCTTTGCAAATCAACTCCGCGGCGTTTTAAGCGCCGGCGGAGCAAACGCGACAGACCGCAGTTTTTCGTCTGGTTAAGGCGGGCGGTTTTAATGCAGGAAGGATCGGTTTTCAGGGCCGCTCCCATAGAGGAAACAAAAGGGATGCCGCGTCGGCACAACTCCTCAATCAAACAGCATTTGGCATTAAGCGAATCGATGGCGTCGATGACAAAATCCGGCTTCATATCCAGCAGTTCGGGCAAGTTGTCTTCGTCAACAAACATATCTTTTACCACAATTTCACAGTCAGGATTAATCTCATGAACCCGTTCGGCGGCAACGGCGGTCTTTTTGCGGCCGACGGTTGACGTCAGCGCGAGTATCTGACGGTTGATATTGGTTTCGTCAAAAATATCAAAATCAACCAAAATCAGCCGGCCGACACCGGAACGGGCAACGGCTTCCAGTGCATAGCCGCCCACGGCACCCAGGCCGACAATCATCACGCAGGCCTGCTGCAGACGACGGATGCCGTCTTCGCCCAGCAAAAGTTCGGTGCGCATTAAACGAGGGTTAGCCGACATGTATAAACTCCAATGAATTTTGATAAACCCGGGCGGCGAAATCAGGCAGATTTTCACCGCGCCAGCCTGCAATTTTTTCTGCCAGCCGCGGAATATACGCCGGCGTCACTTCGGCATTTTTGTCAGGCCCCTGATAGGGACCGTCGGTTTCCAGCAAAAGTTTGTCCGCCGGAACCATATTGACCAGTTCTTCTTTATCCGCATTGCGCAGAATTGACGCCGAAAAAGAAACATATCCTCCGGCTTTAAGAATTTTTTTCAAAACTTCACGTTTGCCATTATACGAATGAAAAACAAATTTTGCCGGCAGCATATCCCAATAATTTTCCAGCCACTCCTGCGCCTTGACGGCATGGATTATAAGCGGGCGTTTCAGCTCCTCAGCCAACAGTATATGTTGGCAAAAGACTGAATTTTGCGGTTCGTCGTCCGGGTTTTTAATGCCGTCCAGCCCACATTCGCCAATCAGCGCTTCCGGAAAGCGGGCCAGATATTCGAGCAGACGCGGCCGCCAAGTCCGGTTTCCAGAATGATATAGTCCGGTTCTTTTTCCTTAAAATAACACATGCCCATCAGGAACAGAAATTCAAAAAAGGATGGATGCTTTTCCTTCTGCCTGTCACTTTCTTCCCTGACAAGCTCAAATGCCTTTACAAACGATTCCCGCGGAATCATTTCCCCATCATATAAAATCCGCTCCCGCATGGTTTCAAGATGCGGGGAAATAAACATTCCCACATGAAAGCCTGCTGCCCGCAGGATGGACTGCAAGTAGGCACAAACGGAACCCTTCCCGTTTGTGCCTGCTACATGAATGATTTTACTTTCTATTCTGCTTCCCGTAAGCCGCCCTAACATTTTCTTTGTATCTGCCAGCGTATGCTTGCCGGCAAACTTCGGAATGTCAAGAATATACTCACAGGCCTCTTCATAGGTTACCTGTCCCATAGTTCCTGCCTATTTCCTAAGCTGTGCAAGACGTTCCTTTACCTGCTCCATCATCTGGGTATACTTCACAAGCTTCTCACGCTCTTCTGCCACCTTGTCTTCCGGAGCCTTGGACATAAAGCGCTCATTGTTCAGCATGCCGTTGACACGGGCAAGCTCTCCTGAAAGACGCTTCTCTTCCTTTTCAAGACGCTCGATTTCCTGCCGGATATCCACAAGCTCTGCAAACGGCATATAAATCGTTGCATTTAAGATTACAACAGATACCATATCATCTGTAATTCCGGTCTTATCCTGTTGCAGGATAACCTCTGATGCACAGGCCAGGGAAGCAAATACAAGTCTTCCGTCCTCTAAAGCCTGCTTCAGTTCCTGATTCTCGGTAACCACATAGACACTTGCCTTTTTGCCCGGAGCAACATTCATCTTGGTACGTACATTACGGATTCCACGAACCGCTTCCTTTATAAGCTCTATACCCTTTTCCTCACGTTCAAAATTCCATGCAGTCTGATATTCCGGCCACTTGGAAATCATAATGGATTCTTCCTCGGACTGTAAGGTGCAGAAGATCTCTTCTGTAATAAACGGCATAAACGGA
>ENA-UEQB01003195-UEQB01003195.1-human-gut-metagenome-genome-assembly--contig:-NODE-3195-length-10657-cov-3.776181_pt1 | contig 10657 bp, 5 predicted proteins | sample MGYA00242901_ERZ507918 | MGnify/ENA primary metagenome ERZ507918 (study PRJEB26167, sample SAMN06115405) | human gut metagenome | host: Homo sapiens | place: China:Sichuan | collected 2016-04-06... | reverse complement strand
GCCCGAGTTTCGGGAAGCTCGCCTATAGCAGCCTTCAGATCGCTCAGAATGAACCGTGCCACATCCGAACGCTTAGTAGCCGGAATTTGTAAACCGGCAACTGTGGCATTCCCATCCCAAAAATCATCCATAATAGGTATATCCCCAAAGCGGGTTAGCAAATAAAAGTGCCAGTAAGCCCGTAAGAAATAAGCTTCTCCTCGCAAAGATTGTATCTCGGCTGTTTCCTCTATTTCAGGAACACAATAATAGTAGAAGAAATAGTTGACATCACGCAGGTTCTCATACCCCTTCTTCCAGTCGGACGAGCCGCTGAACAAATTATTTTCACCATTCAGGCGCATATCATACTTTTCCGCCAGAATATTGTCGCTGTTCACCTCTTCTCCCCTGACACCCATTCCATACTGTGCCGGAGCGGGCAATGCCGGGTATAAAGCATTGATATAGTTCTCTACCTGTTCCCGTCCTGACAGGAAGGTAGTGTTATCTGGCTGCGTCAATGGTTTCCGGTCCAGAAAGTCGGAACAAGCAGACAGCATCAGTCCCATAAAAGCAGTTAGAATAATTATCTTCTTTTTCAATTAACACCAAAGAGCAATCAAAACTAAAAACAAAAGGAGTGGAAATATTGTTCCAAGATAAAAAACTTAGCAAACAAGCGGAGGATTACAAGAAATGTAAAAAAGAGCAAGGAGAAATCAGAGCTAAATTATTCATGAAAAGAATTGGCGATTTATACAATGCTGAAACTCTTGAAGATGTACGATATTTACCGGGCCATTATCACGAGTTAACAGGAGATCGCAAAGGAGAATGGGCCTGTGATCTGGACCAGCCCTATCGATTAATTTTTGAACCTCATGAAAAACCTATACCAACCGATAAAGATGGGAAATATATCTGGCTGGAAATAAAAGAAATAGAAATAATAGAAATTAGTAACTATCACGGTAAATAAGAACAAATATGGCAACAACAATGAATCATTATACTCCTCCAGTAGCATTCCATCCAGGAGAAACATTAGCTGAAAAGTTGGAGGAAATGGGAATGAGCATTAAGGAGTTTGCTATTCGTGTCACTAAACCAGAGAAAACGATAATAGCAATCATCCGGGGAGATAGCTCTATAACCTCCGATATGGCAGTATCATTTGAGAGTGTTACCCAGATCCCCGCACATTTTTGGATGAACAAACAGAGAGTTTATGATGAATATATAGCTCGCGAAAAGAGAGAGAGATTGATTCAAGAATCAGTAGAATGGATCAAACTATTTCCTATAAACGATATGATAAAAAAAGGTTGGCTTTCTCCATGTAAAAATACCGGAGAAAAAGTTTATCAAATATTCTCGTTTTTTGGAGTCAGTACTTCTAAAGCATGGGAAGATTATTATTTCAACCAACAATTAAAAGTTGCTTTCCGAATTTCTTTAGCAAATACCAAAGAACCATATGCCATTTCAGCATGGTTGAGACAAGGAGAACTGCAAGCCACCAAGCAAATAGCCAACACGCCTTATTCGGATAAAAAACTGAAGGAGATACTACCGGAAATGAAAAAACTAATGGTAGCCCAACCTGACAATTTTCCATTTCAACTTCAAAAACTTTGTCTACAAGCAGGCGTCAAGTTAGTCTATACCCCCTGTTTGCCTAAAGCTCCCATAAATGGTGCTACCCGCTGGATAGGTGATTATCCATGCATACAACTTTCCGGACGTCATAATCGGAATGACATCTTTTGGTTCTCATTCTTTCATGAAGTGGGTCACATCCTCCTACATGGCAAGAAGGATATTTTTCTGGAAGATATAGAATATACCGACAAACAAATAAAAAAGGAACAAGAAGCTGATAATTTTGCAGAAAAAATGACTCTTACAAAATCAGAAGAAGCTGAAATTATCAACTCCAAAGATTATTCTACTCAATCTATTAAACGTTTTGCTAAAAAAATAAATACACATCCTGCCATTATAGTAGGCCGATTGCAACATCTGAAAATTATAGACTATTGGCAAGACCAACAATTAATAGAGAAAATTGATTTATTCAAAGACGTATAAAAAAAATGAAGGCCATATACAGCCTTCATTCTTTTTATACGTCTTTATTTTACTTGTATTCCTCCCAGCTCTTTATAGCAATATCATCAACACTCATTGTACAGAAGGCATTGATGAATGCACTTGCCAAACGGGCATTGGTAATCAGAGGTACATTCAGATCGATAGCTGCACGGCGTATTTTATATCCGTTATCGAGCTCACCGGCAGTGAGGTTCTTCGGAATATTAACTACCATATCTATCTCTTTGTTATGGAGCATTTCAAGCGCTTGCGGATGCTTGTCCGACTCACTCGGCCAATAGACCAGGGTGCTCTCAATGCCATTCTCGGCAAGAGTTCGGTGTGTTCCACCGGTAGCATACAGTTTATACCCCTTATTGACCAGCATACGGGCCGCCCCCATCATATCTATCTTTTGCTTGGGTGTACCGGTAGAAAGGAGAATACTCTTTTTAGGAATACGATAACCAACAGAAAGCATGGCTTTCAGAATAGCACAGGAGGTATCAGAACCAATACAGCCAACCTCACCGGTAGAAGCCATATCTACGCCCAGCACAGGATCGGCCTTCTGCAAACGATTGAAGGAGAACTGTGATGCTTTAATACCAACATAATCAAGTTCAAAAAGATTCTTCGATGGTTTTTCTACAGGCAGACCGAGCATTACTTTAGTTGCCAGCTCGATAAAGTTAATCTTCAGCACTTTGCTGACGAAAGGAAAACTACGCGAAGCACGCAGGTTACACTCGATAACCTTAATATCATTCTCACGGGCAAGATACTGGATATTGAACGGACCGGAGATATTCAATGCTTTCGCAATCTCACGGCTGATACGCTTGATACGACGAACGGTTTCTACATACAGTTTCTGGGGAGGGAACTGAATAGTAGCATCTCCGGAATGCACACCGGCAAACTCGATATGCTCACTGATAGCATACGCGATGATCTCACCATTCTGCGCCACAGCATCCATTTCTACCTCTTTGGCATGTTCAATAAACTGGCTTACCACTACCGGATGTTTTTTAGAAACATTGGCTGCCAATTTAAGGAAACGCTCCAGCTCTTCCTGGTTGGAACAGACGTTCATGGCTGCACCACTAAGCACATAGGAAGGGCGAACAAGCACCGGAAAACCGACCTCATCAACAAACTCATTAATATCGTCCATAGAGGTAAGCTCGCGCCAGCGAGGCTGATCTACACCAATACGATCGAGCATGGCAGAGAACTTCTCGCGGTCTTCGGCATTATCTATGCTCTTGGCAGAAGTACCTAAGATATTGACTTTCTGTGCATCCAGACGCAGAGCAAGATTATTCGGAATCTGGCCACCGGTGGAGACAATGACCCCATGCGGATTTTCAAGTTCAAGAATATCCATTACGCGTTCAAAAGTCAACTCGTCAAAGTAGAGACGATCGCACATGTCATAGTCCGTAGATACCGTTTCCGGATTATAGTTGATCATAACGCTACGCCAACCCTCTTTACGAATGGTATTCAGCGCCTGCACACCACACCAGTCAAACTCTACGGAAGACCCGATGCGATAAGCACCGGAACCAAGTACGACAATGGATTTATGATCGCCCAGATAGGTTACATCATTGGCCACCCCACTGTAAGTGAGATACAGATAATTGGTCTGCGCAGGGTATTCGGCCGCCAGTGTGTCAATCTGCTTCACTACAGGCAGGATGCCTACACTCTTCCGATAATTACGCACATAAAGGATACCATCTTCCATATCCCCCTGAAAACCGATGCCACGAGCTATCTGGAAGTCAGAAAACCCCTGTACCTTCGCTTTGCGAAGCAGTTGAGGGCTGAGATTTGACAATTGAGAGTTAAAAAATGCAGCAGCATCTTTCACTGCCAATTGTCCACTGTCCACTGTCAATTGCCTAAGCTCCTCGGAAGTACGCATGATATTCATCAGTTTCTGAAGGAACCATTTATCAATCTTGGTCAGATCGTGTACCTGGTCAATCGTATATCCGGCACGGAAAGCTTTGGAAATGACAAAGATACGTTTATCAGTAGGTTCACGCAGGGCTTTATCAATATCGGCTATCACGAGTTCTTTGTTTTCTACAAAGCCGTGCATGCCTTGACCTATCATACGGAGACCTTTCTGGATAGCCTCTTCAAAGGTACGGCCGATAGCCATCACCTCGCCTACGGATTTCATAGAGGAACCCAACTCTTTGTCTACACCATGGAATTTTCCTAAGTCCCAACGGGGTATCTTACAAACCACGTAGTCCAATGCAGGTTCAAAAAAAGCACTGGTAGTTTTAGTGACGGAGTTCTTCAAATCGAACAGGCCATAACCGAGTCCTAATTTGGCAGCAACAAAAGCCAACGGATAACCGGTTGCCTTGGACGCCAATGCCGATGAACGCGAAAGACGGGCATTTACCTCGATAACGCGATAATCTTCCGACTCAGGATCGAAGGCATACTGCACGTTACATTCACCCACGATGCCAATATGACGAATGATACGAATGGCGAGTTCACGCAGTTTGTGGTATTCTTTATTGGTCAATGTTTGTGACGGAGCAATTACAATAGATTCCCCGGTATGAATGCCCAACGGATCGAAGTTCTCCATGTTACAAACGGTGATACAGTTGTCGAAGCGGTCGCGTACTACCTCGTACTCCACTTCTTTCCATCCTCTTAGTGACTTTTCGACAAGCACCTGCGGAGAGAAAGCAAAGGCTTTCTCAACAAGCACATCCAGCTCTTCTTCGTTATCACAAAAACCGGAGCCAAGTCCGCCAAGTGCATAAGCGGCACGAACAATCACCGGATAACCTAACTCCCGGGCTGCACGGCGTGCATCTTCTGCATTTTCTACGGCTTCACTTTTGATGGTCTTTACATCAATCTGATTCAGTTTCTCTACAAAGAGTTCACGATCTTCCGTATCGATAATGGCCTGCACGGGAGTACCGAGTACCTTTACATTGTATTTTTCAAGGGTGCCTTCCCTGTAAAGGGCCACCCCACAGTTCAACGCAGTTTGCCCACCGAAAGCAAGCATAATGCCTTCCGGTTTCTCTTTCTGAATTACTTTCTCTACGAAGTAAGGAGTCACAGGGAGGAAGTAGATCTGATCGGCTACTCCTTCACTGGTCTGCACCGTAGCAATGTTAGGGTTGATAAGAATGGTTTCTATCCCTTCCTCTTTCAGAGCCTTCAGGGCTTGCGAACCCGAATAGTCAAACTCTCCGGCTTCACCGATTTTCAAAGCACCGGAGCCGAGGAGCAATACTTTCTTTATATTTTGTTCTTTCATTGATTACATGTTTTTTGGTTACACCACAGAGGACACGGGACTCTCTTCTCCCGTACTCTCGCTTACACTGCGGTGAATATTGAATTACAATAGTTTTACGAATTCGTCAAACAAGAATTCAGTATCCGTTGGGCCACTGGCAGCTTCGGGATGGAACTGTGCCGAAAACCAGGGGTTTGTTTTATGACGAATACCTTCATTAGAACCATCATTCATATTAATGAAGAGTGGCTCCCACTCAGCACCCAATGTATTGTTATCAACGGCATAACCATGATTTTGGCTGGTAATGAAACAACGTTCCGTGCCCACCATACGTACCGGTTGATTATGGCTACGATGGCCATATTTGAGCTTGTATATCTTAGCACCACCGGCTTTCGACAGTAACTGATTTCCCATACAGATTCCAAAAATAGGAAGTTGGGGATTCTGCATCGCTTTACGGATATTCTGTACGGCAGCATCACAGGTATCAGGATCACCCGGACCATTGGATATAAACAGACCATCAAACTGTAATCCGTTAAAATCATAATCCCAAGGGACACGGATGACTTCAACATTACGTCTGAGCAGGCAACGGATGATGTTTGTTTTTACTCCACAATCTACAAGAACAACCCGCTTTAGTTGACAATTGACAGTTGACAATTGACAGTTAAGTTGCGCAATGGGGAGATCTATACTAAAAGAGCGACTTTCACCGTTCGCATAGACAATAATCTCTTTGCAAGAAACCCTATCGACATAATTAATATTTTCATAACTATCCACTGTCAACTGTCCATTGTCAACTGTCAATTGTTCACCGTCAAATACAATTTTACCCATCATCACCCCATGTTCACGCAACACTTTGGTCAGTTCACGGGTATCAATGCCTGTAATACCGGGCACTTGTTCACGCTTCAGCCAGTCGGCAAGGCTTTCCACTGCATTCCAGTGACTGTATTCTTCCGAATAGTCACTCACAATGATAGCTTCGGCATGAATTCTCTCACTTTCCATAAAAGTAGCCAATCCATTAGTTTCAAAAGTGAAAGGAGGCACACCATAGTTACCCACCAATGGGTATGTCAGTGTCATCAACTGTCCGGCATATGAAGGATCGGTCAGACTCTCCGGATAGCCTGTCATGGCGGTATTGAATACTACTTCGCCCGCCACCGGCTTCTCGTAGCCAAACGACTTACCATGGAAACGGCTCCCGTCGTCAAGGATTAAAGTTACATTTCGCATCTATTTATTTACTATTTGACAATTGAAAAGATTGACGATGAGACGATTTACAATTTACGATTGGGATAACTCCCATTTGCCAATAAAGTAACTTCAATCGTAAATTGTAAATCATAAAATCGTAAATCTCAAAATTGGTATACTTGTTCTATATAATTTATAAACGCTTCATTGAGCAGCTTCACACCACCCGGCGTAGGATAGTTGCCACTGAAATACCAGTCACCCGTGTGATGAGGACAAGCCTCATGTAAGCCACTGAGCGGTTGATACACAATCTCCACTTTGGCCTTCGTGCCTTTCGGAGTGAGCAATTCCACCATTTTGGCAGAAATCTCCTCATCGGTGAATGGGGTATAGATATCCTTTACGTAATTCACCAACTGCTCTTTAGGTAAGCCAACCTGATCTTTCGACTTACGATAAGCAGCAGCAATCACATCTTTCATATCACGCTCTTTCAGGAGTTCTACAGCTGCTTTAAAGGCAATAAACTCACTCATCTTTGCCATGTCGATGCCGTAATAATCGGGATAACGCACTTGTGGCGAAGAGCTTACAATAACAATCTTCTTCGGATTCAGACGGTCGAGAATACCGATAATGCTCTGCCGGAGTGTTGTACCGCGCACAATACTGTCATCAATAATCACCAGGTTGTCTATACCGGCACGGAGGCTGCCGTAAGTGATATCATATACATGCGCAGCCAGGTCGTTACGGCTATTGCCCTCGGCAATAAAAGTACGCAACTTGATATCCTTGATAGCAACTTTTTCACTACGAATGCGTCGTGAGAGGATACGTTCAAGTTCTTCCATATCAGGATTGTGTCCCAAAGCAGCTATCTGCTGTACTTTCTCTTCATTCAGATAATTGTCCAATCCCTCAAGCATTCCGTAAAAAGCTACTTCGGCTGTGTTCGGAATAAAAGAGAACACCGTATGATCAAGGTCAGAGTTTATCGCTTTCAGAATACGGGGAATCAGTTTCTCTCCCAACAACTTACGCTCTTTATAAATGTCTGCATCGCTACCACGAGAGAAATAAATACGCTCAAAAGAGCAGGCTCTCTTCTCACGGGGTTTATTAATCTGAGTAGTACGAATCTGCCCCGCTTTGTTGATAAAGAGTGCTTGTCCAGGCTGCAATTCTTTAATTTCCTCCACAGGCACATTGAGTGCTGTCTGAATCACAGGACGTTCAGATGCCAGAACAGCTATTTCATCATCCTGATACCAGAAGGCAGGACGGATCCCCCACGGATCACGAATAGCGAAAGACTCACCACTTCCGGTCAGTCCGCAGATAACATATCCCCCATCCCACTCTTTACTGGAAGAACGCAGCACATTGGCAAGATCGATATGCTCTTCAATAAAACGGGTGATGCCCATTCCCGTCTGCCCTTCTGCTTCTGCAAGATTAAAGAGGCGTTCTACTTCCCGATCGAGACGATGCCCTACCTGTTCGAGCATAATATAAGTATCGGCATATTTGCGCGGATGCTGTCCGATAGCTGTAATACGGGTAAAAATCTCATCCACATTCGTCATATTGAAATTACCGCAAAGGGCCAGGTTCTTGGCACGCCAGTTGTTCCTTCTCAGAAACGGATGAACATAGGAAATACCGGATTTTCCGGTGGTAGAGTATCGCAGATGTCCCATATACACTTCACCGGCAAAGGGCAAGGTACGTTTGGCAAAATTAGCATCGTGCAACTGTTCAGAGGTCAAATCTTTAAAATTGCCTTGTACGGTCTCAAAAATCTCAGTAATGGCACTCGATCCTAATGCACGCTCACGGAACATATATTCTTCTCCCGGATTGGCTGCCAGTTTCACACAAGCCAGTCCGGCGCCTTCCTGTCCACGATTGTGCTGCTTCTCCATCAGGAGGTAGAGCTTATTCAATCCATACATCCACGTTCCGTACTTCTTCTCGTAATATTCCAACGGTTTGAGCAGGCGTATCATGGCAACGCCACATTCATGCTTTAATTGTTCCACCTTACTTATTTACTATTTGACAATCTATTTTGATTTACGATTAGACGATTGAAGGAATTTACAATTAGACGATTTACTATTTACAATTGAAGTTACCTTAATCTATAAATGGGAAGTAATCCCAATCGTAAATTGTCAATCGTCTAATCGTAAATCCCTTTATTCTACCGTTACCGACTTCGCCAGATTCCTTGGCTGATCCACATCCATCCCTTTACATACCGCCACATGATAAGCAAGCAATTGTAAAGGCATTGTGGTAATAAGCGGATCAAGACACTCCAGTGTTTCGGGAAGTTCGATACAATAATCAGCTACTTTGCTGATCACTGTGTCTCCTTCGGTGACAACAGCTATAACTTTTCCCTTACGGGCCTTTATCTCTTGTATGTTGCTGAGTACTTTTTCATACATTCCATTTTGAGTAGCAATAACTACCACAGGCATTTCGGCATCAATCAAAGCAATAGGGCCATGCTTCATCTCTGCTGCCGGATAACCTTCAGCATGAATATATGAGATTTCTTTCAACTTCAAAGCTCCCTCCAGAGCTACCGGATACGAATACCCGCGACCAAGATAGATAAAATTATGCGCATACGTGAATATTTTAGATAATTCTGCGATTTTATCATTCAGTTTCAGGACTTTTTTCATTTTTTCAGGGATGCGGCTCAATTCGTGTACTACACCAAGGAAATGGGCCTCATCAATGTTTTGCTTCTCCCGCGCCAATGTCAGTGCAAGCATAGTGAGCACCGTAACCTGTCCGGTGAAAGCCTTGGTAGATGCCACACCTATTTCGGGACCTACATGTATATAAGAACCTGTGTGCGTAGCACGCGGTATAGACGAACCGATAGCATTACAAATGCCGTAGATAAATGCACCACGGCTTTTTGCCAACTCAACGGCAGCCAGTGTATCGGCAGTCTCACCACTCTGAGAGATAGCAATCACAACATCACTTTCGTCAATCACCGGGTCGCGGTAACGGAATTCGGATGCATATTCCACCTCCACCGGAATGCGGCAGAGACTTTCAATTAAGTGTTTGCCTATCAACCCGGCATGCCAGGAGGTTCCGCAGGCTACAATGACAAAACGCTTTGCTTTCAGAAGTCTCTCCTTATAATCAATGACGGCCGAAAGCACAACATTGTTACTCTCTACATTGATACGCCCACGCATACAATCATAGATGCAATCGGGTTGTTCGAATATCTCTTTCAGCATAAAATGCGGATAACCACCCTTCTCCAGTTGCCCTAAGTTTAACTCTACCTTTGTCACTTCAGGAGTCATCTCCACATTGTTCAGATTCACCACTTTCAGCTCCCTGTCCCGGTGTATCACTGCTATCTCTTCATCTTCCAGATAGACTACCTTATCAGTATATTCTACAATAGGAGTGGCATCCGAAGCCAAGAAAAACTCATCTTCACCAATGCCCACCACCAACGGACTGCTTTTACGCGCTGCAATAATTTCATCGGGATGATCCTTCTCCAATACGGCAATAGCATACGCACCAATCACCTCACGCAATGCCAGCTGTACGGCTGTCAGCAAATCGAGGTTATTAGTCACTTTCATATATTCTATTAATTGTACGAGTACCTCGGTATCAGTACTGCTTTTGAATGTATAACCTTTGGCCTGGAGTTTTTCTTTGAGAACGGCGTAGTTTTCGATGATACCGTTATGGATGAGAGCGAGAGTTTCGGAAGAGGAATAATGAGGATGGGCATTAACTGAACAAGGTTCTCCGTGAGTAGCCCAACGTGTATGTGCAATACCAATATTACCGGAAATATCTTTCTGTGTGACGAAATTTTCGAGTTCGGAGACTTTTCCTTTCGTCTTATACACATTCAACTGTTGGTTGTTACTGATTAGTGCTACCCCGGCGCTGTCGTATCCCCGATACTCCAGTCGCTTCAACCCTTTGACAAGGATGGGGTAGGCTTCTTTTTTACCAATGTAGCCTACAATTCCACACATATTA
>ENA-UEQB01003189-UEQB01003189.1-human-gut-metagenome-genome-assembly--contig:-NODE-3189-length-10680-cov-3.715458_pt1 | contig 10680 bp, 8 predicted proteins | sample MGYA00242901_ERZ507918 | MGnify/ENA primary metagenome ERZ507918 (study PRJEB26167, sample SAMN06115405) | human gut metagenome | host: Homo sapiens | place: China:Sichuan | collected 2016-04-06... | reverse complement strand
ACTATTTTACATAGTATGAATGCTTGTTTTATGTTGGTAGATCGTGATTTTGTGGTGTTAAGAACCAATTATTATGACTTGAACGGAATTCCTGGAGAGCCTGTTTCCAATAGGGTCGGTGATTTGTTGAAGTGTAAAAATGCGGTTCGGAGTGAAGGGTGCGGAGCGCATCATAATTGTGGAAGTTGTATGGTTCGTTATACCATTGAAAATGCGTTTTGCCATAAAAAAGGTTTTAGTAAATTGGAGGCATCCATGCGGCTGTTCAGTCCGGACCATCAGCATATTATTCCTTGTGATGTATCTGTTTCCGGAACTTATCTGACTGATGGAGATCAGGAACAAATGTTGCTCACGATCTATGATATTACTGAGTTGAAAAACACTCAACGGCTACTAAGCATTGAAAAAGAAAATGCTGTCTCCGCCGAAAAACTGAAATCTGCTTTTATTGCCAATATGAGTCATGAGATCCGCACTCCGTTGAATGCGATTATCGGCTTTTCCGGTCTGCTGGCTTCTACGGATGATGACGCGGAAAAGAAGATGTACCTGGACATTGTGGCAGAAAACAACCATCGTTTATTGCAGATTGTGACAGATGTACTTGACCTCTCTAAAATAGAGTCGGGCAGTCTGGATTTTCACTATTCCCGATTTGATGTGAACGATTTGTTGTGTGGCTTGCATGGTATCCTGGAGATTCGTCTGAAAGATAAACCCGATATAAAATTGGTTTGTGAAGCAGGAACAGATGAATGGATGATTTATTCCGAACAGCAGCGTATCGTACAGATATTAACAAATCTGGTGCATAATGCGATAAAGTTTACCCAGAATGGGGAAATCCGTTTCGGGTGTCGTCCCCACGGAGAGACTGATGTTTATTTTTATGTTTCCGATACCGGCATAGGTATTCCTGTGGGGGAGCAAGATAAAATATTCGATAGGTTTACTAAATTGGATCATGAAGTGCCCGGAACGGGATTGGGGTTGACCCTTTCACAAACCATTGTACAGAGTCTGGACGGTGAGATAGGGGTAGAATCGGAGGTCACAAAAGGTTCCACTTTTTGGTTTACTCTTCCTTTGACATCCTGAATGGTTTCTCCAAAGAAATAAGAGGTTGTATCCGGTAGAATTTAGATTAAATCTCCGGATACAACCTCTTTCATTCAGGTAGATAGATATTTCCTTTTAACTTTACTTTTGCGGAGTGTCCTTATCAGAAGGAGCAGAACCTGCTGACGGTGCAGAAGTAGTATTGGTGGAAGTGTTAGCACCGCTTACAGCCGGGCCGGATACTGTTGCAGTAACGGGAGCTGCTTGTGGTTTGGCTTGTGCTTCCCAGTGGAAGGGTTCAAAAGTACTGTTGGGGTCGGCCCATGATGGTTTCTTTGCTGCGTAGATGATGAACGGAGCAATCACTACGATCAGTGCGCCGATGATCAATACAGAGAACCATACAGTGTTGCTGCCGGTAGAGATTTGGCTGGGCGGAATGAAGCTGAGGATGAATGCCAGCAATGAGCCAAGGAAGCCCAGGCCGCCTACAATCCACATTAAACTATTACCCTTCTTACCGATACGGAACGGACGGTTGGCCTTCTTCATGTTATAGCGCAGATAGATGGCGCCGGAGAACATAAGCAAGTACATCACCAGATAAAGAATAACTGTCAACTGTGACAAAATCTGATAGAAACTCTGTACGGAAGGCATAACCACAAACAAAAGGCTCAATACGGTAACAGCACCACCCTGAACGAACAGAATGTTTTTCTGTACACCCAGTTTGTTGGTCTTCTGGAAGAACGGGGGCATATAACCGGCCTTACCTACGGCAAAGATACCTTTTGACGGACCGGCAACCCATGTCAATACACCTGCCAACACACCAAATGCAAGGGCGATGGCGATGATTGGTGATAACCAGGAGGCATGGATATATCTGAAGTAATTATCGAAACCTACAAGTAAACTCTGTGTCAGGTTAATGTCTTTTGCCGGGATGATGATACCCAGTGAGAAAGTACCTAAAACGAAGATAATAACTGTGATCAAAGCACCGATGAATACGGCCTTAGGATAGTTCTTTGAAGGGTTTTGCATGTCTTTCACATGAATGCCGCCCATCTCCATTCCGGCATAAAACAAGAAGATACTGGCAGCCAGTACAACATTATCAAAGTTTGTGAGATCCGGGAAAAAACTGCTGTGGAAATCCAAATTGGAATGTCCTCCTGTTGCTAAATAAGCAATGCCGAGAATAATTAAAAGAGCTGCAGGAATAATAGTTCCTACAAGTCCGCCAACTTTCGCTACTTTACCAACCCATCCCATACCCTTGAGAGAGATGAATGTGGCTAACCAATAGATGATTAAAACAACGATTAAGGTGTAAATCTTATTGCTGGCTAACGTCATATCGTGTGCGTCATTCGTTCCGATAAAAGCTATGGAAACAGCACCAAAGGTGAGCACTGTAGGATACCAGATGGTACTTTCAATCCATTGTAACCAGATGGCAAGGAATCCTAATTTTTTTCCGTATGCTTCGCCTACCCAACGGAATACACCACCTTGTTTGTCTTGGAACATGGCAGCCAATTCCGCCGCAACGAGTGATGTCGGAATAAGGAATACGATAGCTGCGAAAAGATAATAGAAGGCCGAACTCATTCCATATACGGCCTCGGCAGGAAGTCCACGTAGGGATACTACTGCCGTTACGTTCATGATCGCCAGGGTGAATACCCCCAGTTTCACTGCTTGTTTAATATTTGCCATAAGTTAAGGTTTTAAGTGAAAAATATTTTTAAGTCAGTGTCTATAACAACGTTTAACGTAAGATGTTTCAGTTTACTAACGTCAAACTTGGTTAATTAACATCGGCCAAGAGTGAGAAAACCGGTTTTCCTCCTGATCTTGATTCGATATCAAACAAATCGTGTATGACTCTTGTTCCTTTTGCATAATTAAAAATAACCCATAAAATATCAGTGCTTATGAAAATGGCTCTTTCTGATTTTTCTTTACGGAAGAAAGGGATCTACGGCATTCTGCATGTCATCATCCTGCTGCTTTCTCTTTTTCTGGTCATCAGTATTTCGATTGATACATTCAAGGGCATCCCTTTTTATACTCAGTCGGTATATATGAAAGTCCAGTTGTGGATTTGTGTCTTGTTCCTGTTCGACTTTATTCTCGAATTGTTTCTTTCGAAAAACAAATGGCACTATCTCAGTACACACTTCATTTTCCTGCTGGTGGCGATACCCTACCAGAATATTATATCGTATATGGGATGGACTTTCTCTCCCGAAGTGACTTATATGATTCGTTTCGTTCCCTTAGTACGGGGGGGGTATGCGATGGCCATTGTGGTAGGTTGGCTCACTTATAATAAGGCTTCCGGTCTGTTTGTCTCTTATTTGACTATGCTGCTTGCCACTGTCTATTTTTCCAGTCTGGCTTTCTTTGTGCTTGAGCATAAAGTCAACCCGCTGGTGACCGGTTACGGAGATGCGCTCTGGTGGGCATTTATGGATGTGACTACGGTTGGTTCCAACATCATTGCCGTCACCGTGACGGGACGTGTACTCTCGGTGCTACTGGCTGCACTGGGTATGATGATGTTCCCGATTTTTACTGTTTATGTCACCAGCCTGATTCAGAAGAAGAATAAAGAGAAAGAAGAATATTACAAGCAGTTGGAGACGGCCGATGACAGTAAACAAAAGTAAGGCTTTTCAGCTCTCTGTCCCGCAGGGACGGGAGTTGATATAGAGAAAGGGAAATAGCTCTATCCGAAGAATGCGTCATTGGAGTGCGTACCCTATGGGAGGGCATCTGTCACGTCGAATGCCGGTTCCGTTTACATACCGGGGTAAATGCTTTTACATGCCGGGATAAATGGTTTTACATAGAGAGTGGAAATTCAGGTAAATATAATCTGCTGGTTATCAGCGTTACTGAGGCGGTTGCCCAAGTCGATGTTTTCCGGATAAAACTAAAAATACTGCCCATCCGCATATGGCAGACAGGCAGTATTCCAACTAATTAAACTTTGTATGATGTCATCAATTTATATGCTTGTTCAGCTCGTGCCATTTATTGATTTCCGGAAGGATACCCATAGCTATCACTTCATCACGCAGTTTGCATAAGTGAGCGTAGCTCTCTTCCATTTCTTTCTGCTCTTCAGGAGTACCTTGTACTTCTTTATAGCTAACGCCTTCTTTGGTGATGGAAGTTTCCATTGCCATCAGGATGTGGTCGAACTTCTTGTCAGATACATAAGTGCCTGCCGGCCAGCGGAAAGGTTGTCCGCCCATGGCTGCCGCGATCATTTCGATAGACAGATAAGCCGGGCTTTGGAATGAAGAGCGTCCGCGCAGATCAATGATGTGTTTTCCACCTTGAATAACGCGTACTTTCAGATCTTCCCAATCCTGCATAGGCATGCGTGGAGTATCGATGATCTTGGTCAGCGCTTCACCTTGTACTTTAGTGGTAGAAGCAAATACGGCCATCTGTTCTCCGTGGCCGCCATATGTACGGCAGTTTACAATTTCGGATGCGGGGATATGGAGGTACTTCACCAGTTCGTTTTGCAGGCGGGTGCTGTCCAGAGCGGCCAGTGTGGATACCTGTGACGGTTTCAAGCCGGCATAGAGCAATACAATCAGTCCGGTGATATCGGCAGGATTGAACACTACGACCACATGTTTCACATCCGGGCAATACTGGCGGATATCTTTACCAAACTGGGCTGCGATTTCTGCGTTACCTTTCAACAAGTCTTCACGGGTCATGCCTGCTTTACGGGCAGCACCACCGGATGACACAATGTACTTCGTACCTGATAAAGCTTCTTTGATATCTGAAGTGTAAGTCAGGTTTACGCCTTCGAACGCACAGTGGTACAGCTCCTCGGCTACACCTTCCAAAGCTGGTGCATAAGGATCATACAGACAAATGTTCGGAGTCAGTTTCATCATCAGGGCAGTCTGTGCCATGTTAGAGCCAATCATTCCGGCAGCTCCTACGATCGTAAGTTTTTCGTTGGTTAAGAATTCCATAATTTATATCTTTTTTAATTCGACAATTGCTTTGTTTCTTGTTTCCGGTGCAAAGATAACTCGTTTAAACGCAGGTTGTTTATCGAAAAAAGTTTTGCGCTATAATGAAAAGTTATCGTCTGCGGATGATAACAAACAGATGCAGCGATATGTTTTTCGACGGCTTATTATTCTTACGTCTGTTTTTTATTTATCTTTGTCACAAACTGAATGAAGATTATGAGTATTGAATTAGGAAAATTCAACCAGCTTGAGGTAGTCAAGCAGGTAGATTTCGGTATGTATCTGGATGGCGGAGAAGAAGGCGAAATTCTGCTGCCTACCCGTTATGTGCCCGAAGATTGTAAGGTGGGAGACTGGTTGAACGTCTTCCTCTATCTGGATAATGAAGAACGGTTGATAGCCACTACGCTGACACCTTTGGTACAAGTAGGCGAGTTTGCTTGTCTGGAGGTATCCTGGGTCAATCAGTTCGGAGCTTTCCTCAATTGGGGACTGATGAAGGACCTGTTTGTCCCTTTCAGTGAGCAGAAGATGAAGATGCAGGTAGGGAATAAATACGTCATTCATGCCTACATTGACGATGAAAGTTTCCGCATCGTAGCTTCAGCCAAGGTAGACCGCTATTTGTCCAAAGAGAAAGCTCCTTATCAGCCGGGCGAAGAGGTGAACATACTTATCTGGCAGAAGACGGACCTTGGGTTTAAGGCGATCATTGAGAATATGTACAGTGGTTTGCTGTATGATAGTGAGATCTTTCAGACCTTACATACGGGCGATACGCTGAAAGCATATATTAAGCAGGTACGCGAAGACGGCAAGATAGACCTGATTCTCCAGAAACCGGGTTTTGAGAAAGTTGATGATTTCTCAAAAACACTTTACCACTATATTGCAGACCACGGCGGACGGATCGGATTGAATGACAAGAGCCCCGCCGAAGAGATTTACGATGTTTTCGGTGTCAGTAAGAAGACATTCAAGAAAGCCGTTGGCGACTTATATAAGAAACGTCTGATCCTGCTCCACGAAGACGGAATCGAGTTGGTTCGTCCCTAAACTGAATAGGGAAAACCCTACGTATGAATAGACAGAATCATTAGGGTGGGGAGTTTCCTCACCCTATTTTTGTGATATTAAAAACAATAAAAACTAAACGATATGCGAAAAGTAATCATAACCCTTTGTTTCTTGTTCGCTGCATTTATGGCACAAGCCGGAAGAATCAGCGGAATAAATATCCAGAGTGCAGGTGAGGCGATTCTTGTCTTTATGGATGGCGAACAGATATGCACGCCGACAGAGACTTGCTTCATAGCCAACTATTCGGGCAGACACCGCATAGAGGTATATGCCGCGCGCTATATCCCGCGCACCGGACAGAGTGTAAAAGGAGATTTGTTGTTTCAGGAATGGGTGTCAAATCCCGGTATGAACATACGGGATATCCGGGTAGGTAGAGAGAGTCGTCCCGATTTCCGTCCGGACCGTCCTGATTACCCCGACCGTCCGTCACGTCCCGGATACGGATATGATGTGGTGATGAACCGTGCAGAGTTCGACCGCTTTCTGAGAACAGTGAAAGATAAGCCTTTCGATTCTGACCGCAATAAACTGATCGAGACTACGCTTGTCTCTACCGGCTTTACTTCCGATCAATGCCTCCAGTTGGTTAAGTTGTTCAGTTTCGACAGTGAAAAAATAAAGCTGATGCAGGCCATGTATCCGCGGATTGTTGATAAACCGAATTTTTATCTGGTTATTGAGAGTCTGACCTTTCAGTCCGATAAGAATAAGATGAACGAATTTGTGAGAAAATACCATAGTCAACGTAACTAAAACCTATATAAATTATGAAAAAGATACATGTTTCAGCAATACTACTTTTGCTCGTTGTCATGAGTAGTTGTGCCAGCCTGTTGGCAGATTTCAGGAACAGCCAACTGATGGGTATTCAGAAAGGAATGACGCAACAAGAGGTGAAAACCATTCTTGGAGAACCGAACTACAGACGCTTTGATGGTGGCATGGAAGAGTGGGAATATCGCGGGTACCTTTCCAAAGCAGGGCCTTCGGTGATTTGCGTTAACTTTATAGACAACCGTGTCATAGGGCTGGATTCGTTCAAGGACGGTGCACCCACTGTTCCTCCCGCTCCATCTTTCTCTTTAGGTATTGGCGGTACAGTTTCCGCTTCGGAAGTGGGGCATTCCTATAGCTACAGGGCAATGAGAAATGATGAATTTGCCCGCTTCCTGAATGATGCAAAGAGTAAAACATTCGACTCGGACAGGACGGACTTTATCGAAAAAGCAGCGAGTTCTACCGGGTTTACTTCAGAGCAATGCCGTAGACTGATAAAACTTTATAGCTTTGATGATGACCGCACTAAGGTGCTGAAGATACTTTACCCGAGTGTAGTGGATAAAGATAACTTCTCCATAGCAGTAGATGAACTGGACTTCCTGTCGAATCGGAGTACTGTGAAAGACTTTGTGAAGAATTATAATAGAACTAAATAGATTTGAGATATGAAGAAACGAGTACTGATATTCTTTCTGGCCATCGGAATCACTGCTGTAAGTAGTGTGAGCATGGCTGCCATGAGCAATAGCCGCATTCGTAAGGAGACTCGTTTCCTTACCGACAAGATGGCCTATGAATTGAACCTGAGTACGGGACAATATAATGATGTATACGAAATCAATTATGATTTTGTTTACTCCATTCGTTATCTGATGGACGATGTGATGCGGGGAGAAGAGTGGGCGCTCGATAAATACTATCGCACGTTGGATATTCGTAACGATGACTTACGATGGGTGCTGACTGCTTCACAGTATCGGCGTTTTATAGGGGTGGATTATTTCTATCGCCCGATTTACGCCAATGGCGGAGGCTGGAGCTTCCGGGTCTATATCCGGTATACAAACCATAACCACTTCTATTTCGGAAAGCCTTACCACTATAGCAGTTATTGCGGCGGACACTATCGTACGCACTATCATAACAGCTATTATCGCGGACGTTACCGGCATGATTTCTATTCCGGTTCCCACAGCATAAGAGATCACCGGAATTATAACACGCACCGTCGTTCCGATTTCGGTACGGTAACTATACGTCCTAATTCGGCACGGAGAGATGATGTGCGGAGGAATGATGTGCGGAGGGAAAGTTCTGCCTCACGAGATAAAAACAGGGTGACTCCTGAACGTACGGATAGCAGACGCAGTAGTAGCCGGAGCCAGGAGAGGGTGAAGAGTAATAATGGCACCCGAAGTTCAGTCTCTGAGCGTTCTTCTTCAAGCAGACGCAGCAGTGGAAATTCTGCTTCAGGCAGTAGCCGTAGTTCTTCTTCCCGCTCGTCGGAAAGAGGGAGCCGGGATAAATAACGTCAGTTCGACGAATTTTATTTGTCTGCATTTCGATCTTCCATCTTCCACCTTTTTGCGTTTATCAATCTAATAATCAAAGAGATATCCGGGTGGAAGATCGCATTTTTCAGCCCTTTATCTTCCACCCGTATCTTTCATCTTCCACCTACTGTTTTAAGGCAAAAATAAGGCGTAAAATGCTGGTCATCAGCCGAAAGATACGCCTTTCTTAAGCAAATAGACCTCTTAAAGCATTTCGTTTTCCCTTGTTGTTTAACCGGAAATGGTGCAATCTGCATCCGGTTCCGGGCAGGCGTGCCCATGAGCCCGGGTACACGGGACGAGATAAAGATACCGACATGAATGGTTAAATATTGATAATTAGATGATTAAATATGAAATAGAATAGAGAAACGATTCATGTGAACTGGTTAAATGAAAGAAAAAGAACCGCTGTCCTCCGGGGGGTAGAGTGGCAGCGGTTCGGCGAGTCAACTGGTTTGGTGAGTCGGATTTAGATTTAAAGTCAATTATAAAAGAGAATTTATTATGAAAGATCAAAGTACTATAGTCCGTCTATAATGACAGGCGTTTTGTGATAATGGTTCTTTTTGCATATTTGATTGATCCGGGATATATATTTGGAAGTGGCATACGCTTGGCTTGGTGTACGTTTCAAGCATGAATATTTCACTTTGTGAATTTCTAAAAAAAGTTCGGCCACAAAGACAATCATGTCTGCACGTTCGATATGGGAGGGTGAACAGAAACACTCTGCATATTCGTAATCCCGGGTAGAGAGTGTATAATGCAGAATCTTTTTACCTCGCTGAAAAATAAAATCCAACCGATACCAACCGTTTGCGTTGGTTCTTCGCCGGTGGAAATACAAGATTTTGATAATAGATTGTTTGCCCATAGCTCAAACGTATATCGGGCAGGGAAAAATGAACGGCCCTGCTGACCCGTTTGAACTATTTGACATTCGATGCCGAAACAAGGAAAGAAATATGCTAACCCATTACGAAGTTAGACACGGGGGCAGAGCCGTCTTTATCCAGAAACTGTAGGTATATAAAATTATACACCTACAGCTAGTGTAAAAACAAAGGTTATTTATTTCCTTTGTTTCTGCCTTATAAATATCAAATAGTTCACCACAAAGATGGTGATTATTTCTGAAATAGCATAGCAAACGGACGAAAAATGTTCAATGAAACACTTTTATCAGGAGGATTGTTTACTGAACGCCGTTAGTATGGGGAGATTTAACGAAAAGAGAGCGGATCTGTGTTTACCCGCTTGCGTTATTTAAATTCAATGCAGAACAAGGAAAAAATATATGCAGACCCATTTTAAACATTCATCAGGACATGGACAGGCAGCCGGCCACCTTCGTGCGAATAAAGAACCTGCTATATTATAATAGATTAGTGAAATGCCATTGCGTCATATATTTCAATTCCCACCGGCTGGCTTGCATATATACTTTCTGTAAACAGGAGTTGATCCTGTATCAGGTTTGACATTTCTTTCTCAAAAGACGATTACATTTTTTGGGGGGGAGGCCGATCACATCTTTATTTCTCCTCGGATTCTGCTCAGTGACTGTGGCGTTATCCACAGATAGGAAGCTATGTGTTTCAAAGGTACGTTTTGTAGCAGTTCGGGATGTTCTTTGATAAGTGTCAGGTAACGCTCTTTGGCTTTTGGACTTCCGGCACTGATCAACCAATTTTCAGTGCTGAGTAATTGTTGCTCCATCAGGCGGCGTCCCAGATTGGCAAGACCAAGTGATGAGGTATAAAGACCGTTCAATGTTTGTCCGGATATACAATAAGCTATGCTGTCGCACATCACCTCGATGGTGATGTGCGATGCTGTATTTTCCACGTATCCCCATACCGAAAAAGCGGCTTCACCCTCCCCGGCAAACCAGATGGTGGTATCAACCCCGTCTTTCAGATAATGAGCGCGCCAGATGCCTTGCTTTATCAGATATAAATTTCCGTTTCTGGAACCTTCATGAACAATGACTTCTTTCTTTTTGAAACGCACCTCCTCCATATAATTGAGAAGAGTCTGCGTATCGGTTTCCGAAAGACGATAGCTATTCCTGAATTTTTCAATAAATGTTTCCATAAGGCTCTTTTACATCTGTTTGAACGATGCAAAGATACGCATCATCGGCGAATGGCGAAAGAGTCTTTCAGGTAAAT
>ENA-UEQB01003183-UEQB01003183.1-human-gut-metagenome-genome-assembly--contig:-NODE-3183-length-10710-cov-17.195711_pt1 | contig 10710 bp, 6 predicted proteins | sample MGYA00242901_ERZ507918 | MGnify/ENA primary metagenome ERZ507918 (study PRJEB26167, sample SAMN06115405) | human gut metagenome | host: Homo sapiens | place: China:Sichuan | collected 2016-04-06... | reverse complement strand
TATTTCCATCATGAGGTTAAACTTGTCGATCTCTACACAAAGAAAGTCTTTTATGACAAGCTTACCTTCGTTTACCTGGAGATGCCGAAGTTCAACAGGACCGAGGATGAGCTGGAAACCATGTTTGACAAATGGTTGTTTGTCCTCCGTAACCTCTCCTCCCTTCTTGAACGTCCCAAAGCCTTACAGAACAGGGTATTTGACCGCCTCTTTGAAACGGCCGAGATAGCGAAGTTCTCCAAGACTGAATTAAGCGAGTATTGGGACAGTCTCAAGAATTTCAGGGATTGGTACAGTGTCATATCAACGGCCGAGAAGAAAGGGCGGGAAGAAGGATTGGAAGAAGGTCTGAATAAAGGCAGGGAAGAGGGAGTGAAAGAAGCCAATTTAAACAACGCCCGTAACCTTAAAAGATTGGGCGTGGCTGTCGATATCATTTCGCAGGCTACAGGATTGACACAAGACGAGGTGGAGCAAATTCCAACCTGATTCGTTGTGTCATACCGGAAAAAATAATCCCGTCCCACCTTATCGGCAAGACGAGAATTGTCAAGGTTATAAATCTGTGTCTGGGAAAGGTGTTTTTAGGGCGTATTTACACTGCCATCACTTTCCCTTTCATACCCGGGGAAAGCATATGTATGATTTTTCCCTCCTCTCCCCGCTCTATGAATATGGCTTTAAGGGCACCGCAGCGGTCGAAGGTATTACTTCCGATATAGTCTATCGAAGGGAGGAGATATGCATGGGAAAGTTTGGGACAGCCCTCGAAAGCCATGCCCTCGATTCTCGTGACTTCCTGCGGTATGATTTTCTCCTCCAGCTCATTGTTGAACGAGAAAGCGCCCGCTTCTATCATGTTCTAGCTATCAGAAAATTCTTTCACTGTCCAAAGTGCTGTTGAAAAAAAAACTTATATAAAATGCCAATGAGGCATATTTTAACATTTGTCCCCAAATACTGTTCCACTGAATTTATATTTACTTTTTCTATATTTCCAGCAATGCAAGCTTTAGTCTGCATCATTGGGGCGGACTGCTTGTTTTAGTCTTCAGACCGGTTTCCGATAACCAATTGTCAATGTTAGAGGCTTTGAAACGAAGAGTATCGCAGCCTTAAAGCTTTTTATCTTTGGTGACAAAATACAGTCAAACAACTTCTTGTATGGGTATCCACAGCATTTTATTAAGTGAAAATTATGCAATCTTATAGGGGTTATTTTCAATTTAAAATAATTAATAGTATCTTTGAATAATAGTAAAGTGTATATAATATGAAAAAGGAGATTAATAGAATAAAAGTTGTTCTTGCAGAAAAGAATAGAACAAGTAAGTGGTTAGCAGAACAATTGAATAAAGATCCTGCAACTGTTTCCAAATGGTGCACAAATAGTTCTCAACCATCAATTGAGGTTTTTATAAAAATAGCTGAATTATTAAACGTAGGTATTGTTGATTTGATAAGAGTAGATAAATAATTTTAGTAATTTAATATCTTATAATATGACCAATAAAGAAATAGAACTTCAAAATAAGATTAATCATTTAGAGCAAGTTATTTCTATTACCAATAATAGACTTAAAAAAGAGAAATATGGTTTAGTATGGCTTGATGTTCCTGAGGATTTTGAAAAAGCGGAAAATAAAATACAAGTACTTGAGGAGGTAAAAGAAAAAAGTATTATAAATACTGAGGCTAAAACTGAGCACATATTAATTGAAGGAGACAACTATCATGCCCTCACATGTCTTAATTATACTCATAAAGAGAAAGTTGATATAATCTATATTGATCCTCCATATAATACCGGTTCAGATGGATTTAGATATAGAGATAAAAGAACTCTAAATAAGTTTCCTGATGGAACAGAAGTTCCCAAAGATCATCCATTAAGACATAGCTATTGGCTATCATTTATGTATAAAAGGTTGGAACTTGCCTATAATCTTTTAAAGCCTGAAGGTGCAATTTTTATTTCAATAAATGAGGAAGAATATGCTCAATTAAAACTGTTGTGTGACAGAATTTTTCTGGAATCAAATTATCTGACTACATTTACTGTTAAGGTGCGCCATGAGGATCGTATTCTTAAAGGTGATAAGGACTATCATGAAACAACCGAGTTACTTCTTCTATATAGAAGGTCACCTAAATTTAAAGTATTAAAAAGATTACAAGATAATACTTCAATAAATAATTATGTTTATACTATAGAGGAATTAATTGATAATCCTGAGACTATAATGCTGGGAAATAAAGAAGTTTCTGTTTTTAAACCTGGGCAATATCGTATAGTCCAAACAGAGCCTTCAGTTGGTAATTTTCAAAAAATCAATATTCGAGGTTCAATAAAAGATGGAAATAGTTCTGGACGTTTTCATATGAAATATTTAGAGGAGAGAAATCACCTATTTAACTATTTATATAAGGTTCCAGATATAGGTGATGACAAGTATCCTTTTAGATACTTCTTAACACGTAGTTCAGAGAAGAATGCCAATGGATTTTATTTTCAGGGCGTTCCATTAAGTAAAAAAGATGTAAAAGAAGTTCCTTATCCAAATTATCTAGATTTCGAAGAAGCATTTAATAATGTCGGTTATGAAGGAGGTATAGAGTTTAGAAATGGTAAGAAACCCGTTGATTTTCTAAAGTTTATTCTATCAATAGGCACAACCAATAAGAATGCAGTGATATTGGATTTTTTTGCAGGAAGCGGTTCTACTGGTCAAGCGGTTATGGAATTAAATCAGCTTGATGGAGGACAAAGACAAGTTATTTTGTGTACAAATAATGAGAATAACATAGCACATGAAGTAACATATCCGAGACTAAAAAATATAATAAATGGTTATACTCTTAAGAAAAACCAACGTGAGATTCTCTATGAAGTACCTCTTAACACAAAATTATTAATTAATAATACCCCGATATTGAATGCTCATGAGGAGTTTTTTTCTGATAAGTATAAAGAAAGATATGATAAAATTAAGGAGGAAATAAAAAAGGACAAATATGTGATTTATGGAATAACTAAAAATGGTGAATTTAAAAAAGGTACAAATGATACTTTAATGTACTATAAATCTACATTTATAGGCGATCATAATATCTTATCCGTTTCAGATGAAGATAAGGTCTCGCTTGCTCAAAATGCAGGGTATTTATTAGCTTTGGCTGCAAATACATTACTGGAAGTTGAAAGAACTCAATCTTATCAGATTTTTGAAAATGAAGAAAAAGCTACAGCCGTGTACTTTAAAGAAGAAGTTTATGATTTGTTTCATCTTATAGAAAAATTGAAAAAGATAGATAAAAAGATAACCATGTATATTTTCAGTTGGGGTAGTACAAGTGAATATGAAGATCTTTTTGAAGATTTTAAAGACTTAACATTAAAGACTGTTCCTCAACCAATTTTAGATATTTATAAAAAAATATATAGGAGATAGTAGTATGAGCAGATATAAACCATTTGGTTTTCAAGAAGAAGCTATAGAGAAGTTAACTACGAATTTTCTAGCTTTATGGGATTCTCCGGCAAGAAAATGCAATTTAGTTTTCAAGTCACCAACAGGTAGTGGAAAAACATTTATGCTAACTCATTTTGTAAATGGCTTAAACGATCTGCCCAATTGGGATTTTGATAAGGCTTTTATTTGGATCACATTTAGTGATACATTAGCCATGCAGAGTAAAGATAAGTTTACTGAATACTTTAGTAATAATCTAAAGAATAATCTTCTAACAGTTGAAGATTTTAAGCAGGGTAAACTGGAAAAAAATGATATACTTTTTATTAACTGGCAAAAATTAGTATCTCAAGCAGCCGAGAATAGAGTACTAAGAAGACCTAGCGATCCATTATTAAATAAGGAGCAAGGGTACTATTTTGAGGATATAATAGAAAATACTTTTAAAGATAATAGAGAGATAATTATTATTGTAGATGAAAGTCATACGCATCTCTCTGATTTGGCTCAGTCGAGTGTTATTGATGTTGTCAATCCCAAAATTATAATTAATGTATCAGCTACTCCTAAATATATTCCTAATCAGGAGGAAGTTGAGGAAGGCAGAGCTAGATTTGTATCTGTTAAAAGAGAAGATGTTGTAAATGCAGGTCTTATAAAAGAAAAGATTGTAACCCAAACAGAAGAAGATTTGAAAGCTATGCCTGGCCAGGATTTAGATGAGTTGTTATTAAATCTTGCTATAGAAAAAAGAGAAGAATTAGCTTTGGAATATAAAGTTTTGGGAAAAGCTATCAATCCATTAATAATAATACAGCTCCCAAATGATGATCATAAGCTCATAAGTACAGGGGAAAAGACAAAAGAACAAATTGTCATGGACTTCTTGTATAGAAAAGGGATTGATATAGATAATAAGGTAGCTCTATGGTTTGATGGTAAAAGAGTAAATATGGACCACATTGAAAATAATGAGTCTGATATTGATTTTATGTTATTCAAACAAGCAGCTGGTACAGGATGGGATTGTCCTCGTGCCCAAATTCTGTTAATGTATAGGGAAATATCTTCTCCTACTTTTTATACTCAAACAGTTGGAAGAATATTGAGATTTGTAGAGCCTGATAAGATAGATGATTACAAATATAATCCCAATTTAAAACTTGGTTTCATATTCACTAACTATAAAAGGAATGAAGTCAAAATACCAGAGCAATCGGAGAAAAACAAACCTTATATATTTACTGCTTATAGAAAAGATTTAGTAAATAATATTGATGGTATATATTCAGACTTTGTTTCGAGGGCTGACTATGGAGATTTAGGTAATGCTTTGTTATTCCAAAAATTTTTCACTAAATATTTATCTGATTTCTTTGGTATAACAGAACAGGATTTTGTAGATAAAGTAAGAGAAAAAATTCAAAATAAAGGTGTATCCCTGTGTCCCAAATTGACGAATAGGATTATTGTAAATGCAGAAATTCCGGATTATGATAAGTTAAGTTTAGACTCTGTTATTGGTGGATATGACGAAGAATATGAAATTTCAAGAAATGATATAGAACGACTCTTTAATTATTGGTGTTATAAGATATTGACGGAGCAATCGGATGAAACAACAAAAATATCAAATGTTTCTCGTTCATGGGGACCTTTAAAATCAGCTTTAAGAGTATGGTTTAAATCTATGTTAGGTATAGATGCAATTGATTATTATAAAGTATTCTTAGCAGATATAATAAATAAAGAGCAAAATAGTGTTTTTAGAAAGACGATTACCTATGCTTTAAAAGAGTATTATCCAATCAGAAAGGAGTATATTAAAAACAGAAAAATTAAGATTGAGGAGAAAGAAAAAATTAAATTTGATATAAAACCAGAATACAGATATACTGAAGATTTTCATATCCTTTCTGAAGACGAAACAACGACCAAATTATCTGTTGTGCAACCTTTTTATATTAGAAAAGAATATAAAGGGAAGAAAAATGAAATTAAATTTATTAAGTTCTTGGAAGGAAAGAATAATCTAATTGATTGGTGGTTTAAAAATGGTGATAATGGAAAGGATTATTTCTGTTTAAAATATACAACAATTGACAATGCTTCAGAGGCTTTATTTTATCCGGACTGGATTGTAAGGTTTAAATCTGGTGTTATTGGTATCTTTGATACAAAAGCAGGCTTTACAGCTACTGATACAAATGGACGAGCTGAAGGACTATACAATAAAATAGAATCATTAAAAAAGAATGGAGTTAATTGCATAGGAGGACTTGTTGTATTAGAGAATAATCAGTGGTACTGTTCAAACAATTTACCTTACAATTATGCTCCTGGTAAACTATCTGAGAATTGGAAACTTTTGGATGAACTATTAGAAACTGTAGAAAAATGAAATTTACAGAATTTAAAAACGGAAGGGATTTTCTAGAGTATATTCAGATATATGTATATTATCATTTACACGAAAAACATGACGATGTAAATATATGTAAGTACAACAACTTTGAGTTATCAGATATTATTGTAAAAAAATTTAATCAATGGATAAAAAACGTACAAGATAATGATCCTGTTATTCTTTGGTTCAGGCAAAATAAAGAAACAACAGAGGAATTTAAGTTAGGTTTTGGAACAATATACAAGCCAAAAGCTTGTTTATGGAGCGATAGAAAAAAAACAGATTATTATAAGGAAAAACTTCAGATGGGATTTGATTTTGAAAATTACATTGCAAAATTAATATCTGATAGATATGGAATAAATTTAGAGCCTTATCTTACGCCTGAAGGACAATATAAGTTAGGAGAAAACTCTTTAGGTATTGAAATCAAAAATGATACATTAATAAATAAATATGGCAATATTTATATTGAATATCAAGAGAAGTCTAAATCATCAAATTGGGAATATGTGAATTCTGGGATACTTAAAATAGATAATTGTGTTTATTGGCTCATTGGAACTCCAGATAAGTTTTATATATTTCGAAAAGAGAGACTTCTAGAAATATTTAATGAAGAAATAAGATTACATATTAATAATCTCCCATCAAAAAGAGGAATAAATTTTAAACAAATATCAACATCAAAAGGATTTGTCTATCCGACGAAAAATGCGGAAAAAAATAATGATACAATTAGTATGGATGAAATGATGTCTGAAATAAAAAGCAGGCTAAAATTATAATAAAAATAGGTTTTATAATACCTGCTAATTATATACTATATGCTTTGATGGTACAAAACATCTAATTTAGAATTATTTATCATTGTATCATCAAAGCTTATTATATTCAACAAAGTGTGTAATCTTGGATTATTTAACAAATAACATTTAACATGGAAAAGCCTTTCATTGATTATATAAAGAAAGAGTTGCATCTCCATATATTATAGGGCTATATCATAAAGACAATTCGTATTTTGATGACTTACGTGGTGCTGCAGGGGAACGAATAGAAGGTTCCGGTGGTAAACCTATAGAGCAAAAAGTTTATGTGTCTAATGATAATTTAATTGATGGCGAATATTATTAATTTGATTGGGATATAGAAGGATGTCCTGACTGTTTTCTTCCAGTTCCCATTGAAAATCAGGAAAATAATCTACACCACAAACCTCATAGAAAATCTGAATGGAAAAATCAGAAAGTACACTAAATCAAAGCTTTCATTCCCGTCGGATGATACTGTGAAGAAAATGGTATACCTCGCTCTGATGGAGATTGAGAAAAAATGGACAATGCCGATTACTAACTGGGGATTGATTATGAACCAATTTATGCTTATTTTTGAAAACAGAATCCAGATGTAAGAGAACTTATAACTGAATCCCGTTTCTATTTACACAAAATTATGGATACTGCCTCAAATAGCATGTTTCAGTTTCTCCATACCGGAAAGGAATTATTCATCTTGTACAGGTCTTATCGCACAACCAAAATGCTTAAACGGATATGCCAAGCCAGAAACAGATGAAGTATTAAGTCCCTTATTCGCTTTGTCAAAATTTAGGATGTATGGATACGGACTTGTGCCTGGTCGCATAGTACCTGTCCAATAATATCCTTTATCGCTACTATACCATGAAAGACCTATTCTGTATCCGGTAGTTGGAAGGAATATACTATTTCCATTCGGGCCTATGACTTTATATCCATAATAGCCATTCCTCTCTTCCCAAGTCCATATGCAAGCGGAAATCAGTTCCTGGAATTCGCTTTGAGTGGCAACCCTCCATTTGCCTCCCCATTTTACTTTAGCAACATCATATATTGTACCGCTTATTGAACTGGCTTTGGGGTAATCGCTCTCAATTTCGCTTTTCTTTATACCAGTGGGATCTCCCCATCCAATTAATCCATTAAAGTACCTTGTCATGTCGTCTTGGATGTTTTCAGGGGTCAGTGCCGCATAATCATCATATCCCATATCTAAATTTACGTCTGCCCATTTCACGCTCAAGCCTAAGTCTACCGCATTTGCCATATCAAGACCGTACTGGCTCCAGCTTATAGTATAAAAACCGTTGCTGTCCTCAATTTCAGCAATTGTATTCGATTGTTCATTCAAATAAACCATATTGTCATATTCTCCTAATAATGTGTAGCCATTAAACGCCAATAAGATTTCATCTAATGGCAATGCCCTTTCTGGAATAACGACGACCGTATTTAATTTGCCGTTTTTAAACGCATAGGCAATAGTTTCACTTTCTGATTGATAGCATAACGTATTATCTGTATCTAACAAAACAGCACAATCTGCCATCTTTGAGGCAATTTGCGTTTTAGAACTTCCCCATTCCAGGTAGGGCTTGAAAAATGAATATTGTGGAATCGCATTCTCTTCCCCTTCATCATTACATGAGGAAAAGCAGGCTAATGCCATTAAGGACAAAATGAGAAGTGTTATATTTTTCATGTCATTCATTATTTTTATTCTGTTGTTGTATAGCCTTATTCCGGAGTGCGTTCATCCTTTTTTTTGCTATTTGGAAATAATAGTCCAGTTCATCATAATCAGTGCTGTCTTGTCCATCATTGCCACTGTTTTCCCCACTGTCATCCCCATTCTTTTTTACTGTTACAGTACAAGTCGCAGTAAGACCATTGCTTGCGGTTGCAGTTACTACGGCAGTGCCATATCCGTTGGCCCTAAGAACATTGCTTGAATTGACAAACGCGACAGATTGATCGGATGATGACCACGCTACACTCTGATTCGCATTGGAAGGTAGAATTATAACCTCCATCTTATGAGTTTCACCATTGTTCAATTCGATATTGGTAGGGCTAATCTCTATACTTGTAATTGTTGTTTCCTCAACAAATACCTTGTAATCAACATATCCGGAACGCTGATATATATATTGGCCCGTTGTTGGGTCCAACTCTCTATAATAATATTTGCAATGTATAGTAGCATATCCGCTAAATGAATTAACCGCCTCTATCTCGCAGGAGTACATAGTTGTTGAAACGATCTTAACATCATTGGGGCGAGAGGAGGTCCATGCAGGCTGTCCCGCAAGCACTTTTGTCGGTAAAACAGACGGAGAAAGTGTTTTGGTATCCCCTACTTTCATGCGAACTGTCTCTGCGCATATACTAGAAATGCTGATGATTGAAAGCAAGAATAAAACGAATATTTTTTTCATTGTTTCTATTAAATGATCGGTTATACATTATGTTATTGTATCGTGGTTGTCCCTTCTTTCTTTTCCGGCAGCTATACACTTGGCATAACAAGCAGTCACAGCTTTCAATCCCGAAACATTAAGATTCACACTTACTATCGCATTCCAGCTTGAGGTTGGATGCTATTCGTACCATAGTGTTTTTTACACCGGTTATTTTTACTTCGTCTTGTATGAATATTGCACCTTCAATGGAGGGCTTTGTTGTTTTGTAATGCTTTTTTAATTCTCGGCGAAGCCATATTACATTGTTATGATTGATTTCAAGAGTCGTTCCCAATTAGTCCATAGGCAATTTCTTTTATAAGGTTGACGTCTTTATTTTATATATAATTTGTACAAAGATAATGAATAGAAAGAACAGCTGAAAATACAATAGTGGATAAAGATGTATCATTCATTGTTATTTTGAGATTATATGGTATAAAAACACTACTATTATGTATAAAAAACAACATCATTCCAAGGGACTTGTTTATGCTCATAATGATATTGCCCAAGTCTGAAAAATGAATATACCCTATCCATCATCGGATAGGGCACACAGCAGTTCTACTATAGATGTGTATTTCTGATGGTGCAAAGACTGCATAAAATCCGAACATATCACTACTGCCGTACATTTATTGATATTATTGGAATGGGACTGGCTTATAAACATAACATTTCTCTTGTTTTTATGGGCAATTCGGAGATGTGCCTTTGAACTTCGGAAATAAAACCTAAACCCACTTCCCGATAATTTAGAGGCACTTAATTCATTGCCCTTAAATAACCGAACAATTCCCCACGTGTTTTCTGTTATATCTATTTAGGCCTTCCGAATAATATGGTGTTAATCTGTGGAGTCAGGTTCCGGTTGTATATCTCTTATCGGTAGTGGTCGCTGTATTTCGGGAAGCTTATGCTTTTTGTAGAATGAGAAAGACAGCCTGACCCAAGTATAGAGCTTATGAAACGCTATCTTCACAGACAATAAGATTCTTCAGGCTGTCTCCAATCTAATTACCTTACAACATCCGCAAAGATAAAGCAACCGGATGAGATAAGCAAATACCCGTCCGACCAATCACTGGCAGAACGGGCATAAAATTACTCAAACAATATTAAGGGTGGTCAGTTAACATGAAACAGTTTATTGTGACAATTCATCCTCACGGAAAAACACCAACCCAGACCACCCTTGAATACAACTTCTAAAATTATGTCTGAAAGTTAGAATATTCAGATGAGATATGCAAGTGAAATCATACAAAAAACTCTCATCCTATCATCACTGACCAGACGAGAGAAAGAGATTTGCGTGTATAATTTCCATGCACTCATGGTGAAACAATATGACTATCCATTCCTTTATAAAAACGAAAGTAATGATTGTTGTCGGAACTTCCATTATGCTGCGGTACAAAAAAACGATATGCCCCATCCATCATTAGACAGAGCATATCAACAGTAGTCTATTGTATAAAGAGAGAGCATTTCGACGGCACAAAGATAATACGAAATCCAGACATATCCACCGCCGCCGTACA
>ENA-UEQB01003176-UEQB01003176.1-human-gut-metagenome-genome-assembly--contig:-NODE-3176-length-10727-cov-7.299343_pt1 | contig 10727 bp, 7 predicted proteins | sample MGYA00242901_ERZ507918 | MGnify/ENA primary metagenome ERZ507918 (study PRJEB26167, sample SAMN06115405) | human gut metagenome | host: Homo sapiens | place: China:Sichuan | collected 2016-04-06... | reverse complement strand
TCCTACAAGATTTTACGAGAAATGAATAAGGAACTTGCCGGAAAAGGCTTCCTTACAATCGCAGGTAAAATTCCGGTGGAGTATTTTCGTGAGAAATGGTATGGAGGAGCCAAGGAGGTGAGTGCATGAGCTGCAGTGCAAAGCGAGAACCAAACGGTACATGGCATATCCAGTATCGGTGGACAGACTGGACGGGAACCAAGAAGAAATCCCAGAAGCGAGGGTTTAAGACGAAGAAGGAAGCAGAGGAATGGTATGCGCATTTCATATTGCAGCAAACTTCTGATCCGACCATGACCTTGAATGATTTCTGGGAGATATATAAGGCTGATATGGAGAAACGACTGCGGAAAACCACCATGAAGCAGAAAGAATATGTAATGAAAGATAAGGTTCTTCCGTATTTTGGAAATACGCCAATTAATGCAATCACAGCTCCTATGATACGAAAGTGGCAGGGAGAAATGATTGATAAAGGATTTAAGCCGACTTATCTCAAAACGATAAATAATCAGCTCAGTTCTATTCTCAATTATGCGGTGCGATTCTATGAATTACGCTCCAATCCATGCCACAAGGCAGGCAGTATGGGAAAAAGTAAAGCGGAGGAACGTCCGTATTGGACGTTGGAAGAATTTCAAAAATTTTCGGATGCAATTATAGATAAAAGAGATTCTTGGATGGCATTTCAGATATTGTTTTGGACAGGTATGCGCATTGGAGAATTACTTGCCTTGCAGGTGAAAGATGTAAATTTCGAGGATGGAACTATCCGGGTGGATGAATCGCTTACAAGGCTTGATGGAGAAGATTTGATTACAGCTCCAAAGACAGAAAGCTCGGTGCGAGTGATAACTATTCATAAGGAATTGCAGGACGAGATTCGGGAATATATCAGCACATTGTATCGACCAAAACCGGGAACCAGATTATTTGCAGGAAGAACCAAAAGTTTCTTTGAGCATGAGATGGAGCGTGGCATAAAGCTGTCGGGAGTGAAGAAAATTACAGTGCATTGTACCAGACACAGTCATGCAAGTATGCTGGTGCAGATGGGGTTCAGTCCGATTGAGATTGCCAAGCGGCTGGGACATGGAAAGGTAACGACAACGATTGAGACCTATTGCCACCAGTCAAGGGATGCGCAGGAGAAAATTGCAGACAGACTTGGAAAAGTGGATCGAGGTGAGGAAGATGGCGTGTAAACGGGAGGATAGATTTCGGCATAACACAATCGCATTTTGGCTGAGTGATGAGGAAAAGGCGGAGGTTGAAGCCCAAATCATATTGTCGGGAGTGCCCAAGGGTGAATATTATCGAAAGGCAGTGTTAGAGCAGAAAATTAAGGTAGTGTCAGGCAATTATATGTCATTTCGATTATCAAAGGTGTTAGAGCAGATATTGCGGCAAAGGTGTAGTGACAGTCAGGTAGTCGGAAATAAAATTCACCTCCAGTGTTTTTTCATCAAACAAATTTTTGGAAAGCATTTTACTGGCTGTTGGTAGTCTCCAGAAGATGCTGCCGATGCTGTTCTTTCAGATGCACAATATAGCTTTCTGCCTTTTGCAAAGCAGCAATAACTTTTGCTTCAATCTCTACATTTGTCAGAAAGTCGGGATACAGAGCAAAGCATTGTTCGAGACGGAAAATAAAGCGATCAGAGGCACTGTTGATTTCACTGAACATTCCTTCGGCATCGGCGACATGATCAACCATTGCCATCTTTTCTCCTAGCTCACGAATGGTCTGGAGTTCGGTGCTGCGCTTTCCCGATGAAATAAAAGGTCGATTCTCCGAGAGTGGATCAGCCGTTTGGATCTTCGATGTGGCAACACTAGAGAAATTGCGTTCGGTGACCTTGGAAAGCAATTCTAAATTTTCATAGGTGTCTGCACTATCGTCTGGTTTACCGTTTAACTTTTCCTCTCGCCACGTTGATACCACGGTGGGCAATGCTTCTGTGGGAGTTCCACGGATAACGGTAGCCTCTCGCTGGGATAGCTTAAGTTTGCCGGATAAGATTTCTTCCTGAATGCCGGGGCAGTATTTTTCCATCAGCTCAACGGTTTTCATGAACTGCTCGGCACGAATTACAAAAGAGGGACTTACATTATTTTCTTTGGCGATTCGTTCGGTCGTGTTTTCTACCGATGGCAAATTGTCAATTTGACAGTTTGCCACCTGCGTGTACTGATTGCCATGGTTTCCCCCACGAGCGGATTTTTCAGAGTGATACTGCTTTCCAATCAGAAACTTTTTCTGTTCAGGTGTCAGATTCCGACGACCCAGCTGATGTTTGCAGATCCATGCCAGAACATCTTCACGGGTTTCGCAGGTGCAGGAAATCGAGCGGGTGGTATAAGGGATTTCTGGGTGCTGCTGGAGAATCTTATAGCGATTGTGGCCATCAACAAGAATGTTGCCCCAGACAATCAGGGGAGACAGGACTTCACCCTCTGAAAGGATGTTTTCTTTCAGTTGCTGAAATTCTTCATCGGTCAATGCAGGAATCTGAGATTGAAATTCGGAGTCGATGATAAATTCAAACTTGTTTTTCTTCATAGGCAAAATCTCCTTTCAAAAATCTATTGGTACTTTAGCCGTTCTCTCTGCATGGATTTCCTGCCCCCTTCCAGCAGCGTTTTCCGGCTCGCTCTTGCGAGGTCATCACTGAGTATCTCATGCAGACGGTCATGCGGTTCTCAAGGTCCAATGATAGATTTGAAACTAGGTTAACACATTCATGGGAGATTTTTTAGGGCACATTACGTCCGGTTTTTACGAAAGTTGATTTGAATGTCTACTAAAAATCGGACATTCTTTTTCGGAACTTGCGAAAAAGCAATGAAGAATGTGCTTCTGTGGGCTTAGTGTATCACATAGCCAATTTTATTTTTAGGAACTGGTAGTTCCAGTTTTTAAAAAATACGAAGTGAATTTCAAGGCGAAATCGGAACTGTTGGTTCCGGTTTTTCGTATCAACGTGATTTCAAATTTTGGGTGCCGTTCTCTCTGCATGGCTTTCCTGCCCCCTCTCGGCGGCGTTTTCCGGCTCTTCTTCTCAGGGTCATGGCCGGGTATCCCATGCAGACGGTCATTTGGTTCTCAAGGTTCGATGAAGGCTTGTAGAAAGCATATCACAATGAAGCAGAAATTTTTAGGAAGCATTCCTTCCGGTTTTCAGTGGATTTTAGGAGGAACCCAAGGAAAAACCGGAAGGGATGCTTCCGCTTCTTAGAAAATGTTCTGGATAGAGCATACCATAAAATCACTCGATTTTTTAGGAACTATTACTTCCGCTTTTTACCTTCAAAACCGGAAGTAATAGTTCCGGCTTGATGCAATATTGAATGAATCAACGACGATTTTTCGGAAACGATTTTTTCTACAAGAAATTTGCTTATTCAGCGTCTGTTAAGATACGCAGTCGGCACAGTTTATGTGCTGAATATCGGGTTTTGGCGAAGCCCAACAATCGTTTTTGAAGTCGGATTTGTAAAATCAGATTCAAAAATCGTGAGCTGGTACCAACTCGCCCTACTTACTGCGGTTGCAAATGCGAAAATTTTTGTGCAGAAAAATAACCGTCCGCTTCAAGTTGAACTTGAAAACGGACGGGCTCGATTGCAAAGTGATTTTCAAATTTGGAAAGCACATTGAGGGGGTTCATAGCACCAGCAAGCAATGCAGACGTATATACATCTGCTTATTTTGCGTTGCAAAATACTTGTTGGGAGCACCCAAACCCTTGAACTGCACCGTACCGATGCAGGATTAGCGTCTCCAAATGAGAAAGTATATGGTTCTAACACATTGTCAGCCATTGGTAAACAACTTTTCCAGTCAAAAAAGAAAATAGCGATGATTAAAGATGAACATTGCAGAAAAATGTGATACAATAGAAAATGAAAATCCAAACAACAGGAGGAACCCCCTCGTGGCAAATAATGTGAACGTCAAAAAACTGGAAGCTGACCTGTGGGAGTCGGCAGATCTGCTGCGTGCAGGTTCTAAACTCACCTCGAACCAATACTGTATGCCGGTACTGGGACTGATTTTTCTGCGGTATGCGTACAGCCGCTTCAAACTGGTAGAGCAGGAGATCCTGAAAGACCGTCCCGTGCGCGGCGGTCGGGTGCTGCCGGTGGAGCAAAGCGACTTTGCCGAAAAGAGTGCACTGTTTCTGCCCAAGGAGGCGCAGTACAATTACTTAGTCAATTTGCCTGCCAACATCCCGGAGCAGGGGCTGACCGGCATCGAGGGTAACCCGCTGAACAGTCTGGGCGAAGTGGTGAACAACGCCATGGAACTGGTGGAGCAGCAGAGCGAGCAGCTGCAGGGCGTTCTGCCGAAGGACTACACCATCTTCTCGGATGAACTGCTGGGGGAACTGCTGCGAATCTTCAACAATGATGCGTTGGACGATGTGGGCGGCGATGTGATCGGCCGTATCTACGAGTACTTTTTGAATAAATTTGCCAAAAATGTGGCACAGGATGACGGCGTGTTCTTTACGCCGAAATCGCTGGTGAAAATGATCGTCAATGTGCTGGAGCCTGCCCACGGCGTTCTGTTGGACCCGGCTTGCGGCAGCGGCGGTATGTTTGTGCAGACCGGCGACTTTGTAAACCATGCGGGCATGATCGCCAACAACACCATGACTTTCTACGGACAGGAAAAGGTGGAGTACAATGCCAAGCTCTGCCTGATGAACATGGCAGTGCATGGACTGACCGGTGTGATCAAGTCCGGTGATGAGGCCAACACGTTCTATCATGATGCCCACAACCTGAACGGCTGCTGCGACTATGTGATGGCAAATCCGCCGTTTAACGTGGACAAGGTCAAGTCGGAGTCGGCGCAGAGTGCCGGGCGGTTGCCCTTTGGCCTGCCCGGCGTGAACAAGGCCAAGGAAATCGGCAACGCAAACTATTTGTGGGTGTCCTATTTCTACTCCTACCTGAACGAGCATGGCCGTGCGGGTTTTGTGATGGCGTCCTCGGCTACCGACAGTCAGGGCAAAGACAAGGACATCCGTGAAAAGCTCATCCAGACCGGTCATGTGGACGTGATGATGAGCGTGGGCAACAACTTCTTCTACACCAAAAGTTTGCCCTGTTCGCTGTGGTTTCTGGATAAGGGCAAACCGGAACATCTGCTGGACACCGTATTGTTCATCGACGCCCGCAACTATTATACCGTGGTGGACCGCACCCAGAATGAGTGGAGCGACTGGCAGCTGAAGAACCTCGACGCCATTGTCTGGCTCTATCGCGGCGAGGTGGACAAGTACAAGGCGCTTCTGGCGGAGTATCACGCAGAACTGGCAGACGGCCGCCCCTTTGCAGAGATTCAGGCTGCAATGGAACAAAACGTGCAGGCCAAGCGGGAAGAAGCCAAAGCCGCTGTGGATGCAGCGCCCCGCAAGGAGCGCAAGACCACGCAGGAAAAGTTCGACAAGGCGCTGGAAGCCCTCAACGAGAAGCTGACCGTTGCCAAGGAGGCCGTCTGGCTCACCGAAAAATTTGGCGAGGGCGTCTATCAGGATATTCCAGGTCTGTGCAAGGTGGCCAGCCGCGATACCATCCTCAACGAGAAGGGCGCATCCCTGACGCCCGGTGCCTATGTGGGCGCTGCACCTGTGGAGGACGACGGCGTGGATTTTGCCCAGCGGATGAAGGAAATCCACAAGGAACTTCTGGAATTGCAGGCAGAGTCCAACCGCCTGATGGAAACCATCTCGAAGAATCTGGAGGAGATGGGGGTATGAAGTGGGAATATAAGACGCTTGACCAGTTGGGGACGGTATCGCGAGGAAAGTCGAAGCATCGGCCTAGAAATGATCCTAAACTTTTTGGGGGTAAATATCCGTTTATTCAAACAGCTGATGTAAAAAATGCAGATTATTATATTACAAAATACTCTGATACATATAATGAGAGTGGCTTGGCACAAAGTAAATTGTGGGACAAAGGAACGTTGTGTATAACGATAGCTGCAAATATTGCTGATACGGGCGTTTTGGCGTTTCCGGCCTGTTTCCCAGATAGTATTATGGGGTTTGTTCCGTTTGAAGGAGTTGCAAACACTAGATTCATAAAATACTGTTTTGATAGACTGCAACGTGATTGTAAACAAATTTCTCAGGGAACAGCACAGGATAATCTTTCATGGGAAAAGCTGTCAACCATCAAGTTCTGTATTCCAGAATATAAAGAACAATGCCGCATTGCAGATATTCTCTCTGCCTACGATGACCTGATTGAAAACAACCAGAAACAAATCAAACTGCTGGAAGAAGCAGCCCAGCGGCTTTATAAAGAATGGTTTGTGGATTTGCGCTTTCCGGGGCATGAAAACACGAAAATTGTGGATGACGTGCCGGAGGGGTGGAGCAGGACAAATATCAATGAAATATTGACATTTCATCGAGGATATGATTTGACAAAAAACGAGATGAAAGCTGGACGATATCCAGTTGTTGGCTCAACCACGGTGATTGGATATCATAACGAATTTAAGATTAAGGGGCCGGGCATTGTAACGGGTCGTTCTGGAAGCTTGGGTAAGTATCAATTTATTTGGGATAATTTCTGGCCGCATAATACATCGCTTTACATAAGCGATTACAAGGATCATAATATTTTCTTTGTTTACAGCTTGTTACAAACAGTGGACTTTGCATCGCTAAATAATGGGGGAGCCATTCCGACATTGAATCGAAACGTGCTTTCTAATATTGAAGTAATTGAGCCGGAAAAGAAATTGCAAGATGTGTTTGCGAAGATTGCAGAACCACAATATCAGAAAATTAGAAATTTGGAAAAGCAAAATGATAGATTAAAAACAGCAAGAGATTTGTTGTTGCCAAAGTTGATGAGCGGGGAAGTGGAGGTGTAATATAGATGGATGCGTATTTCGGTGTCGATTTTTATGGAAATGGCGAAGTTGTTAATCTGGGAGAATTAAAAAAGTGCGAGATAGTTTTTGACGATTATGATAATTGGAAAAGCTACACAGATATAAATAAAGTTATAGAACTTTATAATGTGAAAAAATATATCGACACTGGAATACGACTTGAGGACTGGACAAATCCTCAATATACAGATTATCAAAATAAGGCTAATCAAGTGTTTGGAGTTGTTGGCTGCTTCCTTAATTCAAAAGATATAAATGAGTTGGCAACATTATATAACGAAACTAATATAATGTACCGTCAAGATTTTGTTGAACTGGTTTGCAAGACAGGATTGTACAAAAAGTATGATGATTTGCAATTTGCTGAATTTCTGGAAAAGGCTAATATTAGAATTGATCGAATACTGAGAGAAAAAGATATTGTATATAAATTTGGGAAGGTGGTGCGTGAATACGTTTTAAAGGATGCAGAGAATGCAGAATTCTTTGTCAATAAGTTTTTGGAACGTTCTGAGGACAAAGAACTGTATTACATTCCAAAAGAATTGACAGTAGAAGATAAGGAAGGGTTAGTTCAAAGGTACATCGAATTGGATTCTCCTAATATGAATTATTTGACTGTGATTATGCAAGAAGAGAATCCGGACAAGCTTAAACTTAGCGAAATGACACGCTTTAAAGCATATAAAAAACTAGAAATCATGCGAAAAAAACTTTTTGAAACTGGCCTATCGTTTAGAACAGGAGTAGGAATCGGCTTTAAACCGATGGATGGTACCGGAAAGATAGAAAATGAATCAGAAGATCAGAATGAGCTAAAAGTTTCATATGACAGTAAATGGATACTAGATAATCTTGATTATGCAACGCTTCTTAATAATTTCTACTGGTTTGAATTCGCTGATTTTTTTAACAGATGCCTATTGGTTTCGCAACCCTCTGAGTATGGTCTTGAAAACTTTTTGTTTGGAACAAGAGGATTGAGAGAGTAACAAGTCGGAACAAGTTTTCGTATAAAAAACACTATGGCATTTCTTCAAATGACAGGGTATTATAACATTTTGTGCCAGCGAGAAATAGAAATAGAAGATATTTATAAATGGTTTTTTGAAACATACCTAAAAGATGAGTTTAATGTGGAGGGGTTTGTTTATGAGAAAGTGAGGAGGGATGCGCCATTTGGGGAAAGAAACAGACTGATTTCTAGTAAAATAGATCATGTTTTAAAGCAATTTGATTTATACAGTAAATATGGAGCAATTGATAGAGATTATCTGGAGTTCTCATCTCAAAGCGTTGAGTTTTCACAAGTTGCAAGTCTAAGCACACAAAAGTATGCCTATTGTAATGATGAAAATATTAGATCGGAATATATAAGTATCTTTTCATCACAATCACTTTTAACTTACGTGGAAAGAATAGGAAAGGCCTATGATTCTTTCTTTAAACTTCTAGAGAATGAAACTGTATATTATAATGATTTTAAAACTATTCAGAAAGAAAAAATCGACTTCTTATTAAGTCAAGGTACTATAAGAATAGATGAAGCTGGGGAAATTGAACTGAAGTATGATAGATTGAGAATGTTGATTCAACTTTATAGATATGAATATCTTTGCTTGGCCTATGAAAAAACAGAAAATGATCCATTGAAGGATGCACTGAAAAATAAGCCTTTTGTCTACCTATAGTCATCTTTCATCTTGCGAGTTGAATGAATTTATTCGTAGAAAGGGATGGAAAACGTATCTTTGCAGTTTCAACGAGGAATAATTATGGAGAAGCAAAATTGGAAATTTTATTGGAAGTGGAGTGTATTTGTTCTGATGACGATGATTTGCTTGTTGTCTTTTTATAAATCATACCAAAATGTAAAGTATGAATTACAAGAAGAGTCTCAAACGTTATTTCAGCGGGCAGTTCAAGATGATACAAATAGGCGGATAAAAGATTTAGGGGATGCTTTTTGTTTTTCCTATTCAGGCGCTAATCGATTGGAACGAGATAGCATTACAATCAAGACTGCCGATGCGATTATACATATGAGGAATAATAAGGAGGTGGCACGGAGGATGTCTTCACAGGAGAAGTCTGATTTTTGTCTCCAACATTGTTTGTCTATGGAGAATCCGATTCAAGTAACCTTGCTGGATAGCGCTTTTCGTGCATCTTTGTATGAACATGCGATTTCGGCTCAGACCGTAACTTGTTATACCTTTATAGACAAGACGGAATGTAGCTCTTCAGATACTTCTTTTTATCAATCTTTCATACCATTAAAAGATATTGTTTTTGGAGCGAATCGGACGATCGTTTTACAAGCGTTTGTTCAATTTCCTTTCCTTTATATAGTAGGTGAAGTGTTTTTGCGAAATATATTTTGGATTCTGGCAATGGTTATTCTCTGGGTTATTGCGATTGTCTTGACATGGAAAAAACCAAGGATAAATATCTTACCGCTACAAGAAGCACCTAAAAAGATGATACAAATAACAGAAGATATCTTGTTCGATGAAACACATGGCGTATTGCATTATCATAGGCATCGTATCGAATTGGCAAATCAACGGCTGAAACTGTTTTGTATTTTATTAGAACATAAAGGATATTTCATTGAGTCCGATCGGCTGAAAGAAGAAATCTGGCCTGATGGAAGTGTGTCCAAAGACGCTCTTACCGCTACGGCTAAAAGGCTTAAAGAGGATTTGTCTTCTATTCCGGGTTTGGTGATAGAGAGTGCTCGGGGTAAAGGATATTCGCTAAAGATCGTTTCGGGAGAGTAAATTCTCCATCTCAACGTTCATTTGATGGTTTATTTGTGTGATGAGCTTGCTATCGGTAGTAGTACAGACTTGGCTAAGTAATATATACTGACTTGCCCAACACAGTATATATTACTTAGCTAAGTCTGTATTGGTCTTAGGATTGCCAATCTTTTGGGCTGACTTTTAGCTGATAGTCCCAAAATAAGAGGCTTGCCAGTCTAAGGTCACCTATTTATATCGTGAGTTGAATGAATTTGTGCAAACAATGTTAATTATTTTGTCCGGCTTAACCTCGTTCATGAATAAGATAGAACATGGTCAACCTCTTTTATTACTAAGTCGCAAACCGGTCAACCTGCTTTATAAATAAGATGCGAAGTAGTCAATTAAAAACGTTTACATACAGGGGTATTGTTGTTTCTCGTAGGGAAAACAATGGTTTCTCCTGTAGGAAACTTTAGTTTCTTCCTAGGGAAACAAAAGTTTTACAGTTATAAAACAAAAGTTTCATAAGCGGAAAACTTTTGTTTTTGCTTAGAAAAACTGTAAACTATTATACGTTAATGCTTTATAGGTATCAAGAAGACTGCTGAAGTGATGAAATACGGCGAGTGTAAGAAGATCGTTCTGTTTTGTGGTGAAAAAGCGTAAGTGATTGTAGATAGGATCGGATTATTGTAGATGTTTTTTTATCTGCAATCATGGGTTAAACATCATATAACCAGATGTCTATATGCGAAGTTGTAGATGTTGTAGATGTTTTTGATTATTTATAGGAAAGGATAGGGTGGTAAATTAATAGTAAGTGGGACGAGAGCGTTTTTAAGCAGATAGCCTTAGGGCAATTTATATAAAGGTATTTGCACGATACGATGTGCAATTTTGTATAAAAATTGCACATCGTATCGTGCAATTTTGTATATTTGTCCTTTAAACATGAATCGATATGGAGACCTTATTTCGTTCCTTTAGAAATCAATTAGAGCATACTTCGACAGAAGTCGTGCGTTTTCTTCACGATCAGATCGCATGGGATAGCC
>ENA-UEQB01003169-UEQB01003169.1-human-gut-metagenome-genome-assembly--contig:-NODE-3169-length-10749-cov-2.957365_pt1 | contig 10749 bp, 8 predicted proteins | sample MGYA00242901_ERZ507918 | MGnify/ENA primary metagenome ERZ507918 (study PRJEB26167, sample SAMN06115405) | human gut metagenome | host: Homo sapiens | place: China:Sichuan | collected 2016-04-06... | reverse complement strand
CAGAGGTACATTGCGGAATCCTGCCGGTACACTTACGGACACGTTCGTACTGTACATAAGCATATTGTAAAAAGGGAGAAATTCATGTTTGATATTATTAAGCAGGAAATTGCGATAATACGTGACAGGGATCCGGCAATCAAGTCGGATATGGAGGTCTTTTTATATCCGTCATTTAAGGCTATACTTAAATACAGGAAGGCACATAAGCTATATCTTAAAAAGCATTATTTCCTTGCACGCCTGGTTTCACAGCGTGCGGCGAGAAGAACCGGTATAGAAATCCATCCGGGAGCTACAATAGGAAAAGGACTGTTTATCGACCATGGTCATGGGGTTGTGATAGGTGAGACTGCGATTGTGGGGGATAATGTCACGCTGTATCAGGGAGTAACTCTTGGCGGTACAGGTAAGCAGAAGGGAAAGAGACATCCTACACTTGAGGACAATGTCATGGTCGGAACCGGAGCTAAGGTGCTTGGAGATATAGTAATCGGAGCCAATTCGATGATTGGTGCAGGTTCGGTTGTTCTTAATGATGTTCCGCCTAATTCCACTGTTGTGGGGGTTCCGGGGCGGGTTGTCAAGCGCGACAATATAAGGGTGCCTAGCGCAGATCTTGATCAGGTTCATCTGCCGGATCCTGTTATGAATGATATACAGCAATTAAAAGAAACAGTTGCAAGACTGGTAAAACAATTGGAGGAATAGATTACAATGGAAAACAGAATTCGTTTTTTTAACACACTCACTAGAAATATTGAGCTTTTTGTCCCGAATGAGGACGGAAAGGTTAAGATGTATACCTGCGGACCTACAGTGTATCATTATGCACATATAGGAAATCTCAGAAGCTATATAATGGAGGATATTCTTGAAAAGACACTCCGCTATGTAGGTTATGATGTGAAGAGGGTTATGAATATCACTGATGTAGGACATCTTTCAAGCGATGCCGACACAGGTGAGGATAAGATGTTAAAGGGGGCAAAAAGAGAGCACAAGACTGTCATGGAGATTGCAAAGTTCTATACAGATGCATTTCTTTCGGACTGCAATAAGTTGAACATCCGCATACCTGATGTGGTTGAGCCTGCCACTAACTGCATACCTGAATTCATCAACATGGTAAGCGTGCTTCTCGAGAAGGGCTACGCATATATAGCAGGTGATAATGTATACTTTGACACATCAAAGCTCAAGGATTATTACGTGTTTTCAAGCCAGAGCGAGAAGGAGCTTATGGTCGGTGTGCGTGATGATGTGAGTGAGGATACCAATAAAAGGAATAAGGCGGATTTCGTGCTGTGGTTTACCAAGTCGAAGTTCGACAATCAGGAGCTTAAGTGGGATAGCCCGTGGGGTGTCGGTTATCCGGGCTGGCATATAGAGTGCTCATGCATAAGCATGAAGCACCTTGGCGAATATATGGATATTCATTGTGGGGGTGTTGATAACATTTTCCCACACCACACCAATGAGATTGCACAGAGCGAGGCATATCTTGGACACAAGTGGTGCAATTACTGGTTCCATGTACAGCATTTGAATGACAAATCCGGTAAAATGAGTAAATCCAAAGGAGATTTCCTCACCGTTTCCTTATTACAGGAAAAAGGGTACGACCCGATCGTATACCGGATGTTCTGCTTACAGTCCCATTACAGAAAACCGCTTGAGTTTTCTTATGAGATCATGGATAACACCAAAGCCGCTTACAACAAACTGGTAAAACGTGTTGCCGGACTGAAAAAAGAGGGCGAGACAGACCAGAACGTATTTGCAGAATACAAGGCAAAATTCGTGGATGCGATCTCGAACGATCTGAATACTTCCATGGCGATCACTGTTTTATATGATCTGTTAAAAGCAGACACGAACGATATTACAAAATATGAGCTGATCAAAGATTTTGACAAAGTTCTTTCCCTGAATCTGGAAAATGCAAAGAGCACAGAGACAACGGAAGGCGTTGACGCTGAACTTGAGAGCTTTGTCCTTGCCAAAATCGAGGAGAGAAAAGAAGCAAAGAAAGCAAAAGATTTTGCGAAGGCAGATGCCATCCGTGACGAACTGCTTGCAAAAGGAATTGTCATCAAAGACACCCGCGAAGGTGTGGTATGGCATAAAGCGGAGTAAAGAGAGATGGAAAAAGGAATCGATTCTTATTTAAAAGAACAATTTGAAATCCCGGATGTCGACATCCGCACATATTCACCGTTGACACTGGCTTATATCGGAGATGGTATCTACGACCTTGTGATCCGGTCTCTGGTAGTAGCCAAAGGCAACACGAGAGCGAGTGAACTCCACAAGCGCACCAGCCAGATTGTAAAGGCACACACACAGGCGGAGATGATGGAGGTGCTGCTTCCGATTCTGACAGAGGAGGAGGCAGCCGTGTATAAGAGGGGGCGCAACGCCAAATCTTTTACCATGGCAAAAAATGCCACGATGTCGGATTACCGTAAGGCAACCGGATTTGAGGCGCTTATGGGATATCTGTATCTGAAAGACGAATTTGAGCGTCTGGTCGAGCTGGTGAAAACCGGCGTGGAAGAGATGAGACTAAAACTATAGTTATATCTTGCAAGCAGCGAAATGATTGAGTGATGAGATCACGATAAGAGAAAGGGAAAAAGAATTTCATGGGATATGAAGAACAGAAAATAGAAGGACGTAATGCGGTATTAGAGGCATTCCGTTCCGGAAAAACAATAGACAAACTGTTTGTCTTGGATGGATGTCAGGATGGACCGGTGCGGACAATTGTCAGAGAGGCAAGAAAACATGACACGATTATCAATTTTGTGGATAAAGAACGTTTAGACCAGTTATCCGAGACAAAAAAGCATCAGGGTGTCATTGCAGTTGCCGCAGCATATGAGTATGCGGAAGTGGAAGATATTTTAAAGAATGCAGAGGAAAAAGGGGAACCACCGTTTATTTTTATTCTGGATAATATTGAGGATCCGCATAATCTTGGTGCGATCATCCGTACCGCAAATCTGGCAGGAGCGCATGGAGTGATCATTCCAAAACGCCGGGCAGTGGGACTGACTGCAACGGTTGCAAAGACTTCAGCAGGTGCGATCAACTATACGCCTGTCGCAAAAGTGACAAATCTGACTGCAGCCATCAAGGAGCTGAAAGAAAAAGGCTTATGGTTTGTCTGCGCTGACATGGGCGGAACCGAGATGTACAAACTCGACTTAAAAGGACCTATTGGTCTTGTCATTGGAAACGAGGGTGAAGGTGTCAGCAAACTCGTAAAAGAGAACTGTGACTTTATCGCATCCATTCCGATGAAGGGGGACATTGATTCCTTAAATGCGTCAGTAGCAGCAGGTGTGCTGGCATATGAGATCGTGAGACAGCGTCTGCAGTAACTGCTGAATATGGAACATCCGAAGAGCGTGGATGTGGTCTGGAACTATCGTACAGGGAGAGCAGGTATGGAAGAGTATAGAGACAATGGCCGGGGAAAAGTGCAGACGTCTTATGACAGGTTAAGTGATGAAGCACTTTTGCGGCAGCTTCGGGCTGGGGATGCCGCGATCATGGATTATGTGTTGGACAAGTACAAACCACTCGTGCGGAAAAAGGCGAATGCCATGTTTTTGATTGGGGGCGATACCGATGATCTTATCCAGGAGGGGATGATCGGTCTGTTTAAAGCAATCCGCGATTACCGGGAAGAGAGAGAAACTTCGTTTTTCCATTTTGCAGAACTGTGCATCACAAGACAGATTTACAGTGCCATAGAGGCATCCAACCGGAAAAAACATGCACCGTTAAACTCCTATGTTTCTTTTTATTCGGAGGTGAGTGAAGAGGGACAGCCGCTGGCAGAGTATCTCGAATCGGAGCGTTCAGATAATCCGGAACAGCGCATGATCGATCAGGAAAACTTTGAACTGTTTCTGAAAAAAGTACGCCAGAGCCTGAGTAAAATGGAGTGTGAGGTGTTAGATGATTATCTGTCGGGGTTAAATTACCAGCAGATTGCAGAAAAAATGAAGAAATCCCCGAAAGCGATCGACAATGCACTGCAGCGCATCAAAACAAAAATCAGGGTTTTTCAGAATGATACGTTGCCTTCTTGAGAAAGTATTTTGGTGGCATAATTTCAAAATAGAGACTGAATATGTACAATATGCACAAAAATAGAAGCAAATTTTTGTAACATTTGTGAACACTTATGTGAGAGAGTATGATATTATAATTCTCGTAAAACCCCCCAATACATTATATATAGTTTTTGCTATACCCCATAGTAAAAATACCTTCTCCTAAAAGGACAGCCGATCGACAGGCTGTTCTTTTTTTGCAGAAAAAGAAAATCCGATTTTGTGATATTCAGTCTGATAAATTTTTTATGAAAAAAATCATAAATTATCTGGTTGACAAATGGCGTATGATTTGTTAGAATACCCCTTGTCGATTGCGTAAGCAGTTGAAGAGTGCTGATATGGCTCAGTCGGTAGAGCGTCGCCTTGGTAAGGCGGAGGTCACGGGTTCGATTCCCGTTATCAGCTTAGGGTAGGAATCCCGGTAATTTCAAGGAAACTTGATTTTGCCGGGATTTTTTGTTGTTCCACAAATAATTCTTTAGAAATTCTTTCGTTTTTTATATAATGGTTTTTTAGATAGATATATTACAGTAAGGCATATCAGATAAGGAGTCAGAAGTCAGATGGAACAGTTGAACAACAATGAGTACAATATTTTAGTCGTGGAGGATGACAAAGAGATTCGTGATGGGATTGAGATTTTCTTAAAAAGCCAGGGATACCATGTATATAAGGCAGCCGATGGTGTCGAGGGACTGGAAGTGATCGAGCGGGAAAACATTCATCTTGCAATAGTGGATATTATGATGCCGCGGATGGATGGTGTGACCATGACAATCAAATTGAGAGAACATCATGAGTTCCCGGTCATCATGCTTTCTGCAAAATCAGAGGAGACAGACAAAGTGATCGGCTTAAATATTGGTGCGGATGATTACGTGACAAAACCGTTTACGCCGTTAGAACTCATGGCAAGGGTAAATTCCCAACTGCGCCGCTACACCCGGTTTATGGGAATGGCACAGAAAAAAGAGGAAGAGGGAAGAAACTACATCATCGGCGGACTTGAATTAAACGAGGATACCATCGAGTTTTCCGTGGATGGAAATCCGGTGAAATTGACTCCGATTGAATTTAAAATTCTGGCACTTCTGATGAGAAATCCGGGCAGAGTTTTTTCGGCAGAGGAAATCTACGAGCGTGTCTGGAACGAAAAGGCAATTAACACGGACACAATCATGGTGCACGTGAGAAACATTCGGGATAAAATCGAGATCAACCCGAGAGAACCAAAATATTTAAAGGTGGTGTGGGGCGTTGGATACAAAATTGATAAACAGCCGTAACGTTAGGATAGGAATTATTATCATTGGATTATTACTTGCAGTTGGTGTGAATGTAAGCCTTTTTCCGTGGATGATAAGGAATGCAGAACAGAAGTCAGCACAATTGTTTTCCTCCAGTGAAAATGTAAATACGGAGTATATTGATACACTTTATCAGGGGGCTTATGTCCTGTATACCGAGATTAAGAACGAGCCGTCAGAAAACCGTACGGAGCCTTTTGTCGGAGAGGGAAGCGGTTATGATGATTACGATTATATTTCAGAGTGGAGCAGTTCCTTTGAGGGCGTCCGGTCTGAGACGGATTATTATGCGACGGATGGAACGAAAAAAGAAGTGAATACGAATGCGCCGTTGTATGAAGTTTTGGAACCGGATTTCAGAATTGACGATGACAGAGAACAGTGGAACTCTTATGAGAGCGTTTTTGTTCTGGACTTTGACGAAGATGGAAACTTGTCCGTCGATGTCAAAAAGGATGGAACAGTTTCTGCGGATACACTCATCAAAAGTCTTTTGCAGGCAGAACGATACAATGAAATACGCACATATGCGGTGGACAATGATACGACCTTTGTCCCGGTGAAAAATTTTCAGGTAGTATACGGTATTCCAAAAGACAGTACGAACCTTGCCTATGAAGATTATTACACCAGTGATTATTATCTGGTTGCATCCGGCGGGGGAGATGCAGCGTATTTTATTACACTTCTGGTAATTGCGGCATTTGCATGCTTTATGTGCAGCAGAAGAGTATGGAAAAATGAAAAAATGCCGGATTATCTTCCAAAATGGCGTTATATGGAAGCGGGGATCTTCGGACTTATGATGTCGTTTGCAATGTGTGATATTTATATTGACACTGTCTGCGATTTCCCATATACAGGCAAATCAGGTTACGCAAATGTGAATGTGTGGAGCGTTCTAAAAACAGGCGGAATCCTCTGGATTGTTTTTGCAGTTGCATTTGTGTCTGTCGTCTGCATTTATCCGGTATTTTCTGTTGGATTGAAAGAATACATTCGGCAATACAGTTTTATTTATCAGATTTTTCCATGGATCCGAAAAAAATGGAATCAGTTTACAGACGAAGTCAATCACATTGATTTCAGTGATAAGACAACCAAAACAATCCTAAAAATTGTGGTGATCAATTTTCTGATTTTAGCAGTGCTGATGTGCATGTGGATGTTTGGAATTGCAGGTCTTATCATCTACTCCTTTGTGCTATTTTATCTGCTGAAAAAGTATTATGACAGGATCAGAAAAGATTACGATGTTTTAATGAGAGGCGTGCAGCGCATCGCGGAGGGGGATCTTGACACGGTGATCACCGAGGATATCGGGGTGTTTGAACCATTTAAGGAGCAGCTCACACAGATCCGCACCGGATTTAAAAAAGCGGTAAATGAGGAAGTGAAAAGCCAGCGCATGAAAACAGAGCTGATCACGAATGTTTCCCATGATCTGAAAACGCCGCTCACTGCAATTACTACATATATAGAATTACTAAAAAAAGAAGATATCACAGAAGAGGAACGCAAATCTTATATTGAGACACTGGAGAAAAAATCACTGCGGCTGAAAGTGCTGATCGAGGATCTTTTTGAAGTGAGCAAAGCGACGACCAATAATATTACATTAAATCTGATGGATGTTGATGTGGTCAATCTGATGAAACAGGTCAGTGTGGAACACGCAGATAAATTTGAACAGATGGGGCTGCAATTACGATGGAATGTCCCGGAAGAAAAAATCATTCTGAAACTGGATAATCAGAAAACCTATCGTATTTTTGAAAATTTATTTGTGAACATACAGAAATATGCAATGCCAAACAGCCGTGTTTACATTGATGTAGAGAAGCCGGAGGGGAATGTGACCATCACCATGCGCAACATGTCCGCCGTGGAGCTGAACGTGAGAGGGGATGAGCTGACGGAGCGTTTTGTGCGCGGCGATGCTTCCCGCAACACGGAGGGCTCCGGTCTTGGCCTTGCAATTGCAAGGAGTTTTACTGAGGCGCAGAAGGGAAGCCTGCATATCTCCGTGGATGGCGATCTCTTTAAAGTGGTCATCCTGTGGAAGTTGTCATAACGGAAGTAAATGTGCTATACTTGTTTTTGCTGGGAAGTCCATGATGCGTTACATGTGGATTTCAAAGGAAAAAGAACAATGGAGGTAATTCATAATGGAAACAATGGACGATTTCAAAGACGAGTTAGAGGCATCTTTCCGCCAGATCAGAGAGGGCGACATTATCACAGGAACTGTCATTGCAGTGAGTGAGGAAGAGATCACTCTGGATTTAAAATATTATGCACAGGGGATTATTAAGGTAGAGGATTTCAGCAATGATCCGGATTTTGCAGTGTTAGAGCAGATCCATGCCGGGGATGAGATCGAGGCAACTGTGGTAAAGACAGATGACGGGCAGGGCAATATTCTGCTGTCCAGAAAAGAGGCAAACGATGTTCTTGCATGGGAGAAACTGCAGCAGATGATGGAAGATGGAACGGTTGTAAAAGTCCGCATCAAAGAGAGTGTTCCAAGCGGTGTGGTTACATTTTTAGAAGGCATCCGTGCATTTATCCCTGCATCCCAGCTGGCACTTGATTATGTCGAGAATACAGAGGAATGGATCGGAAAAGAAGTAGAAGCAAAAGTCATTACCGTTGATCCGGAAAAGGAAAAACTGGTATTATCTGCAAAGCAGGTGGCAAAAGAGGCAGCAATCGAGGAACGTAACCACAAGATTTCCATGATCGTGCCGGGAACTGTAATGGAGGGAACGGTGGAGTCCTTAATGCCATATGGTGCATTTATCAATCTTGGCAATGGGTTAAGCGGACTGGTGCACATCTCACAGATCTGCGAAAGACGTATCAAAAAGCCGTCAGAAGTGTTAAAAGAAGGACAGAAAGTCAAAGCAAAGGTGTTGAATACCAATGACAACAAGATCAGTCTTTCCATGAAAGCACTGGAAGAGGAGATGGTTGATACAGAACCGGCAGAAGATCTCGAGCAATATACATCCAAAGAGAGCTTTGGATCAAGCCTTGGTTCACTTCTTGCAGGAATTAAGCTGGATTAATCAGAAGATAAAAAGTTCATTATAGAAATAAAGCTACCGCATGCAGTCAGGTTTATGTGTGCATCCGGTAGTTTAATATAACAGGAAAATTACTTAATTATCTGCAGCTTTCTCGTTTTGCCATGTAATATGGCAGGGACATTTTCAGAGGGAGCGTGTGACCGTTTCTTATGCGGTCAATCAGGATCTTGGCTGTCATCTTTCCCATTTCTTCGATCGGAATATGCATAGTTGTGAGCATTGGCGATACATATTGTGCAATTTCAATATCATCCATACTGATGACAGAGATATCGTCAGGGATGCGATAACCACATTCGTGGATCGCACGGATCGCACCGATCGCTGTGATGTCATTCATGCAGAAAAAAGCAGTTACGTCCGAAGAACGTTCCAGAATACGTTTGGCTCCCTGATAACCGGCTTCGGAAGAGCCGGAAACATTAGTTACGATATTTTTGTTAAAATTAATATGATTTTTCTTCAAAGTATTACAATAAGCTTCATATCGGATTTCATTTTTAGTCTCTCCGATATATCCGATCTGCGTGTGCCCCTGTGCGATCAGATGGCTCACGGCATCAGATGCGACGGCATTTCCGTCACAGATGACCTGATCATACTCGGCATCTAACGGATTTAAACCTACGTAAATGATCTTATGGAAATGCTTTTTCATAAATTTGAGAGTTTCCTTGTCACAACGGCCAAGAATGGCAGCACCGTCCACTTCGTTATTTATAATCTGATTTTGCGTGGCCGGGTTATGAATGTCAAAAGTAGAAAAAGAATACTTTACGATATACCCCTCTTTTAAGGCCTCCTGTTCAATACTTCTTGTCAGAGTTGAAAAAAAAGCATCATTTTGCGCATCCTGCGCTCTTGCATAGACACAGGCAATGGAATGATGAGGTACATTTTCCCTGTTTTTTTGCTTTAATGCCTGGGCTGAAGTGTTAGGCACATATCCGCCGGCTCGTGCAATACTCCAGATTTTATCCTGCATTTCTTTACTGGCGGCGTTTGAGGAATTCCCGTTGATAATACGGGAGACAGTAGAGATGGAAACACCGGCCTCTTTTGCAATATCCTTTAATGTCATTGAAATACCCCCCTCGTACAGGTGATTTTCATCTTTGCGTATAGTTTAACACAAATAAATAAAAATTTGCGTAAAACTTTACACAAACGTTTGTTAAAATAAATGGCAAAGAAAATGGTAAGTGTGGTACAATAAATGCAAATGAGATTTGAAATGTTTAGGAGGACAAGATGAAAAAACAGATGACAGTACGAAAAACAGTTTTGGCAGCATTATTTCTTGCAATTGGACTGATTCTTCCATTTATTACCATGCAGATCCCGGCAGTCGGAAAGATGCTTTGCCCGATGCACATTCCGGTATTACTGTGTGGATATATTCTTGGAGGACCGTATGGCCTGATCGTTGGATTTATTACACCATTACTTAGAAGTGTGACATTTGGAATGCCTGTCATGCTCCCGAATGCTATATGCATGGCATTTGAACTTGCAACCTATGGATTAGTCAGCGGAATTCTTTCCGGTAAGATGAAAAAGGATATGAGATCACTATATATCTCTTTGATCATTTCCATGCTCGCAGGAAGAATGGTATGGGGACTTGTATCAGCAATTGTTTATGCATTAATGGGAAGTGGATTTACATGGAAATTATTCTTTATGGGTGGATTTGTGAATGCAATCCCTGGAATTGTGATACAGCTTATCTTAATACCTGTTCTTGTAAATCGTTTATATGCAGCGGGAGTTGTAAAGCCTGCTTATGAAGGAAAATAATGATCTGTTTTTCTGATAGAAGACAGAAAATACAGGGAAAGATCGGAGAAATACATGGAACTGAAGACACAATGCAGAGAGCGATTCAAACCGGCAGTGGATGCGATTAATGAAATTATTAAACAGGAAGACAATACAGACAGACCAATTCTTGTGGCGATTGACGGGCGATGTGGAAGTGGTAAGACAACTTTGGGAGAATATTTAAAGGGGCAGTTTGACTGTAACCTGTTTCATATGGATGATTTCTTTTTACGAATGGAGCAGCGTACACCGGACAGAATGAAAGAAACCGGTGGGAATGTAGACTATGAAAGATTTTATGAAACTGTGCTTATACCGGTTCAAAAGAAGGAAGTTGTGTGTTATCAGCCCTTTTCCTGCAAAGAGTGGAGACTATTAGATGCTTATGAGATT
>ENA-UEQB01003168-UEQB01003168.1-human-gut-metagenome-genome-assembly--contig:-NODE-3168-length-10750-cov-3.937787_pt1 | contig 10750 bp, 7 predicted proteins | sample MGYA00242901_ERZ507918 | MGnify/ENA primary metagenome ERZ507918 (study PRJEB26167, sample SAMN06115405) | human gut metagenome | host: Homo sapiens | place: China:Sichuan | collected 2016-04-06... | reverse complement strand
ACAGCTACATTGAAAGCAGGAGAATTATATACTCGTTTTCCATTTACTATTAATAGTGCAGATTTACATTGTGACTCTCTATATGCTATTAGTTTTGTAGTAGAATCCACATCACATTATGGACTAAAGGAAGATGGAACAGAATTGATATTTACGTTGAAGTTGACAAATGATTTCTCCGGAACTTATCAGATGAGTTCAACTAAAATCACATTGGAGAAAGATCCTGTGAGCGGTAATTGGGTAGAAGGTTCAACAATGCCGGTTAATATTCAACGTACGTTGACGGCGTCATCTATTGATGAAGTACGTTTCTTCCACGAAAAGACAAGAGAGACGTTGGATGAGTATCGCAATTCTTGGGACCCGGGTAAGGATTATTTTGACGCGATAAAAAACTCCTGTATAAAGTTTGTCCGGACTGGCGATAGTAACAAGTTTACGGTTAAGTCTTGGGATAAGATGTCTATTATAGATGGTGAGGCTGAATTTAAAGATGGTGCATTTAGTTTCTGGTATGACTATACGGAAGATTCAAATCGTTATCGTATGAGAGGAACCTTTAAAAAGTAAGAGTTGATTATTCGGGAAACTGCTTTGGGCTGTTTCCCGAATTAATTATTATTTGTTTTCTATAGATTTATATTAAACTTCCAATGTACTATAATACTAACACTCTTTTGAGACAGATTTTATGCATATCATGCCTGATAGTAACGGGAATGATGAGTACAGTTCAGGCGATTGATTTTGGTGAAGAAGATTTCATGTCGTTTGAAAAGTCTTTTTCGTCACCAATGGTGCATGATCCGGTGATGATAAAACAAGGAGATACATATTATTTGTTTTCTACAGGCTGGGGTATCCAAGTCATGTCATCCAAAGATATGAAACTGTGGAAGAAAGAGAGGGCAGTATTCAGCAAAGCACCGGAATGGGCGGTACAGATGGTTCCTGGTTTTAAAGGTCATATATGGGCTCCCGATATTATTTTTTATCAGGGACAATATCATTTGTTTTACTCTTGTTCGGCTTTTGGTAAGAACACTTCTGCTATCGGTCATGCCACTACTTCAACACTAAATCCGGAAGATTCTGATTTTAAATGGACGGATCATGGTATGATAATTCAATCTGTGCCGAATCGTGATCACTGGAATGCGATAGATCCTAATGTGATAGTTGATGAGGAAGGAACTCCATGGATGAGCTTCGGTTCCTTTTGGGATGGAATTAAGTTGGTGAAGTTGGCGAAAGATATGTCTGCTATTTCAGAACCGGAAGAATGGTATTCTATTTGTCGGCGCAATTATCGACCGGTGAGAGATAATTATACAGAAGCAAATGATAATGCGGTCGAGGCTCCTTTTATAATGCGTCATGAAGACTTTTATTATTTGTTTGTTTCCTTTGATTATTGTTGCCAGGGAGAAAAAAGTAATTATAAGATAGCAGTCGGGCGTTCCGGAAGTGTGACCGGACCTTATCGGGATCGGGAAGGAAGATCTTTATCTGCAGGTGGCGGAACAATTCTGCTTCAGGGAAACGAACAATGGGCAGGAGTAGGACATTGCGCAGCATATCAGTTTGCTGGTAAGGATTATTTAGTTGCTCATGGTTATTACATACCCCAAGAGGGAGTTTCTAAGTTAGTGCTTCGTGAGATTTCTTGGGATGAAGAGGGTTGGCCGGTTGTTAACTGGTAGTTAAAATTCTGCTTTTCATAAGAGAGTTGAAAAGGGAATATATTAGTGAACCATGGGTGTCTTAAAACTATTTCATGGCATATGCTATTCTTCATCTTCCACAACAATCCCCTTCACTTTCTTCAGATATTGTGAAGGAGACATACCATATTCTTTTTGGAAACATTGCCGGAAATAGGCAACCGTGTTAATTCCTACTCTATAAGAAATCTCTGAAATAGTATATTTTTGTTCCAGCAATAAACGTTCCGCATTGTTCATCTTCACTTTACGGATAAATTCATTTGTGGAGAGTCCGGTCAGTGCCTTTATTTTCCGGTAAAGTGTAGAAGGGCTCATATTCATCTGTTCGGCTAAAGAACCGGTATCAATCTTGTCCGAGGTAATATTTTCTTCAATAACTTCGGTAAGTTTCCCAACGAACTCATTATCAATTTTATTGAGTGACCTGATTGCTTGCTCCTGTTTATCAGCCCAGTTGACAGAACCGAGTTTGTTTGCCAGTTTGGTGCGTAAGTCAAGCAGATTCTGAATGCGGGTTTGCAGCAGACTGGCAGAGAAAGGCTTGGTCAGATAAGAATCTGCACCGACTTCGTACCCTTCTTCTTTGTCTTCCAACGTATCTTTTGCCGTTAATAAAATAACTGGAATGTGGCTGGTACGGATATCCTTCTTCAATGTTTTGCATAACTCGATACCGTTCATGACCGGCATCATGATATCACTTATAATGATGTCCGGTGTGTGTTGGAATGCTTTTTCAAGCCCTGTCTTTCCGTTCTCGGCTGTAACCACTTCGTATCTGTCACTGAAGGAAGAAGCGATATATTCGCGGATATCCATATTGTCTTCTACAACAAGTAGCACCAGTTTGTTATCTGTAGTCGATGCCTCTTCTGTTGATATTGCCTCTTGTACTTCTACAGGCTGCATCTCTTCCGGAATGTGTGCCACATTCGGGTAGGTATCGTGAGTCGGTAAGGTGAATATAAATTCACTCCCTTTACCTTGTACGGATTCCACCCGTATTTTTCCTCTGTGAAGTTCGACCAGATTCTTTACTAAAGAAAGACCGATACCGGTGCCGGATGCTTGATAATCAGTTCCTTCTTGATAATAACGTTGGAAGATATGCGGAATCGCTTCTTTTGAAATTCCATATCCGGTATCTGAGATACGGATAGCGATATATTCCTCTGATTCCCGTTCTAACGTGAGTCTGATACTCCCTTCAGGCGTGTACTTGATAGCATTAGAGATTAAATTATCCAGAATCATGGTGACTATTTCCTTATCGAAATAAAGGCATAGATTCTTTTCTTTGATTTCTATCTCGAATGTGATAGCCGCATTCCGGTTCAGTTCTTTGTATTTGAGAAATATCTCATGTATGAACGAAGATAGATTTGCTTTCGTTACTTGCAATTTCTTGTTCTGTGTTTCAGTTTTTCTGAACTCTAGGATTTGGTTGATGAGATTGAGTAATCTGATAGCGCTTTGATGAATGATTGAAACCTTTTGCGCATGGACTTTAGAGAGCGCAGCATCTTTCTTTAAATCTTCAAGAGGACCTAATATCAGAGTGAGCGGTGTTCTTAGTTCGTGAGTAATGTTGGTGAAAAAACGAAGACGCTCATTGTTGATCTCCTGTTCCTTGATATGGTTCTGCTTCTCTATTTTATAGTTACTTTCCAGGTCAATCTTTCTTTTGTATGACTTGGATTGATAAATGATGATGATGATGATTAACAGTATATAGATGATTTTTGCCCACCAGGATTTCCAGAAAGGAGGGGTAACGGTAAACGGCAAAGTCGATATTTCCGATGCCCAGTCCTGATTGTGCAGACGTGTTTTAATTTGGAGAGTGTAGTCTCCTGCAGGCAAATTGCGGAAAATAACTTTACCTTCATCTCCTAATGTATACCAGGTGTCATTCATTCCTTTCAGACGATAGGCATATTCTACTCTTCCATTCAGTGAATAATTCTGCACATTGAAAGATATGCTGAAGGTATTTTGCCTGTGATTGAGCTTTATTTTCTGTCCGGTGAGAATCGGTATATCTTTTCCCTGATCGGTAAGAAGACCGTCTTCAATTTTCAGTTCTGTGAAAATGACGGGAGGGATTGAGTAATGCTGTGCCACATAGAGCGGATCGAAATAGCAGGTACCATTATTAGAACCGAAATAGATGTTTCCTTTGCTGTCTTTTGTGACAGAGCCTGCAATGAATTCACCTATAGGTACACCGTCGGCATAAGAATAGTTGCTGATCGTTTTTAAATCGGTCGAAATCCGGCTGATGCCTGAATTGGTACTAAGCCAGATATTGCCTTCGGAATCCTCGGCTATGGCTTGCACATGACTGCTGGCAAGTCCGTCTGCCCGTCTGAATAACTGGTACTCGGAGAGGTTGGACGTTTCGGGGAAAAGAGCGGCTCCTTCACTGGTGGCTACCCACATGCGTTTTTTAGAATCTCTGAATATATGCTCTATTCGGTTGGAGCAGAAGCTGGTTGATCGGTTTACTATTTCCAGCCTTTGCATATCAGAAGAGAAAACGTTGATTCCTTGTCCAAAAGTTCCGATCCACATTCGTTGTTCTTTGTCCTCGGTGATGCTACGTATAAATTCCTCAGACAGCGGGCTGTTAGTCATATCATAATGTCCCAGTATCTTTTTATTAATAAGATTGACAACAAATACCCCCTTATGGCTGCCGATCCAAAGCCTCTTTTGCTGGTCCTCGTAAAGAGCGCGTATATCCAGGTCATTATCTCCATCCAGTTTTAGAATATGGAATAATTTATCTTTCTTGTCTGTATAATGAATGGTACCTTTATACAGCCCAAACCAGATTGTTCCCTGAGAGTCGTTAAAGGCTGAAAGTACCCGATTGTCCTGTAAGTCTCCGGATTCCCTGTTGAATATCCGGATGCGCTTTCCTTTGTCGAAAAGGTTGATACCTCCTCCTTCGGTTCCTATCCATAACTGATCGGAGGAGTCGGCGCAGATTCCCCAGGCTGTTTGTGTATTGAGAGCGTTGTGTGCTTGTTGGTTGGGTGTAAATGTCCATTTTTGGAAAAGCGGTGCTCTGTCACTGATAAAGTTTACCCCTGTTCCCCATGTCCCGATCCATACATTCTGGTATGAATCCTGAAATATACAGTGAATGTTAGGACAGGAGAGTTGCGTGTTTTCACTCCCATAATTCAGATGCTTCAGATGGAGAGATTTGGAACTTAGCAATGAATGTTGCTGTAAATTCAAAAGATAAATACCATCATCTTCTGTAGCCAGCCATAAGTCATCACCTACCTGGCAAATGTACGGTATGTAGTTGCGGCTGACACTGGCTGGAACTCCCGGAATGTCTCTGAATGTGATGAAATTCTCTTCTTCGGGATTGTAAAGTGCCAGGCCGGCGCGGGTACCGATCCATAAATTACCATTCTTGTCTTTGCAAATACTGCTAACTTCGGGATGCGGAAGGCTGTTCGGATCATTCTCGTCATGGGTAAAGTTACGATATTGCCTGGTTGCCGGAGAAAGAATAGAGAAGCCGTGGTCTACGTGACCTATGTACAATTCTCCGTTTACCCCTTCTTTTACAGTCCATGCAAGATTCGATATCCCTTGTACAGTTTCTGCATTGTAGCGGGTAAACTGTCCGGTACTTTTATCCAGAAAGTTGATCCCTCCCCCATAAGTCGCTATCCATAGATTACCGTCTTGGGCGGGACTGATTGCTGTTATTCCGGTAGTAGACAAACTATGCGGATCATCACGCTTCGGATAATAGGAAGTAAATTCATTCGTGATATAGTTGTAAGCGCAGAGTCCTGCACGTTGAGTTCCTATCCAGATGATAGGGTCGTGCTGGTCGGCATAGACACAATTCAGTTCGTTGGCACTTAATCCTTTTTCGGGATGTAACTCATTTTTTAGAAACACCTTGATATTATTACCTTCCAGACAAGAAAGCCCTTCTTCTGTTGCAAACCACAGAAAACCTCTCGAATCTTGTGAGATATCTTTAATATAATTATTGGATAATCCTTGCTGGCGTCCTAATCTCTTTATTTCGGAGTTTTGCCCCCATATAGATAAAGGAAGCAGCAGGAATAAATAGCAAATGATGTTTCTCATAGTGTTTGATAAACGTTTGAATTGTGTCTCAAAAATACGAATAAAATCGAATAAATAAAGTCGAATATCCGTTATTGCTCAATTTGTCACTCATCTTTGCATAATTCGTACAGTTTCAATTCCTTTAATGTTCCTATTTTTGCTACGCTTTTAGTCATCCAAATAATATAAATATAAAATGAAGAAAAAACTGATTGGACGAGGAATAATTGGTTTCCCTGTTGGCATTGCAATCGGATATGTCATTACGGTGATTATCTCAATCTGCATTGGGGATGGTTTCTTCCATCCGGTCAATCCAGAGCTTGTGAATAAAATGGGGAGCGAATTAAATGCGATTCTCATTCAAACCGGTCTGAGCGGAATAATGGGCACAGGCTTTGCAATGGCTTCGGTTATTTGGGAGATCGATTCGTGGAGTCTTGCAAAGCAAAGCGGGATTTACTTCGCAATTGCTTGCGTGATTATGTTCCCTATCTCTTCTAGTGCCAACTGGATGCCCCATTCGACCGCTGGAAGTCTGTCTTATGTAGGTATATTCGTATCGATCTTCCTCGCTGCTTGGGTAACTCAGTATTCTGTGTGGAAAAGGAAGATTAAGAAAATGAACGAAGGCATTAAGGATAATAACGATATGAATTGATCCCGCCGATCTGCACCCTGCGCCTTGTTTTAACAGCAGAATAAATCACATACATAGCCGCTTGGTTTTCAAAAGAAATCAGGCGGCTATTTCTGTTTTGAAGGAGGTGTTCGCTATGAACGAAATAGATCACAACGCTCGACTTTATGAGAAAATGAAAGCCGAGCAGGACAAATATCGGGACTGGCTACTGCATCAAGAGCCGTCCGAAATCCTCAATCATACCTACGAATACACGATGCGGGAGGACATCGTAATGTGTATGGAGGAGCTGGAGCTTGAGCCGGAAAAGGCAAGGGCTTTGCTTCGTTCCCCTTGTCCTCTCCGGGACAGAGAAACCGAGCATATGGATACCATCCGGGACTCCATCGAAACGGAAGCGGATAAGAGCCTGCAACGGCAGGAGAAGAAACAGCAACGGGAAAGCAGGTGATTTTATGCCGTATATCCCACCGGAGGTGGTGGAACAGGCACGGCAAATCGACCTGTTGACTTATCTGCAAAGCTGTGAGCCGCAGGAGCTTGTCCGCATTTCCGGCAAGAATTACACCACCCGCACCCACGATAGTTTGAAGATTTCTAACGGCAAGTGGATGTGGTGGTCACAGCGCATCGGCGGCTACAATGCCCTTGACTATCTTGTGAAAGTCAAGGGCTGTTCTTTTATAGAGGCAGTTGAAACACTGATGGGAAAGGCGGCGGTGATGCCGACGGTGACGGTCAAGCCCAAGCAGAAAACGGAGCCGAAGATTTTGCTTCTGCCGGATAAAAGTGCTTCCACAGAAAAAATTACAGAGTATCTTTTCAGTAGGGGCATCGACTATTCCATCATCCAATACTGCATTGACAAGGGGCTGATTTTCGAGAGCTTGCCGTATCACAACCTTGTGTGCGTGGGCTTTGATGATAAAAATACCCCTCGTTATGCGTCCTTCCGAGCAACCAATGACCGCCGTGTTTTGGGTGACTGCTCCGGCAGCGATAAGCACTATTCTTTTCGGGTCGCAGACAGCGACAGCAGCACGGTGCATCTTTTTGAGTGTGCCATTGACCTGCTTTCCTATGCGACGCTTGCAAAGATGGCGGGCAGGGATTGGCGTACAGATAGCCTTGTTTCCCTCGCCGGGGTGTATCTGCCCAAGGAGAAAATCGAGGACAGTACCACGCCTGCGGCTCTTGTGAAGTTCCTTGATGATAAGCCGCAAATTCAGAAAATCTTCCTGCACTTCGACAACGATAATGCCGGAAGAAAAGCCAGCCTTGCGCTGAAAACCATATTGCCGAGCAAGTATGAAGTCATTGACAGCCCTCCGCCCTGCGGCAAGGACTACAATGACTTTCTTTGCTTTCGGCGTGGCATCCACCGTAACAAAACCAAAGAAAGGACGAATGAACGATGACCGAGTTTAGCATTTATCAGATCAATGTGGACAGGGATACCGCCAATGTGTGCTTCATCGGAATGGAATCCCTCGAAAAAATCAAAGGCACTAAGGGAGTCAACGCAGCCGCTTACGACAGAGTTTATGACGGCAAAATGGACTGCATCTCCCTCGAAAACATCTATCAGAAGTTCAATGTTGACCATCCTGCCGACTACAAGGGACGCTCTCTTTCCGTATCGGATGTAGTCGAAATCAGGGAAAGCGATACCCTTAATCCCGGCTTCTACTTTGTGGACAGTATCGGGTTCAAGTCGATTTCTTTCGACAAATCGCTCTGCAAGGAGCCGGTAGAAGCAGGCAGCGGGAAGATTTCCGTCCTGCTTGTTGAGCCGAACAAGTATCCCAAGATGATCGAGATCGACGACACCTTGGAAGCTATGCAGGAGGTTGTCGGTGGCGACATTGAGGAATATATGCCCTTTGAGGATGAGGTCGCCATCATCTGCAATGAGGAGGGCAAGGTTAACGGTCTGACCCCGAACCGGGCGGTTTATGGAGAGCCACAAGCCGTTGAAATGACCTTTGCCGAGATGCGGAGCCGCTTTTGTGAAGCAGAAAATGAGGGCAAAGAACACCTCTCCGGCTATATCGTTTTCACGCAGGACAGCTTCGACAAGCCATACGATGAGAGGTCAAGAACCTATGGCGTCAGCTCCAACAACAAGGCGTTTCAGGCTGGAATGGGTGGCTATTCCATCTTCGGGTCGTGCCTTGACGGAACTGACCCGTGCGTCAGACTGGACGGTTATATGTTTGGCGAGAACGCTTGGAAAATTGAAAAGTGCTATATGATGGAGCCTTCCCGTGAGATGCTGGACATTATCTGCGGGAAGTTTTTCATTACTTACGCACCTTTCGATGCAGAGAGGTTCCAGTCCCTCCCGCCTGACCTTGCGGAGAAATACCGTGAGAAATTCAAATACCCCGAACGCTTTATGAGAGTCAACAACGAGATCGTGGCAGTACCTCTCAAGCCCGTCAGGGCTGACAAAGAACGCTGATCTCAATGAGAACGGGGTTCCCCCGAACGCTCTGTATTATCTTAACGAGCAGACTGTTTTTACTCCTACCGGGCAAAAACAGTAAATCGCTCGTTAGGGGAACCCCCTAATACCCCGTGCAAGAAGCACCATACATTTCAAGAGAAAGGATGAAATCCATTTATGAAAAGAACGATCAAGAAGCAGTTTTGGTTTTCCCGTGACGAAGCGCAGGACTTGCAGAAGAAAGCAAAGAAAACCTGCCTGTCTGAAGCGGCACTCGTCCGTCTGCTGCTCCGTGGATATGAGCCGAAGGAGAAGCCCGATGACCGTTTCTACGATGCGATGCGGGAGTTCTCCGCCATCGGCAATAACATCCATCAGATCTCCGTTAAGGCAAACGCCCTCGGCTTTATCGACACGCAGAAGCTGAACAGTGAGTTGGATCGCCTGCACAAGTTTCAGGCAGATATGGAGCGTCAGTTTCTTCGACCCGGCGAGAGCAACCTGAAATGGCAGTAAGTAAGCTGTGGCCGGTCACGGTTCGCCTTGCGACCGTTCTCGACTACGCTTCCAATCCTGAGAAAACCACAAAGTCAAAGTCGAAGTACAGCGACGCCGATTATCAAGCACTCCGTGATGTAGTCGCCTATGCAAAGGACGGAGAGAAAACAGAACGAGAGTTATTTTGTGAGGGCATCCACTGTAATCCGCAAACTGCCCGTGAACAGTTCATCACGGTGAAAGAGCAATTCGACAAGCCGGATGGCATCCAAGCATATCACGGTTATCTCAGCTTTGAAGAAACCGACATCACACCGGAGCTTGCACAGCAGGTCGGTATGGCGTTCGCAGAAAGAATGTGGGGCGACCGGTTTCAAGTTCTTGTAACTACTCACCTGAATACGGAGCATCTTCACTGCCACTTCGTTGTGAACTCCGTTTCGTTCAGGGACGGCAAGCGATTGCAGAACAAAGAGAAAGCGTGGTGGTACTTCCGCCATATTGCCGATGAGGTCTGCTTGGAACACGGTCTGTCCGTGGTACAGAACCCGGAAGCCTATCAGTCGCCCCGCATCCTGACGCAAAAGGATAAAGCCGGGATGCCTACACGCTACAACCTCGCCCGTGCCGCCTTAGATGAAGCCATCGCAATGAGCCACAATATTCGACAGCTTGAATATCATCTGTCTGAGATGGGATACACCCTCGGCTCCAATCCCAAGCGGAAGTATTGGACGATCAAGGGCAAGGGCGATGAACGCCCCATTCGATTGCACAGGCTCGGTGAGGAATACACCAAGGAGCGCATTACGCAGCGGCTCATTGAAAACCGTGATAACATCGACTTCGAGCCGTTCCAGCCGAAAACCTACCGACCGAAGCAATACCGGCTCAGAACACGGAGCGACAGAATTGGAAAAGTCGGCGGTCTGTATGGGCTGTACCTTTACTACTGCTACCGGCTCGGCTATCTGCCGAAGTACAAGGCAGGACAACAGAATCAAGCGCGAGTTCACTATCTTTTCAAAGAGGATCTGATGAAGATAGATGAACTCACCAAACAAGTCACGCTGCTCGGCAAGCACCACATCGGTACAGACGAGCAGCTTTTTTCATATCAGCACTCGGTCGAGGAGCAGATCAAGACCGTAACTGCCGACAGAACGCACCTCCGAAATGAAATACGAAAAGTGAACATCACAGATGCAGAGCTGTCACAGGCAAAGGCAAGTATCTCGCTTCTTACCGAGAAGCTGAAAGAACTCCGCCAGGAGGACAAACTCTGTCAGGACATCCCCGCCCGCTCCAAGGCTATCGAGG
>ENA-UEQB01003166-UEQB01003166.1-human-gut-metagenome-genome-assembly--contig:-NODE-3166-length-10754-cov-5.780744_pt1 | contig 10754 bp, 10 predicted proteins | sample MGYA00242901_ERZ507918 | MGnify/ENA primary metagenome ERZ507918 (study PRJEB26167, sample SAMN06115405) | human gut metagenome | host: Homo sapiens | place: China:Sichuan | collected 2016-04-06... | reverse complement strand
GTGGTATTGTTTTTTGTATGCCGTTTTATTCAGCGCAGCGCCGTTTCTTTGTGAAACCTTCATTAAGAAACAGCTAGGATATTTTGCGAATAGCGCTATACGCGGATATCGAAGGCCTTTACTTGAATCACGAGGTACTCTATAGATGAAAAAGATTTTATCACGAGCCTCATACATGTGATTTTTCCGTTCAGGCTTAAGACGTTTTTCAACATTTGTGGATGGAGGTATACGATGCGAAAGGACAGGGGACAGCAGGGCTTCACGCTCATTGAAATCATTTCCGTCTTGGTCATCCTCGGCATTCTCGCCGCTGTGGCCGTTCCGAAGTACTATGACTTGCAGCAGGATGCGCTGAAGAAATCGGCGCGTGCCGCCGTTGCGGAATTGCAGGCCCGTGTAAATTTGAAATTTGGGCAGACTCTTTTACAGGGTACTACTGGCTCAGGCGACAGTGCGAAGACGGCCGATTGTGCCGAGGCTGTGAGGTTGGCTAAATTAGAGGTCACTGAGGCGACCGATCTTGGCGGCTGGAAAGTTGCAGGTGCGTGGGAAGCTGGCAAGGAAGCGGGTACGACAACAGAAACATACACAGTGACGTCCGTCACCGGGACACAGGGTGTAGTCAATGTTGCGGACGAGAACCCTGCATGGACAATTATGGCACCTGTTTGTACAAATTAATAGCTGATTTTTAATAAAAAAGGAGTTCTACAGAACTCCTTTTTTATTCCTCATACAACGGAACTCCCTCCGCTCATCCTCCCCACTAGACGAAAGTCTTGGGAGGGGAAAGGGGGCGGCTTGGAGGGGGGAAGGGGAACCTTTCTTTAGAAAGGTTCCCCTTCCCCCCTCCAATTTTTCCTCTATTTCACCAGCTTCCTCAACCATGAGATCGGCTGCATGGACGGGAGCTTCGTGTGATGCGAAATCTGAAGGCGGCAGGTGCCGCACTCGGTGACGCAATACTCGGCGGCACTGTCCTTGACGGCCTTGAAGAGATCGGAACCGACCGAGGCCGCCACATCGTACTTTTCCTTCTTGAAGCCGTAACTGCCGGAAATGCCGCAGCAGCCGGAACGGGCGTCCTCGACGTTGGCGGAAGCCATGCGGAGCAGATCAAGGCCCGGCTTGCCGATGCCCTGCGCGCGCAGGTGGCAGGGGGCATGATAGACCAGCTTCGTGGCGTCTTCGCGTACGTCGATGTCGAGCTCGCCGGACTCGATAAGGCCGATGAGGAACTCGCAGGCATCCTGCACATGGGGGACAATGGACTCATGCTTGCCGAGTTCCGGGAAATACTCGGCATACTCCTGCTTGAGCATGAGCTGGCAGCTCGGGCAGACCGTCAAAACGGGGACATCGCCGGACGAAACGAGAGCGGCGAGCGTGTCCACGTTCCGGCTCGCGGCGGCGCGGGCGTCGTCGAAGAAGCCGTTCGCCACCATCGGCAACCCGCAGCACTCGAACTCGGGCACAATGACCTCATACCCCGCCTTTTCCAGCATGAAAACGAGATCCTTGCCGGTCTGCGGGTCGTAGTCGTTCACGTAACAGCCGGGGAAGAAGACGGCCTTCTTGGTGAGGCGGCTGCGATCCGAGGCCGTCAGCATCGCGTTGTGGTCGCCCATCCATTCCGTGAAGCTCCGGGGCACGAACACGGGCATGGGCGCGCGGGCGTCCACGCCGAACTTGTCGAGGATGAGCCGGGTCAGCGCGTTGGTGGAGCCGACATTGACCAGCCAGCCCGGAAAACGGCGGGCCAGCCTGCCGAGCATACGCCCGTGGGACAGTACCCAGTCGCGCAGGGGCGGCTTGTGGCGCTTGCAGTACTCCGCACGGGCCAGCATGTTGAGGGTCGAAATCTTGACCCCGGACGGACAGGCGATGTCGCAGTTCTTGCAGTTGGAACAATAGTCCAGCGCCTCGATTTCCGAGATTTCCCCGCCGCCGGTTTCGTCATACAGGCGGAAACGCTCGGACGAAGGCCCGGTCAGCTTCGGCCCCTTGAAGGCCCGCGTCGCCTTGGTGACGGGGCAATAGGCCACGCAGGTCGAGCAGGTTGTACATTTATCTACAGTTTCAATAGGTTTCATACGCACCTCAGGCGTTCATGGCTGCAAAGAGGGCCGTGGACAGCGCGACGCCGTTGCCGGACTTCTCCGCGGCGTGATCGTAGCCGCCGAGCGTCTTGCCGATAAAGAACACGTTGCCGCACAGCGGGTTGCCGTCCTTGCCGAGCGGGCGGAGTTTGGCGTCCACATCCGGGCCAAGCAGGGCGAAGCCGTGCGACGGGCGGGGCGTCCCCGGCGTCTGGCGGCAGGCCGGGTAGGCTTCCGGCAGCGACCACTCTGGAGACGACGGGTTCAGGGGCAGATCAATATTGAAGATCGGCTCCCATGCGCGTTCGGGCTCGATGGCGAACCCTTCGCCGAGCACGCCGCCCGTGGCGATGATGAAGGAACGCGCCTCATAGCGGCGCTCCTGCCCGTTGTTGGTCGTGATCAGCGCGGCGCAGCGCCCGTTTTCGACCACGGCCCCGGTGATGGTGGACTGCTCGATGAGATCCACATCGTATTTCTTGAGCAGGCGCAGGAGCAGGGCGTGCAGGCGCAGCCCCGTCACCGCCGGGGGCAGGCTGGAGATTTCGTTGACGATGTGCCCCGTGCGATCCTTGATGGCGTTGTGTACGTCGTTGTTGGCGGCGGTGCCGAGGATGGCCGGGACGAACACCGCGCCGGGCACGCCGCGCACGATGTATTTGTTCAGGCTCTTGCTCAGCCAGAGGATGCCTTCGGGCGTATCCAGATAGCGGGCCAGATCGAGGGTGGAGAGGTCGCGCTGGAGCGGGAACGGGCTCGGCAGGATGACCGGGACGATGTTCTTCCCGATGTACCCCTTGCGCGTCGCAAGGCCCTGCGCCGCCAGCGCCGGGGAGAAGTCCTTGAGCCCCTCGACCCCGGCGATGAAAATGTTGGCCGCTTCGGCCACGCCGTGCATCGACATGGTATGGGGCACAAGATAGCTCGGCTTGGTCGTGCCGAGGGCCGTCACCACGCGGGTGTTTTGTTCGTTGTTGCAGAGGTAGGGACAGCCGCCCTCGTCGCAGAACTCGAGGAAGCAGGACAGCGCTTTTTTGACGGTCTCCGCGCCGACGATGGCGTAGGGATGGCGCGGGGACAGGCTGTCGAAGCCGTCGAAGGGCGAGGTAAGGGGCGTGCCGTCGGAACGGTAGCCGAGCACGTCGATGGTGCCGCCGCCGATGGCGAGCACGCCGGAGCCCTTGGTGACGAGCAGCGTGCGCTTCCCGGCCTTTGCCGCGAACAGGGCCGCGCTCAGCCCGGAAAGGCCGCCCCCGGCGATCATGACGTCATAGGGTGTTCTTTTGATCATTCGTCGGCTCCGTCTACGTTGAGGGTCGCGCCGTACATGCCGCGCGCCAGCTCGGTTTCACGCAATTCGCTGCCCCACAGCACCGGGCGGATGCCGTACCAGCGCTCCTGCTGGAAGCTCTGGAGCAGATCCGGCGCGCCGCAGGGGAGGGCGTCGCACTCTCCCGTACCGCAGGCCTGCATCCCGGCGGGCAACAGCTTGGCTTCGAGCACCGCGCCCACGCCGCGCAAGCCGCAGAAACTCCCCTGACAGGTGCCCATGCCCATACGGGTGCGGCGGCGGATGTCGTTGAGGGAATGGGACGTGGGTTCGGAAGCGACCTGTTCGAATTCCGCGATGGTGACGCGCTCGCATTCGCACAAAAGCGCCTTTTTCCACGGCGCGGCCTCAAGGCGTTCCACCGTGGCGGCAAAACTGTCGCCAAGGCGCGATTCGGCCTGTTCCAAGCCTTGCGCCGGGAAGACCTTGCGCGCGCGTTCCAGCAGGGCCGGGGGCGTATCCTCCACCAACGGCTCCACGGCGGTACGGCACTGTGCGGCCACGCCGAGCTTGGCACAGACGAGGTCGGCCATGCGTTCACCCATGAGGCGGTAGGTGGTCAGCTTGCCGCCGCAGATGGTCGCCATGCCCTTGAGCCCTTCCTTTTCATGGTCGAGGACCACGAAGTTGCGGGAAGCGCCCCGGCCTTCGGCGGACGGGTCGGCGGTGTACAGGGGCCGCGTCCCCGCGAAGGTGCGGAGGATGCGGTAGCTGTCGATTTCCGGGAAAAGCACGCGGCCGATGTCGAGCAGCTCATGCACTTCGGCGGTATCGGGCACGGTGTCGTCGGGCTTGTCGGTCTTCTTGGAGGTGGTGCCGAGGATGGTGATGGAGCCGTGCGGCACGAAGATGTCGCCGTCGGACGCCTTGCGCAGCCGGTTGATCACGCGGCTGGTGAAGCGGTGGTTGAAGGCCACCAGCGTCCCGCGGTCGGGCTTGACGTTGATGTCCAGCCCCGCGGTATGGGCCAGCTCGCCCACCCAGCTCCCGGCGGCGTTGACCACGAAGCTGCAGGGGATTTCCCCGGTCTGCCCGGTGCGGGAGTCGCGCACGCTTACGCTCGTGACTTGTCCGTTGGCGCTGTTGATGGAAGTGACTTCCGTATAGGTACGGAAGCCCGCGCCATGCCGGACGGCGTTCTGGACGTTCTGCCAGACGAGGCGGAAGCCGTCCACGGCGGAGTCTGGCACGCGGTACACGGATACGATGTTGTCCGCGAGATTGGGTTCGAGCGCACGGGCTTCTTTTACGGTGAGCGGAGTGGCTTCGATCCCGCACTTGTCGCAGGCCGTGACCCACGTAGCTTCAAACTCGGCCCCGTCTTCGGGCGTGCGGACGAAGAAGCCTTCGGTTTCCTCGACGCAGTGCTTGCCGATGCGCCGGAGGATGCGGTTTTCCTCGATGCATTCCCGGCCCGCCTCGGCGTCTTTCACCGCGTAGCGCGCGCCGCTGTGGAGCAGGCCGTGGAAGCGGGAGCTTGTGCCGTGGACGAGGTCGCGCTGTTCGAGCAGCAGCGCCTTGACCCCGCGCATGGCGAGGTCGCGCAAGGTTCCCGCGCCCGTGGCTCCGCCGCCGATGACGACGACGTCCCAGTGCCGCTTGGTATATTCTGAAAGTTCCTGCATGGATGTTCCCGTTCTTTCTGGATTTGTCCCGGTTCGTCCCGGGAGTGCGTCGTCCCTGAACGTAGCCTCTTTGCCATCCGTTTACAATAGAATATTCACATGTGAAACCATAGACAAGGGTAAAAAGTTCTTATTCGAAAATTCTTGAAAAAGTGAGATATTGGGGAGGGGAAAGCGGGCCTTTTGAAAAAGCTCCCCTTTCCCCTCCCAAAAAACACCCCTATCCCCCTAAAATTTTCGTAAGGGTCGGCGGCGGGACGGGACAATTGGAAAAGCTGAACGATGGCATACGTCTCCCGGATCTGCGTTAAAGGAAATACAAAAGGCTTGTTGGCTTGCCCTAATGGTTATAGATGGGGAAATGCCGATATGTCTTGAAGCGATGGAAAGCGGGACAAGGGGGCGCTGCGTTGTCGGCAGGTCGCTTTTTTGAGAGGGTTCATTTCAAGGGCAATCCGTTTCAGGGAGTGCTGCAACCAATGGGTTGATACAGGTACGAAAGCCTTTGAAGAAGCGAGGGATGGGTGCGGGCCCGTGCATGTGGTTCTGGAGAGGAGAAGCGCGGGGAGGTTCCTTTCTTCTCCAGAGAGTCTTCCGCCCGATGCTTCCAGAACCGTTTCTGCAGTCTCTCTTCTTGATGTTTTCGTGACTGGATTGCGGAGGGAACGCGATTCAGGCATGTCCGGGAGCATGAGCATGATTTCGGAGTTTTTCGCGGACGGGATGATCCCGTGGTCGCCGATTTTGCTGTCGTTGAAGGTCGCGGGCCTTGCGACCGCCGCCTCGTTTTGCGCCGGGGTCGCCGCCGCGTGGCTTCTGGCCCGCCGCCGTTCGCCTTTTTCCGCTGTCTTGGACGCCATGTGCACGCTTCCGATGATACTGCCGCCCACGGTTCTGGGCTATTATCTTATCCTGCTGGTCGGGCGGCGCGGCGTCATCGGGCCGTGGCTGGCCGAGTGCGGCATCAACCTGATTTTTTCATGGCAGGGAGCCGTGGTTGCGGCTACGGTGGTCGTGTTTCCGTTGATCTACAAGTCGGCCCGCGCCGCGCTGGAGCTGGTGGACCCGCGTCTTGAGAACGCGGCCCGCACGCTCGGGGCGTCGGAGTGGAAGGTCTTTTGGCAGGTGTCGCTGCCTCTGGCGTGGCGCGGCATCGTCGCCGGGGGGATGCTGGCCTTTGCGCGTGGCATGGGCGAGTTCGGCGCGACGCTGATGATCGCGGGCAATATCCCCGGCAAGACGCAGACCCTTGCGCTTGCCATCTATGACGCGTTTCAGGCGGGCAACGACGAACAGGCGACGGTGCTGGTCGTGTTGACGTCGTGCCTGTGCCTTACCATTCTTGTCCTTGCCGACAGGTTGTTCGGCGGAAAGGCGGGAGGCCGCTGATGCTTGATGTGCAGATACGCAAGCGCCTCGCCACGGGGCGGAAAAGCGGCGACAGTTTTTCCCTCGACGTGTCCTTGAGCTGCGCCACCCGGCGGCTTGTCCTGTTCGGGCACTCCGGTTCCGGCAAGACGCTTACCCTCCAGTCGCTGGCGGGGCTGGTCCGGCCTGACGGCGGATACATCAAGATTGGGGACGATGTGCTGTATGCTTCGGAGAAGGGCATCGATCTCCCGGCCCGTGAGCGCCATCTCGGGTATGTTTTTCAGGACTACGCCCTGTTCCCGCATCTGACGGTCCGCAGGAATGTGGAATTCGCGCTCGACAAGACGAAGCGGACCTTATTCGGCCGCCCCTCCCCTGCGGCCCGCAAATCCGTAGATGATCTTCTGGAGCGTTTCGAGGTCGGGCATCTGGCCGAGCGGTATCCCCGTGAAATTTCCGGGGGCCAACGGCAGCGCGTCGCGCTTGCCCGCGCCCTTATTACCGCGCCCCGTATGTTGCTGCTGGACGAGCCTTTCGCCGCGTTGGACCCGCTCCTCCGGGTCAGGATGCGCCGCGAGATCCGCGCCCTGCTCGACGAATGGAACATCCCCGTCGTGCTGATCACCCATGATCCCGCCGACGTGGACGCCTTTGCGGACTCGCTGGCCGTCTACCGCAATGGCATGATCCGGCATGTCCTCGACGATTATCCCGCCCGCCGGGCGAGCGAGCCGGACGCCCTTTCGCTCCTCGCGCCGCTGGTGGAAGTGTAACCGGAAGAAACACGGCAGCGAGGACAAAAACGAAGAAACGCCGCCGCTTTTCCGCTGCCCTCGTTTTGCCCGGCTTCCGGTTTTCCCCGATAGCAAAAAGCCTTCCCCGTGTTCGGAGAAGGCTTTTCCGTTCTTGGCAATCCCCTGCAATAGGGATTCGATAAAGGCGAAAGTCTTTGGGGATGGAGGGGAAGGGCCTTTCTGAAGAAAGGCCCTTCCCCTCCCCAAGATCTCGTTTACATCCCCAAAACGACGGCAAACGCCTTGAACAGGACGGACACGGGCTTGCCGGGCTCAAGCTTGAGCACACGGGCGCTCTGGGAGGTGATGACGGCGCAGACGGTGGTGCCTTCGTCGAGGGTGACGAGGACTTCGGCTTCGATTTCTCCGAGCTGGACGCTCTGCACCTTGCCGGAGAAGTGGTTGCGTGCGCTGGTGGGCGCGTCGCCGGTGCTGATGATGACCCACGGGGCCTTGATCGTCGCGGTGGTGTTGATGCCTTCGCGGAGTTCGAGGTTGTCGGCGCTTTCAGCCGTGATGATGGAGACGACCTGAAGGCCGGTGGAGGTCAGGATTTCCACTTCAACGAGCAGGTCGCCGCGCTTGATGCGGTTAATGGTTCCAGTGAACGCGTTGCGGGCGCTGGTTTTTTTCATAGCTTCCCTCCTAATATGGGAATGGACGATTTTTCGGGCGTCTTCACGGGAAAAGTGAAGGTAACTTGCCGTCAGGGTCGGGCTCTGCTGCCCGAGGAACTGCTGGACGATCTTGAGCGGCACGTCGCCGCGCAGAAGCTCTATGCCCCGCGAATGCCGTATGACCCGGGGGCTGAGGAGCTCTTTCGGCAGATCGACGTCTTTCGCCCGCTCATAGAAGATGCGGCGCACATAGCCTTGATCGAGGTGCAGCACTTCGCCGCGCAGGCCGAACATGAGGGGGGACTCCAGCACTTGCCGGATTTCCGTCATGATGGCTTCGGGAAATTGAAGTTCCCTGAAGTTCTGCCCCCGGACGCTGACGACGGAACGGGCAAAGTCTAGATCCGTGCGGTCGTCGATGGACAACACTTCGCCGAGACGCAGCGCGCCGTAGCGGATGAGCAGAAAGACCAGCCAGAGCCGTCCCCTTGAACGGCCTTGCGTCGTGGAGACGGACGCCTTGTACCAATCAAGAAACGCCTTGGAGACGGCGTCGAGCTGTTCCGAGGTCAGGTGCCTGACATTTTCCGGGACGGTGAATTGGCCGCCGGGATGCGGCGTGGACGGGGGCGGGACCTGGGGCGCGTTGCGGGTTTCACGTTCGTGGCGGACACAGGCTTCGATGAACCGCAGGGCGGAGTCATCAAGCCCCTGAACAAGGCGGGTTATTTCTTCCTGCATGGAATCTCCTCTGTACCGATAAGCGACTTCTCGGGATATGCAGGCTATCCCACGGGCTGATGTGGGCGAAAGTCGGTCACGCAGTTTCTCGAAAGAGTGACAAGATTGCCGGGAAAACGCAAGGGGGGTATTGCTGAAAAGGTTATCGTTCGTGAACCGCAACAGTCGAACAACAAAGGAGTATGAACATGGATAAGCGTTTTTTCCGTCGGTGTGCCCGAAATGCGGCGTTCAGCCTTTTGGGATGCCTCCTTTTGGCGGCTCCGGCGTTTGCGGCGCAGGAAATCACGGTTTCCGGCGCGGCCAGCCTGACGAATGCGTTCACGGAGATAAAGGGGCTCTTTGAGAAGAAATACCCCGACATCAAGGTACATACCAACTTTGCGGCCTCCAACCCGCTGCTCAAGCAGATGGAAGAGGGTGCCCCCGTCGATGTGTTCGCTTCCGCGGATCAGGAAACGATGGACAAAGCCGCGGCCAAGAAGCTGGTCGATACCGCCACCCGCAAAGATTTCGCGCTCAACGATCTCGTCATGGTCGTTCCTTCCGACAGCAAGCTCAACTTGACCGGGGCCAAGGATCTGGCCAAGCCCGAAGTCAAGCGCATCGCCGTGGGGAATCCCGACTCCGTCCCCGCCGGCCGCTACACCAAGGCGGCCCTGACGACCGCCGGCCTTTGGGAAACGTTGCAGCCCAAGTATGTTTTCGGCGCGAGCGTCCGTCAGGCTCTGGATTATGTGGGCCGTGGCGAGGTCGACGCCGGTTTCGTTTACCGTACCGACGCCAAGCAGGGCGGCGACAAGATGAAGGTGGCTGCCGTGATGGACGGACACAAGCCCGTCCTGTATCCCATCGCCGTGGCGACCACGGGCAGCAACCGTGCTGGCGGCGCGAAGTTCGTCGATTTCGTGCTCTCTCCCGAAGGGCAGGCTGTGCTTGCCAAGTATGGCTTCAGCAACCCGCAGAAGTAGTTGCATATACATGTGGGGAAGGGAGGGGAAACCTTTCTGAAGAAAGGTTTCCCCTCCCTTCCCCACACCCCATCCCTCCCCATCCCAAGACTTTCGACGTTATCGAATCCCTGCTCGCAGTCGTTCTTTTCATGTTTCCCCTCGAACGATGTTGGATGATTGTTTCGTCTGCGGCATCGCTGTCGGCAGGAGGCTTTTTCTTTATGGATTCCCTTGAGGGTGGCGGGTTGCCGTGGGAAGGGCATGTTGGAGGTTTTTAGGAAAACGTCAATATTCATTGGCGGTTGCTGGTGCTGTGCAAGGCCGGTTCCCCGGAAAGCAAAAAGCTTGCAAGGAATGAGGATTCAGGGAACAATATTCCCGAATCCTCATTTTTTTCAGGAGCACGGAACCATGCGGCATTGGCTTTTCAAAAGCGAACCCGACTGCTATTCGTTTACCGATTTGGAAAACGCGCCCGGCCAGACCACAAGTTGGGACGGCGTGCGGAATTATCAGGCCCGCAACTTTATGCGCGACGACATGAAGAAGGGGGATTTGGGATTCTTCTACCACAGCGGCAAGAATCCTGAAATCGCCGGGATTGTGGAAATCGTGCGCGAAGGGCATCCCGATATCACGGCGCAGGATCCCGAGGCCGGGCATTTCGATCCGAAAGCCACACCGGGCGATCCCCGCTGGTACATGGTGGATGTGAAGCTGGTGCGGCGATTCGAGCCGCCGGTTCCCCGCAGCCTGTTGCGGTTTGTCCCCGAGCTGGCGGGTATGGAGCTCATGAAGACCGGAAGCCGCCTTTCCGTACAGCCCGTGGAGGCCGAAGCCTATGCCGCCATCGTCAGGCTGGCGGACCAGCTCGCCGCGGACAAGGCGGCGGGGCAAGAGGTGAAGGCATGAGCGAACTTTTGCATTCTCCCGATGCCGAGCTTGCCGCGCTGAAGGCCCGTGTCGCCCGCTTGGAGCGGCTGGAGGAGCAGGTCTATTTTCAGGAGCGGACGCTTTCCGCCCTCAACGAGGCGATCACGCTCCAGCAGAGGCAGCTGGACGATCTTCAAGGGCGTATGGAAGCCGTTGAGGAGAAGTTCCGTGAGCTTTGGGAGCTTGTCGGCAACGAAGGCGGCGAAGCGACCGTGCCCCCGCATTATATGAAGCTTGCATAGGTTTTGTTCGATTAGACAAAAAGTTTGGAGGGGGAAGGAGGGCCTT
>ENA-UEQB01003164-UEQB01003164.1-human-gut-metagenome-genome-assembly--contig:-NODE-3164-length-10754-cov-10.586026_pt1:0-5000 | contig 10754 bp, 9 predicted proteins | sample MGYA00242901_ERZ507918 | MGnify/ENA primary metagenome ERZ507918 (study PRJEB26167, sample SAMN06115405) | human gut metagenome | host: Homo sapiens | place: China:Sichuan | collected... | reverse complement strand
TTTTGTTTGTTTTTCGTAGATTTCTCTTGTCGACTATATGCTATATTCCACATTTTAGGTGTTTTTGTTTTCGTTCCGCTCACGCAGTGTAGTACTAAATCACAGTAATGATCCTTCCGCAGGTTCACCTACGGAAACCTTGTTACGACTTTTACGACCTCTAAATGACCAAGTTTGACTAGATTCTCGGCCCCATGGGAAAGTTGCCCCTCCCGCGGCGCCAATCTTGAAGCCTCACTAAGCCATTCAATCGGTAGTAGCGACGGGCGGTGTGTACAAAGGGCAGGGACGTAATCAACGCAAGCTGATGACTTGCGCTTACTAGGAATTCCTCGTTGAAGAGCAAAAATTACAATGCTCTATCCCCAGCACGACGGAGTTTCACGAGATTACCCGGGCCTCTCGACCAAGGTTGGACTTGCTGGCTCCGTCAGTGTAGCGCGCGTGCGGCCCAGAACGTCTAAGGGCATCACAGACCTGTTGTTGCCTCAAACTTCCATGGGTTTGATACCCATAGTCCCTCTAAGAAGAGCACCCGAGCAGATGCTCGCAGCCCTATTTAGCAGGTTAAGGTCTCGTCCGTTATCGCAATTAAGCAGACAAATCACTCCAAGGACTAAAAACGGCCATGCACCACCACCCGTAAGATCAAGAGAAGTCTCTAACTTGTCAATCCTTATTACGTCTGGACCTGGTGAGTTTCCCCGTGTTGAGTCAAATTAAGCCGCAGGCTCCACTCCTGGTGGTGCCCTTCCGTCAATTCCTTTAAGTTTCAGCCTTGCGACCATACTCCCCCCAGAACCCAAAAACTTTGATTTCTCGTAAGGTGCCGAGTGGGCAAAGTAGCACCACCCGATCCCTAGTCGGCATAGTTTATGGTTAAGACTACGACGGTATCTGATCATCTTCGATCCCCTAACTTTCGTTCTTGATTAATGAAAACGTCCTTGGCAAATGCTTTCGCAGTAGTTAGTCTTCAGTCAATCCAAGAATTTCACCTCTGACGACTGAATACTGATGCCCCCGACCGTCCCTATTAATCATTACGATGGTCCTAGAAACCAACAAAATAGAACCATGCGTCCTATTCTATTATTCCATGCTAATATATCCGAGCAAAGGCCTGCTTTGAACACTCTAATTTCCTCAAAGTAATCGTCCTGGTTCGCCCGAGGGCTAGCCAGAAGGAAAGACCCGGCCGCAACAGTGCTTACCATAGGTAGACCGTCCGCCCAGGCCCAAAGTTCAACTACGAGCTTTTTAACTGCAACAACTTTAATATACGCTATTGGAGCTGGAATTACCGCGGCTGCTGGCACCAGACTTGCCCTCCAATTGTTCCTCGTTAAGGTATTTACATTGTACTCATTCCAATTACAAGACCAAAGGCCCTGTATCGTTATATATTGTCACTACCTCCCTGTGTCAGGATTGGGTAATTTGCGCGCCTGCTGCCTTCCTTGGATGTGGTAGCCGTTTCTCAGGCTCCCTCTCCGGAATCGAACCCTTATTCCCCGTTACCCGTGAAAACCATGGTAGGCCTCTATCCTACCATCGAAAGTTGATAGGGCAGAAATTTGAATGAACCAGCTCCGGCGCAAGGCCATGAGCTTCGAAAAGTTATTATGAATCATCAAAAGGCCCGAGGGCATTGATTTTTTATCTAATAAATACACCCCTCCCGAAGTCGGGGCTTTACGCATGTATTAGCTCTAGATTTTCCACGGTTATCCATGTAGAACGGAACTATCAAATAAACGATAACTGATTTAATGAGCCATTCGCAGTTTCACCGTATAATGCTTATACTTAGACATGCATGGCTTAATCTTTGAGACAAGCATATGACTACTGGCAGGATCAACCAGATAACTATCCCCAATGGCTCGAGTCTAGTTCTCTTGGCTAGATGCCCTTCCACATAGCACTTTCCGACTTTCTTCCACGGCCCGCACGCTCCGCACGTCTCCGCACGCAGCACCCGGCACCGCGTCTGTGGAGAGCGTCGGCCACACGTCACAGCGTCTCCGCCGGCTACGCGCAGCCCCCGTTCCCCCTCGGCTAGTTTCCCGCTGGCTATCAGCTAGCAGTCCACCAACCCCGTCACCGCGCACCCCCGTCTCACGACGGGCATCCGCCTGTGCAAGCCCAAAGGCTCCTCGTCCCCCCGGCTGGCTGAGCACCGTCCGAAAACGCCCCTCCGCTCCCTCCGTGGGACCCTGGCTTTATCAACCGAAGTTGCATGAGTACCGCCCCGCCGGCTGCCCGACTGGCCGCTCTCATACCCTTCCCCCGGACTGCGTTATGTATTCCTGGTTTTGCGATTTTGCCAAATATATGGGCCCTCTGCCGCCCTGCGTCCGCGTTTACCCCACGTGACCCCCCACTCACGCCGTGTCCTGGGCCAGACCCCCTTGCCCCCGGTCGCGAGTTGCCATGTGCAAGAAATTTCATTTTTGGCTAATCTGGTTTTCGAACACCTCTGTTTCGTGGGCACTTTTGGGTTTTCCCAGTAAACCTGGCGTCGTTCGTGGGCGGCAAAAGTCTCCGTGGGAGCAGCTATGTCTTGCAGGGCGGTGTGGATGTGGCTGGAGGGTTTGGGGGGAACTTGGGATGGGCTTCTATGGGTAGGCGGTTTGAGATGTGCAGAAAGTGGCTGTTATGGGTGGGTTGTGAGGCAAAACAGGTTTCTCCAAAATGTCATTTTTCGCAAATGGTTGTTTTTCGCCCACTTGTCGTCGGCAAGGCTGTCTGTATTATTTGTGTGGTTGGGTGAAGGTATGGTGGCGGTGTTGTTACCGCTCTGACCTGGACAAATATCCCACACCTTGCGACGGTAGGAGGGTCGGTAGTTTGGGGTGGTTATGGGCCTCTAGCTCGCTCAGTTTTTGTGCTATGACAGTGATATTTTCAGAGCATCTCTGTTGAGCGGAGACGCACCACATATCTTCGTGGCAACGTGAAACTCGCAAAAAAAAAGTTCCCATGATTTTGGTTTTTGGATTTTGGATTTTGGCTCGTTTTGCTCCATTCAGGTACCGAAGTGGAATCCTAAAGGTGAAGGTGTATAGAATGAGGCATGGCGGTGATCTGGGTGCAATAATATGGACCATAATGTTGTTCTGAAGTGTGGATTTAAATAACGTGTTTGCAAATGTGTAGTTGGATGGTGTGTTTTGGTGTGTCTTGTTGAATAAATGGTGGTGAAATGTGAAATGGAACAGTATATTTTGAAGCGGGAATTCGAATAGCATGTTTGGGATTGTATAACTAAAGAATATCTAACGAAATCCGAAATAAAATGCCATATTTAGGTATTGTCAAATATATTATTTTGAAATGTGAAGTTAAATAGTACACTTTGGTGTGTGAAATTGAATAATATATTTTAAAGTGTGGGAATGAATAGTATATCCTGAAATCTGAAGTAAAATAATGTATTATAAACGTTTAATGGAAAAAATTATTTTGAAATCTGAAATAAAATATATTATACTGTAAAACATATAGGCAATTAAATTATTTTAAACTGTATAATGAAATAACATTTTGCAAAAGCTAAAATAAAACCAAAAACACAATAACATTTTATAGACTTTGAAAAAAATTCAAAAGATTCAAAAAATTCAAAAGATTCAAAAAATTTCAAAAGATTTCAAAAAATCTCAAAAAATCTGAAACATAATACATTGAAAAGCGCAGAAAATATCATTCCCTTAACATCAAACCCAGCCAACACAGCTCCATCCAAAAATTTCAAATCCTCTGGACATGGCATTTCGAAAGACACCGACATTTTTGAAATTCCACAAATGTGGATTATTTCAAATATCTTGGCAACCGCCTGGGGAATATCCTCCCAAACTCGGCCACACACTAATTTCATGCCTCTCCACATGTGCGTCCAAAAAGTATCGTCATAGGTCCCCCAGAAACAAAAAACGTATTTTCGCCAACACTATTTTACGTCTAATTCCACCAATTCCTTGTCGATTTAGTTTATTTACAGGTTGCAATACACTATTTACACACCGGCGCATGTTGTCGCATCATAATATACACACATTATACAAAACTCCCAAACCTTGAAATTGCACCAAATCATGTATTCGATGCATCTGCCAGTGTTCTTGTCGTAAACACCGGTTTGTTGCCGTGGTAATCGTCTTGCCACATCGGTGCACGCTTGGCAATGTCCAGTTGACACACCTGGAGCCCAGACTGCAACGCCCAGACCATCAGTGGAACATCCGATTTGAAATTCTGACATTTGGAAAACATCTTCTTGTTACTCGTTCAGTTGGACAGTTATCGATCCATACTGATTGGCATTGGGTCAATCGGCCATCGGCTTGTTAATCGGGGTGTTTGGTTGTCTATTCCACTGCGTCCAACTTGCAAAGTCCAACTGTCCACTATTTTTCCATCAAATTTTGGGGGCTCTATTTCTGTCGGTACGCCGCTGTATTATGCACAAGCAGCACGGCACAGTTGCGCCTGCTCCTGGCCAACACATACATACCTTCCAATTGCATGTACGTTGTGTGTGTGGGGCTCTGTGTCCAACAGAACTTCCGTGTATTCAGTGTTGTGTATATTTTGTTTGCAAAACAAACACAAAATTTCTCGACGACTTTTTTAATTTTTCGACGAAATTAATTCCTGGAAATGCGAAATTAGTATTGAAAATTCCTGGAAATGCGAAATTGGTATTGGATTTTCAAATTGGTGGCAAATACAAATTAGTGGCAAATACAAAGCTATCAAAATAATCAAAGTGGCAGTCATATATATACTTTGTCAAGATACTACGTTGGAGAATACATAAAAGGGAAGCACAGTGCTGATTGAAGTGTCTGTCGTTCAATTATACAACAGTGAATTGCCGAACCTTCAGCAACCAAAATTGTAAAACTTGACAACTTCATCAACCTGTGGAAATAAACAGCCCAACTAATTGGAGTAGTGTTTAGAAACGTGCAATGGATGGAACTGTAATG
>ENA-UEQB01003163-UEQB01003163.1-human-gut-metagenome-genome-assembly--contig:-NODE-3163-length-10757-cov-1.939888_pt1 | contig 10757 bp, 6 predicted proteins | sample MGYA00242901_ERZ507918 | MGnify/ENA primary metagenome ERZ507918 (study PRJEB26167, sample SAMN06115405) | human gut metagenome | host: Homo sapiens | place: China:Sichuan | collected 2016-04-06... | reverse complement strand
GGGGAACAGCGAATACAGAAACCAGGCGGTCGTGTTGTCCGCGACTACATTCGTAAAGTCGAGATCCACGGTAAAGGGTTTCGTTACGTCCAGTCCCCTCCCGTACACCGAATACTTGATGCCCGAAAACGCGAAGGAAGCAGCGCCCGTCTCTTCGTCGGTGAACGAAGGGCTCGTGTATTCGTTGGATGTAATATAATTGTCGTTGATGGCGTCGCCGTCGTATATCTTGCCCGAACGCACGTCCCAGCCGAAACCGTTGGAGAGGAAGTTGCGCGAACTTTCTCCGATCTTCCCGTACAGCGTAAGGTCGGCGCTCAGCGCCTCGTCAAAGCCGTAAGGTTGGGTATACGAGGCGTCCTTGTACCACGTCACGGACAGCCCGTCGGCGACCAGCGCGTGGTCTGGCATGCCGAACATTTCGCCGCGCACGTCGGTTATGAACAGTTCTTCGGGCACGGTATCCGCCTGTACTTTTTTGACGATATCCTGAAAGAAAGGTACCTTGTACGTGACTTCCACCTGCGAGGCGGCCGCGCCCCAAAGCGCCGAGCCGAACACTAGCCCCGCCGAGAGCGCCAGCGCGGCGAACGTCGCCGCCGCTTTGCGTATCATACTCATATATCCCCTTTCCTCCGTTTAGATATGGTCGATATAGTCGGCACCGAACAGAGAATACAGCACCGTCTGCGCATACAGGCGCATCATAAAGTCGTTGGGATGATTCACGTTGTTCGCCGTGCAGTCCTGGAACCGTTTGCCGTTATTGTACACGGAACGCACGGTATTCAGCGTCGTGGCGAGCCCCACGTTCTCGTAGCGGTCCGAGATCGCCGCCAGAGATTCCTGATACGCGTCGTAATCCTTATTGTGAAAGGGCGTATCGGGATTTGCGATCATACCCGATATGAGCATGATCTCCACATCCGGGTTCTGCGCGCGTACCTTTCTGATCATTTCGTCGATGTTGTCTTCGAAACGCGAGTCGGGAGAATAATCCTGGTCGTTCATGCCGTAGGCGATGAAGAGAAGGTCGGGATTTTCATTTAAAACGCGCTTTTGGAAATGGTCGCCCTCGGCGGCCTCGATGTTGTCGATGGCGGCGTTGCCCGCGCTTTTGCCATGAACCCCGATATTATTTTAATGGACGAGCCGTTTTCTGCGCTGGACCCTCTTACCCGCAGCCAGCTGCAGGACGAACTCGTAAGTTTGCAGTCAAAACTGCATAAAACAATAGTTTTTGTTACGCACGATATGGACGAAGCCGTAAAAATTGCAGACCGCATCTGCATTTTACAAGGCGGGCGCATTCTGCAGTACGATACACCGGAAAACATCCTTAAAAATCCTGCCCACGGTTTTGTAAGTGAATTTGTTGGCAGCAAACGTATCTGGAGCAGCCCGCAGTTAATACGCGCCAAAGATATTATGATAACTTCGCCCAAAACAACATACCCTTATGTACCAATGTTTAAAGGGCTTGAAAAAATGCGTATTGATAAGGTCGACAGCCTTATCGTCATTGATGAAGATAATCACCTGCTCGGAATTGTACGTGCCAGAAGCATTATGAATTCGGCCGAAAAAGGCCTGCCGGTCGAAACTGTTATAACTCCCGCACGTGTATCCGACGATACGGTAGAAAATATAGTTTCTCTTTTAGAAAAAATCAACGGGCTTAATATCTCAAATATTCCCGTTACAGACAGAGATAACCGGCTTGCAGGGCTTATAACAAACTCAAGCCTTGTAACAACAATGAGCCACCAGTTTATTGGTGTTAAAGGAGGTGCCGGAGCATGACTGCTTTTCTCACCTTTCTGCTTGAACAGCACCAATATATTTTTGAACTGCTTTTAGGGCATATACAGCTTACTTTGCTTTCTGTGTCAATAGCTGTTTTCCTTGGCATACCGCTCGGTGTTTATATTTCCGGGCGTGATAAAATTATGAAGCCCGTTATGGGGTTTGCCAATCTTGCCCAGGCATTGCCGAGCCTTGCACTGCTTGGTTTTCTCGTTCCCTATATGGGTATCGGCTCTATTACAGCCGTATCCATGGTTGTGCTTTATTCCCTTTTGCCTATTTTAAAAAATACCTGTACAGGGCTGCGCAATATAAGTTCCGAAACTTTGGAAGCCGCAAAAGGTATCGGCATGACAGACATGCAGATTTTATTTAAAGTGCGCCTGCCCCTGTCTCTGCCGGTAATTATGGCCGGTATACGCATTTCAAGCGTTAACGCCGTAGGGCTGATGACCATAGCCGCCTACATAGGCGCCGGAGGTCTTGGCACGCTTGTTTTAAGCGGTATCCAAACCGATAATTCCGCCATGATTCTGGCCGGTGCAATACCTGCCTGCTGCCTTGCGCTTTTAATGGATTTTGTGATGAGCAAAATAGAAACAGCAGTTACGCCTGTTTCATTACAGCCCGCTTCCAAAAAAATGTCAACCAAAACTATTGAGCAAATTAAAAGCCAGCGCAAAAAAACTCTGGCCGTTGCCGCATGCATCATTCTTATCAGCGGCGGATTTTTGCTCGGGCGCGAACTTGTAAACCGTCCGGATATCCGCATCGGCTCCAAGGATGCAACCGAAAGCGTGATTATCGGCAATATGCTAGCTGATTTAATTGAAGCCAAAACCGATATCAAGGTTGAGCGTCGCCTTGCGCTTGGCGGCACAATGATTGCCTTTGAAGCCCTGCGCAGCGGTGAAATTGATTTGTACCCTGAATATACCGGCACAGGTTACAGCACTATATTAAAAAATAAACTGCGCCCCGGTTTTACGCCGGAAGAAATGTATAATATGGTTGAAAAGCAGATGCGGCGCGACCACAACATTGAACTGCTCGGCAGTTTAGGTTTTAATAATACATATGTATTGGCCGTTACCAAAGAAACTGCCGAAAAATACCATTTAAAAACAGTAACAGATTTAACCCGCGTAAGCCACAACCTGCGTTTCGGATGCTCGCCGGAATTTGCGGCACGTGAAGACGGTTTACCCGGTATCGAAAAAACCTACGGCATAAAATTCAAATCTGTCAATAATTTCAGCGGCACGCTTATGTATACTGCCATTACCAGTAATAATGTTGATGTTATTACGGCGTTTTCTACGGACGGGCTTTTACAGAAATATGATTTGGTATTGCTGGAAGATGACAAAAACTTTTTCCCGCCATACTATATGTGCCCGTTTATAAACGGCGAAACCGCAGAAGAATATCCTGAGCTTATTGAAGCACTTAAAGTTTTGGACAACGCTATTGATGACAGCACTATGCAAAGCCTTAACTATGAAGTTGTAGAGAAAGGCCGCGACCGCGCTGAAGTAGCACGCAGCTTTCTATTGGACAAAGGTTTGGTAAAAACTTCTGATTTTGAAGAATAGCTAAAAAACGCATTACACTTTAAAAAGTGTAATGCGTTTTTTAACTTAATTAGAATTACAGTTCAATATTTTTAGCGTTGGCAAGGGTTTCTCTTGCTTCGGCAATCAGTTTTTCCATAACTTCCTTGCAGGGCAGAATTTCGTTAAGAGCGTTCAGGCTCTGGCCTACAAGCACTGCGCCATGCTCAATGTCGCCGTCTACTGCACCCATGCGGTTGGTGCCGGTCGCAAAATCATTAAGTTCCTGCTGCGGAGCGCCTGCAACTTCTTTGGCAAGATATTCTTTGGTAAATTCATTTTTCAGGCAGCGTACTGCGTTGTTGCGGCTGAAGCCGGTAACAGCGGAATCGGTGTCGGTAGCATCAATAATTGCCTGTTTAGCACGCGGATGAGTCGGGCATTCGGTGGTAAGAATAAAACGGGAACCCATCTGTACACCGTCTGCACCCATTAGAAGTGCTGCTGCAATGCCGCGGCCGTCGGCAATACCGCCTGCAACCAGTACAGGTACGTTTTTAACCAGAGGCAGTACGTTGGTCATCAGCGCCATGGTGGTCTGCTGGCCGATATGCCCGCCGCCTTCCATGCCTTCAATAACCATTGCGTCTACGCCAGCTGCTTCCACGCGTTTTGCAAGTTTTACGTTCGGCACAACAGGAATAACCTTAATGCCTGCACTGTGCAGTTTTTCAATATGCGGAACCGGGTTGCCTGCGCCGAGAGTTACAAAAGCAACTTTTTCTTCGCATACAACTTCGATAATTTCGTTAACATTCGGTGCCATCAGCATTAAGTTTACGCCAAAAGGTTTATCAGTTAAAGTTTTGCATTTTTGAATTTCTGCTTTGGTCCATTCGGTGGTACGGCCGCCGGTTGCAATAATGCCTGCGCCGCCAGCATTGGAAACAGCTGCAGCAAGGTTAGCGTCGGAAGTCCATGCCATACCGCCCTGGATAACAGGATATTTAATGCCTAAAAGTTCGGTAATTTTTGTTTTCATTATGTAAACACCTCTTATTCTTTTTTGTATACATTATACTATACTAAAGCAAATTTTACTATATGCGCACCCGCCTTAAATTTTTTTGCAGAAATACGCATACGGGCAGCTGTGGCAATAAGCTGTGCTGCATGCAAATTCCAGCTCATCTGTTTTGGCAAAAATGCTTTGCAGTTCGGCTGCAATTTCTTCCGGGTTAAAGTCTGCCGGCAGTTCAAAACTTACACAGCCGCGCAAAAAGTGCAGCTCCGCACTTTTAACAGGCAGGTTAAACATTTCTTCTGCCGCCAGCTTATATAAGGCAAGCTGATATTTATATCCTTTGGGAAGTGCGTCAGGCACATGCCCTGTTTTATAATCAATAATGCTTAAACTGCCATCAGAATTATAAATAATGTTATCTATAAAACCGTAGCACTGCGCATTTATGCCGTATTTTGCAAGTACCGGCATCGCAAAGCCGGTTTCGTGCAGCTGTTTAGCCTCCATGCCCGGATATAAATTGCTTCGCAGATATTCTTCCAGCATTTTTTCTGCTTCGCTAAGGTCATAATCCTGTAAATTATTATCATAAGCAGCCTGCATTAAGGCTTTTTTTACATTACCGGCATATTTTTCCAGTGCTTCATGCACCAAAGTGCCAAAGGTTCTGGCATCAATTGCGTTCTCACCGTTCAGCTGAGGCTCAACAGGCGGCATTTGCAAAATATAATGGTAATAAAAACTGCGCTGGCAGATATTATACTGCTGTAAAGATGAAGCAGAAAAACTTTGCTGCCAGGCTTTTCCGTATTCCGGCAGCGGCATAGTATTGGCAATTACATCTTCGCCGATTAAACTTTCGGTATCTTCTTCCGCCTGCATTTCCTGCGGTAATATTTCCGCTGCGTCAACATCGGTAAAAATCATGCCTTCATAGCCGCTTAATATATTTTTCAAATTTTTAAACCATGTGCCTTTATCACCTTTGGTTTTTGTAACGCCGGACAAAATCAGCCTGTCTTTTGCACGCGTTGCCGCCACATAAAACTGGCGTTCCTTCTCTGCTTTGTCAAGTTCACTGTTTAAGGCTTTTATTTCTTTAAAAACACTGCTTTCCTGCAAGTTTCCGTTAACATCAACTTTAATTCCAAGACCTGTGTTTTTATTAAAATTTATTTGCGTGCTGCCGCCGCCAACCCCTGTATCAAGTGCCGGCAAAATAACGGTTGGAAACTCAAGCCCTTTTGATTTATGGATAGTCATAATCTTTACGGTTTCCTGTGCATTACCGGCAACAGCTGCCGCTTCACGCGCATTAAGCGCTCGCAGGCGTTTTATGTTATCAAGGTATTCACGCAGTCCGCCCTGCCTGTGCAGGCAAAATTCAGCGGCAAGAGCAAATAACTTCTTTAAATTGGCGTTTTTTTCTTCTCCACCCGGCTGTGCGGCAATAGCAGCATTAAGATTAAGAATCTGTTCGATAAAACTGAATAAATCCGTAAGCGGCAGTGACATGGAAGCATCATAAATTTGTTTTAAAACGCCGCTGCAACGGTTTAATTTGCTTTTTTCCGTTTCGGCCAAATATTCCGGATATGTTCCGCTTTGCAGAACCTGCCATAAACTTTCATATTTATCTGCATTATCCTGTAATTCAAAGAACAAAGCAGTAAGCGTTTCGTCATCAACAGCAAAATATGGCGAACGCAAAACACCTGCCACTTCCAAAATACGCCTGCTGTCGGCACAAACTGTCAGCAAATTGATAAAATCAATAATTTCCTGCCTTTCATAAAAGCCTTTTCCGTCAACAACATTGCAAGGTATTCCGCTGCAGTTCAGTGCATTTTCGTAATAATCAACCTTTGTCATGGCACGCAGCAAAATAACAATATCGCTGTATAAAATGCCTTCTTCATCGTGCAGGCTTTTTATTTTCTGCGCAATAAAGCCGGCTTCCGCTTCACGTGCTTCCATCTGCGCCGTCTGCTCATCATGGTTTATTACAATAAGTTCCGGCAAAAGCGTACCTGAACGGTTGGCCCGCAGCGCTTCAAAAAACACATCCTGCGTTTCGTCAAGCCCCAACAAATCCGGGAAGGTTGCATTGCAAAAATCAAGAATTTTATCCACCGTGCGGAAATTGTCATCCAAAACAATGTTTTTGCCTTTTTTGGCGGCAATATCTCTGCGCACACGTGCAAAAACATTAACATCGGCACCGCGGAAACGGTAAATAGATTGTTTGGGGTCGCCAACAACGAACAGCTTATTACCGTTCAGGCTGTCCTTATCGTCGCCGCATAAAAGGTATATAATCTCGCGCTGGCGCTCATTAGTATCCTGAAATTCATCAACCATTATGTATTTAAAATTCTGCTGGTATTTATGCCGTGTTTCCTGTGAATCATGCAAAAGTTTCAAGGCAAGGGTTTCCAAATCATCAAAACCGATTAAATTAAGTTCTTCCTGCTTTGCCAGCACAAATGCACGGCAGCTGTGCAAAACATCATGCCATACGGCAACCAGTTCTGCTGCACGGGCATCAATAACAGCCTGGTATAGTTTCGCCAGTGCTTCTCTAGCTTCGGCAACAACTGCTTTATCTTTAGCTTGCATGGTAAGCACGCCAATATATTGGTTTAACACCGTCCGGCTTTCTTCAGTTTCATATTTCTGAATTGCCTCAACAACCAAATGTCGGTTTTCCTTTAAATTCTGCAATTTAGGATACTGCTTGGTTGTTTTCTTGACAACAGTGCCCATACCTGCAATAAGCTCGTCAACAAGCGCAGTAAGCTCTGACTGCAATTCAGGCGCACAATCCGCACTTTTTTTATACGGCTCAGCCGGATTTTCAATTTTCAAAACTTCATCGGCAATACTATAAATACTCAGCAGCTGGCTTTTAACGCCGTCAATTCCGTAATTGCGGATAAGTTCTTCCATACCGATATCATTTTCTGCAATCGCTTTTTTTATAAAACCAGTGATATTGGCTTCCAAAAATTCCTGCATGTCATTTTCTTCCGCAACATTAAAAGAAGGATCCAGCCCTGTTTCTACCGGGTTTTCTTTTAGTATGCCGTTGCAAAAACCATGAATTGTGCTGATGCGGGCCTGGTCAAAACGCTGCCTGTGGTTATGCCAGAACTCTTTATTTACGGCATCTTCTTTTTCAAGTTCATACAAGCGTTTACGTATGCGTTCCTTCATTTCTGCCGCAGCTTTGCGCGTAAAAGTTATTGCCAGTATTTCTTTTGGCTGCACAGCCTGCTGCGGATTTTTTATACCCTGGGCAAGAATGTTGATGAAACGCTCAACAAGCACTCTAGTTTTGCCGCTGCCCGCACCGGCAGATACGCAGACATTGCAGTTAAGAGTATTAATGGCCGCTGCCTGATTTTCTGTAAAATTAAACATCTCCGTCTGCACCTCCGTTGTTTTTTTCGTTGAAACGCCTGCAAATTTCACGCGCCGGGCAATAATTTGAGCATATTCTTTTTGCAGACGGCTTAAAATCACCGCTGCGCATGACTTTTATGTAGCCGGTAATAAACTGCTTTGTTTCTTCAACAAAACTATCCCATTCACCTACGGATTTTGCTTTAAAGAACGGCGGTTTATTTTTAGCATCAAAAACTATTCCTTTATCACGTTCGGAACTTTTAAAAGAAAAATAATCGCCGCCCAAAACCGTTTTATCTTTTGTCAGCTGTTCCGCTGCCAGTAAATAAAGCGGCATCTGTAAATCCAAACCTTCCTTCATATCTTTGGGGTCCGGTATTTTGCTGCGCTTGTAATCGGTAACAAAAATTCTTTCGCCGTCAGCGTCAATGCGGTCAATACGCCCTTTAAAATTATAAACCGCTCCGTCTTCATCACTTAAACTAAGCGGCAGCAATGTGCCTGCCCCAAAAGACAGTTCCACATTTAAAGGCTTATATCCGTACCATGCTTTTGCATATTCATATTCTGCTTTAACAAATTTAAGCAGGCGTTTTAAAATATTTTCTTTCTGATAAGTTAAAAATATGGTGTCTTTCAATTTGCCGCTTTGCTCGTATTCCCTGCTTAAAGCATCAAAAATACGCCGCATTTCTTCACATAAAGTTTCCAGCGGATACTCTGCAAGGCTTTTATTTAAATACAAGCCTATAAACTGCGCTGCGGCAGCATGCATAAGGCTTCCTTCGTCAGCAGCATCTATATCTTCATCCATTTCGGCATATTCTTCCTGCCGCCACAAATAACTTACCATAAATTTAAACGGACAATCAGCATAAGTTTCAAGCCTTGAAGCACTGAAGCTGCTGCCAATTTTCCGCGGAAGTTCAGACAGTAGCTCACTGTTTTGCAGTATGCCGCTGTAACGGTTAAAACAGCATTCTCTTATATATTCAATGCTGCTGCGTTCAGCCCAGTTCTCAACAGCTTCCGCAAGCAGTTTATTATTTCTGTTTGCAAGAGCAAGCTTTTCAAGCAGCTCATCACCCGACAAGGAAGCGTCAATATTAACCGGCGCGCATTTTTCCGCTTCAAGAGAATTATCCGCAAAAGTATTTTGCAGCATTTCCACATATGCTGATGCGCCGCCGGAATCGTCACTGTACCAGCTTACGGTAAGACTTTGCAGGGCTGCTGCTGCCGCAGCGGCAAAAAAGTATTTATCCTCGTTTAAACCGGCAATAGTACCGGGCAAATCTATACCAAGCGCTTCCATTGCCGCACGCTCATAATCGTTATAAATCCAGTTTTCTGTTTTTACTGCCGGGAATTCACCTTCGCGCACGCCAAGCAGAAAAACATAAGGATAATAAACGCCCTGTATATTAGCAGCCTCTGTAATGAGCACGCCGTTCATATCGCCTTTTTGCAGAACAAGCTCAACACCTTGTACTGCTTCATATAAGATATCGGCAAAATCCTGCGCCGTTATTTTTTTGTTAAGCATGCCTCCGGCGGCGTAGTCACTTTGCAGCAGCGATAAAATATCTTTTAATTTACCAGCAGCAAGAATGTAGTTCTTTATTGCGTCATAACCGGCACTGCCGTTTTTATAGGCGCTGCCAAGTTTGGTAGCAATGTCCAGCTTTTCCAGAATATTTTCTGCAGCCGTGCAATATTCGCTGATGCAGGCATTTTCGGGAACGGTTTTTATTAAATCCAGCAAACGGTTTAATTTCTGCTGTTCTTCATCTTTTAACACTTCCATGCCGTCAGCAACAAAACTGTCCGCCGATTGATAGAGTTTTTCCGTTTTCAAACAGCATTTTTACTGCCTGACAACCCATAAGCGTGCATAAATTACCGGCTGCAACTGCCGGTGCAGAATAAGCGGCTGTTTTAACAAGCAGATATATAAACTCCGTTAAAGGCTCATTATTCAGTTTTGCCGTCAGCGGCAAAGAAACGGGAATGCCATATTCATCACTTAAATTGCGCAGCCCGGCATAAAACGAAAAATCCCTCAGCAAAATAATAATTTCACTGCTTTTTATACCCTTCTGCAAAAGCTTTTTAACGCTGCGCAGCACCGTGCGTATTTCCTGCTCACGGCTTGCGGCCTCCAGCAGCTTTATGCCGCTGCCGGAATATACGGCACTGCTTTCTTCACCTAGATACTCCGTAAGTATTTTTAAGCTGTTCTCACGTTCAGGCAGCTCTGGCAATAATTTTTCCAAAAAACGGCTTAAATCGGCAAAGGCATGTTCCGTTGCCGCAAAAATTTCCGGGCGCTTGGGATCATACATTACCCCAACGGTTATATTGCAATGTTTTTTCCGTTCACGCAGCAGTTCTATCTGCAATCCGTCAAAACGGTAAAACTCGCTGAAATATAAACTTTCCCACGGAACAACCGGGTTATCTTTTTGCAGTACATAAACAGCAAGGCGGTACAAGCCTTCAACGTCAAACCAGTCTTCTTTTTTTAATTTCTGGCGGTAAGCCGTATAAACGTCGGCAATTTCGCGGTCTTTAAGCCCAAGTTTTCCCGGCCTGTCCCAGCCGTTAAGCGCTTCGTAAATTTCTTCCATTTTGGCGCCGCTGCGCTATAACTGCCCAATAAGCGATGTTACCGCTTTAACAAAGCCTTTCTTTTCAACCAGAACGTTAAAATAGTCAAGTTTATTATCGTGGGCATATTTTTGCAGAATTTCTTCGACAATAAGCTCCTGCGTGCGTCGTGAAATGCGCTGTAAACCTGCATAGCCGTTAGCGTTAAGCAAACCGGTTGCAACATCGTCAAAATTTTTTACGCGTACTGCACCCTCTTTAAAAGCACGGCTTTGCAGCACGCCGCTGGGCAGAACCAAAAGCGAACTTTCCCAGCCTTTTTCTGCTATTTCATTAATAAAATATCCTCTGGCACT
>ENA-UEQB01003143-UEQB01003143.1-human-gut-metagenome-genome-assembly--contig:-NODE-3143-length-10831-cov-3.632602_pt1 | contig 10831 bp, 8 predicted proteins | sample MGYA00242901_ERZ507918 | MGnify/ENA primary metagenome ERZ507918 (study PRJEB26167, sample SAMN06115405) | human gut metagenome | host: Homo sapiens | place: China:Sichuan | collected 2016-04-06... | reverse complement strand
AACAACATACACAGAGTTATTGATCGTGACGAACAATCATGTTGTTGCGGGAAGCGATACTCTTACAGTTGCCTTTACGGATGAATCAACTGTAGAAGCAAACATTAAGGGTACAGATGCCCAGTATGATGTTGCAGTTATTGCAGTGCCTATTGAGAATATTTCGGATGATACACTGGATGCAATCTCAGTTGCCACTCTGGGTGATTCCACGAGCCTGAAAGTCGGCGAACCTGCGATCGCCATCGGAAATGCACTTGGATACGGACAGTCTGTGACAACAGGCGTTATCAGTGCATTGAACCGTTCTGTTTCTATGACAAATGAAGAGACTGGAGATACACAGGAAAGCGGTGTGAAATTGATCCAGACGGATGCGGCGATCAACGAAGGAAACAGCGGAGGCGCTCTTGTCAATGTAAATGGGGAAGTGATCGGCATTAACTCTTCAAAACTTGTAGGTGACAGTGTGGAAGGAATCGGATATGCAATTCCGATCAGTGATGTCGGTGATTTGATTGAAAACCTTATGAACAGAGAAACAAAAACAAAAGTTGCGGAAGATAAAAGAGGCCTTATCGGCATAACCGGAATCAGTGTTTCGGATGCCTTTTCACAGCAGATTGAGATGCCGGCAGGAGTATATGTAACAGAAATTGCAAAAGGCGGCGGTGCAGAAAAAGCAGGGGAAGTAGTAGTGCAAGAGGAATATACGGTAACTGCTGATTGCTGTCATGTCTGCTTATTGGAGGGAAATAAAACTGTAACAATAAAGCGATAGTTCCATCAGTGAATCATTCTTTTGAGATACCTGCTTGAGATGCAAACGTTTTCGTAGACAATTCGTTGCTTTCTCTTCTACTGGTCGGTTTACTCATCTTTCTTCTGGCTATATTTGTAAAGTGATAACTTTGAATAACTCAATATTATGAAAATCATGGATCCACGTAAGATTTCTATTTCTTGGCATTTGATATGTCTCTGTTTGGTATTTGCCTTTGCGGCTTGCAGCGACGATAAAGAGGAAGTGATTCCCCCAACCCCGCCTGTCCCCCCTGTTTCTATACCCGAAGGGCTTAGCTATAATCCGGAAAAGCCGGATGCTGATCAGCCTGTAACGATCACTTTCAAAGCGGGGGCGAAATCTGCCCTTTATGGATATACGGGAAATGTGTATGTACATATAGGAGTAGTGAGTGAAGGGACCTGGGAGTTTGTACCGGCTGAGTGGACTGAGAATAAGGATAAATGTAAGATGACTTCGTCCGAAGCTAATATATGGAGCATTACACTAAGTCCGAGTATCCGTGAGTGGTTTGGCAGTGGAGAGACGCCGGTGAACCAACTGGGTATCGTGATTCGTAGTGCAGACGGAAGTAAGAAAGCACAGGATGAGGATGCCTTTATCCAGGTGACTGATACGAAATATGAAGGTTTCGTCCCGGGTGAGATTCAGACGGCTGCTTTGCCCGGTGGTGTAGTAGAGGGTATCAATGTTGTGGATAACTCTACAGTGACGCTGGTGCTTTATGATAAGGATAAGAACGGAAACAGGAAAGACTTTGCCTACGTGGTAGGTGATTTCAATAACTGGACACTGAGTAATGACGAGAAATCGCAGATGTATCGCGATGATGCTTCCGGTTGTTGGTGGATTACGCTGCAAGGACTGGATGCAAGCAAGGAATATGCTTTCCAGTATTATGTAGGTACGAAGGCAGGAGAAGTGATTCGCTTGGCGGATGCTTATACCGAGAAAATCCTTGATCCGGATAATGATAAATATATCCCAGCTTCTGCCTATAATGAAAGCATGACATATCCTGCAGGTGGACGGGGAATCGTTTCGACCTTCAAGATTCAAAAAGATAATTATAGTTGGAAGGTGAACGACTTCAAAATAGCAAACCCTGAGCAACTGGTGATTTATGAATTGCATCTGCGCGATTTTACCTCTTCCAGTGACTTGTCAGGAGCGCAAGGCAAGCTCTCTTATCTGAAGTCGATGGGTGTAAATGCAGTAGAGTTGATGCCGGTACAGGAGTTTGACGGCAATGATAGCTGGGGATATAATCCTTGTTTCTTCTTTGCAATGGATAAGGCCTATGGTACTAAAACCATGTACAAGCAATTCATCGATGCCTGTCACGAAGCTGGTATGGCTGTGATTCTTGATGTTGTCTATAACCATGCTACGGGCAATCATCCTTTTGCAAAACTTTATTGGGATAGCAGCAATAGCAAGACCGCCGGTAATAATCCGTATTTCAATGTTGATGCTCCGCATCCTTACAGTGTGTTCCACGATTTCAACCATGAGAGTGAGTTGGTGCGTAAGTTCGTGAAGCGCAACCTGGAATTCTTATTGAAAGAGTATAAGGTAGACGGTTTCCGTTTTGACTTGACGAAGGGCTTTACCCAGAATAAGTCCACGGAAAGTACGGCCGGTAATTATGATGCAAGTCGTATTGCTATCTTGAAGGATTATAATGCTGCCATCAAGCAAGCGAAGAGTGATGCTTATGTTATCCTGGAACATTTCTGCGACTCAAAAGAAGAAGCAGAACTGGCCGCTGATGGTATGCACCTGTGGCGTAACCTGAATAATGCGTATTGTCAATCGGCTATGGGTTATCCCAAAGACAGCTCATTCGGAGGTCTTTACGAGAAGACGCCGGCTTGGGTTGGCTTTATGGAAAGCCATGATGAGGAACGGATGGCTTACAAGCAAACTGAGTGGGGGGTAGGAGAATTGAAGATCGATCTCACTGCCCGCATGAAACAGTTGGCGCTGAACACTACTTTCTTCCTTACAGTGCCCGGGCCTAAGATGGTTTGGCAGTTTGGAGAACAGGGCTATGATATTTCTATTGAAGAAAATGGGCGTACAGGTCGTAAGCCGCTACATTGGGAATACCTGGAGAATGCAGACCGCAAGGAATTGCATGATGTGTACACTGCGCTGATAAAGCTACGCAATGACCATCCCGAACTTTTTGCCGGTAGCGCCAGCCTGGAATGGAAAGTCAGTGTTTCGGATTGGAACGACGGACGTTCACTCTTGGTAGAAAGTATCACAGGCGAGAAGTTGGTGGTAGTGGGTAACTTCACCAGTGGAACTGTCAATGTTGCTTTCCCGGCAACAACCGGTAACTGGAATAACTACTTCACTGGAAAGAGTGAAACAGTGGATGCAAAAGTAAGCGTGCCTGCCCATGAGTATGCAGTTTATACAAACTTCTGATTTTCTCGGTAACTATTCATAAATCTTAGTCAGCACCCGATTCAGCCATTCCCAGCGAAAGCGGAACCAGCGTCGGGTGCTGCTTTGTTTCCCACCGAAACGAAGGACGAACTCACGGTAGCCGTGTTTGCGGAAGGGGAGTCCCACGTCCATAAACTCCAGGTGGCGGTATCCGCGCTGCTTGGCGTCATCCAATGCTTTCCATACGGCAAGGATGCCCGGATATTGCAGGGCATAGCTCTTGCGCATACCGCCCGAGAACCATAGATAGGCATTGTCGTTGGAGTAGATACAGGCACTTCCGCCGATAATCTTCTCTTTATAAGTGACGATGAAGATTCTGCTTTGATTCTCCCTCATCAGATAACTTTCGAGGTGCTGGAAGAACTTGATGCTGGGAAAGTGACGCCGGATTTTTGAAGAATATACGTGGCGGAGCATATGGGCGAAGTCAAGTATCTCTGCCATGGTACGCGCTTCCCGCACCTGGGCACCGTTTTTCAACCCTTTCTTTATCTGCCGGATGCGCGACGGACTGAAACGGTCTTCCGCTTTTTCTACGCTGTGCAATGAGTTGCGCACCCGCAGCCAGTTGATGGCAATGTATTGATTCTCCCGGAACGACTTATATCCGAACATCGGACTCTCCAGGTTACGGAATTCGATGAGAAAAGAATTGCGCAATGCCTCGTTCGTGAGCCTTTGCAGCATATCGCTGAAGATGGATTCTTTGTCTGCCGACTCGTCAAAATATTCTCCCGTGCCGTACACTTCACATCTTTTGATGATGCCGGGCGGAAACATACGGACACTTGTACGTATGGCGGCGAGTAGTTTGGCCACAGGTTTATCGTCTTCGGAAGCAACGATGAGGACGGGAGTATACCCCGGAGTAGCTTCGTAAATCCGGAATAACTCTGTGGAATGGAACGTGTTGGTGCCCGGCAATTCCGGGACCTTGCTCCCGCGGTAATATGTAGTCAGTTTCAAGGGCATCGCCTGCAAATTTAAAAAATAATCTCGTATCTTTGCACAAATCATTTAGTTAATGTGCTAATGTGCCAATATGCCAATGTGCTAATAACCATGCGGCATCTCAGCCAATTAGCACATTAGCACATTAATCACATTTGCACATTATTACATTATGGAAAGTTTCAATGAATTGATAAAGTCCCGCCGCAGCATGCGGAAGTTCACAGAAGAAGAATTGACGCAAGAACAGGTTGTTACTCTGATGAAGGCCGCCTTGATGGCACCCACATCGAAGCGCAGTAACGCGTGGCAGTTCATCGTGGTGGACGATAAGGAGAAATTGAAAGAATTGTCATATTGCAAAGAGCAGGCCTCGCAGTTTATTGCAGACGCTGCCCTAGCGGTAGTTGTGACTGCCGATCCGCTGGCAAGCGATGTATGGATAGAAGATGCTGCCATTGCTTCCATCTACCTGCAACTCCAGGCCGAGGACATGGGATTGGGCAGTTGCTGGGTGCAAGTGCGCGAGCGCTTCACGGCTTCTGAGATACCGTCCAATGAATATGTACACGAAGTGCTCGACATACCTTTGCAACTACAGGTAGTCAGCATCATTGTCATCGGTCATAAAGGTATGGAACGCAAGCCTTTCAACGAGGACAACCTGCAATGGGAAAAGATCCATCTCAATAAATATGGGGGAAATAACGGTGAGCGCAGTAAAAGCAAATAATAACCGCGATACGTACAGGGCTACTGCCATTACACTGATTGTATTCGGTGTACTTTATTTGATTGACAAACTGGTGCACTTTTCTGCCATAGGACTGCCGTGGGTGATGAACAAGGATAACTTCCTGCTTTACACAGCGGTTATCTTCTTGCTGTTCAAACACGATAAATCCGTCGGGTTGGTACTGACAGGCTTGTGGCTGGTGCTGAACTTCAGTTTGATAACGGCATTGCTTGGCACGATGTCGGCCTATCTGTTGCCGGTGGCATTGCTGGTGATTGGTGGTATTTTGTATTTGGTTTCTACAAGATAAGATGAAAAGAAGTATAGAAGATACGTCCGTTGTCTTTATTGGTGCCGGAAATTTGGCAACCAATCTGGCAAAGGCACTTTACCGGAAGGGATTCCGCATCGTACAGATTTATAGCCGTACGCAAGAATCGGCACAAAGCCTGGCGCAGTTGGTGGAGGCGGACTACACCACAGAACTGTCTGCGGTGGTAGAAGATGCACAGCTTTACATCGTTTCGCTGAAAGATGCAGCCTTTGTGCAACTGTTGCCCGGACTGGTTGCCGGCAAAGAGAAATCCTTGTGGGTGCATACTGCCGGCAGCATCCCTATGAACATTTGGGCGGAACAGGCAGAACGTTATGGCGTATTTTACCCGATGCAGACGTTCAGCAAGCAGCGCGAAGTGGATTTTCGGGAAATCCCCGTCTTTATAGAAAGTAATTCCGAAGCAGATACACAGTTACTGAAGGATATTGCTTCTACGCTCTCCGAGAAAGTTTATGAGGCTACCTCTGAACAGCGCAAAAGCTTGCATCTGGCAGCTGTGTTCACTTGCAACTTTACCAACCACATGTATGTACTGGCTGCCGAACTGCTGAAGAAATATCAGTTACCCTTTGACGTAATGCTACCCTTGATAGATGAAACTGCCCGTAAGGTGCACGAGTTGCAACCACTTGCCGCCCAGACGGGACCTGCCGTACGTTATGACGAGAATGTCATCAACGAACATCTTCGGATGCTTGCCGATGAACCGGAAGCGCAGGAACTGTATCGGCGTATAAGCGAGAGTATTCACCGATTAACATAGAGTTCGGACAGTTTCACCGTTTGGAACCTTTTGTTTCACCGTTTGAAACTCTCAGTTTCCTACATTGAAACTCCCAGTTTCAACCGTTGAAACTCACAGTTTCCTATATTGAAACTCCCAGTTCCAACCGTTGAAACTCTCAGCCCTCTACGTTGAAACAGAACAGTAACCTGTTCCCTTGCGATAAGTGTCCTATTGATAATCTTTTAAAAGAAATACTGATGAGTACGATAAACTATGATTTAAAGAAGATAAAAGCGCTCGTTTTCGATGTAGACGGTGTGCTTAGTGCCAATGTGATTCCGATGAGTGTAGAGGGAGAGCCGATGCGTACCGTAAATATAAAGGACGGTTATTCGCTGCATCTGGCCGCCAAACAAGGAGTGCTGCTGGGTATCATAACCGGTGGACGTACAGAGGCTGTCCGCAAACGTTTCCTCTCTTTAGGACTGGCTGCGGAAGATATCTACTTGGGATCTTCCGTCAAGATCCACGATTACAGAGATTTCCGCGATCGTCATGGCTTGCAGGACGAAGAGATACTGTACGTAGGCGATGACATTCCCGACCTGGAAGTGATGCGTGCGTGCGGCCTGCCATGTTGTCCGAAAGATGCTGCCCCGGAAGTGAAAGCCGTTGCCCGCTACATTTCGTATGCCGAAGGTGGTTATGGCTGCGGTCGCGATATCGTGGAGCAGGTATTGAAAGTAAAAGGACTCTGGATGGCAGACGAGCACGCGTTCGGCTGGTAATCGTAACCACTAATTATTAATCATCAATCACCATCATCATGCTTGATAACTTAAAGAAATACAAAGTAATCCTTGCCAGCAACTCTCCCCGGCGGAAAGAACTGTTGGCAGGTTTGGGAGTGGAATATGAGATACGAACCCTGCCTGATGTGGACGAGTCCTATCCCGATACGCTGAAGGGAGCGGATATCCCCCTCTATATAGCCAAAGAGAAAGCCGACGCTTATCACTCTATGATCCGGCCGGACGAGCTGATGATTACTGCCGATACGATTGTTTGGCTGGACGGGCGGGTATTGGGTAAGCCCAAAGACCGGGAAGATGCCATGCAGATGTTGCGGGATATGTCCGGTCGTACCCACGAAGTGTTTACCGGTGTTTGCATCACTACCACGGAGTGGCAGCGCAGTTTCACCGCCCAGACCGAAGTCCGTTTCTCCGAATTGAGCGAAGAAGAAATAGCCTACTACGTGGATAAATATCAGCCGATGGACAAAGCCGGAGCTTACGGCGTGCAGGAATGGATCGGCTTTATCGGAGTAGAGTTTATATCGGGCAGCTATTACAATATAATGGGACTCCCCGTACAGAAGCTGTACAGGGAGTTGCAGAAAGTTTAAATTAAATCCATCATCAGTGGAATGTCTTTTTCGTCGATGCCTTGCTTGACAAGGGTGTCCTTGTCCTTACTGAACATCTCCCAGAAGACTTCCCGACTGCTGCTTTCCAAGGCTGCTTTGCCGTATAGCCCGGCAGCCTTTTCTATATTTCCCAGTCTCCAGGCCACGTGCCCGGCATTGAGATAGTCGGTGGCAATAGGTTTGGAGGCAAGTATCTTTTCGTAATACTTCATAGCCTGTTCGTACTTGCCGCTGACGAAGGAGCACCAGCCTATGGCACGCCACGCCTTGATGCAGTTGCCTTCAATGAAATCCAGTTTGAAGAAGTATTGCAAGGCTTCATCGTATTTCTCCTGTTCGGCAAGGCAACTTCCGGCATAAAACAGGATGCCGTGGTTTTCCGGTTGGATGGCTTCTGCCTTCTTGTAGTATTCCAGTGCGGCGGCAAAGTCTTTCATCTGCCGGTAGCATGTGGCAAGATGGCGGATGGTCCACACATGGTCGGGCTTCAGCACATCGGCTTTCAGGTAAGCATCCACAGCTTCTTTGTAGCGTTTCTCCTTTTGCAGACAGTAGCCTGCCTTCTGGAAGATATCCGCATCGGCCTGGTTCTGCGCTATCAACTCCCGGTAAAGCTCCAATGCTTCTGCCGGATGCTCTTTGCGGAAGTGGAAGTCGGCAATGACTACCAGCAGTTCGGGCTTGCCGAGAATCTCTTTTAATGCCGGGATGCGATGCAACGCAATCTCGTCTTTGAAGATGTCGTGGAACTCATGCCTGCGCTGGTTCAGTTTATAGAACCGGTATAAATCGTGGATGTACTGGTTACTGATAACGTCCGGCCGCTGGGCATATTGTTGCAGGGTGGAGGACTTGCTTTCGTCCATCAGCTCGTTCAGATCCTGCGATGTCATCTGGCTGAGCATCATGCCGCGTTGTGCTTGCGGGATGTGCGCCATGGTGAAGCAAAGGGAATACTTGTCGCTGTTGCAGAAGAATCCCGATTGCAACAGAAGGGACAGAATCGCATTGTCCCCCGTCGGTTTCAGTCCGAACTCCTTGATGATGCTGGAATGCTGCATGGTGAACGGATAGAACCAATTCTGCACTTCCCGGAAGAACGGGTAGCTCTTGAGCTGTGCAAACGTGCTCATATAGACGTCGGCGCCTTCCATTTGCAATTCGTTCATCTCGCGTATCTTGTCACCCAGGCCGGAGCTTTCGAAGGCTTTCTCCCAATCCGGATTGCGGTCGTTCTCATCGGCGTTGTCTTCGAAGCCGTACTTCATGTTGCGCATGATGTTTACGTTCTTCATCATCTCCGGGATGATTTCCTCGCGCATCTTCTTGTCAATCTTTTCCGTCTCCTGGCTGCGAAGCATCTCGAGATAAACACGGTTCAACTGCTTGCCGAAACTGCCGTCTTCGTCCAGCAGGGAAAGGCGGGCAGTCAGTTCGGGATAGAGTGGCAGGCGGGTGGGGTGGGAGTGGAGCACGAAAGCAATGGCTATCAATGCACGTTGGTTCACCCAGGTGTCTGCATGGGTGGTGGCATCCAGCAGCCACGAAAATTTGCGCGTGTCGAAACATTCTATCAGACTCAGCATGACGGCACTGGTGAACAGGCACAAGTCGCTGACAGGAACTTGCTCCGATTCCAGCAGCCTTTTGGCTTGCTGCTCTTCTTCCGCCGTCCAATCGCTGTTGCTCCAGGTAGAGACAAAAAGGAACTGTATGGTCTGTTCATGCTCTTTCAGCACGGCATCCAGTCTTTGGCTGTTCGGCATCAGGTAGCAAATTGCCATATTGTCCGAAAACGATTCCAATATCCTTTGGATGGCAGCGATGTCATATCCTTGCGGCAGATTCGCCCGGTTATTACGCAAAGCATGATAATAGTGGTTGGATACTCCGTCGAGCAGGCTGAGGCGGGTCTGGTCGGTGATTTCCCACGTATCCGCCAGCAGTTGGCGGTACAGTTTCTGCCGTTCGGGGTCGTTCACTCCTTGTCGCATATACTGCAACATATACTGGTAGGATGTCTGTACTTGTTCCAACCGGTTGCGTAGAGTCCAGTCACCGCTGTTCCACAGAAAGGCTTCCAACTGGGATTGCGCTTCTTTCAGACGGCTCTGTTCCAGCAGAAGGATGATATGCTGATATTGGTCTTGTATAGCTTGTTCATTCATAAGTTTGTATATTTAAGAGATGTACTTAATAAAAGTACAAAAAGAATGCCAAGAAGTTCAGTTATTTCCGGGAATACTATAACTTTTCTTAGAAACGCACTTGTAACTGTGCTTGCAGCAAGTTGGAGTTTTCGCCTTTATGGCGGTTGCAATAGGTGTACTGGGCCTGTAAACGGCACTTGGGGTAGAACCAATATTGTACGCCTGCCACGTAGTTGGTCTGCTTGTCATCAATGGTTCTGTTCTTGTTCAGGTAGTCGTACGAGGCAATCACGTCGAACTTGGGCAATACATGGGCGGACAGGGTTGCGTAGTAACCGTTGCTTTTCACGTGCCCGTCCTTTCCTGCCAGATACTCCGTGCGTATATCGATAGGGTCGGTCTTGATGGTGGCGCCTGCCGACCAACGGTTACGGGTGTAGTTCTCGCCTACGGCAATGTCCGGGTTGATGGCGGAAGTAGCCATGGCGCATCCCTTTCCTTTAATGAAGGAACCGCCTACCGACAGCCATTCCAGCGGATGCACCATCAGGCTGCCTACAATATCCTTCTGATTGTTTCTGTCTTTCAAATTGATGCCTTGTCCGTTCATCACGGCAAGGTTGTAGCTTACCAGCTTCTTGAAGAGGTCGCCATAGATCAGCAGTCCCATGTCGCGCCCACCGCTGGAATCATACAACCGGTCGCTTCCGTTGATGCCCGCCAGGTAATTGACGGCTTGCGAGTAGCAGTTTATCAATTCTACGAAGCAGGGAGACATCGGGTTCTCGATGGTGTACATTGTTTTGAACTGTCCGATTCGGGCTGTGAGTTGCGGCAGGAAGCGGTATTCCGTATATGCTTCCAGTATCTTTCCGGTATTGGCAAAGCTGTACATAAAGTAGCAGGTCCACTTGTCGGTAATCTTACCGCTTGCCATAAAGATCACTCTCTTTATGTCGAAAGTATTTTCGGTTCCTTCGCCTTCGTCGTCATAGGTATATCCCACCTGGGCATAGCCGGAGAGGGTGATGCGGTCTTTCAGAGTATTGACTACGTCGGTCAGACAGGCGTCTTGCGCTTTCAGGACACAGGCTGCCGACAGGAGCAGGCAGGATAGTAGTATTCGTTTCATGTGTAAGGATAAAAATAGTAGTAAAAAAGGCAACCCTTTTTTCAAAGAGCTGCCTTTCTGTATAAATGTGATTTGATTATTCGTTGATAGCAGCGATACCC
>ENA-UEQB01003139-UEQB01003139.1-human-gut-metagenome-genome-assembly--contig:-NODE-3139-length-10836-cov-5.521703_pt1 | contig 10836 bp, 7 predicted proteins | sample MGYA00242901_ERZ507918 | MGnify/ENA primary metagenome ERZ507918 (study PRJEB26167, sample SAMN06115405) | human gut metagenome | host: Homo sapiens | place: China:Sichuan | collected 2016-04-06... | reverse complement strand
AACCCGCAACTCTCCAACTCTTCAAGAGCCGTACTGAAAGCTCCGTTATCAGTGAGTCCGGTATGCTTTACCAGTTCCTTGCGAGTCAGTCCTTTCGCTTTCGTGGCAAGCACCGTTACTATCTGCGTGTGCAGACCGGCATTTTTAAACAAGGCCCGATAGAGATTCTCAAACTCATCAGCCAATTCGGCATGCTCTCCGAAGAACAGACGGTCGATGTTTTGCGCCAGGCTGCGATCCTTACGCATGAAGGAAAGATAATATGGAATACCACCCATCACCATATAGCATTCGGCTATATCACGACGGGAATACGAAAAACCGTTCACCGAGAAATACTGTTCACATTCGCTGAGCGTGAAAGGTTCCATAATCATGCGGTGTGTGATGCGATTGTGCAACCCACCCCTGCTCTTTATCAGTTTATTTATCATCCACGATGTAGCCGAACCGCAGACTATCAGCTTTACGTCCGTACGGACAGCCGCCCAGCTGTTCCAAAAATTCTCGAGGGCACTGATAAAGCCCGACTTGGGCGTATCCATCCAAGGCAGTTCATCAATGAATATCAACTTCGGCCCTTCGGGTAGCGTCTCCAAATAACAGGAAAGTTCATAAAAAGCCAATATCCAATTCTCCGGTACAGATAAGGAAACGGCCTGTTTATGCTTCTGAAGGGCAATGCCGAAGTTCATTAACTGCTCCTTCATCTTTGCGTTATCCATCCCGGTTACATAAAAGGCAAAATTATCCTTCGCCATCTGCCGAACCAAAAAGGTCTTACCCACACGACGACGACCATAAATAGCGATGAACTCAGATCTATCAGAATCTACATATTCCTGCAAAGCCTTCAGTTCCTTTCTGCGCCCTATCAATGTTGCTGCCATACCTACTTCCTCCTATTATAATCAGCGCAAACATAACAAAAAATAAGCGTTAGCGCAAATTATAACTCTATAATCTGCGCTAATACAATAAAAAGAACTCCTTAGCGCAAATTATAATAACTATGAATATACTTATAATTGGCTGAAAATATTTCCCGAAACACTTGACATCGCCTCTCCGATTTCGTATATTTGCATTCGTAATTCTATTTAGAATTCAATTTTAAATTAGCATAAACGGAGAGGCATCGCTTCTCCGTTCTTTTTTTGTCCTCCCGGCACCCCGTTTCGAATGCCACACTTCAGCAAGTGAAATGCCACACCTTAACGCTCCCAATGCCACACCTCAACAGGTGTAATGGCAGGCATTCGGTGCACTGAAGTGTGGCATTCGGACTATTCAGGTGTGGCATTCCCGACGATGAAGTGTGGGAAAACAGACCATGTATTCACCCAAAACATACCATGTATTAATTAAATAAAAAAGAAAGAATAATGAAAGCAAAGTAACTATTCAGGTGGTATAGTTCTCGGCTACCCTCATCATTACTTCAAACGGACTTGTCCCATTCTTTTTGGCGGTTTTAATAATAGATTGCAATGTAGCAAAAGCTTGCGCCCCTTCTACTGATCTGAAGCAGCCGGCAATCTTTAGTTTGACTTTAAATCCTCTGATATCTCTTTCCGAAGCGTTATTATCAGGTGGTACATCCGGTATTTTCAAGAAATTGAACAAACACTCTTTTCTCTTTATCATTCTTTGCTGGAAACTTCTGAGTTTCTGTTGGACATGACTGATTTCCTCTTGGAGCAGTTCGTGATGTTGTACTATAAGTTGCTTCCAGTCTGCCGGAGAGCATCCCTCTTTGGCCAGCCTGAGTCCTCGACAAAGCATTTCAGAGAAACGCGCCGACCAATTTTGGTCTTTGTAGTATTCTCCCAAATATCGTAGTTCTCTCAATAAATGTGCAATACAGATTTGGTGGCTCTTGGGCTTGGCATATAGAAAATAGGGAGTAAAGCAATCGGTGACCAGTGTGGATTGTGGTAAGCCGTGCGGGATTACCCTTCGGATAGCCTCACGACCTCTGGCATTATCTACATGAATATAACTTATACGGGATGTCTGCCACACCCAACTCCAGTATATCCGACCGTTTATAGCCGTGCCCGTTTCATCGGCGCCTACGACCGGAGAGCTACCCAACAGTAACCGGATCTTTTCATAAGCCTTTTCCGAGCGCAGGCGCATACGCTTTAAAATATTATGGATAGTTCCCGTAGAAAGCTTTAAGTCGAAAACATCCCCAAGAAGTTCTCGTAGACGTTGAAAAGGAAGATAATGATAAACGCTAAAATAAGAGACCAACTGTTCTACGCCACTGCCATAGACTGCATGGGAAGTAACGCCATCAGGAAAAGGGCAAAGAGTGACATGCCCACAGGTACATTGCTTGCGGTATTGACGATACTCAGTAACATATTTGCGCACAGGAGGAATATCAATACTTTGCCGCACTTCATGAAGGACAGCATCTGCACAAGAGAGAGCACCATGGCAATGGCTACAGTAGCAAGGTACAAGAGGAACTATGCGATCGGGAGAAAGGAATTGAAGACTCTCACCCTTATGACCATATTGACCGCCACGACGGCGTGAAGAATTCATACGCAGGCTCTTTGTTTTGCGAATATACTCACTCGAAGGAAGTTCCTTAGAAGGAGGAAGATTACTGTTGTGGCTATCTTTGCGGGGAGGATTAAAACGAGAAAGGCGGTCACGAAGCTCTTTGTTTTCAGACTCCAGACGCTCAATCAGAAGCGATTGTTCTTCGACTTTCTTCAATAAAAAAGAAAGCATAGAATGAATATCGGTTACTTCGTCCATAGGCTATTAAGAAGATATGCCTAAGATAACAAAATAAGATGAATTAGCCAAAGATAAATAAACATATTTGACTAATTCATACAAAAAAAGGCATTAAGGCACGATACCACCTGAATAGTTACGAATCGGGTGACAACCCGGAAGATGCAGCCGTTTATTTACTGACCACTACCTTTCCGCCCTTCTGCTGCACAGTGGCGATGTGCAAGTCGTTCAACGCCTGCAACACCTCTTCGAGCGATGCCTGCCGCGCATAACGGAAATGGATGCGTTGCTGCAACAATGCCGCCGAACGGAATACCACACCGGCATTGTACCATGTGCCTACCGCCTGCATCACCTCTGCCAGAGGCGCATCGTCGAAGTTGAACTCGCCCTGTGTCCAGCTTTCCGCCGCCACGACCGGAGCTTTGCGGATGCGCAGTTTCTGCTTCCGCGCCAGCACCACCTGCTGCCCCGGATGCATCTCAACCTGCTCCGCCTCGGCACTTACCCGCACACAACCCTGATAGAGCGTGACGGCAGAAGCGCCGCTGCCGGGATAGGCACTTACATCGAACACCGTACCCAGCACCTGCGTCTGCATCTTTCCGGTGGAGACGATAAAGGGACGGGCCGCATCGCGTGCCACTTCAAAGCGAGCCTCGCCCGTAAGCCGGACAGAGCGCGTGCCCTGCTGCCGGAACGACTTGGGATATTCCAACCGACTGTTGGCACTGAGCACCACGCGAGTGCTGTCGTCCAGCATAAAAGCGGCTGTGGTGGCGGGCGGAGTCGCCACGGTGACCATGCCGTTTGCCTCGGTGGTGACAAGGCGTTCGGGCACGTCGAGAGCGGCAAAAACCTCTATCTCTTCCGGCGCTGTCTGCCGAAAAACAAATCCAAATAATAAGACCAGTGCCACAGCAGCCGCCACGGCTCCCGAGGTATAGAGGCGCACCCGTCGCCGCCGTTCAGCCACTCTTTGCCTGGCAAGGAAGCCTTCCCACGCCCGTTGCGTCTCCTCCGGCGAAGGAAGATCGCTGAGAACTTCGCCGAATGCCTGCTGAAGGCGCAGGGTTTCGGCATCCTTGCTGAATATTTCTTCTTTTCTCTCTTCCATTCTATCTGATATTTCTGAAAATTTATTGCTCATCTTTCGTATCCATCGCTTCGCGAAGCAGGCGCAAAGCCTTCGAGATATGCTTCTTCACCGTGTCGGGACTGATGCCGAGACGTTCGGCAGCCTCCCGGTAAGTAAGGCGCTCGTAGTAGCAAAGGCGCAACACAGTGCAGGTAGGTTCGGGCAAACTGCGGGCAATGCGTTCCGCCTGCTGCAACAGGGCTTCGTGTTTGCGGTAATTGTTTTCCGCATCCGCCCGGGTGGCTTCACGCAGGGCTTCCAGGTTCGCCTGTTCCACTTGCAGATGCTTCAGGCGGTTGAGAGCCGTATTGCGTACGGCGGTGTAGAGGTAACCGCCGCAGTCCGTCGCATCCAGCGCCTCGAATTGCCGCCACGCCTGTTCCATCACTTCGCCCACCACATCGCACGCCTCGTCCCTATCGCCCATCAACTGGACGGCATAACGGAGCAGACGCGGATAATGCGCGGCAAACACCCGCCCGAAGGCCTCTTGTTTTTTGCTTTCACGATGGAACAGATGAATCATTACAATCTACTTTTTTCACTTCTACCGGCTCCGGTACCTTTGTATTTACTCTTCGTAGTGTTGAACGCCCATGCCAACCGAAGCCCCACGCGCTGCGAGTCCAGGTCGTAGCGCCGATACAGGCGGGTATGGTTGCCATATATATCCTGGTAGCCATATCCGGTGCCGAAGATGTCGTAAGCACCCAAGGTCACCTTCAGCGAACGGTCTTTCAGGAAAGATTTCACCACCCGGACATTCACCCTGCCCACGGCGTGCTCTACGCCATGACCGCTCTTACACCGGGGAGCATAGTAACTGCCCAGGATGGCAGACCAGCCGTGGGAAAACGTGAAGAAGTGGTTGAAGTCAATCAGGAAGTTCGGTTCGTGCCAGTCGGCAGTGACGCCCAACGAGGCCGCATCCTCATCCACCCAAACCACCGACACCCCTATCCGCGGCTGCCAGCAGCCGAACGTGGGAGCAACATTCACCGCCATTCCCCAAGTCGTGGAATGCGGCACGTTCACCATGGTTTCCTCAATCACGCCCGGATGGTTGACGTCGTCGTAGATGCGGGGCAAGGACGTGAAACTGTCCGAGTAGCGCTGAAAGTGCGCCGTAAAGTTCACCCACTTCCAGCCGCCATTCAGCGAAAGCATGTGGCACTTCCCCGGACGCAACTGCGGATTCTGACTGACGTATTCGTACTTGTTCATATAATAGATGGAACTGGAAAGCATCCGGTAAGAAGGTTGGAACTTCAACAGCCGGTAGGAGAAGTCGAAGTCCCAGTCACCGATGCTGTAATAGGCCGAAGCAGTGGGCAACCAATCGTTATAGACCGGACTCTGCTGCGCCTGCCGTATGCCGGATTCGTAATAATCCACCTGCTGATGCTCATAGCGTACTCCGGCGCTGAGTCCCCACTTGCCCAGCGTAATGCGGTAGTCAGCAAAGCCGGCAATAACGACTTGCTTGATGCGGTCGTCGGCATCTGCCGAGAAACCGCTTTGAAGAAACGTCTGATGACGGTCGGTGAACATATCTTCCGTACCGAAGGCAAGTTTGCCTTTTCCTACCTGAACAGTTGCAATCAGCTTGGCGGCATAGAGTTCGCTGCGCGAAGAGTTATCATAGGCAGCAGCCGCTTCGCCGTTGTTCTCCATCTGCTGGTTATTCCAGCCTTCGCGGGAAGAATAATCGGCATTGAGGTCTATGTTCCACTTACCGAACGTACCGTTGTAATAGCCGTTCACAGCATGGTTCCAACCGGTTTTAGCATGTCCGGTTCCCAATGTATGCAAGCGATCCACTTCCTCGCCATCACGCTGCACCACCGTTTCTATGTAGGTTTTAGCCGTTGAGGTACGCAAATCCGTATTGGGCATATAGCGCACGCCCATAGACTGATGTTCGTCGGGGGTGTAATTCACGCCCACCTCACCGGTGAATGAATAGTTGCTGTTGCGAAACGAACGGCGGCTGTCGGCATACCAGGAAGAACTTCCGTCCAGCCATTGACGGTCGATGAAACGGTTTTTATAATCCTCTTCCACGAAGTCGCCTTTCAGAAAGAGGTCCACTCCACCGACGCGATAGTTCAATGCCGCGCCTTGAGCCAACTCAGCGGCACGCCCCTTGGTGGAGTTGGCATAAAGATTCCCACTCAAGCCCTGCCCCTGTTTGCGGATGGTACGAATGCGAATCACCGCACCCACAGAAGCGCCGTACTGCGCCCCGGGTGAGGTGATGACCTCGGCGGAAAGTATCTCATCGGCTTGCAGGCGATCCAGTTCCGTATTATCGCGCACCTTGCGCCCGTTGATATAAATCTCCGGTGTGCCCCGCCCGAATACCGTATAGCTGCCATCGGAACCCTGGACAAAAGGAAGGAAAGGAATCATATCACTCGCCGTACCCAGTAAGGAAAGCGGCGTGCCCTGCACGTGGGCAAGGAAAGCACCGTCTTTCCGCTCAACAAGCGGGCGGGAAGCGGTGACCGTCACTTCTTTCAGTTTCGTCTCGTCCGGCTGCATACGGATGAGGTTCTTCTCATGACAAGGGAGCATCTGGGTTTGGTAGCCCACATAAGTCACCTTCAGCAGATAGTTTTCACCGGCAACCACGGGCAACAGAAATGCGCCGTCGTCCGTCGTCACACTTCCCGCCACAAAGACAGAATCGGTGGTGCGCATGGCGAGCACATTGGCAAACGCCAGCGGAGAGTCTTTTTCGCCGAGCACCGTACCCTGGATATATGCCACTGCCCGGTTCTCTTTCTTCTGGATGACAAAGTAATCAGCGCGCTCCACACAACTGAGCGGCGTGTCTTTCAGTACCATCAGAATGGCTTCGTACTCCTTCTTCTGCCGGATAGATGCCGTGACACGATAACCGTCCACCTCGCCATACGCAAAAAGAATGTTTTTCCCGCCTGCCTTTTCTATCTGTTTCAGCGCATCGGGGAGCGGTGTGTCTTTCAGTTCCAGGGAGATAGTGCCGGCGGTCTGCGTCGTCGTAGTTTGTGCCGTAACTGTTTGTGCAATCAGGAGCAACAGAAGGAGTATCCCGCTCTCCCCGACCTTTTTCCAAGTAAAACTCATTCGTTTCATCTTATTCCTCTTTATGATTTTACTTATACTACAACATAAGACGGGAATCGGGTACACTAACCGGAAAGTTTTTTCATTATGCGGCAAAATATTCTTTCATCAGCTTCTTGACGCGGGGTGCAAGCAACAGCAACGACAGCATCGTAGGCAGCGCCATCAATGCAAATGCCAGGTCCATGACAGCCACCACAGCGCCCAGCGGAATCATAGCGGCAACGACAATCATTACCAGGTAGAAGTAATTATAGTATTTGGCGTTCTGCGCACCGAACAGGAAGTTGGTGCACTTCAATCCGTAATAGGAATAGGAGAACATCGTGGAAAAAGCAAAGAAGAAAACCATCACCATCAGCAGGTACTGCCCGTAGCCGGGAAGCAGTTGCTCGAAGGAGTTCAGCGCGATATAAAGCCCCTTTATGCCGCCGTCCGACGCATAGTTCCCTGCAATCAGGATGGGGAGCGCCGTCAGCGTGCACACCAGCCCCGAGTCGATGGATGGCCCGATCATGGCTACCAACCCTTCGCGCACAGGGTTATCGTTGCGCGAGGCACCGTGCATCATGGATGCCGTGCCCACTCCCGCCTCATTGACATACGCCGCCCGGCGGGCGCCGGTAAGCGCAATGCCCAGTATGCCGCCGATACCTGCCTTCATGCTGAAAGCCGATTCGAAGATGGATGCCAGCACACCCGGCACTTTATCGAGGTTCAAGCAGATAATGACGAACACAAGAATCATGTAGCAAGCCACCATCACCGGCACCACCTTTGCCGAGATTACCGATATGCGCCTGATGCCGCCGATGATTACCGCACCTACTATCAGGCTGATAACCACACCCATCGCGAAACGAAGCCATAGCGTATTCTCAATGCCGGCGGGCGTTGTAAAGACCGTAGTGACCGACTCTACCAACTGGTTTGCCTGCATCACGCACAGCGTACCTATCAACCCTACTATGGAGAAGAAGTATGCCAGCGGCTTCCAGCGCTTGCCAAGCCCGTGAAGGATGATGTACATGGTTCCACCCTGCGGTTCGGCCGCCGAGTCGTGCCCCTTGTACATGATGGCAAGGGCGCCTTCAAAGAATTTGGTGGACATTCCCACCACAGCACTCACCCACATCCAGAAGATAGCGCCAGGCCCGCCCACCGTGATGGCAATGGCCACACCGGCAATGTTGCCCATGCCCACCGTGGATGCAATGGCGCTCATCAATGCTTGGAAAGAACTGATCTGCCCCTCACCCGAAAGCTCCGACTTATAGCGCAAAGCCTTCATTGAGTACCCGATGCGCCGCAAGGAAACGCCGCCCGAATAGAAGAACAGGAACAGTCCGCCGCCTATCAAGAGGATAAACAACGGATAACCGCATACAAAGTCGCTGATAGAGGTAATTGACGCACCGATGGAGTTGAGAATGTCGTTCATAGTATTTTAAAAAAAGTCCCACTTTTCGCTGGACGGGAAAGTGGGACAGTACAATATATCGTTCGGCTTATTTTGCCAAATCTTCAATCACTTTCATGATCTGCCGGCCGATTTCCTCGGCAGCTTCCTGCGTGGCAGCTTCGCTATACACACGGATAATAGGCTCGGTATTACTCTTGCGCAGGTGTACCCATTTGTCGGGGAAGTCTATCTTAACACCGTCGATGTCGTTGATTTCCTCGTTCTTATAGAGTTCTTTCACTTTGGCAAGGATAGCGTCTACGTCCGTCTCCGGTGTCAGGTCTACACGGTTCTTGCCCATAAAGTAAGTGGGATAAGTGGCACGCAACTCGCTCACCTTCTTGCCCTCGTGTGCCAGATGGCTCAGGAATAAGGCGATGCCTACCAGCGCGTCACGGCCGTAGTGGCTGGCAGGGTAGATAACGCCGCCATTGCCTTCGCCGCCGATTACGGCGCCTACTTCCTTCATCTTGGTTGTCACATTCACTTCGCCTACGGCAGAAGCGTAATATTCTTGTCCGTACTTGCGGGTAACGTCGCGCAGCGCACGGGTGGAGCTCAGATTGGAAACGGTGTTGCCCGGAGTATGTTTCAACACGTAGTCGGCAACGGTAACGAGCGTATATTCTTCGCCGTACATCTTGCCGTCCTCGCAGATCATTGCCAAACGGTCTACGTCGGGGTCTACCACAAAAGCAACGTCTGCCTTGCCACCCTTCATCAGATTCATGATGTCGCCCAGGTTCTTTTCCAGGGGTTCGGGGTTGTGCTGGAAGTTACCGGTAGGTTCGCAGTAGAGTTTTTCTACGTGCTGAACGCCGAGTTGCTCAAGCAGCTGCGGAAGGATGATACCGCCCACAGAGTTTACACAGTCTATGGCAACGCGGAAGTTTGCCTTCCTGATGGCTTCTACGTCTACAAGGTCGAGTGCCAGCACGCTGTCTATATGTTTCTGATTATACGTCAGGTCCTTGCGGTAAGAGCCGAGTTGGTCTACCCCGGCATAATCGAATTCTTCGGCGGCGGCAATGCGAAGCACTTCCTGTCCTTCGGCTGCATTGAGGAATTCACCTTTTTCATTGAGCAGTTTCAATGCGTTCCACTGCTTGGGGTTGTGCGAAGCAGTGAGGATGATACCGCCACTGGCGCCTTCCATCGTCACCGCCAGTTCGGTAGTCGGTGTAGAAGCCAGGTCAATGTCCACTACGTCCCAGCCCATACCCATCAGGGTACCGACCACTACGTTCTTGACCATTTCGCCGGAAATACGGGCATCGCGGCCTACTACGATTTTGTTACTTTTTACAGTGCACGTCTTACGGATAAGAGTGGCATACGCCGATGTGAATTTCACAATGTCGAGCGGGTTCAATCCCTCCCCTGCGCCTCCGCCGATTGTACCGCGGATACCAGAGATAGATTTGATAAGAGTCATAGGTTGATGATTTTAATGTTGGTTAGTTCCAAATCTGGAATTTCTGAATATCGTAGTAATAGGGATATACATACTGCATGGCGCTGCTATGTCCCATCTTGGAAGGAACAATCAGCCTTACGTGTGCACGGTCGCGAACATAAGTCAATGCTACCAGCCAGCCGGCAGGAACCGACGGTCCGTAGAACGAATACATATAACCACCATTATTAAAGCGACCTGCAATAGAAGATGAAGTAACGGTATATTTGAATTCATCTACATTCGCCGGGTCATTCAAGTTGGTTAAATAGGATCTATTTCCATTCTTATCTGCTATCAAGCCCGTCTCTGCAAAGCGAACCAGTATCAAGTCATTCGGCTTCACTGTGTCGGCAGGGTTCGTAGAGCCTTTATCCACAATCTGCATATATACCCCACTGGCAAGCTGCACATATTCGTTTCTATCCAGGTTTGTAGTAGAGTCTTGTGCATAGAACTCGCTTTGGGAAATAACCGTGATACTGCTGTCTTTGATAAATGCTTTTATGGCGTCTTTCTCATCATCAAGCATCTCTGCATAGCTCTTTGTATTGTCGCAGGCTTGGAAGCCCAGGCAGAATGCCAGTAAAGTCAAAAAGAATAAGGTAAGTTTCTTCATCTCTGTTATTTAGTAATTTTGTACAAAAGTATCTGATTTACTTGAAAGTTGAAAGTTGAAAGTGGAAAGTTCGTATCTTTTAACCTTTGCAACAACACTTTTTTTATCCTTTGGCATTAAGCAGCGGCTTATATTTCTCCAATGCTTGCTCAAAAACTTTCCGCGCTTCGTCTATCGTCCCGTAAAACTCTCCGCCGGAAGCATTCAGGTGTCCGCCACCGTTGAAGAACTCGGCTGCCAGTTGGTTACAGGGGAAAGTGCCCACCGAACGTAAAGAGATCTTTATC
>ENA-UEQB01003126-UEQB01003126.1-human-gut-metagenome-genome-assembly--contig:-NODE-3126-length-10873-cov-5.811597_pt1 | contig 10873 bp, 6 predicted proteins | sample MGYA00242901_ERZ507918 | MGnify/ENA primary metagenome ERZ507918 (study PRJEB26167, sample SAMN06115405) | human gut metagenome | host: Homo sapiens | place: China:Sichuan | collected 2016-04-06... | reverse complement strand
AGGGTACGCATGCGACACCTCCATGTCTTCAGTATACCCTGTTTTCACTTCATTGGGAATAATGAGTCCTGACCCTAAACACTTTTGTCCTTCTTCAATATTGATTACAGCGTGTTCCGGAGTTTCTCGCGCCAAATCAATCATAAAATCTACAATCTCACGAGGCGTGAAAAACTGGCCTAAATCACGCCCCTTAAATGTGTCTGACAACATCACCTCAAAAGCACGGCCAAAAACATCACCTTCTGTATCCTTAAGGTTGATGCCTTCGAGCCTTGCTACGACTCGCTCAATAGTTTCTGGCTTACTCAATACTTTTTCAATATTGTCCTTATCTGTAAAAACTTCGGGGTGGTGTCCCTTCAAGTCATCGAACAGATTATTAATGAAGTTCTGGGCGGCCTTGTCGCCCATGTGTTTGTTTTGCTCGCAATACGACTTTAACTTGGCAGTGGTGAAGCCCCCACTGGGTTTTGCGTCTTCATTGAGTTTTATAAAAAGGAAGCGAGTGAACTCGTCGAAGATCCAGTCGTTGCGCTTGTTCTCGATGTCCCAGATGTCCTGCCAGCATCCCTTCATGAGTTGCACGAAGCGGGAGAGGTTATTTTCCGTATGGAGTGTTTTCTGCGCCCATTGTTGCAGACCTTTGACTACGTCTGGCTTGAATTCGCGCACCATATCTTCGGCATCGCGAACGTCATCCCAGTCCTTCATTTCGTCATGAATCTCATTCCCCTTTTCGACGAGATAAATGCGTAAATGGCCTGCCACCTCGATGACGCAATAGGCTGCCGGACCGTTGGGCATGAGAATGCTGAGGGCTTTGTACCGGTTGGCCTCGGATTCACTCAGCGTTGCCGAGCCTTCATGCTTGAAGGCGGCATAACAATTGCCAACGCCGGTTGACACCAGAAACGCTGCTTTCTCGTCCAGCCCTTCAACCGTTGTGGCAACACCAAAGCCATCACCATCATTGATCTGGTGAGCTTTGAATTTCAGGTCGGAGATTAGAAATTCTTTAAATCGATCAAGAGTTGCCATCTGTTATTTCGCTCCTCGTGTTATGTACACCGCAACCGGGATAACTGTTTCTTCTGGGGTCAATCCACCATGGTCGTTGCCCTGAACCTTATAGGGGTTGCCAGTCGACGTCAGCTTGGCTCCAGGCCAGCCATAACTGTCGTGCCCCAAGGACAGCTCAACGGCATTTAGGCTTGCTGGAAGGCCATAGTCGGCAACTGGTTCGATTCGTTTTACATCCACAGGGCCAACGGCGGTGCGGTTGGTTGTTTTGTACTCCAGGCAGCGGTTATGGATGAAGACATCCCGTCCGGGTCCGCTGGCCGATTTCAAATCGTCAATGACGTATTGAGTGTTGTACCAGGTGAAGCCGTGGTCAGCCGTGATGACAACGGCCGTCTTATCCTGAGCGGCGATCCTTCGCAGGTGGGGCAGCGCCACCTCCTTCACATAGGCCAGCATGATCTCCTGGAGACTCGACATGCCCTTCTGCAGAAGTCGATCCTGGAGGTTGAACACCACCGTCTTGAAGCGCCCAGGTGAATCCACTAGGTCGCGCATTTTTCGGTTGAGGGTGTCGGCGTTGGCGTCCTTCTCGTTGTAGCAGAGGTAGTTCTTGTCCCGATCCCACCAGGAGGAAGGCGAAAGCCCCAGATTGTCCAGGCAACGCTCGAGCAGATGGGGTTCACTTTTCCCATTCGGCCAGCTCCGGAACTCCGCCGGAGGCGCTCCGGCAAAAATGGCCTGTCGGCAATATTCGGTAATGCTGGGTAGATAAGTGCAGGCGCGGAACTCAGGCCCCAGCGACTGGTAAGGGCGAAACAGCTCACGTCCCGGCATCATCAGGAAGCGGTCACGCAGCAACGTCCAGTTGGCCACGCTCATCCCGTCAAAGACCAGCAGATAAACCTGCTTGATCTCGGAATCCTGCAGCAGTGGTTTGACCGCAGATTCCATGACATCGCTATTCAGCCAAGGTCTGCAGGTGCCTGCTGCGAACTTGCGTTCGTTCAACCACTTCGGCAGTCCACGGCTCGGCTGCACATAGAAATCCGCCCAGGCGATGCGAATAGAGTCGCATGCCTTTTTCGCCCGCTGGGTGATACGAAAGACATTGACCTTTTCCGGCAACTGGCTGGACCGCCGTTCCGCCTCCAGCGCCATCGTGGAGAGCGGTAGATACACCGAATCCACCAGCGTCAGCCAAGCCTTCCAATCCAGGCTGGCGAGATTCTTAACCGCCGCCTCGGCCTTGTCCGTGAGCCGGTGAATCGTGACCATTGCTTCCAGCAGCGATACGTGGTCCTCGTACTGCTCGCGAGCCTGATGTCGTCGCAGGGCTTCCAGGAGTTCTTCCCATTCCGGGGCATCCGGTGTTTCCAACGCATCGGTCAGCTTGCAGGGAGCCTTTTCAAGCGGAAGCGTGTCGGCCCGCTCGCCGTTGACAACCACATCGAGCAACGCGTGCAGGGTGACTGCCAGACCCTGGGCAAGGATGCCACCATCGGCTTCCAGCACTTGGATAAGCTGATTCAGCAGGCGCTCCGAGCCTTTGCCGCCCACACCCTTGACCACTGTCGCAAGGGACTCGGTGAGGGCACTGGGGTGCTTCGGAAAGACTTCGTGCTGCAGGTAGTGCAGCGCCTGTTTGCAGGGCGCATCGTCTTTGAGGGTGATGCGGCGGCCCCAGTCGGCAAGACCATGCAGGCTTTGCCCGTCCTTGAGCACGTCAACAAATAGGTCGCCCAGTTCGCTGCCATCGAGGAAGGTACGCATCCGTTCCGGCGTAAGCATCTTCCAGCCATCCAGAATGGAGGCGAGCAGGCAGATCGGCAGCACCGGCGGTGGATCACTTTCCAACACGGCGGCTTCGACCAGAGCGAAACGAGGTCCATCGAGCCAGGTGCGAACCACGTCCAGGAATTCCTGCTCCAGCGCCCGGCGTTCATCCGCATCGACCGAGCCCAGCACCTCGCGTACCCGTGCCAGCGCATCCTCATACCAGAGCTTGTCGAGTATCCGATCCGGCTCCCAGCCTGCAGACAACACGCTGGGATCGTTCAGCAGCGAGGCGAGCACCACGCGCTCCAAAGTGTAAGCGCCGAGCTGCGGCAGGTACGGGGCCAGGTTCCAGAATGCGGGGATGGGAAGCCGGTCAAGCAAGGCCCGGGGATTCTGCACGCCAAGCGCCTTGGCGATGTCACAACCCGTTACCGTGCGGGGCGATACGCTGGAGCGGGCCTGCAAGTCCGGCAGATGATCCGGCTGAAGCTGTTGGCGCGAAATGATGATACGAGCGGGTGGATTCGATTGCCATCGTTCGGGTTCGGTATGGCGGCGCAATCCAAACTCATTGGCGCAGACATGCACGGGAATCGCTTGGCCATCGACCAGCAGCTCGGCGGGCGCTTCGGCAAAATAGCCGCGCACGTCATTAACCAGCAGATAGAATTTCTTCAGATCACGGCTGCGCCACATGCCAGCCAGGGCTTGTTCCATGGCCGTCATTGCAGCTCCTCCTCAATCTTCCCCATGGCGTTTTCTATGCCCATAGCCCTGGCGGAAATAGCCGAAAACTTGTCATCATCGAGCAAATCGAAGATGTTTGATTTCGCTTCAGATAGTAGTTGTTCGATCTGTTCGGATATCTGTTCCAACTGAATGGTTAGCTGCCGCTCTTCATTCAAAACCCTGTTTATCTCAATCAAGGTTGTTTTGCGAGCATCTGAATTCGTAACCGGGACGGCTAGTTGCATAAAATCAGTGTCGCTGATCGTTGGCATTGCGGGACTTGTTAGCAATGCCCTGATTTGCCGAAGAACGAAGGGAGCTTTTAGCAATGAGCAGACATAATGAATATCAACCCCGTCTCTCGGACGCAGCACCAAAAATCCAGTCGTCGCGACCCAGCCTTCCTGCTCACGCGTAACAGGAAAAACCACCATATTTTCTGTGCCAGTGGATGCACCTGCTATCCCAACCAGGATGTCGCCAGCATGAATTAAACGTCTGGCGCGTGAGGGCAGATCCTCCGCTATCATTTTCTGTGGTTCGATAATATTTCCTGAAATACCATCAATGTCACCTATGGCCAGGTAATTGAGCTCTTGTCCTATACATTCATCGGGGTTAAACCGATCATCTGAGACTTCTACCAAATCCGAGAGAGAGCTAGACGCGGAAGATTGCCTTATCTGCCCGATCAATCTTGTGTAATCTGGATGATTTGCCGAAATGTCGAGCCGTTCTGCCGTGGAAAAATCCCGCAGGAAAACAAGGGCAGATTTGCGCTGTATAAAATGTTCAAGCGAAAGCTCCTGTGCAAAAGCCAAGTCGATCTTTTCTCTCGTTATCTCATGTTCGTTTTGAATCAGCTTATTGCATTCCGATGTCAGTCTTTTGTAGAGGTTTGCTACAGAATCAATACGAGACACGAGTGTTTTCTGCGCATCTTCATCAAGCTTTGGAAAACACAGTTCCTTGAGGTCACCCAAGTGCAGATGCTTGATTGCTATTCCTTTTTGTGATCTCTGTATTTGTTTGATACCGAGATCCGAATTAATGAATGCCGCAATGTAGTTTGGGCTCCATTCCTCAGTCGGTCTAAAAATGGCAACACTTTCATATACCGAACACTCTGGTAGTCCCTCAGGAAAAACGCAGGCTGTACCAACTGTTCCGCTCTTTGCAATTAGGACGTCCCCAGGCTTTGGTTGGCAATTTTTTAGTCGCTTGTGTAGCTCGGAAATTATGTATTTGCATTCTGATAAATCGACACCGTACTCAGCAATATTTGTGGAGCTGAGAAAGAGCACTCCATTTTCTTTTTCTGTATAGGTAGGCGTCTGATGTGTTCCATCCGTTATCAGGACAGATGCATTTTCAGCAGGGGTTAGCTCCTTACTTGCAGCCTCAAGCCTATCATCCAAATCAGCGAATAGATGATGGTAATAAAAGGTATCAAGCCTTTCTTTTTGAGATTCTGGCGGAACTACAGCGATCATTGGATTTTTTGAAATGTAATGTGACATGGTCATTCCACCTTCCAAGGCTGTTCTTCTTCCGAATCGTTCTTTTTCAGCAGCTCACCCAGTGCGCCCTGCACATACTGCTCGAATTCGCGCCGCCCGCCCTTGAAGAAACCAAGCAGGCGCGGCTTGAGTTGATCCAACAGATCATCGACATTCACCTTCACGGCTTCCGCCTCGGCAAGGGCCTCCGCCAGGTGTTGGCGCATGGTGGCGTCTTGCAGCGCATCAAGAGCGCTTTGTTCTGCGGGATCGCTGAGCAACCCCAGCAAAGGATTTGCGGTGGGCGTGTCACTGACGTAATCCCGGAGTTCGGCTTCGCAGCCCCGCACATGATCCAGGTATTCCTTGATGCCGCGCTCGACCAATTCCAGGAAATGGTCCGGTTTGAGTTCCAGACGCTTGCCGGGTTTGTAGCCACAGGCGGAACACACCCAGCCGTGGGACAGGTCGCTCTTCACGTCACCCAGGCTCTGTTCGCAAACCTGCTGCACGCCGACCTGGGTCAACAGGTCGGTCAGTTGGGCTTCGATAAAGGTCGGGCTGAAATGGGCGCTGAGCCCTTCCACCCGTGAGAGGTCCTTCAGCACCTGATAGATTGGGCTGCCGAGCACGGCATCACGGAGGGCTTTCAGATCGTTGTGCAGGCCCGCGTGTTCACTCAGGTACTGGTTGAGATAGAGCTCGTGCAGATCCTTCCATTCGGCGGTAATACGGCTCATTTCTCCGGACGTGCCAGCGGATTTGACGTAGGTTTCGATGCTGTCGAGCAGCTCCTGGCATGGCTTTTCAATGGTGGAAGGGACGCCCAGCGCTTTGAGCTCACGCAGTTTGCCGGTAAGACTCGCCAGCTCGGACATGCGACCCAGGAAATCGCGGGCTTCACGCACGCGGTGGGCGAATTCTTCAACGCAGGTGTAACGATTGGCCGCCTCAATATCGTCGTCCCCGGCAAGCCCCAGCATGTCGCGCAGGGCACCACGCACCGAGGCATAACAGGCAGCCCGGCTTTCCCTGCCATCCTCGGGCAGCGCAAAGATGTCGGCCCATTCGGAAATGGGGTCGGGAACCGAGGCTCCGGGCCAGGTTTGCAATGCCTGTTCGGCCTGGCGGAACTCGTGCCGGGCACGGGTTTCCGTCTCTTTCAAGAGGTCAAGGAGGCGCTCGGCGGCTGCCGGGCTATAACCGGTGCCTTCTTTCCAGAGGCCAAGGGCGTGAAGCGACTCGGTCAGGTCGTGCCACAGGGTTTCATCCGGACGCGTCCCGGGACGCAGTTCATCCAGCTCCTGGAGCCAGTCAACCGGGCTGCCAATGGTGCGATCATCCTGGGAGACCGTCTTGCCGTGAATGGTGAAGCCGCTGATCTCCCCGGTGCTGATGAGCAGCGTGATCAGGATATCCACCCAGGTGTCGGTCAATCCCAGGTCCGTGGTTTTCAGCCGTTTGCGGGTTTCCGTGATGCTGGTGACAGGCGGGTTTGCCTTGCGGATATTGTCCCGAATCCGCTCCTTCGCCTTTTTGAAGGCTTCCACGCTGCTGGCGGCCAGCGTGACTGAGACCTCCCCGGGCACGCTGGTGTTAAGTAGGCCAAGCGGTGCAAGGTGCTTTTCAAGATCGGCCTTTGCAGTACCATCCCCATCGGTCACGCGGCCTTTCCAGATAGCTTCGAGGATGCGTTTGCGCATCTGATTGCTCAAGTCCGCGCTAAAGGAATAGGCCTCCCGGAAATCCGGATGGAAGTGGAAAACCTTGGCTAAAGCTTTGGTCGCGACCTTTTCCAGGAGCCGCTCCAGAGAGCGTTCACTCTGCGGAATGTTCTGGTAGAGGGAGAGCAGTTCTGCGGGCTCGCAGAGGATTTCCCAGGCTTGGTCCTTAGTGTTCCACTGGCGGATTTCGCCGTTCACAAAGGACTCGAGCAAAATCTCCGTGGCCTTGCGGGCAGGCTGGGCCGATTTGGTTCCGGCGGGAAGGTCAATCCATTCGCCCAGCAGCTCCAGCTTGCGACGGACGGATTGCGAAGCTCCACCCGCGTTAACCTGGGACTGGTAGTCGCCGAAGAGCTTGACCAAAGCCATGCTACGCTTGAGCTCATCGATATCTTGAGCTGGCAGTGTGGCCGGTAGCCATACGAGGGTCCGTCCGTTGCCATGACGGACTGCATCCATCTCGACATCGAGCGGCGAGGCTGACGGGTAGAGGACGGCCAGGTGCAACGCCTTGGTGGCGGGCACGTCCTTAACAAAGCCGATGACGGCGTGGTCGTTGGTGAGCGCCGTCACCGGTTCAAGCCGATAGTCCAGGGAGCGGCGGGTTCGCTGCCAATCCACATCCACCTGGGTCGAGAAACCATGTTGTGGTGGCACAGTGCCGCCCAGAGGACTGCCCGGGAAGCGGAGGAGCAGTTCAAGATGGGAGCGGTAGGCGCTCTCAAGCTGAATATCCGGTGCGAAACCATTCTTGACCCGCTCGACTTCAACCAACAGCTCTTCGCGTTCGCCCCCGTCACCTTCAACAGAGAGGAAAAAGCTTAGATTCTCCCCGCTACCTTTCTGACGAAGGGGCGGAAATGTTTGGGCAATCTTCTCCAAAATTCTGGCCGTTTCCTGGTCGCTCCCAGCGGGGTCACTTTCCTTGCCGGGCCATCGCAGCAAGAGCGCGTCATTTAGCTTGGAAACGGTGAGTTCTTCCTTGACCATGGAGAGGACGATCAAGGCTTTTATCAGACGCTCGCTCGCTAACTTGGCGGCAGCCTGATAGGCGTCCGACCAGCGTTTGTAGGGCACACGGGATAGGACTTCGTCCCTGGCCGTGCTGCAGAATCGCTCGAACATCCCGTAATACTTGGCCATCTCGGGATCATCCTGGATGATCTTGTTGCGCAGGTCCTCGTAGTCGAACACGTCGTCGAGCACCGCGATTCGTTTCCAGTCGCTGGTATCCTGCAGGCGTCTTTCAATGAACTCCTGGACAAATCCCAGTGCGCCACGGGATCTGCCGCCCCGGTTGGTAATCGCGGTGAGGCAGTACAACCCGAAAGGGTGCATCGGATAAACGTCGGCAAAGTGTTTTGCCTCGTCGGTGATGGGTTCGCGTTCGCGGAAGTAACGCTTCAGAAAGTCGGCAAAAGCCCCCCGGAAATGAGGCTGGATTTCAGCCTTGAAGGCATCGGCGAGCTTGTGAACGCATTTGGAGTTTTCACGGAATAGCCGATGGTTGTAAATGCGATGAAATTGCGTAACCGGGATGTTAATGGATTGGAAGCGGCCGGATTGTCCGGAAAGCTTGCCCATCAGCTCTGTATCGTAATTGCGCCCGGCTTGGCGGGCGATGGCCTGAATTTCTTCCTGAACCGCGCCGAAAATCCAGAACGGTTGATCCCCGGCCAGTCCTGCCTCGGCCAGTTGTCCAAGGAATGCAGTGCCCCGGTTGAAGTGTTCGTCGCTCTGGATTAGGTGAAGATACAACTCGTCAATAAAGACTTGGACACCCTCATATCCGCGCTCTTTGGCAATCTCGACCAGCTTCTTGACCTTCTCCGTGACCGTAGTGCGGTCCTGGACAAGTTGAATGTTCAGAGCGGCAACAGCCTGCTCAATGATGGCCTTCTGGTATTCCTTGTCATAGGTGCGAAGCTGATCGATGGAGAGACTCCGGTTATCACGAATCCAGTTCTCCACATCGCTGCGCGTTCCGCTGGCTGTGTGATTGAAAAAGGTATCCAGATAGGCATCGGTGTTGGACAAGGTCGCCGTTACTGGCGGCGAGAGGTGGCGCAAGTGGTCAGTAACCGAGTTCCAAAAGGCCTGCTCGAGGGTCTCGTCAGGCACCTCAATGGCAGTAAAGTTGATCGTGAGGAATTTTCGTGGTGCGAGCGCATCCATGCCCCATTCGGGCTTGGTATCGAGGAACTGTTTGCGCAGCGTCGGTTCGGTCAGAATGGCGGATAACCATGCCATGAAGATGGTCTTACCGGAACCGTATAGACCGGTAATGAAGAAGCCACGACCTTGCTTGCGGTGAATTCGGTCCAGGATAATTCGGGCCGACTCCTCAACCTCGGGCAGCATGACGAAGCTTTCGAAAATCCGCGTCCGGCTGGCCGAATCGTGAGTCGACTCGTTGAAGTTTTCCACCCAGCTACTAACGGGCGTGAAATCAAACATATCCTTCATGAGTGACATATCAGGCCTCCAGCTCCACAATTGGTTGATCTCCGCGAGTCAGGGTGTACTGCCCGCAGCGGCAAAGCTGACCAGCCATTCGTCCTGTCAGCACCAGTAAAATTCTTCTTTTTCCCACGGCATCGTTGTACCAAGTGGTCATGGGGTCCATGCCGAGCGCGAAAACCAGTTCCAGGTGATCGAGGATGGTCAGTCCCTCTGGTAATAGCTGTTCGGCTACAAGGTCGTGTACTGCCTTCCGAAGTCTATTCCCGTAGCGTTTAAGATCCGCCGTGATGGTCGTAGCATTGAATTCAAACACTTCGGAAAACATGGGATCTTTGGCCAGCAGGTCGAGAATGATGTCATTCACGCTCACATATCGGACCTGCCCGAAATCGCCCAGCGATGCCATGTGTTCCGCAAGCCATGTTTTTCCGGAACCTTGACCGCCTATCAGGCAGCAAAGAGTCCGGCCGCCAACGTGGCTTTTGCCGACCAAACCTATAAGCTCATTGAGCGCCTTGGCCTGAGCTGGAGTCGTTTTATTATCTCCAGGCATCGACATACTCCTCCAGCGATTGATGAATCAGTTGAACTTGATCCGTGCTTCCGTGCCGGTGATATTCACAATGACCCTTGGTTGCGAGTTTATTTACTCCGGCAATCAGCAAGGCGCGGTTGCACATGAAGATGGGAGCTATAGTCCCTTCGTTGATAACCGTGGCTGTTGATGGTGCCCGCCAACCGTTTTTTGATGCGTCGTGATAGAGCGCATAGCCCAAAACGGCCTCGGTTGGGCAGTAGGTGGTCACCGAGTAATTGGATTTCGAAAGCCTCAGGCGTCCTGCCTTAACGAGGATCGACCGCACTCGATCACGAGTTGACTGAGGCATGCGCTCGTATTTACGTTCCAGGAGCTGGTCGAGGTGGTAGCGGGAGAAAACGGCTTCGCCGGTATTCAGGAAACTGTCTGTAACCAAAAGTGAAAGAGTTTCAAAAAGAATCGGGGTGGTGATGCATAACTGAAAAAACACCAGATCCTGAACCGCTTCATCATTACTGCGAATCTTTCGAAACATCTTCAAGAATGAAGTGTTTTTGATCGAGTTGTTTTCGATTTCAAGGAAGCGGTATTTCATGTGCTGCCACAGCTTTTCCTTGTTGGATTCCGACTTTTGAGACCAATTTCGGATACAAGAAATACGCAATGATTGTGGATCATTACTTTTAAGGGTTGTATCAAGTAGGTAAAGCGTCTCTTCTAACAGGAACCCATATCCAATGGTCGAAAAATCTTTCTTCATGTTTATACATTACTTTTTTTGATTATAAACTGTTGCTGAAACACTGCGTACCCAGGCATCTACTTCGTCTTTTTTGAACATCCAGCGTCTGCCCACGCGGTTGCCGGGCATACCTTGTTTCTCAATCCATTTATACACTGTTTCATTGGTTACGCTGAGGTAATTGCAGATTTCATCTACAGTTAGCCAGCGATCTTCCAATGCCTGCTTCTTGCTCATACTGTTCCCTTACAGGCTTATTGCATTGATATTTTGTTATTTTGCCTTGCGCATAGAATAGAGGAAAGCCATACTAAAAGCAAACGACTAAAGCCGATTAGTACCGAGTTTTTAGGATTATTTTACAGGAAAAAAATAG
>ENA-UEQB01003125-UEQB01003125.1-human-gut-metagenome-genome-assembly--contig:-NODE-3125-length-10876-cov-4.013520_pt1 | contig 10876 bp, 10 predicted proteins | sample MGYA00242901_ERZ507918 | MGnify/ENA primary metagenome ERZ507918 (study PRJEB26167, sample SAMN06115405) | human gut metagenome | host: Homo sapiens | place: China:Sichuan | collected 2016-04-06... | reverse complement strand
AGTAAATTACTATTGCGCTGCTGGGCGTATATCTGGAGCTGTAAAGATGGCAACTATCTGGCTAATTCCAAAGGATGCGGAAAAGCCGATTGATGGTCGAACAAAACAAGGAAAGGCAGAAAAGCATGAGTAATATATTACTTCTTGAAGATGATCTAAGCCTGATTAACGGGCTTTCTTTTGCTTTCAAAAAGCAAGGATTTGAATTAAATATCGCCAGAACGCTCAAAGAAGCGGAGGAATTGTGGACAGACGGAAAATATGATTTGTTGGTGTTGGACGTATCTCTGCCAGATGGGTCTGGCTTTGAATTTTGCAAAAGAGTTCGACTTACATCAAAAGTGCCAATTATTTTTCTGACGGCTTCGGATGAGGAAACAAGTATTATTATGGGGCTGGATATTGGAGGTGATGACTATATCACAAAACCGTTCAAACTGGGGGTTCTCGTTTCAAGGATTAACGCCTTACTTCGACGTGCAAATTCTTTTCAAGCAGCAGACACAGAATTGCAGTCGAATGGCATCAAGGTTCTTTTGCTGCAAGGACAGGTTTTCAAAAAGGGGGAGCTGTTGGATTTGACTGCCGCGGAATACAAGCTACTGTGCTTGTTTATGAGAAACCCAAGCATGGTGCTGACAAAGGGACAGATTTTAGATAAGCTATGGGATTGCGACGGGAATTATATCGACAGTAGTACCCTTACGGTCTATATGCGTCGGCTTCGTATGAAGATTGAGGATAATCCAAGCGAACCACAAATGCTCCTGACTGTTCGAGGTATGGGATATAAATGGAATATTATCGGGTGAGGTGCAGAATGAAGATATTGGCAAATAAAGAAATCAAAAATCTATTTCTTTCGCTTTCACTGGTTTTGGTGGGTACAGTTCTCTTAGCCGAGGTTTTTCTATGGCTGTCATATCGTCGGCTTTCTCTGTTATTGCTAATCCTTTTTCTATTGGCTGGCGGTGCTGTATGGGCAGTCTGCTTTGTATATTTTAATCGGCAAAATCAGATCATGGAGCAGGCGATATTACAAATCAATGCGTATCTTGATGGTGATCGCAATGCCCGTATTGAATGTGACAATGAGGGCGAATTGTACCGACTGTTTCATTCCATCAATTCTTTAGCGGCAGTGTTAAATGCCCATGCAGATAATGAGTTACGAGAGAAAGAGTTTTTGAAAAATACAATCTCCGACATTTCACACCAACTGAAAACACCACTGGCGGCTCTGAACATTTATAACGGACTGCTTCAGGACGAGGATATAGAAGTGTCATCTGTGAAAGAATTTGCTAATCTGTCCGAGCAGGAGTTGGACCGTATTGAAGTGCTGGTGCAAAACCTTCTCAAAATCACAAAGTTGGACGCTGGTTCTATTGCATTTGAAAAGGAAATAGAAAATGTAGCGGATATGATGCAGGATTTGGAGCTACACTTTGCATATCGTGCCAAGCAGGAACAGAAAGAGATCGTATTATCTGGTGCAGATGATATTTCTCTTTTCTGTGACCGTGATTGGTTGGGCGAAGCGATTGGCAATATTGTAAAAAATGCACTTGACCATACAGGAAAGGGCGATACCATTTACATCAAATGGACGGCACTACCCTCCGCTGTTCAAATCACAATAAAGGATAACGGGTGCGGAATTCATCCAGAAGATTTACACCACATCTTCAAGAGGTTTTATCGCAGCCGCTTTTCAAAGGATACACAGGGGATCGGGCTTGGCCTGCCGTTGGCAAAAGCAATTATCGAAGCTCATGGGGGTCTAATAGAAGTGGAAAGTGAATTAGGAATTGGAACGAGTTTTATAATGAATTTCCCAATTCCTACAAAATTGTAGGCTGGTTGTAGGGTTACAGTAATATTGGGGTGCTATTCTTTCCATCGTAGACAGGGAACGAAAGTCCACCCGTTTACGACAGCAAAATTATTGAGAAAGAGGTGTTTGCACTATGAACTTGTTAGAAGTCAAAAATATTTGTAAAACCTATGGCAACGGGGAAACCGCGGTCAAGGCTTTGAAAGATGTTAGCTTTTCTGTTCCCAAAGGAGAGTATGTGGCAATCGTTGGAGAATCCGGTTCCGGCAAAAGTACACTGCTGAACATGATCGGCGCATTGGACACGCCTACGTCAGGCAAGGTGCTGATCGACGGCAAGGACATTTTTTCCATGAACGACAAGAAGTTGACCGTGTTTCGGCGTAGGAATATCGGCTTTATTTTTCAGGCGTTCAACCTTGTGCCGGAGCTGACCGTGGAGCAGAATATCATATTCCCTGTGTTGCTGGACTACCAGAAGCCGGACAAAAAGTATCTGGAAGAACTACTGGCGGTGCTGAATCTGAAAGAGCGCCGAAATCACCTGCCGAGCCAGCTTTCCGGTGGTCAGCAGCAACGTGTGGCAATTGGGCGGGCACTGATTACCCGGCCAGCCCTGATCTTAGCTGACGAGCCGACCGGCAATCTGGACACGCAGAATAGCAGCGAGGTCATTGCCTTGCTAAAAGAGGCGTCGAAAAAATACGAACAAACCATCATTATGATTACCCACAATCGCAGTATCGCGCAAACGGCTGACCGGGTTTTGCAGGTATCGGACGGTGTACTGACCGACTTCGGGAGGTGCCGCGAATGAAAAGCTATCTTAGCCTTATTCCGATTTCTGCAAAGGTGCGGAAGAGACAGAATAGGATGACGATGCTGTGCATCATTATCTCAGTGCTGTTGGTTACGATGATTTTCAGCATGGCAGATATGGCGATCCGAATGGAAAAGACACGAGTGATCAAAGAACATGGGAACTGGCATATCATGTTGAAGGAGCCATCCGAGCAACAGATTGAGCAAATCGCACAGCGAACAGATGTGATGACGTCCTCCCGTTATGACGGACTGAACTTTGATTTATCCGAAGACTATACGATCAATGGAAAAAGCTGCGTCATCGTAGGTGGTGATAATGCGATTCTAACGGAGATCTATGACAATTTGACTGAAGGCCGATATCCTACAAAAGAGGATGAAATTTTACTTTCGAATCGTTCAAAAGAACTGCTTTCTCTGAAGATTGGAGAGGCGATTACCGTACATACACCAGCTGGAGATTTTGGCTATACGATTTCCGGTTTTGGAGGAGATGTTACCATTACCACAGATGCCGACATTGTGGGGGCTTTTCTAAATTGGGACTCCTTCCAAAGTCTTGCAAAAGCAGAAGGAAGTAAGCTTGCTCCCGTTTGTTTGGTGCGCTTTTACGAGAATATCCATATTCGTAAGGTGATTGCAGAGTTGCGGAAAACATATGGCTTTACCGACGAAACATTATCCGAAAACACGGCTTTGCTGGGATTGACGGGCTTCAGCAGTGATTCTTATGTCATGGGAATGTACCTTGTAGCTGCAATCTTGTTTGTTCTGGTTTTGGCTGCGGGAGTCTTTATGATTGCGGGAAGCCTGAACAGCAGAACCGCAGAGAGAACACAATTTTTTGGAATGCTTCGTTGTATTGGAGCAAGCCGGGCACAAGTTATGCACATAGTCAAGTTGGAAGCACTCTATTGGTGCAAAACAGCGGTTCCGATTGGCGTGATAGTTGGGATTGTGGGCACATGGATGCTTTGTGCACTGCTCCGGTTTGGTGCGGGCGCTGAATTTGTACAGATTCCGCTATTTGGGATTAGTAGTGTCGGTATCATCAGCGGAATTGTTGTTGGTGTTTTGACCGTGCTGTTATCTTCCATCTCTCCCGCAAGGCGGGCGGCAGGTGTTTCTCCGGTTGCGGCTGTTACCGGAAATCTTTCCGAAAATTGGAACACATCCCGGCCAATCAAGCAGAACTTTTTGAAAATTGAGATGGCCTTGGGGATTCATCATGCCGTATCCTCTCCCAAAAATCTACTTCTCATGACTGGCTCCTTTGCACTCAGCATCATTATGATTTTGAGCTTTTCCGTTCTTATACAATGGGTGAATATGGCACTCAATCCCTTAAAGCCATGGGCACCAGATGTCTTTTATAGTAGTCCTGATAATCTGTGCGACATTAAACAAAGTTTTGCCAAAGAGGTGGAAAGCCGGCCGTATGTAAAGCGGGTATTTGGGCGGATGTATCAAAGCCTTCCTGCAGAATATGAAGGGAAATTGGGGCAAATTGATTTGATTTCTTATGAGAATCAGCAGTTTCAGTGGGCAGCTGAAGATTTGATTGCAGGTGATATATCGGCTGTCTCTGAAGGCAACGGTGTACTGACGGTTTTTGATAAAAGCAATTCTTTGAAGGTTGGAGATACGATTCAGCTGGAGCAGACAGAGCTTACCGTGGCTGGAGTCTTGAAAGATAGTCCCTTTGATACATCGGATCAGCCAACTGTGATTTGCTCAGAGAAAACGTTCAAGGAAATTACAGGCAAAGATGCCTATGCTGTTCTTGACGTACAGCTGTCCCAAAAAGCAACAGAGCAGAATGTAAATGAGCTTCACGTATTGGCAAATGGACATTATCGCTTTTATGATCGACTGGCGCAAAACAAAGACACACAAAATACCTATTTTATGTTCTGCCTGTTTGTTTATGGATTCCTCGCCGTGATCACATTGATTACTATTATTCATACGGTAAACAGTATTTCTATGAGCGTGTCTGCAAGAACAAATCAATACGGAGCCATGCGTGCAGTGGGGATGGATAGTTTACAAATCAAGAAGATGATTCTCATGGAAACCGCCACGTACACTACGCTTGGACTCCTCGCAGGTTGTGGTCTGGGGTTACCGCTGCATCATTTTCTCTATTCGCAGATGATTACAAATTATTGGGGAACGGCATGGCAAATCCCTTTAACATCTATTGGAGAAATACTGGTGTTGCTTGTGTTCACTTCTCTTCTTGCACCTTTCGCTCCGGCAAAACGCATCTGTAACATGCCGATTACTGCAACCATCAATGAATTGTAATGGAAAGTATAAAAAGAGTAGTCGAAATAGATATGTATATATTGTGATTGAGACTACCACAGGAATATTTACATTCTGTATAAATATGCTCAATCATTCCATATTAAATTTGGTGGTCTGGGGCGTGTTGACGGGGATTATAGTATATGTTCTGTATTATGAGGATATAGATAAACCCTTAAGACGTATTATTGAATGTGAAGCATTAGTATTTTGTATGTCTGTCTGTGAATCATTGGGAGTGATTCTTTTACAATGCATTTTGCAAGCCGCAGATATAAAAAATGTGAATGAAACGATGCTTTATTGCCTTGAGGTAACATTTTCAAAAGTAATACTTATTTTTTTGTATTACACATTCATAAACAGGTTTGTGAAAAAGAGCGATATTCCTTATGCAAAGACAAGGTACATCATGTATGGAATTATACTCCTATACAATCTGATTAACATGGGTGTAATTGTAGAGAATTTTAAAAATGGAGAAGAAAATTACTTATGTGCAGTCAATATGGGGTGTATTGTTCTGGCAGATCTATACCTTTTATATTTTGTTAAAATGGCAGATGAAAAGAACTATTATGAAAAGCAGCTCATCGCTTTAGAGCAACAGGCAAAGGTACAATACGAATACTATTTGACCCAGGCAAAAAAGTATGATCAAACCATTCAGATATTACATGATGTAAATAAGCATATTAAAGCAATCGAAGGGTTATATGGTGCAGAGCAGGAAAAAACGGCAGGAGAATATGCAACAAAGATCAGAGAGTTGTTGAAGCCGCTTATTCCGGTTCAATACACAGAAAATCCGATCTTGAATATACTTCTTACAGATAAAGAATCTGTTATGAGAGAAAAGGGGATTTCAGTAACAATAAAGGTAGATAATGTGAATTTGAATTTCATTGAACCAATCGACATTACAACTATTTTTGGAAATTTATTAGATAATGCGATTGAGGCAGCAGAGAAGCTGGAAGGAGAGAAATATATTTCGATTAAGATTGGCTCATACCATAAAATGATAGCTGCCAGCATCGAAAATAACTGCGGGGAAGTAAAGTGGAAAAATGGTTTTCCGGTATCAGCGAAAGGAAAAGGCGGTGGAATAGGACTGCTGAATGTTCAGAGCAGTGTAAAAAAATATGATGGAAATTTAATATTGAAAAGTGATGGAAATAAATTTATTGCTGAGTTATTCCTCAATTCATAAAAAGAGCATTCGTGCTCTTTTTTGGTAAAAGGTCTTACTTCGTGCAAAAAAATCGTACTTGGTGCAGAAAAGGTAAAATATCAGAAGGGGTGTGTCGATAGAAAAAAATAAAGTGGATGATACATATAAAAAATTTAATGATGGGAGGTTTCGCTTATGTCAAGAATTACGGACTACGGTTTTTTATTTCAAACGACATTTGGAACATCAAAAACAAATTTAGTCAACAATATTCAGTTGTCCCAAATGAACAGCAGTTCTGTACAGAAACAATTAAAAGCAGCAGGGATCGACACAAACAGTAAAAAGTATAAAGCAGCACTGAGTGAGATGATGAAAAATGGAAACGGTGCAATGTTTACAAATGTTCAGGCAATTAAGAACCTGATGAGCCAGTATGACAAAAACGGAGACTGGATTGATCCGAATACCGGATTAACAGGACTTGCTGTAACGGATGAGAACAGAAACAGTTATAAACATATCATTTCTATTCCAGAGAGCAGCCGGGAAGAAATGTTTGAACTGGCAAAGAAAGAATTCTTAAATGAAAACGGTACTCTAAATGGTGATACTACCAAAAGGGAGAGTGTATATAACAATTTATACAGAAAAATGGATAAGGATGACCGCTTATCAGCAGGCTGGACAATGGAACAATATGAACATCAATACAGACAGGCATTTGCAGAAGCTGCAAAAGCCGCAGATTCTACATGGAGAGCTGGTAAACCAATACCGGCTGGCGCATTGGATGGTATTACAAGAGAGTCTGTTGAGAGTGGCAGGAAGTCAGTAGATATAAAGTTATAGATAGATTTATTTGTGAGCCACGAGGTGAAACTAAGATAATGGGTTTTAAGGAGGAAAAATAGGATATGAAAATATCTAATTACATGAATAATACGAATTCAATAATGGAAAAAAATACTGATAAAGTACAGAAAGGAAATAGTCAGACAAACGAAAAACATACAGTGGGGCAATCAGTGAAGCTTTCGATTTCTAATGAGGGATTGGAGTATTATCGTAATCGTATACAGCAGAGTGGACAGGAAAAATATGATGATGTGGTTCAAAGAAAGGAACTGTTAGCGAGTAAAAAAATCAGTGATATTGATTATAGTTATGAAATTCAAAAGAAGGCAGCACAGCAGAATCAAAATGTTGATACAGGAAAAAGTGCCTTAAATATTACTGACAAGGCAAATAATTATGTTAAAGCATACGCAGAATTATATGATGAAATTGTGAAGGGCTATGAAAATGGAACCAGAGAAATATATGTAGCTGATGAAAATGGACCTCGTAAGCTTACAAAGGATGAAGAGTTAAGCAATTTAGATGCTGCATATAAAAAAACAGTGGATGACTTTGTGACAATGGAGACAACCAATCAGCATGCCCGTGGAATTATTGGTGAAGAAATGAATAAAATTTCAAAAATTACCACAAGGTCAACTTTGGCATCGGCTTACATTGAGGAGCAAAAAACCAGGGGGAAGGATGAGATTACTGAAAACTTAGGAAAGAAGATGTATGGTGCAATTACCTCATTTAAGGAGAAATATACAATGATTCAGCCTAATAGAGAGCAGTTATTGATGAGCATTAAGATTTGATGATGTTAGTACTATGATTTACAAATAAAAATAGTAATTACATATCATATTGAGGCTGAGAGAAATTAAATATCCAAGTCGTTCAATATAATAGAAATTATTTTAAGTTTCAATAACAGGGAGGTAGGATTATGGCAATTACAGGTATCAATAACAGCAGTTGCACATCGTATTATGCTTCAAATTACAAGAATACTGTTAAAAAAACAGATAGTGAAAAGGATAGTACAAATACAAAAGACGGCAACGTGACAACAAGTACAGTTGAATTAAAAACATCACGTCCCGGTGTGACAAAAACAGAGCAGATTAAGACGGGGTATAGCAATGTAAATGATTATTCAAAATACTTGCAAGGAAAATACCATTATATGAATATAGGGCTGACTTCAATGCAGGGTATTCCGACAACGGTATCTGTTTCAAGTGCATTTTTACAAAAGTGCATGAATGATCCGGAAAAAGCAAAGTATTTGGAGGAAAACTTAGCAGCCATTCCGGATTGTACAAAAGATACGATTAATGGATGTTTGGGCACTGTGACAAATCAGAGTTATATGATTGATGCAAACGGAAATATTATAGAGACAGCATCTTGTACAAATGATCCAGATGGGAAAATAGCGAAAGAGAATGCTGAACGAAAGGCAAAAGAGAACAGAGAAAAAGAGGAAAAGATAAAAGAAAAAAGAGCTGCTAAAAAAGCAGAGGAAGAAAAAGCTGCAAAGAAACGTGCAGAAAAATCGGCAGAAGGAAAAGAAACGGGTGATTATACCTTATCCGTAACTGGTAATGATGTAAAAAGTATGACACAGAGCCTTGTAGCAGAATCTGTGAGTATTTCTGCACCTGATAGATCAAGTTTTGATATTAAGGCATAAGAGGATTTGATAAAAGAAAAATATCTAATTGGTGCATGGGATGGCATCACCAGAGAGTAGAGTGGCAGAAAGTCAGTAGATATAAAGTTATAGATAGATTTATTTATGAACCGTGAGGTGGATTTATGGGAATCTCTTTCTCAAATATAGGAACAGTTGGAAGGGAACAGTTAATTACTTCTGGTAGTAATGGAGAACCAAACTGGTCTTATATTCCATCGAAAGGAAAAAGTACAAGAACGCAGACTGAATTTGTGAGTGAGATTAAGAAACTGGCACAAAAGGCTGCCAATGCTACTGATAAGACAGAACAAGATGCTATTTCAAGGCAGCTATTGCAGTTAAGGGCAGAATATTTGTCAGAGGTTGCACCGGATAGAAAGCAGTTATACCAACAGGCAAAAAGTGCAATGAAAAATCAAAATGCCAATCCAAAATGTAAAGGGATCGGAGAATTAACCTTACTGGATTTTTTGGAACAGGCAGAGGGAAAAAATCAGAATCTTGCGGACAAGCAGATTGCATTGGCAGGAGGCGGAACATTAAAATTCACTATTTTAACATCAGGTGGTTATGGTGTTCAAATTCAGAGTCAGGGTGTGAATGTATTGTTGAATACCGGTGCCGGCTGGGGGTATGAAATGACTCCGGCAGAACTTACAAAAAAAGATGAATTCTATTCCATTTACTGGAAGGAATATAACGCCGTAAAGAATGGTATGAATTCTGAATTAAAAGAACTACCGGATTATCTGGAGAAAAGATCAGTTTTTGAAGCGAAAGCCTAATAAATGGAGGTGATTTTGATGTGATGTTTCAATAGGTGTACTTATATATTTATAAATCACTTGGACCATATAAGGAAAGTGATTGCAAATTCCGAATGACAGAGGAATAGCAACGAAAAAATGCAATGGAGGAAATGCAATGGGTATAACAGGCGTAGGAAGTTCTTATAATTTTGTTTATAACACAAAGACAGGTAAATTATCTACAAAAGATGGCAGCAAAAATGAATTTGTTGATTTTTGCAATGGAGATGTAAAGGGAGAAGATACAGAGACACTGAATCATTTTGATGAACATACAAGATATCAGTTTACAAGAATGCTGTATGCATATGGAACCGGGATGACCGGACAGAATCCTTTTGCCAATGATGAGGAAGTCGAGATTACAGCGGATATAGACAGTGCAACCCATACTTCCTTTTATGTGAATGGGCAGAAAGCGTTTACAGCCATTACGGGTATGTCATATCTCCCATCCGAGATTCAAACCTTTGGAACCGTACAGCAGCCATTTAAAACCAGAGGGTACAAACCATATGATCCCAGTACAAACAGCATCACGATTGGGGTTGGAAGCAGATTTAATCTTGGAAATGGATACAGCATGACGGTACAGGAAGATTTTGTCTGGGGCGAGGGCTATGGAAACGGAAGCAAGGCAGATGATGAAAGATGCAATATGATGATAGGTGGTCTGAACTCCCTGATACATTTTGCGGATCAGCAGTATTTTTCAAGTATGACAGATACATACACCGATTATATTTTAGATTTTCTTGCGTCACAGGGAGTGGATACAAGCAGAGAATTTGTGATAAACGGGACACATTGCGAACTGGTAAATGGGAAAATAAGTGAAGTTGGTAACGATTATGTGGTGCCTAGTTCCATTCAGCAGAAAGCAGTGAAAAGATATGAAGAAAGTATGTCACAGCTTTTGAATAGCGGAACTTGGTATAGATGGTCATAAAAGTAATAGATCACTTGGACCGTTATGGAGAGTGAATAGATTCCGAATGACAGAGGAATGAAAATAATTGGAGGTTGAGATGATGCAATCAATATCAAGTTATATTAATCCCAATACAAGAGCACTTACATCTAATTATAAAAATACAGTTATTAAAGATAAGGAAGCATATAATGGGGCGATGTTGCAGCACTTACTAAATCCGGTAGAGGATCTGGCACAAGCGTTAAAAACACCAATAAAATTGGCGAAGGGTGCTTCAATTAGCAGACAGAATAATTCTGTTAATATTGCAGAAGGACAAAGTATTCGTGTTAATGGAGGTCATGTGCTTACGGTTACGGCGCATAGCAAAAATGGCTGGTGTTGAGGAAAATGATATTGACAGGCTTTTAGCCAATCCACCAGAAAAGATTGAAATCGA
>ENA-UEQB01003120-UEQB01003120.1-human-gut-metagenome-genome-assembly--contig:-NODE-3120-length-10890-cov-4.278276_pt1 | contig 10890 bp, 5 predicted proteins | sample MGYA00242901_ERZ507918 | MGnify/ENA primary metagenome ERZ507918 (study PRJEB26167, sample SAMN06115405) | human gut metagenome | host: Homo sapiens | place: China:Sichuan | collected 2016-04-06... | reverse complement strand
AATCTTTCAGGTTAATCCCACCTAAATAGTAAGTAAGCATAAAAATATCTCTGGTTATGTTCAAAGATGATTTCAGGAATTTCGCATCTCTAATACTCTTTAATTCATCTATTGATAAGTCAAGATCCCTAACAGTACTTATTGGCATTTTAAAAAGTATAAAGGGATGAATGTGATAAGTTACATAATTCATTTTACTTGCATAGTTTAATATTACTTTTATCAAAGTCAGATAGATTCTTATCGTTGTATCAGTTAAGCCTTCCTTATATAGATACTCTGCGAATTCTTGTATATGAAGAGGAGTTAGTTGAACCAAAGGAAAGTCTCCTTTCATATATTTAATCAATCTTTCACTTGCTATTTTGTACAAGCTATAAGATTTTTGTCTTTCTTCCCCTGTCATGAAACTTAAGTATTCTTTTGCTATTGTTTGAAAAGTTATCCCTTTCTTCTTTTGTTCATAAGTGATAATATGTATCAGTTCAGTACAGGAGATTGTAGACAAATAACTAATGGAAGCGAGGATTTCCTCGTATTCATCGATCGTTCTACGCAAACACGAATTTATGTTAACTGCATTTTCGTGTCTGACAACTCTGCCATTTTTTAGCTGACTTGCGGAATCCAATGTAAATTGAGTCGGAATATATCTGGTCTTAGACCGATGCGCTACTGCTATTCTTATCCGATGTCTGCCATTCGCCAACTTCTTAGTCGGCACAATTACAATTGAAAAATTTGCCATATTGCTTTTAAGGTTTTGTTTTATAAATAACTATCCTCCATACAATGAAAAAGGAATAAAATGCCCTCCAAACCTTGTTTCGTGATTAAAAAATGAGTTCATTGCATGGATTTCCGTGCAAAAGACGGTATTTTCCATGCTTTTGTACGATTCTTCATTGGTATTTCTTCACTAACTCGCTATGTTTGCAACAGTTTTTCACAGGTATTTATAATAAAGTACTTTTTGAAAACAGAATCTAACTTTTGTTTAACTTAGCTTAATAACCAAATTTATAAACAAACTTTAATTCTCATGAAAAGCATGACATTTGTACGTAACCCTTTATGGGTATTGTTGCTTCCACTCTTCCTGTTTTCTTGTGAAGACAAAATGGATGAACACTATGAGAAACCAGCATGGCTAAAAGGCAGTGCATGGGAGGTTCTATCTGACAATGAGTATGAAGGAAGATATTCTATCTTTCTTGAAGCTGCAGAATTAGCAGGATTCCGTTCTATTCTGGAAGGAAAAGGAATCGCAACTGTAATGGCACCAGATAATGATGCCTTTACTGTCTATCTACAAGAAAAAGGTTATGTCTCAGTAAAGGACATCCCAACAAGCGAATTAAAAAAACTAATCGGTTTTCATTTAGTTTATTATTCTTATAATAGAAGCGATCTGGAAAATTTCCGTCCCGAGGCTGATACAACAGATGATGAGGACAGTGACGATGAAGTTGTATTGCCAGGTATGTATTATAAGTTCCGCACTCGTAGTTCCAGCCCTACTACTCAAGTAAAAACTACCTCCTCAGGAGAAGAGAGGACGCTGACGATTTACCATTTGGAACGTTTTTTACCTGTATTCTCTCACTATATGTTTTCATCGAAGAAAATCGATGCTAAGAAGAATTATGAATATTTCTATCCAGGTTCTACTTGGAATGGTGATAATGGTTTCAATGTATCCAATGCCAGCGTAAAAGAATATCAGTTGATAGCGAATAATGGCTATATCTATACTATAGATAAAGTATTAGAGCCGTTGGAAACAATCTATGATGAGATGAAACTCAATCCGAATTATTCTACTTTCCTGACTTACTATGATTCATTCAGTGTTTATACTTTTGATGAAGACTTAGTAGCAGATTATGGAGATGCTTTAGGAGTTGATAGTCTTTTTCTTCATACACATCAGTCTAACGGATTACCTAACATCGCTTTAGAATGGCCGGTATCTAATTATCGGCTGATCCCACAACTTGCTTCAGTTGCTTATAGTGTATTTGCACCTTCCAATACAGCACTGACTAATTTCTTTAACCATTTCTGGAAAGGGAAAGGATATACCTCTTTGGGAGATTTGGATCCATTGGTTATTAAGTTACTGTTACTCCAATACGTATATGGCGGTTCTATTGTTTTTCCGGATGAAGTAAAAACAATCACTAATGATTATGGAACTTCCTACAACTTTGACCCATATAGTGTAAAAGATAAAAGTATTTGCGTAAATGGTAGTTTTTATGGATTGGATGAAATAGACACTCCTCCTATCTTTAACTCTGTCATTGGACCGGCCTTCTCTCATAAAGAATATCTTAACTTCTTATATACTCTCTACGGTAATGGTGATGATAACTTATTGAGAACTTATAGCTCTCAGGCTACCAAATACACAGTATTGATGCCATCAAATGAAAATTATGAAACAAACGATATGTTTTTAGCTGTCATAGCTGGTACTAAAGTACTGGCCAGAGAGGGAGATGAAGGAAATGAAGCAGTACCAACTTCTGAATTACAACGATTGGTTAATGTACATACAGTCAGTGGTGAAGTTGAACTTCCTGCAAATGGCACTAAAGTCTATACAAGTCAGAATGCTTCGACCTATTGGTTTATAAAAGATGGAAAGATCACCACTAATGCTATTTTCAATAATGTATTAGGATTAAGTACTCCGAATTTTTCAGATCTGTTTGTAGAAGTAAAAGAAATAACTAATGACGGAGAATCCTGGAGTAATGGAAAGACGTATGCATATGGTGCGAACAGTCACGGTGTATTTGATACAGAACAGAGTAAAGGAATGAAAGCTGCATTGGCAACTTGTGCCGAGTCCAGATATCCTTATTTTGTGTTTGCTCAGTTACTTAAAAAGGCAAATATGATTTCCGGTGAAACAATGCCTAGCTATCCGGGGCGTATTGTTGCTTTTATTCCGACCAATGAAGCTCTTGTAGAAGCTATGAAGAAAAATGAGATTCCGGGAGTAACTGATGGAGAAGTAGATCTTTCTCAGGCCGAACCAACCTTGAACGGAACATTTGATGCGGAAGCGCTCAAACAATACCTAATGGAATATTTCCTTATAACTTCTTATGCTCCGGAAGTATCCAGTTGTCCGTATATCGGTTCTACCACTTGGAAAACGGGTACATACCGTAACTCGTTGACTCACAAATTGAATTATACAGACACCGGTAATTCTTTATCAGTTCAACTGGGAGAAGGTAACATATGCCATGTGGTTCCGACCTATTATTATTTCCCTTTTGCGTACAATGATGGAGGGTTCCACTTGATTGACTCTGTTTTTAAATAACTGAATATCTGAGATTATGAAACTAACAAAAATAGTATATGTATTAATAGCAATGCTTCTTTGTTGCACAAAGGACGTTATTGCGCAGACACAGAAAGTCCTGTCCGGTACAGTTACTGAAATGTTCGGAAACAAGGCTGAACCATTGGTCGGTGTAAACGTAAATATTGTAAATGATCAGAATCGTTCATTAGGCGGTACTATTACCAATCTGAGCGGACAGTACAATGTGAAAATCCCCGAAAGAGAGAAGAATCTGACAATTGTATATTCATACATTGGAATGAAAACTCAACGGGTGAAATATACTACTCAGACGATTTTGAACATTCGTATGGAATCGGAAGCCAAAGCAGTAGATGAAGTACAGATTACCGCCCGTCGGTTGAATCGTAATGATATGGGTATCACTGAAGACAAATTGGTTTCAGCGACTCAAAAGGTTGATATGGAAAAATTAGTAGCTACCGCTCCGATAGCCTCTGTTGAAGAAGCGTTACAGGGACAATTGAATGGTGTGGATATTACTTTAAGTGGTGATCCGGGTACTCGTAGCTCCATCCGTATTCGTGGTACCAGTACTTTGAATGCGTCAGCCGAACCGTTGATCGTTATTGACGGAGTCCCTTATCCGACAGATATCAGTGATGATTTTGACTTTTCAACAGCCAATAATGAAGATTTAGGTGCGCTGTTGAATATTTCTCCGAACGATATCGCATCTGTTGAAGTTTTGAAAGATGCCTCTGCGACTGCTATTTGGGGAACACAAGGTGCCAATGGTGTATTGGTCATTACAACTAAAAAGGGTACAGTAGGTAAAACACGTTTCTCTTTCTCTACCAAATGGACAGCTAAAGTGGAGCCGACCAATATCCCCATGTTGAATGGTAATGAATATACTGCCCTGATGCAAGAAGCTATCTGGAACTCTGCCAGATATATCGGTTTGGAAAATGCAAGCAACAAATACTTGGATATGTTATTTGATACACCGTCTATTAATACCAATCCGGATTGGAAGTATTATGATGAGTATAACCAAAATATCAATTGGCTGGACTATGTGCGACAAACAGCCCTGACATCAGATAACAACTTCTCTATGAGTGGTGGTGGTGAAAAAGCTACTTATCGTTTCTCATTGGGATATATGAGCGATGATGGTACTACCATTGGAACTTCCCTGAAACGTTTAAATACGTCAATGACTGTCGATTACCAATTTTCCAAGAAGCTGAGATTTGGCGCAGACTTCTCTTATTCTCAATCGGATAAAGATGATAACTGGGCGGATAATGTTCGTGCGGTAGCATTAAGTAAAATGCCTAACAAATCTCCTTATCTGGTAGATGATAAGACTGGTAGGCTAACAAATGACTACTTCACCTATTTTGATCCGAATTTTGAAAGTGCTTTTTCCGTCACTCAATCCAATTACAGGAATGCCGCGAATTACAATCCTGTAGCGATGGTGAACGAAGCGACCAATAATACAATGCAACGTGAAGGAAAAATTACCTTTCGCGCTAATTATCAAATATTACCGGGCTTCACTTACAAAGGATGGGCATCTATTAATATGCGTACCACCAAATCACGTCGTTTTCTGCCACAAGTAGTAACAGGAGTGGTTCAAACCAGTGAATATGCTAACCAGAGCGGAGATGCTTATTCCGACCTGCTGGCTCTTCAGACAGAGAATCAGTTCATGTATATTAAAAATTGGAATAACAAACATAACTTGATTGCAAATGCTTTGGTTCGTACTTCTCAGACATCAAATTCAAGTTATACAAGTATTTCATATGGCAACGCCTCTTCCGATTTATCCGACCCGACTGTAGGAACAGCTGTGTTGAGTAACGGTATTAACTCCGGTGAATCTGAGACACGTAGTGTGGCCTTTATCGGATTGGTGAATTATACTTTATTAGACCGTTATGTATTCCACGCGTCAATGAATGCAGAAGGTAATTCAGCTATGGGACGCGATAAACGAATGGGATATTTTCCCGGTGCAGGTTTTGCCTGGAACCTTCATAACGAATCATTTCTGGAAGCAGCGAGAGACAAATGGCTGGATGAAGCTAAATTCCGTTTCAGTATCGGACAGAGTGGACGTGCTCCGAGCGGAGCCTCCATTTATCTGGGAGCTTATGTAAAAGGAGATGATTATATGAGTATGTCATCTACCAGGCCTTCACGCATGCAGTTGGATAATCTGAAGTGGGAAACTTCGACTGAATATAACTATGGAGCGGATGTTTCTCTCTTTAGAGGTCGTTTGAAGTTTACATTTGAATACTACCAGAAATATATTAGTGACTTATTACAAAGGAACTACGGTCTTCCTTCTACTACCGGATTCTCTTCCATGAATTACTTCAATTCAGGAAAGATGCAAAACAAAGGATGGGAGTTTCGTACCGATGTTGTATTCTTTGAAAATAAAGACTGGCGTTTGAGCGGATATGTAAATATTAGCCGTAATGAGAACCAGATTACAGAATTACCAAGTAACATGGCACAAGAAAATTATACAGCCGGTAATGGTAAGTACGCTGCTTTGGTTGAAGAGGGCAGACCGATCGGCTCATTCTATGGTTACCGTTATAAAGGAGTTTATCAAAATAAAGATGCAACCTACGCACGTGATGCCGAGGGCAGTATTATGAATGATGTGAATGGAAAGCCAATTGTAATGAAGAATCTGACAGCAACCTGTCAGCCGGGTGATGCAATGTATGAAGACATTAATCATGATGGAGTTATAAACCAATATGACATTGTATATTTGGGTAATTATAACCCGGTACTGACTGGTGGTGCCGGAGTATCAATCAAATATAAACAAGTGACTTTAAATGCTTTTTTCCATGGACGCTTTGGACAATCGATCGTAAATACAGCACGTATGAATAATGAATCTATGTACGGTATTTCCAATCAAAGTACAGCCGTACTCAGGAGATGGAGAAATGAGGGAGATGATACGAATATTCCGCGTGCCTTGTATGGTGAAGGATACAACTACCTGGGTTCCGACCGTTTTGTTGAAGACGCATCCTTTGTTCGTCTGAAACAACTAACATTGAATTACGCGTTTCCCAAAAAGATTTGTAATAAGCTGGGAGTTAATTCATTGAGTTGCTTCGTTACAGGCTACAACTTGTTCACATGGACAAACTACACCGGACAGGACCCTGAAGTTACTACACCGTCTGACCCGCTTAGATTAGCAGAAGATACAGCGACAACTCCTGTTTCTCAACGATTCACATTTGGTATAAACTTGAATTTCTAATACGTAAGATATGATGAAAAAGATATTAATATGTTTGGCTATCGTCGGAACTTCACTGATAAATTCCGGTTGTAGTGACTGGCTGGATGTGCTGCCTAAAAACGAACAGGTTTCTCCGGATTACTGGAAAACGAAGGAAGAGGTGGAAGAAGTACTTGGACAAGGATACTCATATATGCGCAATACTGTTCATAATTTGATTTATTGGGGCGAAGTTCGTGCTTCTTCGGTATATGCTTACAGCGGTTCTGAGATACAAAAATTACAGAACTTTCAGTTGACAGCTTCTTCCAGTTCTTGCAAATGGGGTACTTTTTACCAAGTATTGAATATTGCTAACTCCATTATAAAATATGCACCGGAAGTAAAAGCTGAAGATGAAACTTATACGGAAGCAGCTATGAATTCACATATGGCAGAAGCTTATTTTATGCGTGCATGGTCGTATTTTACATTGGTACGTAACTACAAAGAGGTACCGTTGATTCTGGAGCCCTATGTAACGGATACTTATCCTTTCCAAGTGGCTAAAGACTCGGAAGAGAAAATTATAGCTCAGATTAAAGAGGATATACAGACGGCTTTGGCTTCTGGCGCAGCTAAAGAATTTTATGATGACGACAAATGGAACGGAGCCAGCAAAGGACGTATCACCAAATGGGCATTGTATGCATTGATGGCGGATGTATGCTTGTGGAGTGAAGATTACGCCGGATGTGTTGAATATACAGATTTGCTGATCAATGCCACCTCTAGTCACCGACCGGCATTTATGTCCGACCCTACACAGTGGTTCTCTATTTTCAATCCGGGAAATAGCAATGAGTCGATTTTTGAAATCAATTTTGATATAGTAGCCTATCCTAATCAAGATAACAGTTCCAGCCCCTCTAACTATTTTAAAGATAGTAATACTTCCCCATACCAATATTCACCTCAAATGTGTGCACAGTTGTATAATGAAACTGTAATCAGCGGAGAATCCTCAGTACGTGCGGAATTTGGATCTTATAAAGATCTCGAAGATGCGGCAACCTCATTGCATTCTACATTTGCAATCTGGAAATATCAGGGATATGCCTATCTGGAACAAGGGAAACGTGAGAATCAGGACGCAAACTGGATTCTTTATCGTATGGCAGATGTCTTACTCATGAAAGCCGAAGCTTTGGTATGGCAAGGAGGAGTTAGCAATTATCAGGCTGCTATGGATTTAATCAATCAGGTTCGTACCCGTGCCAATGCCGTAACTTATCAGGTAAGTGTAGAAGAAGAAACTGAAGAAAACATGTTGAAATATGTCTTGGAGGAACGTAATCTGGAATTGGCCGCAGAAGGAAAGCGCTGGTATGACCTGTTACGTTTCGGAAGAACCAAGAACTTCAAATACAAAGAATCATTTATAGAATTCATTACGACATACAATAGCTCGGCAAATGCCAAATGGTTACGTTCCGTATTGAAGAATACTAATGCATGGTATCTTCCTGTTCCACAGAGTGACATTGATCGGAATCCGCTTTTGACGCAGAATCCTTATTATGATATAACTTCTAATTGAGATAAATGCTATGAAAAATATTGTAAAATATTGTTTGTTGCTATTGTTCGTCACTTATTATTCTTGTGATGACCCTTATAAAGACACCATGTATATGGCGTATGACGTGCAACCGGCAGGTTCTTACCTGCAAACCCGTCCTGATGATTTTTCCGAATGGATTAAAGTTTTGAAATATGCAGACCTGTTTAATGCCATCAACCAGGCAGACGATGCATTTACTGTGTTAGCTCCAACAAATACTGCCGTAGAAGCATTTTATGCACGGAAAGGTGTTACTTCTATTGAAGAACTGGGACAAACTTATGCTCGCAGCCTGGCACAATATCATATTCTGACTGACTCAGTCCAACGTGATGAGTTCGTAAAAGGAGGAGCACTGGAACCTAAAACTCTTTCTGGAGATATATTGGAAGTGACTTTTGATGAGGATAGTGGAGACGGAGGATTTAATTCCGTCTACATCAACAGGGAGGCACACGTGAAAGAATTTGCAGTTTCCACGGCAAATGGGGTAGTGTATGTTTTGGATGACGTATTGAGTCCGGCTACAGAAACTATTTTTGAACGCTTGTCCGGTTATGAAAATTACAGAATATTGTGTGATGCACTTGAAATGACAGAATGGAATGCAACATTGAATACCGTTTCAAAAGCATCAGAAGACCTTGCTGGTAACAAGACGGAGCAAAGATGTTACTATACTTTGCTGGCTGTTTCTGACGAAGTCTTCCAACAAGCGGGCATTTCTACAGCTGCAGAGTTGGCTTCCAAGCTTGGTGCCGGAACAGATTATACATCAACTGACAATGCTTTAAACAGATATGTAGCCTATCATATATTAGAAGGAAGCTATAAACTGGCAACCCTTCAAACCTTCAATCAGGAGGGACTTACCCGAAGATTATGGGATACGATGGCAGAGAATGCTTTGATTATGGTTTCAAAAGAAAATAATGGCTATTATTTGAACTATGATGGCGGAGATATGAAAGCACAATTTTTGGAAGAGGAAGATAATGCTAACGAACAGGTTAAAAACGGATATATCCAACGGATTGACGGCTATTTACCTATTTGTACTACCCTTCGCCCCATATCTTACTACTTTGATATTTGTGATTTTCCGGAAGTAGCTTCTTATATCGGTTCATATGGAAAAGACGGTCAGCTTTACCAACAGAAAGTCGGAGATGCAGAAGGTGCTACTGCATTGGCAAATGCCAATGGTTCCTATATTGCCTGTTACGATATGACAATGGGACCTTCAGGAACATCTACTACCGGTTGGGCAAATCTGGAGTACCGCACGGCACACAATAAGTATGAATATACTTGGTGGAAAATGTTGAATTATGACCAGCTCATTGTCAATATTGGGTATAATGGAACATTGACTATGAGTACTCCTACTATTTTGGCCGGTAAATACAAGGTGACTCTATATTTCACATATGCGACCTCCATGAACTTCATGCGTTTGGCTGGAGATGTAGATTCACAGGGAAGTAACGGTGGTCTGACTTCATTCACGTTTGACAATAATCCTAGTCAATCTGCCAGTCGCGCCATTTACGCTTCAGTACCCAACAATACATTGGATTGTTACAATACGGTGCTGTTCGACGAGTTGGAATTTTCTTCTACTCAGGCACATAGCCTGCAATTGGTTGTTTTAGATCCTGCAGCCAGCACTCACTCCAGTTTCCGTTTGCAATTGGATTATTTATTATTTGAACCTATTAATTGAGTAAAACAATGAAGACACTAAGATATATATTTGCATCCGTACTTCTATCGGCAGGATTGTTTTCTTGTACGAATGAATGGGATTCACATTATTCTCAGCAAGAAGCAGTTGTCAATAATGTAGAAGTAGAAATTGTAGATGGGTCTGCCTCTTCCTTTTTGAAAGGGGATGCTTCTTACAGTACTATGTATAGTTTGTTTGAGAAAACAGGTATCCTTCAGACATTACAGGAAAAAGGATTGCTGTACACCATCATGGTAGTGAATAATGGGCAAGCTGTCCGGGCAGTCAGCGAAACAACGAATGATGAAGACACATTTTTGGCTCAATCTCATATAACAGACGCTTCCATTTCGCCCAGTAATTTAAAGGATGGACAACGTCTGTTGATGTGGAATGGCAAATATGTCAATGTCACTACACAAGATGTAGAAACCGGTGAAAACGTAATTGCATTCAATGGCTCTAAGGTTAAAAAAGTGATCAAGACGAACGATGCTTATATTTATGAGCTGGATTCATATGTTAAAACACCGAAATCGTTGATGGAAGTAATAGAAAGTCTGGGAGATGATTATTCCATTTTCAAAGAAATGGTACTTGCCAGAACAGAGAAAGTGTTTGATAAGAGCAACAGTACACCGATTGGAATCGATCAGACAGGAAATACGGTCTATGATTCTGTCTTCACTACCAAGAGCACTTATTTTGAAAACAAGAAGATGGATTTGTATTCGGAGTCTATGCATGCGACTCTGTTGATCCCTTCCAATGAATTGGTCGAAAATGCTTTGGCTGATGCCCGCAATAGATTGAAATCATGGAATATGGAACGTGCGGATTCTATTTTGACTAACTGGATATTCCAAAGTGCTTTTTTTAGTAAAGAATATAAGAAAGAAGATTTTGAAAATACAATAGGTCCTGAT
>ENA-UEQB01003112-UEQB01003112.1-human-gut-metagenome-genome-assembly--contig:-NODE-3112-length-10912-cov-5.669405_pt1 | contig 10912 bp, 12 predicted proteins | sample MGYA00242901_ERZ507918 | MGnify/ENA primary metagenome ERZ507918 (study PRJEB26167, sample SAMN06115405) | human gut metagenome | host: Homo sapiens | place: China:Sichuan | collected 2016-04-06... | reverse complement strand
CATGTGCGCATATAAAAAAGAGATGTATGCCCAAAAAGAGCTGGAAAAGGAGCATATCGAATGTTTCGTCCCTATATGTTATACCATTAAAGAGTGCCACGGACGGAAAGAACGGATACTCGCCCCCGCCATATCCAATCTGGTTTTTGTCCATACCACCAGATCCGTTCTGACCGAGTTCAAGATAAGGAATCCCTATCTGCAATACATCACGCAAAAAGAAGGCTCCGGACGGAAGATTCTCATCGTACCCGACAAGCAGATGCATGAGTTCATCCGGGTCGCCCAAAAATACGAAGAAGACCTTACCTATTATAAGCCCGAAGAAATCTGCCTGACGAAAGGCACCAAAGTACGTGTCCACGGCGGAGTATTCGACGGTGTGGAAGGCACCCTGCTGAAAGTCAAAGGAAAACGGAGCAAACGAATCGTCGTGACAATACCCGGCATTGTCGCCATTGCTGCCGCCTATATAGAGCCTGAACTTATAGAAATCATATCCTGAACAAAATAGAGAAACAATCCATAGAAACATTTCCCCATTATGCAAATTAGAAAAATCCTGCCGCTCCTGTTTATAGTAATTCTGTTAAGCTCTTGCAGTTCTTCACATCAAATATCTTACCTGCAAGACTTGCAACCGGGAGTAGCAGAAGATCTCCAACAATCTTCCGTTATCCGCGTGAAACCCGAAGATAAAGTTTCAATCGTCGTCAACAGCAAGGACCCGTTGCTGTCCAACCTGTTCAACCTGCCCATCGTAGCCTATCGCGTGGGACAGACTGAAAGTGCCTCTCTGAACTCAAGCCAGCAGGTATCCTGCTATACCATAGACAGCAAGGGAAACATCGATTTCCCCGTCATCGGAAAAATCCATATCGACGGCATGAGCCGCGAAGAGATAGCCGCCACTGTCAAAAGCGAACTGATAAACAGAAACCTGGTAAAAGATCCCGTAGTCACGGTAGAGTTCATCAATCACAGCATTTCGGTGCTGGGTGAAGTCGGCAAACCCGGCCGTTACAACATTGACCGCGACAAACTCACCCTGCTGGATGCACTGGGCATAGCAGGCGACCTCACCATCTACGGCAAACGCGAAAACGTGCTCGTGCTACGCCAGGAAGATGGCAAGCAAGTCCCCTATCAGGTAAACCTGTGCTCGGGACGCGACCTGCTGTCGTCTCCGGTCTACTACCTGCAACAGAACGACGTAATCTATATAGAACCCAACAACGTACGCGCCCGCCAGTCCACTGTCAACGGTAACAACGTACGTTCCTCTTCCTTCTGGCTGTCATTGGCATCGCTCATGACCACCATTGTTGTACTAATTGTCAAATAAGATTTTATGCAAAACGATAACCGCCCCAAACAGGGCGAAGACTACCTGAGAATCCAGGACCTGCTGCAACTCTGCCTTGCCAAGTGGCGCTGGTTCGTACTATCCCTGTCCGTAACCCTCGGCATAGCCGTACTTTACATCCTGACAACCCCGCCTGTCTATACCCGTTCCGCCGACATCCTTATCAAGGAAGACAGCAAAGGAAATTCCATGTCCGGCGGCGAACTCAGTTCGTTTGCCGATATGGGACTCTTCCAGAGCAGCACCAACGTGAACAACGAACTGATAGCCCTGCAATCTCCCGCTGCCATACTGGAAGTGGTGAAACGCCTGCATCTGGACATTACCTGCCTTGCCGACGGACGCTTCCACAAAGAACTGCTCTACGGTCAGAGCCTGCCCGTCAGCGTTTCATTCCCCGACCTGGCAGACAATGAATCCGCCGCCCTCACCCTCCGGTTCCAGGCAGGCAACCGCCTACAGCTCTCCGACTTCGTGCGCAACGACGAAAGCCTCGATACCGACGCCGATTGCCAGGGTATGCCCGGCGATACCCTCCGCACTCCCCTGGGCAGGATCATCATCACCCGGACACCCTATTATGCCGGAGAAGAAATACCCGTCATCTACATATCCCGTAGCGACCTCTATGCCACCACTACCGAGTGCATACAGCATCTCACCGCCACCCTGCCCGACGATAAAGCCGCCGTCATCAGCCTCTCTTACCAGGATGTATCCATACAGCGTGCCGAAGACGTGTTGAACACCCTTATCTCCGTCTACAACGAAAACTGGGTGAAGGACAAAAACCAAATAGCCATCAGCACCAGCCGCTTCATCAACGAACGCCTGGGGGTGATAGAGCAGGAACTCGGCACCGTGGACAACGACATTTCCTCTTACAAGAGCGAACACCTGCTGCCCGACGTGCAAGCCGCCTCCAATATGTATATGGCACAGGCCAACGAAGCCAATACCCAAATAAAAGAACTGAACAACCAGCTCTATATGGCGCGATACATCCGCAGCTACCTGACCGACAGCACCAACAAGAATCAACTGCTGCCCGCCAATTCCGGCATCGAGGACACTAACTTAGGAAACCAGATTAACGCCTACAACGAGAAGCAACTGCAACGCAACAGCCTGATAGCCAACAGTAGCGAGCAGAATCCGCTCGTCATCGACCTGGATCACGCCCTCGCCTCCCTGCGAAGCGCCATCATCACCTCCATAGACAACCAACTGGAGACACTGAAAACCCAGCTGCGCAACCTCGAACAGAGCGAGCGGCAAAGCACCGCCCGCATTGCCGCCAACCCCACACAGGCCAAATACCTGCTATCCGTAGAGCGGCAACAGAAAGTGAAAGAATCCCTCTACCTCTTCCTCCTGCAAAAGCGCGAAGAGAACGAACTCTCGCAAGCGTTCACCGCCTACAACACGCGGCTCATCACCCCGCCTACCGGCAAGATGATACCCACCGCCCCGGTAAAACAAAATATACTGCTGGTAGCATTTGCCATCGGGCTATTACTCCCTACAACCGTCATCTTCATCAGAGAGAGCACCAATACCACCGTACGCGGCAAAAAAGACATCGAGAGCCTGGCTATTCCGTTCATCGGAGAAATACCCTTCGCCTTCCACCAGAAGAAACGGTTCGCCCTGCGCAGGAAAAAAGAAGATCCGGCAACCATCGTCGTGAAAGAAAAGAGCCGCAACGTCATCAACGAGGCATTCCGCGTAGTGCGTACCAACCTGGAGTTCATGGCGGGACAGGACAACCGGCACCAGATAGTGATGGTAACCTCCATCAATCCAGGCAGCGGAAAGACCTTCATCACAATGAACCTTTCCACCAGCCTTGCTATCAAGAAGAAAAAGGTCGTTATCGTCGATATGGATATGCGCCGTGCCAGCCTGAGCAAACTGGTTGACTCGCCCCAAACAGGGCTTGCCAATTACTTGAACGGACAAATAAACGACTGGCAGTCCATCGTGGTGCGTGGTACGGGCGATATATTGCCCGACGTTATCCCGGTAGGCATTCTGCCGCCCAATCCTGCGGAACTGCTGTTCAGTCCCCGCCTGGAGCAACTCATGGCCGCCTTGCGTACGCAGTACGATTACATCTTCATAGACTGCCCGCCCGTAGAGATTGTGGCAGATACTTCCATCATCAACAAATGGGCGGACCAGACATTGTTCGTGATTCGTACCGGACTGATGGAACGGGAGATGCTGACTGTGGTTCAGGACTATTATACAGCAAACAAGTTGAACAACATGGCATTGCTGCTCAACGGCACCACTGCCGCCTACAACCGCTATGGCTACCACCGTTACGGCTATCACTACGGCTACGGAAATTACGTTACGAACTGATTCAGACCGGAGTGAATATGTTCAATCTCTTTCCAAGAAAAGTCCACTTGCCCGAAAGCGGTATTCTCAACGGTATGACCGACTGCCATTCGCATCTGCTCCCCGGAGTGGACGACGGAGTAAGCCGGATGGAAGAATCGCTCGAGATCCTGGACAAAATGGAAAGCCTGGGCGTCCGCAAGGTATGGCTCACTCCGCACGTGATGGAAGACATTCCCAATACCACCCTCTCCCTGCTCACGAGGTTCAGACTGCTGAAAACGACTTATTCCGGCACGATACGGCTTGCCCTGGCAGCCGAATATATGCTCGACAGTCTATTTGAGGAGAGGCTGGAAACCGATGACTGGCTTCCCCTGTGCGAAAAGGGCAGGCTATACCTGCTGGTGGAGACTTCCTGCTACAGCCCGCCCATGAACCTGCTGTCCACTCTCGACCGCATCCGTGCGAAAGGCTGTTTCCCCTTGCTGGCACATGCCGAGCGCTACCGCTATATGGATATGTCCGATTACCGGGCCTTGAAGAAAGAAGGGATCTCTTTCCAGTTGAACCTCTCCTCGCTGGCGGGTATATACGGCAAGCCTGTACAGGAAAAAGCCGAATCCCTGCTTAGGGCAGGGATGTACGACCTGGCAGGTACTGATACGCACTCGTTAGAGTATCTCAATGCACTGCTCCGAGCAAGGATTGACAGTCGAAGTATGGACAAGCTTTCGGTATGCTCCCGGGCATGTCGCGATGTCCCCTGAGCCGGGCTTGCGGAAAAAGCTTCAGCAACTTCCGCACGAGCGACTTCAGCCGTTCTACCTGCTCCGGAGTACGCGTATCGGCGGGATGCCCGTCCGGATCCAATCCGCCTTCATAGCAGATGCCGATGGAACACCGGTTGAAGGGGCGGCAATGGGCGCCTACTTCGAGCAGCCGGCGGTGCTGGCTGACGCTGCCGTCGCGGCGGATAAAAAAATGATAGCCGACGGTACGGAATCCGCGGGCACGATGGTCATGCATCAGTTGCTCCACGGTATAGTCGCGGTTGCAACGGGTGGCGGAGCAGTGCACGATGATGTAGCGCACCGAGTCGGTGGAGTCCATCATCAGTCCGTTTTCCACCCCGGCGAGGAGTCGGCGCTCATTGAGCACCTCTTCCCCGCCCAGGGTCATAGGAAAAGTATCCTGTATCATAACAAATGTCCTATAAAGGGTGAACAACTGGTGACACCCAGCGCAGTGAGGGCGGCAATGGCGGCTTGGATAATGGCTTGGATGAGGGTCACCCAGGTAATTTTCTTTTTCGTAATACTCTCAATCATAATCATTGAAATTTAGCAATTCGTAATTTAGTAACTTGTGATTAGTAATCAATCTTATCCCATGGGATTCTCATCCAAGTCTCCGTCACTGCCTCCTTCGCCGCCACCCACGTTGCCCGGGTCAGACGAGTTCACCTGTTTGACGACTTTTCCATCCTTGTCGTAACAAGTGATGTTGATAGAGGTGTTCTTCAACTCCTGCTTGATGGCAACGCTGGGCGTAAAGATGACCTTGCGGGTGGAAATGAGTTCCGTACTCACATCATCCACCTTTTCCACCGCTTCGGCCTGTACGCCGAAACGCATGGTTCCCAATCCCGGTATGGCTACGGAGTGTCCTTCGGTTGCCCACGCCCTGATGACGTCTCCGATGGCTTCCCAAGAGGCATTAATGGTTCCTTTGGAGATTCCCGAACGCATAGCGGCTTCGGCAATGACCTTTTCCTGCTTCAGCGTGCTGTAAATTTCAGCTTGCATAATGAAGCGATACTTCCCTGCTGAGGGACCTACAGACAGTTTCGTCTGACGAGCTTTTACTTTGATTCCCATGATGGTAGTTGTTAGTTGATAGTTGATAATTGATAGTTATAACTTCCGGGGACAAAGGTAAGAGGCGGCGAGGCGTCACTGATGGGATTCGATGGGTTTTGCGGGGTTTCGCTTACGGAACGCCCAAGTGGGCGACAATAAGCGCCACCTGGCGGGAAGTAAGCAGTTTTTGCGAGCGGTGGTAGCCGGTGGCTTCCAGTTCTTGCAACAACGGTGGACAGCCGTAAATCCAACGCATCAGGCGGTTGGTGGCGGACTCAGGAGTTATGGCAGGAAAATAGAGAAGAGCCAGTTCGCTCTTGCTCATGACGATGGGACGGAAAAGAGGATTCATTTCGTTCATTGAGAATTGAAAATTAATAATTGAGGCTTTAAAATTTTTAGGCAGTTGGGAAAATATTTTTTCCCAGTTGGGAAAAAATTATTAGGGGTATTCATCTCCCCCTTTTGGAGACTGAGGGGCTACACACCCACACATACGTGTGCGTATGCGCGAGACAAACTCGTACTCTCCCCTGGCGGTCTTCACCAACTGTCCCTTATCGGACATACGTTTCAGCAGAGAGTCGAGCGTACCCACGGGCATTCCGCAGCTGGCGGCAGCCTGCAGGGCCTGGCTGCGGGTGAAGTTCAGGGGAAGCAAGTCCAGTACCGCTTCTTGCGGCGCAACCTGCTGCACGGATTCGGCAGCCGGAAGGAACGAAAGGATGCGGCACGAATGCTGGTACAAGGGTTCTACGAGCGCCAGTACGGCATGGAAGTCCGGGCTGCTGACACTGAGGTCGAACTGCGACACCACCCCATCGGCCACATTCTCATGCGGCGTATGGGGCGAGGGCGACAGTCCCGGACAAGCCATCAGCCTATGCACCAGGTCATCCGCCGTTTTTCCGGCATCAGGCCTTGGAGCACCGTCTTCCTGCCCCGCCATCAGCAGCCCGTCGAGCGAGCGCAACAGCGCCACCACACTCATGATGCGGCAGATGTTGACGGCAATACGCGCCACTGTACTTTTCATCCGGTCGCCGTGGGCAATACCCGCACGGCTGAACACGCGGGACAGATGGATGTTGAATTCCTGCCGCTGTTCTTCGGAGAGCTTCAGGTGTATGCCGCTTACGGCAGCATTGATACTGTCGAGCAAGCGTTTCCAGCGGTTGCCCCACTCGGTGAACCACCGGTCGTAGTCGGTATCTGACAGGTCGAACTGGTCCGTCCATTCGTCTATGGGAGGCATGTAGTAGAATACCTGCCGGGAGAACAATCCGTTCTCCGCCGACGGAATGAGCGGCTTTACCTGTGCCGGGGTACCGCTGAGCAACACACTGAGATAAGATTTTTTACATTCACGATATTCATGGTTGGTACGGCGGTTGAAGGCAAGCCTTTCGTGGTCGAAGCTATGGCGGAGCGTATGACTCCAATGACCGTAATCGGCGCCTATGGCAGTGCTAACGGTGTCGGCTTCGGTTTCGCAGATGAGTCCGGTTCCGCCTGCTTCCATCAGGTTTTCCAGTATACCCGCACCGGAGTTGTCGCCCGCGATGAGGAACATTTTCATTTCGGGTCGTTCGGGTTCCGGTTTGTTGGCTTTTTCTTTACCCAGTATGTCCCACGCTACCTTTTCCTGCCGGTAGGCCTTCATCTTTTCGTGGTACGCGTCCATCAGCGACTCGTGCATGGGTTCCGCCAGGCGCCGCACCCAAGTCAGTGCACCCTTGCCGGAAGCGGGCGGGGCAATGACGAATGTTTGCAGGCAGGGATGATTGATTTTGCGTCCATAGACGATGCTCATCAGTTTGTTGATGGTGGCTCCCAGGACGGTGACTGCTCCCAGCAGCAGGATGTCCCGTTGGGCGGGCGATTCACCGCAATCCGCCACCTGCTGCAGGAAGCCGGGCCATTGGTAATCGGGAAAACAGGGCAAGGGCACAGGCGCTGCCTGCACATCCGGCGTCGTTTGCCGGTTGGAAGCATCTCCGGCGGCGGACTCCCGCGCGTACGTGTGTGTAGATGCCGGAGGCGCCTGCAAGTTTTGCAAGTTTGCAAGTTTCCGGTCTATTTTTACGCCCGCCAATTCTGCCAGATGGAACACGGTTCCCAATGAATTGCCGCCCCGTCCGTTCTGCAAGGCATGGCCGTAAAGCTTGTCGGCATCTGCCTGTTTATACTTCCCGGACATCCGGCAAATACGGTGAAACAGGCTTCTACCCTGCTCTCCGCAACTGTTTGCCACGGCAAATGCCAGCGGCATATATTCCTGATAAGTGGGAGCCAGGTCGGCGCCTGCCTGCTCGACGGCAGTTGCCAACGAGTCTAAAATGTCAATGTTGTTCATTTTTTTAGTTGATAGTTGATAAATGATAGTTGATAGTTGGGGGTTAATGGGTGGAGATTTTCGCATCGGGGTCGCAGGCAAGGAAACAGGCTCTCGACATATCGGCGTTGGCGGTATCGGCTTTCAGTCCGTGGCGCCATTCCAGATACTCCCAGGCGCTGTGTACGGCGGTGTCAAACGATTGTTTCAGGCTCTCTTTGAGGTCTGTCCGATAGGGTACAAGCAGTTTCACGCCTTTTGTTCCGGGACTGACGAAGGCAAGATCGGGCTTCAGCGTTTCGTCGGCAAAAAGGCGGTCGCGCCATGCTTCGGCTTCGGCAGCAGAGTCCAGATGGTCAATGTCTATCACGAAAAGCCCCGACGGCACTACAATGCATTGTTCCTTGCAGTACGAGAAGACGCCCGCCGGTGTGACGTAAGGCAATAATGTCTGCTTTTTTCTGCGGAACAGCTTTTCATCTTCTGTTTCGGACCTTACTTTCAGAGTCATTTCCTTCAGATATTCGTTGGAGGTGATAAATGTATGAAGCCCTGCCACACTGCATACTCCTGCGGGCACTTTGTTGGTGATGGGAGCATTGAAAAAAGACATGATATATTCTTTCATATTTATTCCTTTTGTTTGATTTATGTCAACAAAATTACGGAATACAAACCATACACACTAATCCGTTAACAGGCATTTACTACCTATTTATATTCATTGAACGCCCATTAATAAAGCATTGAAAATAGTTGATTAAAATGGAGACAGAAAACACTAATATGAACAACAAACCCGGGATAGAGATAAATATATTCGGCGGTACGAATATAATAGCCCCTGCGGCTACTACCGCCGTTCAGAACTTTCATGGCGACCGGTTTGCCGAGGTCGCCCATCATCCTGAAGATTCTGAGAGCATTGACAGCTTGAGCGACACCGAATGCCAACTGTTCACCTACGTGCACGACGTAAAGAAAGTGCGGGAGTACGTGCGGCTCATCGGCTCATGCACCACCGCGCATGAAGTTGCCGAAGTGGTGGGCATCATGCTCGACGAGCCTCATATCCGGAAAGACACAGTAGTAAAAGCCGCCTTCATCGAGGTGATCCTTCCTTTCGCCTCCCAAGTGACGTCGGGGGCAAAGGTCGATAATGTGCGGCAGCAGATTAATAATATGCTGGCTACGCAGAGAAAGAGGGGGAAGTGAAAGAAAGCAAATCAGCAACTAATATAAAATCATTAAAAGGAATGAAAGCATGTTTTATGGGCTTGGGCTACATCGGTTTGCCCACGGCCATCATCGCTGCCAAGCACAATATCCAGGTTACGGGAGTTGACATCAACCCCCAAGTAGTGGAAATGACTAACGCCGGACACCTGCACATCATAGAGCCGGGCATGGAAGAGATGTTGCAGGAAGTAGTGCGCAACGGTACGTTGAAGGCATCGCCCCAGCCTGAGGTGAGCGACGCTTACTTCATGGTGGTACCCACTCCATTCAAAGCCAACCATGAACCGGATGTGTCGTATGTGGAAGCAGCCACCCGAGCCGTACTGCCCCTGCTAAAAGAAGGTGACCTCTATGTCATCGAGTCCACCTCACCTGTAGGAACTACCGAAGCTATGACGCGCATCCTCTTCGCCGCACGTCCCGAACTGGAAGGCAAGATATACATCGCCTACTGCCCCGAGCGCGTACTGCCCGGCAACGTGATTTACGAGCTGGTGCACAACGACCGTGTCATCGGCGGTTTGAATCCCGAATCCACCGACAAGGCTATCGAGTTTTACTCGCAATTCGTACAAGGCACGCTGCACAAAACCAACTGCCGTACTGCCGAGATGTGCAAGCTTACCGAAAATTCCAGCCGCGACGTGCAGATAGCCTTTGCCAATGAGTTGTCTCTGATTTGTGACAAAGCAGGCATCAACGTCTGGGAACTCATCGCTCTTGCCAATAAGCATCCACGTGTCAACATCCTGCAACCCGGTTGTGGCGTAGGCGGTCATTGCATAGCGGTAGACCCCTACTTCATCACGGCAGACTTCCCCGCAGAGTCGAAATTGATATCCGATGCCCGTGAGATAAACAACTACAAAGCCTTCTGGTGCGCCGAAAAGGTAAAGAATGCCATACTGGAGTTTGAATTGAAGCATCATCGCAAACCCTGCGTAGCCATGATGGGGCTTGCCTTCAAACCGGATATTGACGACCTACGCGAAAGTCCCGCCAAGTATATCACCACCAAAGTAATGCAAAGCTGCAACAATGCAGATATCCTGGTGGTGGAACCGAATGTGAAGGAACACAACGTGTTCAAACTTACAGGTTATCGGGAAGCCTATCAAAAGGCGGACATCGCTGTGTTCCTAACGGCACACAGCGCATTCAAGAAGCTACCCTATAAAACGGATAAGATAATACTGGATTTTTGTGGAATATACAAATAGCATAGACACAAGAACCTTCTCGTTTTAAAGGAGAAAGCAAATTCAAAGAAAGGTAAGAAAAATCTTCAAAACATATGAAAGCCGTAATATTAGCCGGTGGTTTCGGCACGCGTTTGAGCGAAGCCACCAACCTGATACCCAAGCCCATGGTAGAGATAGGCGGCAAACCTATCCTCTGGCATATCATGAAAACGTACAGCCACTATGGCATCAATGAATTCATCATTTGCTGCGGGTATAAACAATACATCATCAAGGAATACTTTGCCAACTATTTCCGCCACAACAGCGACATGACCGTTGACTTGTCGAACAACACGACTACGATTCTGGACAATCATTCGGAAAACTGGAAAGTGACAATGGTCGATACCGGACTGAATACCATGACCGGCGGACGCATTACACCGCTTTGTCGCCACAATTGCTTACCGTTTTTAAAAATCATTAGTGTGGGAACTGACTGAATCTGATAGTATGCAGCAATTTCTTTATGTTTGTCTACATCTACCTTGACAATTCTTACTTTTTCCCCTTTTAT
>ENA-UEQB01003102-UEQB01003102.1-human-gut-metagenome-genome-assembly--contig:-NODE-3102-length-10944-cov-7.483114_pt1 | contig 10944 bp, 5 predicted proteins | sample MGYA00242901_ERZ507918 | MGnify/ENA primary metagenome ERZ507918 (study PRJEB26167, sample SAMN06115405) | human gut metagenome | host: Homo sapiens | place: China:Sichuan | collected 2016-04-06... | reverse complement strand
GCAGGCACTTCCTTCCAGTTCTTGCCATCTGCGCTCACATAGAATTTGTAGCGGAAAGCCATCGTCGGTTTCGCTTCTGCTTTCAGAGGCGCATACGTGAATGCGGAGATTTCGACCTCTTTACTCAAATCAATTGTCAATGGAGAAGCAGCTACCTGTTTCCAGGAGGCACGAGGCAGATTATTCCAGTTTTCCGTCCGGTTCTCTTCTTCCAGAGATTCTGCATAGTAAGCTCCTACCTGACTGATATGAGCCGTCAGACGACACTCATTGACCTTCACCCGCAGCTGGCTGGCTTTTACCGCCGGAAAACGTACCATACGTTTATATCCTACAGTCGTTCCCTTCGCTACTTCCTGCCAGCCTTCTTCCGTCAATGCCTCTACTGTAAAAGACTCTACCCGTTGTCCTTTCGTAATATCTTCCTGTAGCATCACAACATTGATTTCTGACTCCGGCTTCAAAGAATAGACAGCCTCGCTTCCGGAAACGGCCTCCCAGTCTTTTCTTCCTTTTTCTACCCGGTTGTTGGTAAATATCTTCTCCCGATAAGCAGCAAACTCATTCAACCGCTGTACATCCGCTTCATTAATCAAGCCTCTGCGGTCGGGAGGAATATTCAACAAGAGTACCGAGTTATAACCCACAGACTGGAAATAGATATCAGCCAGATGCTTCAATGACTTCACTTTGCTGTCTTCCTCCGCATGATAGAACCATCCCGGACGGATAGACACATCCACTTCCGAAGGATACCAGAATAATTCCGTTGCCTTTTCCAACATCGCACGACTTCCCAGATCCTCCGCTTTACTAAAGACACCCAGCCGCTTGTTGTTTTCTTCAGAACGGGCATAGATTCCCGGAGTCAGTACCGTTGCACTCCACTCCGTTTCGCGTCCCAGTCCTTTTTCATTACCTACCCAACGGACATCGTCACCCATAATTGCCATAACCGCTTTCGGCTGCAACTTCTGAATGGTCTTATAGAAAGCATCCCAGTCATAGATTTGCTTCTTTCCGTTCGGTCCTTCTCCGTTCGCACCGTCGAACCATACTTCGTGTACCTCACCATAATTAGTGAGCAACTCTGTCAATTGCTGAATGAAGAACTCATTGTATTTAGGAGAGTCTCCGTAGCATTCCGCGTTCCGGTCCCACGGAGAAAGATATACTCCGAACTTCATATCATATTTATCACAAGCCTTACGCAGTTCTTTCACTACGTCTCCCTGACCGTTTTTCCAGGGAGAAGAAGCTACCGAATGTTTCGTAGTAGCGGTAGGCCACAGACAAAAGCCATCATGATGCTTTGCCGTGAGAAGTACCATTTTGAATCCCGCGTCTTTCAGGCTGCGTACCCATTGTTCCGCATCCAGTTCCGTAGGGTTAAAGATAGCAGGATCTTCCTTGCCGTCGCCCCATTCCCGTCCGGTAAACGTATTGATGCCGAAATGCAGAAAAGCAGTCAGCTCCATTTGTTGCCATGCAGCCTGCTGGGGAGTGGGAACCAACCTTGCTGCCATATCTATTTTCTGTTCGAGGGTCGCATCCTGTGGAAATTCAACATGCTTCACATAGTAGTTTTCTTTCGTCAGTCCACAGCCGCCCAACGTTATCGCAGAAGATAAAAAGAGAGAAATTAGTAGTTTGTTCATCATAATAAATATTGATTTAATGCTAATGAGACAAAGATAATTATAAAGGAGTGAATTTCATGACTTTCCCGAAGCGCTTTTCATTAAACTTCGCTAAATCCATGCCATTCGCTCCTTTATATTCTATCTCAATGCAATATTTCTATTCAAATGCAATCAGTACCACCGGTTATTTTACCGGATAAAGCGTAAATTCAAAACTCTGTTTTTTCACCGGTACCAGATATTGCGGCAATACACCCGGTCCGCAGGTTGCTGTCCCCACTCCTGCCTGTTCAGCATCCAGATGTATAGTCATCATTCCGTCACGCTCCAGCTCATTAATATGGTGCGCCTTCTCTAATAATACATCCGAGAAGGGGATGATACTAAACTGGAAAGGACGATTCGATTCCATAAATACACCTTCACCTGCCTGATCCGTCAGTTTAGCCCAGCGCACATCCGTCCGGTTGCCTGTTGACTGCGGCGTTGCGTAATAGTGGAACATCCGTTCTACGGTCGTGTCATACAGATCTATCCTGCCGGACTGATTACGGTCGATATACGTCTCATGATCGCCACGTCCCAGATAAGAAACTTGGTCATACGTATCCGCCATACGGAAAGTCAGCCCCAAACGAGCCATTGACTTCACGATAGCCGTATCGGGTTGGAAAGTAGTATGTACTTTCAAGGCACCATTCTTACCGAGCGAGTAAACGAAATCAGCCATTCCTACTTTCTGTCCTTTCCCGTTGAGAATCTCAGCACGGACAGCAGCCGATGTCTTACCTTCTTTAAGCGATACCACCTTCTGAGTCAGATTGTTCAATCCTGCCTTACGCCACAAACGAGCACCGTTCCGATCCCGGTTGTCATTATCCGTAGCCGGACGGAACAAACTCAAAGTGACGGGGGCAGCCAGCAGTTCCTTCCCATTCAAAGTCAGAGAAGAAAGTGCTCCGGTGTTCTTATCTACAACGAAAGCTGTTTCTCCTGCCTTCTGCGGGCGGTGAGCCGTGGCATTTTTATTACCGGCAAGTACAAACTGGTCGTACGCCACTTCCCAGTCGGCATCCACCAGCGGAGCAGCCTCTTTGCGGCTCCAGCTAAGGTTCAGATAAGCTTCCCGTACAGAAGCCGGAAGTTTGACAGCGCCCAGCAGAACCTCTGCTGTAGCATGCGGCTCACAGTCCACTTCCTTCGTACCTTCGGCAAGTACTGTTCCATCCTCCCCTTTCACATTCCAATGCAGGACATATTCATTCAGATTAGAAAAGTCATACCAGTTCTTGATGCTGACCTTCAGGTTCTTCGGGTCAGATAGAGTCGCTTTGATGTTCTGATATATTTTCTTCACTTCAAGCAGATGCGGATGTGGTTCACGCACAGCGTTCACCAGACCGTTGCCACAGAAATTACCGAAGCTGGGGATTCCTTCCGGTCCGTAATCACCTCCGTAAGTCCAATACCACTTCCCGTCTTTGTCTATCTCGCGGAAATTCTGATCTACCCAGTCCCAGATGCAGCCACCTTGCGCCATCGGCTCATTTTCAAAAACGTCCCAGTACTCTTTCATTCCACCGCAACTATTCCCCATAGCATGCAGGTATTCACAGAGGATGAAGGGACGGTAAATATCTTTTTTAGCCACATAAGCCTTGATTTCGTCCACACTTCGATACATACGGCAATAAATGTCCGTATTGTAATTCAGTTCGGCACGTTCATATTGCACGGGGCGGCCTTTCTCTACTGATTTCAACCAGTCGTAAGTACGTTCGAAATTGATACCGTTGCCGGCTTCATTCCCCAGCGACCAGATCACGATAGCCGGATGGTTCTTGGAACGTTCGTACATACGGTGCGTACGGTCCATGTGGGCAGTCAGCCAGGTACTGTCTTTTGCGAGGGAAGCAGGTCCGTATCCCATACCATGCGATTCGATATTCGCCTCATCGATCATATACAGTCCGTAACGGTCGCAAAGCTGATACCAGTACGGATGAGTCGGATAATGTGAGTTACGCACCATATTGATATTATGCTGTTTCATCAGTCGGATATCCTGCTCCATCAGTTCTTTGCTTACGGTACGTCCCAGTTGTGAATGTTCGTGACGGTTCGCTCCTTTCACCAGCACCGGAACACCATTGATGCAGAAACGTCCGTCCTTGATTTCCGAAGTACGGAAACCAACCTCGCATCCGGTCAGTTCAGTCACCTTTCCTTGTGCGTCTTTCAGTTCGAGCACCAAGGTATAAAGATTAGGATGCTCCGCGTTCCACGCTTTTACTTCCGCAATCTTCTTCTCATCGAAAGCGATGAAGTTGCTCAATCCACGGGATTTGATCCGGACAGCATCCTGCAACACAGCTTTTCCCGAAGCATCTTTCAGTGTATATGCAATGGAGCCGGCTGTGGCAGAAGGTCCTTCTACCGTCACTTCCAGATTGAAAATACCCTCTTTGTATTTCTCTTTATCAAGAGAGGCACTTACTTTATAGTCAGCAATATACTGTTTGGGAGTACTGTACAGGTAAACATCCCGTTCGATACCGCTCAGGCGCCACATATCCTGACACTCCAGATAAGCACCCGAACTCCAGCGATATACTTCCAACGCCACCACGTTCTCACCTTCACTCAGTACATCGGTAATGTCCCATTCGGCAGCCGTCTTCGATCCCTGATTATAGCCGAGCAACTTCCCGTTCACCCATACATAATAGAAAGAAATCACCCCCTCGCAGCAAAGTACTACCCGGCGTCCTTTCCAGTCGGCGGGTACTTTGAATGTACGGCGATAAGAACCGACTTCGTTTTCGGCAAATGGTACCAACGGCGGATTCTTCTTGAAGTTGAACATCTTATCGTCAAACTCATAAGTTTCGTTGACATAAATCGCTGTTCCATATCCCTGTCGTTCCCAGTTGCCGGGCACATTAATATCCGCCCATCCTCCGGTATAATAAGAAGGCTGGTAGAAGTCTTTCGGGCGGTTATCCGGATTCTTTACCCAGTGGAATTTCCACTTTCCGTTCAGGCTCATATAATAAGGAGACTCTTCATATCCTCCCGGTTTTTCAATATCGGAAGCGTCGGCATAAGGCCATACGTAGGTATGGGGAGCGAGTTTATTCAGTCCTACAGCATACTGGCTCTGCCACTCCGGCTGCGACTGTTTCTGAGCCGAAGCGAAGGTAGCAGTCAGTGCTGCCATCAAGATTAAAAAAGTTCGTTTCTTTAATTTCATCGTTATTATATTAGTTATTTAGTAACTGGTTATTCGATTATCAGTTCATCGAAATAGACTCTTGATTCTTGTCCGGGACGGACATGGTTGAACGGACATTCTCCCGCTCCTTCCACTGTCACCCGAACATAGCGGGCAACGGTTCCCCTCATATCTACCGAAAGGTCTTCGACAAAAGTTCCCTCACGGAATATCTCTTCGGGAGTATATTTCAATTCGTTGATATCCCGATAAGTCGCCTGATCGTCCGAAACAGCTACCTTGATGGATTTCGGTTTATGCACTCCCATTCCATAATTAGTAATACAACCGATCGTCAACGTGTTCATCTTCTCCTTTTGCAGCAAATCCACAGTGAAAGAGAAGCGGTCGTTTCTTGTCCAGCAGCACCATTCAAAGTCCGTCTGTTTCAGGCTTCCTCTGATTCCGTTACTCAGCACAGCTTCATTCGCTTTATTGCCCAGCAACGGTTTGGCCGTTGCCTTATTCCAATGTACCGGAAGCGTCAATATTTTCCCCATCTGCTCTCCACCGGCAAATGTTGCAGCATTGATTGTCCGGGCATCCTTTACAACCAGCGGCTGTTCATAGAGCGGCGAAGCAGCTGTCGGCTTACTTCCATCTACCGTATAACGGATTTCCACATCCGGACGGATACATTCCAGTGTTACATTCAGTCCTCCGTCTTCCGGCTTCACCGTATGCTGTATATTGTACATCGAACGAGCATACGCTATTCCCTTGGCTGCCAAGTGTTCATTGAACGAGTCCATTCCTTTGAGGAACGAAGCCCAGTCTTTCTTTTCCGGCTGTGTCCACGCCACTTCCGCCAAAGCTGCCAGACGCGGGAATACGAGGTAATCCACATCCTCCGGCTTATTGCAGAACTCCGTCCACATACAAGCCTGTACTCCCATCAGCAGATCCGCATATTCCGGTTTCCAATCTTTCTGAACCGGCTCATAGTCATACACATCTTTCAGCGTGTTATTGCCGAAATACGTCAGCGGCTCAAACCATTGCGGCCCCTGATAACGAATCAGGTACATGATGCGTGCGGGAGTCATAATGAAGCGATGTCCCTGTTCGGCAGCCTTCAAGGCAGCCTGTCCGTATCCCTGCCAACCCAAGACAATGACATCTTCCGGCAAAAAACTACTGTTAGTCAGTTCATCCCAGCCAATCACTTCACGGCCTTTGCCGCGTACATACTCGCTCATCCGCTTCATGAAGTAACCTTGCAGATCCTCTTCATTGGCCAGTTTCTCTTTTTTCATCCGTGCCTGACACAACGGGCATTTCTCCCAATAAGTCTTGCGAGCTTCATCGCCTCCGATATGAATATACCGGGAAGGGAACAAGGTCATAATCTCGTCCATCACATCCTGAAGGAAAGTGTAGACGCTGTCGTTTCCGGCACAATAGATAATTTCGGAGTTCCGTCCTCCCAAACCGGGAAGCACTCCGATATACTCCTTCACCACCGGACAGGCAAAATGAGGATAGGCCGCCAATGCCGAATTACTGTGTGCAGGCACATCAATTTCCGGCACTACTTCTATCTGGCGTTCGGCTGCATAGGCCACCATTTCCTTTATATCTTCCTGTGTATAGAAGCCTCCTATCGGGGTCGGTTCTCCGGGTTCCGGATTACGCCGGGCAGGGAAAGGCAGTCCTGTACGATCCACCCTCCAGGCACCTACTTCCGTCAGACGGGGATATTTCTTGATTTCCACACGCCAGCCATTATCATCTGTCAGATGAAAGTGAAGCGTGTTTATTTTCAGCATCGCCATACAGTCGATGATTCGCAATACATTCTCTTTAGGAATAAAGTAACGTGCCGCATCCAGCAGTAATGCCCGGTAACCAAACCGCGGTTCGTCCTGAATACTCACTGCCGGAATACTCCATTTTACCTTCTTATCCGCCACTTCCTCTTTTTCGATAGCTGCCGGAAGCAACTGGCGAATCGTCTGCAAAGCATAAAAGAATCCTTTGGCATCCGATGCTTCAATTATAATTTCTTTCGGAGACACTTCCAGCGTATACGCTTCACTCTTCAGAGTTGCATCTGTCTGGAAACGGACATTTCCCTTTTCCGCATCATCACCTACGGTCAACTTCGGAGTAAAGCCTGCCGCACGGGTAAACAAAGCTATAAAGCCGCGTGCCACTTCCGCCTGCTCCTCGTTTTCTACGGCAAATACAGTCTTACCGGAGAAAAGGTAGTTTCCGCTACCCGGCACCATTTGTGCCGGGCGTGGAACCAAGGGTATGTCATGTGTCAAGTTAGTATCGCTACATCCGGCTACCATCGAAGACAGAAAGCCTATCAGTAATATTAAAATCGTTCTTGTCATTGTATTATTCGGGGGTTATTCCTTGTCCCTTTCCGGAGAAAAGCGGACGGGGTCATTATATTGTTCCTGTAGTTTCAGCAATTCGTCTTTCAGTTCCTTTACTACCGGTTCATATTCAGCCTCACCGTAAAGGTTGTGCATTTCTGTCGGGTCTGCCTGCATGTCATACAGTTCCCACCAGTTGATATCATTATAAAAATGAATCAGTTTATAGCGTTCCGTACGCACTCCATAGTGACGTTTCACCATGTGCTCGGCAGGATATTCGTAGAAGTGGTAGTACAGTGACTTTCTCCAGTCCTGCGGATGTTCTCCTTTCAGCAGAGGCAACAGTGATACTCCATGAATGTCTGCGGGAATCTCTGCTCCTGCCAGTTCGAGGAAAGTAGGCGCATAATCGATATTCTGTACCATTTCTGTGATGTCTCCCCTGCGGTCGAACCCTTTCGGCAGACGCATGACAAGCGGTGTACGCATGGATTCTTCGTACATGAAACGCTTGTCAAACCAGCCGTGTTCACCCATGTAGAAGCCCTGATCGGAAGTATAGACTACCAGTGTATTGTCCAGCAAACCTTTTTCTTTCAGATAATCGAGCACACGCCCTACGTTATCATCAAGAGACTTCACAGTCTTCATATAGTCGCGCATGTAACGCTGGAATTTCCAGTTGGCAAGCTCTTTTCCCTGTAGATTCTGTTTGTAGAAATCATCGATAATCGGAGTGTAGAACTTATCCCATGCAGCACGCTGTCCTTCATCCATACGTCCGAGAAATCTCTCATAAAGTGATTTCAGACGTGACTTCTCATTCGGGCGAAGCATCTTCAAGTCATAAATCATATCCATGTCCTTCACGATACTCATTTCCTGAGCAGCCGCAGCAGGGCGACCTTCATAATCGTCAAAGAAATTATCCGGCAACGGGAATGTCTTGTCCTCGTAGAGAGCAAGGTTACAGGTATCCGCCATCCAGTTACGGTGAATTGCCTTATGATGAATCAACAGGCAGAACGGTTTCTCCGGATCACGCTTGTTTTCCATCCAGTCGATAGCGTCGTCGGTAATCAGATTCGTGATATATCCATGCTTCTGGATAGTATCGTTGTCTTGCGTAATAAAGGCAGGATTATAGTAATCTCCCTGTCCGGGAACTATCTGCCAGTAGTTGAATCCGGATGGCAAACTTTCCAGATGCCATTTTCCTACCAATGCAGTCTGATAACCTACCTTTTGCAGAAGCTTCGGGAAAGTCTGTTGAGCACTGTCGAATACGCAAGTGGTATTGTCATAGAATTTATTGGCACAGCTATGTTTCCCCGTAATCATACAGGCACGGCTGGGACCGCTTAATGAATTAGCCACAAAGCTTTGAGTAAAACGTACACCATCCGCCGCGATGCGGTCCAGGTTCGGTGTTTCCATGTAGCGGGTGTCATAGCAACTCATCATCTGAGCTGTATGGTCATCTGTCATGATGTAAACGATGTTCAACGGCTTTTGTTCTGTCGATTTCTGTTTGTTTGCACAAGATGCAAGCGAAGCAACAGCCGCTGCTCCTGCCAGAGAATAAAGCAAGTTTGATTGCAGGTTTTCCATAATGATTAATTTATTTAGATTACAAGGGCAAAGATAAGGAACATATGTAAAATCAATGTATACAAATAGCTAATGTATTTACAATATTCTTTATTTCCGCCCGAATGAGTGCAAATGCCGGAAGCAGATCGCTGTTGTACGACGGTCTTCCGGCATTGAACTTATTTCGTACTATTGAAAACGGTTCAAAGAAAACCAGAAATTAATAGAACTGGTAGAACTTGCCCGGAGCCGAAACTTTATAGTCTCTGTTCACCAGTTCATCCGCTTCCCGTTTATAGTTATCATTTACATAGAAACGAATCCAGTCTATTTCCATTCTCGGACCTTCCGTTGCATAATTGGCAGGACTGATAGACTTCAGTTCCGTATCCCAACCTGCCGGAAGCTCAGAAGACACCTCGTTGCCTTCACCGAACAAATCCCATCTCATGATCAAGAAGAGCCCTTTAGCTCCTACCGATGAGCCTGTTGCTGTCTTTGTAAACGGCCAGCTATCCAGCATATCTTTAGTTACTTCCAGTGTAGTAGAACCATTAATACCCAATTTTATCGTATTTTCATCTACATATTCCACCCAGTAGATATTATAATCTTCCACTTTAGGAATAGCTGTTACCACACTCTTTGTGTCGCCGGCAGTCACTCCTTTTACCAACTGCGTGATAGCAGAACCGGAAACATTTTTAAGCAGACAAACAGATTGTCTGCCATCACGTCCGGCAGTAGCAGGATTCTTCAATTCAATGACAGGAATAAATCCGGTTCTGTTTCCACCCAGACGAACTTTCGTTTCAATACGCATCCCCGGATAAATACGAGTCACATTCTGTGCCCAGATCTGTCCCAGTGTTTTACAACAATGCACCGCAGCCGTAGCATAAGTAGTACCTTCTACTCCCACACAAATATTCAGCTCACCGGCATCTGTTATTTTTGCATACTTATTAAAGTTCACAGCCAATGTCGTTCCTTTATTGGCATCCGTCGCATTACCCAGTTTGGTATAATCTCCCGATGTCGAGTTTTTATGGAACTCGATTGCATAATCAAACTTCCACTGGCTGCCCAGTTCCGCATTCGGATGTGCTGTTCCTTCATCCATCTTAGTCGTCTCTTTACCCGTAAACCAGTCATCATCATAAGAAATAAACATGATATTCGGGTTCTCATATACAGTTGTCATATCATACAAATCAGGATCAGCCATCGATTCCAGGTCTGTCATGGTAATCGTCAAGGCAGGAGCGGTCATCGGATTGGCAGAAGAATTACTCTCCATATTCAATGTCAACTGCAAGTCACCTGTCATTTCATAGTCCTGTTTGATAGTCACGGCAGCACTCTTCACCGAAGTTCTTCCTGCGGGAATGGTTAGGGTAGAAGGCAGATTGTCATACCTGTCCTCTTCTCCTTCCTTCGGAGTGATAGTGACTTCGAGAGGCACAGAACTCGGTTTGTCCACCTTGGCAACCAATACAAACTTACCCCCTTCCGTCACCACGTTCTCTGTATTATTTTCCAGAGACATGGATATCCGATAATAATCAGACACCTTGATTCCCTGACTGGAATTAGCGATCTTATATCCTCGTGCAAAAGCCACAAATTCCATCGTGGTAGTACCCGTCAGGCCGGATGTTTTCACCGGGAAATCCACCTGAATCTGCTTCTCTCCTTTGGGAAAAGTGACAATACTGCTGAACGGTTCGAATACATTCGCAACATCATCCGTTCCGGCCTTTGCCGTAAAGTAAATATCGAAATCTTCGTTAGCCACCACCTCATTACCATCGGCATCGGGTTCCACTTTGATATCCACTTTCAAATGTTCTCCCATCACAAATGCCTTTTCATTGATGCTCATTGTCAAAGGTACAGCTTCCGGCAGAGGACGATATTTAGTCTCATCCTCACATCCCGTCAGGCCGATAGTCAACAAACATACTGGAAGTATTTTATATAATATGTTCTTCATATCTTTATCTGTCTAATTGTCATAAATGAATCTTGTTCCATTCTCCTATTTCCGTTGCCAGCCCGGATTCTGTTTCAGCTCATGATTCAACGATATCTCACTCGGAGG
>ENA-UEQB01003100-UEQB01003100.1-human-gut-metagenome-genome-assembly--contig:-NODE-3100-length-10959-cov-3.672670_pt1 | contig 10959 bp, 7 predicted proteins | sample MGYA00242901_ERZ507918 | MGnify/ENA primary metagenome ERZ507918 (study PRJEB26167, sample SAMN06115405) | human gut metagenome | host: Homo sapiens | place: China:Sichuan | collected 2016-04-06... | reverse complement strand
TGCGGGAGTTTCCATCATCCGATGAGGGAACAGACCAATGTCCAATCCTACTGAAGGAATAAGTGTCATTGGCCGAAAAGGGAAAAAGAAAATCCGGACACAACTAACAAAAGAGGAACTGATAAAACTGACGGAATATCTCAAAGAAAAGAATCCCCATTTCCTTTTAGCCAGTTATATCTTATATTATTGCTTCATCCGTCCGGCTGAAATGAGTAAGCTCAAACTTTCCAATATAAGCTTGGCCAAACAAACGATCTTTCTTCCAGACACGATATCAAAAAATAAAAAAGATGGTACTATTACTTTGCCGGCCAAGGTAATTCACCTAATGTTGGACCTCAATATTTTTAATATGCCAAGCAACTGCTTTTTATTCTCCGATGGGTTCAGACCAGGGATGAAACAGAAATCAGAAAAAATGTTCAGAGACTGGTGGTCACGCCATGTGCGACCGGACCTAAAGTTTCCGGAGCGATACAAGTTTTACTCACTCAAAGATACCGGCATAACCAATATGCTACGGCATTATGATACACTAAGCGTGCGGGATCAGGCCCGACATAGCAGCATACTTATGACCGATATCTATACTCCACATGATATTCAAGAAGCGAACGCTCTCATCAAGAACTACGAAGATGCCTTTTAATAATATTGCTCCGGTTTACTTCCGGAGCAATATTATTTTCAATCGTAAACACTTAAATCTTAAACCTACTGTCCTACTGTCCAACAGAATTAAGACAACGCTTTATTAACCGCTACCTGAACAAAAGCGACGAACCCCGTACTCACATATTTTTTAATACTTTCCGCCTGTTCGGGAGATACTTCTACTTCACCGTTCTTGTAGATTTGTTGAGCTAGTTCCAACTCACCCAAATCGGCGGTTTTCTGATAGATTGTATTGCCTAACATTTTTGCAATATCAACGGTACTGTTATTCCCTTCGATGTCTTTTACTTGAATTTCTCTAAAGTCTATTTTCATAATTATGTGATTTAAATATTATTACCAAGTTGCACTCCATAAAATTCCATTTTTAAATTGTAATACTTTAGTTCGTGTACTTCCATTATACCATACCTGGGCAATTTCAATATATTCATCAATCCCTCTTTTGCCATTAGCTATGAGCCCGCCGTTAAGAGAGAGAGCTATGTTATCACGTCCTCCTGACACATCAATTACAACACCATTATTTGTGTCATAAGGTCTTGACCGGTGATCGTAGAATCTTCCTAAATAATCGACTCCCATTGTACTAAACGGACCTATAATAACTTGCCTATTTTTACTATTAAAACCAATCATATCATCGTAAAGGAACATCTCCTTTTTATCTATAGTTGGTATACTGGTAGAACCTGTCCCTATACTATTAGCAGAAATCTTAAAGCCTCCAATAGTACCATCAACAGCTTCTATTCGTTTTACAACGAGTTTGTTTACATCGATGAAATCAGCGACGATCTTTCCATCACTGATAAACGTCTTCCCCCCAACCAATATCGCACCTGTTTTAGGGAGTGATAATTTCCCGTCTGCTGTCAATTCAAGCCCGGTTATATTGTGCTTAATCGAACCGCCTGTCATTAACCAACCTTGCGTTTTTGTTTGATTACCGATAAACAGACCAGACGTACCGAGTATATCGATTGTTGCATTTTGAGCTACTAATAAATGCGTAGCGACATTGATAAATTCGTTAAACAAAGTCCATTTCGTTACATCGAAAGAACTCCCAGAAGTATGATCTGTCCGGCATGAATAAGTATTTCCGTTATAGATAACCGTATCCCGATACTGCGTATTATTGACGTAGTTAGTATTTGCTTTCCACTCACCGCGTGGACGGATTAGAGCACCGGGAAGCCCGGTTGCACCCGTATCACCCTTGTCGCCTTTATCTCCTTTGTCGCCCTTGACTTTCGTCCAGGTATAAGCGGAAAACGTATTGCTGTCTGCCGCCGTGAAGTCGGTGTATTGGCCGATGTAAGCACCCGGCGTCTCACCGCCATTTGCCGTAAAGGTCGTACCATTGTCACTATACTTGATGTGCAGATAACTTGTTCTACCATCCGCTCCGGTTGGTCCCGCGATACCTTGATCTCCTTTAACACCCTGCGAACCTTTCAACTGTACCCACTTGTATGAGGTGTAAGAAGTCGGAGCGGCTGCACTCGTTGTAACTGCTGTACCAATATAGGTATTGGGAGTATCACTCATAGGATTTCCGTTCGCATTAGCGGAGTACTTCACATGAAAGAATTGTGATGTACCAGGAATACCTTGCGATCCGGTCGGTCCCGTTTCACCTTTGTCACCTTTAGCCCCAGTTGCTCCATCTATTGCACCAATACGAACAGTAGTCCATGAAACGGGAGACGTAGCTGGAGGAATAACAATACCCGTGCGCATCCACAAATATTCGTTTGTACCACAGGCGGGCGGAGTTTTACTCCACCCACTTGTAGGCGCAACTGTGCCAGATTTAGACTTTGCGAATTCCTGCGCGGGATATTGCCCGTCCTTCGTTACACTAATCGTTATTTGTCCTCTTGCTACTATCATACTATTATTTTAGTGATAATTCAACTACAAACGTCGCTTTTACATCGACTTCGGCAGCAGTGACGGTAATGGTCTTTCCAGTCTTTACACCAGAAGTTCCCCAAGCCGTATCTTGTGTACCATCCTTATTGTACTTCTTCCAAGAAAATACAAATTTGGTATCAGCAGCACTATCGGTGAATGCTTCCCCATTTTGCCATACCTTGGCATTGATAGTCGTACTTCCTTGGCCATTTACTAACTTATCCCCCGTTGTGGAAGATACTTCCACTATATACGGATCGGAAAGATCGGAGAACGAAATAATATCGCTCACTGTTGTGTTGTAGGTTCCGGATGCTGTATCGGTATCCTTGATTGCACATTTGAAAGACTCAAAATTCAAGACAGCACTTGCCGGGATGGTGATCTCATTAGTTGTTGTACCCGTAATGCCGTATGAGTTGGAAGCTGCCAAAGATTCCCAAGTACCATCCGATTTCAATTTAAACCATTGATATGCAACTTTATCAGCATCAATACTACTACCTCGCCACATGTCACAATGCGCTTTTAAAGTTGAAGACTGATCGTTTTTGAAAACATTACCAGCAGGAGCATACGCAATAGCACAAATAAGTTGTCCGGCATTTTCTGTTTTAGTGTAGTTGATAACTGCCTTGACAGGAGTTTCTAACTTCGTATCCGGATCAACATAAATACCGGAGCATTCGACCTTCATCTGCGATACAGATGTCATATTGTTCTTAAGCGTCAACGCATACGGCGCAGTAGCGGCAACAGTACCACCGAATGCAGTGATTGCACCTCCATTCACTGTATAGGTAGGAGCAGCTTTTAAACGACTGATTACGTTTGTTGTCGTTCCGGATACATACATTTCAGGGGTAATGACAAGGAAAGGAGAAGCCGTATAGTTCGGTACATAGGTGCTGTTTTCCTTGTTAAAGATTTGCGTCAAAGGCTGATTAGAGCCTAGATACATGTTCATTGATTTAGCGTCGTTAAGATCGACGATAGTAATTTGACCTCTTGCGATTGGCATAATTTTGATTATTAAATTGTTATAACTATTTTACTTGTCACATTTAAAACTAAATTAATTCACTTCTTTAAGGGTAGGGCACTAAAATGTTCAATAAGTTCTTTCACCGTAGCCTTATGAGCAGTAGGAATATCGGTCGCTCCATACCATTTATCTCTATAATCACACAGTTTAAAATCACCTTTGTATTGATAACAGCCAACTGCCTCCCAAATATTGTCATAATCCAAAACGAACCATTGTCCTCTGTCAATATCATCACGAAGTGCAGCAATAGCAAGAAAAAGTTCTTCATTTCCACCGCAATCAATAAGTCCATTATTGACTAAATCATTCAATCCGGAATCGGAGTGCATACAGTCAAAGCTATTGCATGACGTGAAAAGAATAGGACCTTCCTTTCCGATAGATTCTTTATACCCCAATACCTCCAACTTCTTTCGAAGTTCCTTAGTATTCTTTCTTATAAAACATGGTGTTGTAAATGCCATAAATTTATTTTTTATAGTGAAACAATACAATTAAATGTAGCACGTCCCCAACCATCAATTGTGCTAAGTGTAAGTACATGCACGTGCCCGGCCTGTGTCTCATTGACTATTTTATCGGTATCCGACTTATCACTTTCCTTCTCCCACGAAAAGCGAGAAGACGGAACGCTATCTGTTATATCTGTATCTCCTTTTATCACATAAGCGGTTAATGTAGTAGACACAGAGCCGTTCTGAAAAATATTCCCATTGCTACTCATTATATTAACTACTACCGCATCTTTACCCGCCGCTGACTTTTCAAGCCAGTCTGTAGCACCTTCCTCCGGTTCTTGCGTTGTAGGCTTATCTGAAATACATAACCATGACGATCCGTTGTGAGTTACTTCGTCATAGTAATAATACCCCCCCGCTTTCCACTCTCCCTTAAAACAGGGGACGCGGCTTTCTGTTACTCCATCATCGGAAATCTGTTTGATAACTCCGGTCATATATACATTACGGAGATACGCACTATGTCCGGTCATTTCGATACCAAACAACTTCAAGTTAGACAAGTCGCCTAACTGCATAGCAATCATTTCCTTTGTAATCTCCCAACCATTAACACCCGTCAGATAACGGACATAACTTTGTGTTGAGTAACTCGACCTTTGCCGATCTTCATTCGTAAAGTTACCATACGCGACAAAATGCATAGCCTTACAGGGATGGAAAGAATACTCGCTTCGAAGAACATATTTGAAAGTTGATTCTCCTAATTGCTCTGTAATACGAAAATAAGCCGTTTGGAATCCGGTTTCATTATTAAATATTCCTTTACAAATATCATCAATTTCGATTTGTGCGGTTTCTCCCGGTTCCAGCTTCAAGTAAATTATTCTATTTTCAATATCAATCGATTCAATTACACCACCTCCTGGTGCATTCCACTCCTCACCCGAAACAATCGATACACGGTTGTAGCGCAGTTCGGGAACTTCAAGAAAATCACGTAAGCGAAGAGACTTTGCATCAATATCCCCATTCGCAGTAATCATCCATCCCAGTAGCTTTTCGGCATATTCAAAAGAGAAAAGATGTCCATCAATCAATAAGTCCTCCCAAACTGTCACATTATCAACAGCCAGTCCATTCAAGACCTTAATACCGCCCAAAAATTCTAAAAGATACTCTGTTACATCAGGTCGGTTCTTGGCCAGATATATCTTATCTAGTCCATCAATCCCCCCAGCCTTATCCGCATACCCCGCTTTAATTTTCTTTCCCGAAACTAATAAATACTCTGCAGCATAAGACATCAATTGCAATAAGTCAATATTATTATGTTGGTGTCCAACTCCTCCTCCCCCACCATAATCCTTCGCAATTCGTTCTGCAATAAAATCCCCCAAGGATCCTGCAGTCGTTACGTTCCAGTTTTCAGAAAAAGGGTCTTGAACAGGGAATAATGCCCCCTCGGACAGTGGTAGGCGAGGAAATTCAATAAGTCGAGGGGGCACTGTAAAAGAACCAACTTCAGGCACAACAATTTCAAGTGCATCTGTTGGAGTATCTGACCTTTGCAGGTTCAGGAAGGGTTTAGCATCAGCGAATTTATAAGTAAAAGTATAGTTGCTTGGTAACTCCTTATCTGTATAAGTCACATTACTTTCTACAACAATAATTGAACGGATATAGGCTCCTGTATATAAATACTTCTTCAAAGACGGGAAAAAGTCAAGCAACCAGGTACGTTCTTTCTTATTCAAATATCCCGTATCCTTTTGAAATTTACGAGCAGTATCAACACGGTATTCAAGAGATATATCATCAATCTCCGCAATATTATGCGTATGTTCTCCAGTGAAAGCCGTAGAACCATACGCACGAAACGTATCAATACCACCAAGTGAATTCTCAAATAATACCCATTGCTCGGTTTCTGATTTCATATCTGAAGCATAATACCGCTGTACATACGACAGCCGTATCCCTTCCGCATCTTCAACCCAAACATCATAATAAGCCGGCATTTTATCACCTAGCTTTCCTACAACAGAAGGATATTGCAAAGGAATTGTATAAGCTTTCCCTTTTGTAAGGTCAGCTAATACCAAATCGCTCTGCGAAACGATTGTAGCTGACTCATCAGTAAAATAGGCATGAAGTTTTACCCTACATTCCTGAACGGCATAATACGTCAAAAATTCAGGAGAGTAATATGTGACTGGCTTTACATTCGGTTGCCAGGTCAGAAAGTTCTGAAGAAGAAAGTTGGCTGGAGTATCAGCAAGCATATCGACTCCGCAACGGATGGCAGTAAACTCCACTTCAGTACCGGAAAGTAGTGCCTTAAAAGTAGAAACAATTGTCTTCTGCTCATATACCATTGAAGTATTATTGAATAGGAAAGACAAACGGTCATCCGCACCCGGCTCATAACTCCGAGCTACAATCTCCTCACCTCCCTGTAAGAGTCTAAAGGAGATTGTTGTAGTAGTGCCAATGCGGAATTCTTTGATATTTCCACTCAATGATAATGGATCAGGTTGTTGGAGAATAGTCATAACTCTTCTTTTTTACCGTAAAATTAGCTCAAGCACTTATCAGACTAAAGGACAATAATTACATCAATAAGGAGTCTTAATTGGGCGAAGTCTAGCCACGACACGATAATATCGTCGCTTATTATCTCTGCCATCCTGATAATGAGCAAAAGATCGCTCATAATAATATCCACCTGCTGCGACTTGTTCTTTCGTAGGAAATGGAGGATAAATATAGGGAAGTTTATTCGTTCCTCTAGTATCCCCAAACTTAACTAATTCCGCGTTATAGTCCGATTCTGATATTTCATACGAGTTCCTGTCAATGCTCCAGCAATTAGCATCAAGAGGAAGAGGGAAGCGAGAACCTTCCGCTGGTGCAGTTTGTACAGGCTCGTATAATCGAGTCGTATAGAAACTTGATTCGATAGGTTCATTATTCCCTCCTATGGAATATTTAAGTTTATCAATAAATAGCTCCTGCCCATCTATTATCACTTTCCGATGAGCTGGAATATTCATTTTTTGGTGGTCAGAAAGTAAGATATCCCCCTTAACCGGATGCATTGAATTACGTAATAAATTGTCATAAGTACGATAGAACCTTTCAAAGATGCCATCAGGTCCATTATACAGCAAAGAGTAATCTGCAAATCTTACGTTATTATAGGTATAATTGGTATTTGTCCCAATGCAATATCCATCAATATATTTATAAACCACATACAGCATAGGAGCCTGATCCTTATTAGAGGCAATTTCTTCCTCTTGGTTATTATTGTCCCCTTCATCATCAGAGGAGCTATTGACTATTAAAGTAGAGTTCAAAGATCGGCCATCTCCAATAAAAGGCAGATAGACTAAAGTACGATTATCTCTAGCGGCAGAAGAATGACCTGAATCTCGTGACTCATGCAACAGATAAAACATAGCATCCGGACAGGTGATCTTTTTCTCTTTCAATGTCCCGCCTGCCATGTAAGGAATCGTAGCAGAAGATATTTTTTGTGTTTGCATAGAATAGTCCGAATATCCTACACGATAATAAGATCCCGACATCGGAGCCCAATATGCATTAGGATACTTAGCTTTTATGGCGGCGGTCGAATCATAAGTGTCCCCATCCGCAAGCATAGTCTCTGAAGATAGAACAACTTTTTGATATGTTGGAATATCAAATTCAAGTGGAGAAGTCAAACAGTTAGTAAGATCCGTTTCTGCTTTCATCTTAGCTATATCATCAAAAAACTCAATGGAAACAGTCCTATTAACTTCATCCGGAATAAACTCACATAGAAATTTCTTTCTAAAAACATCCAGAACCGTATTACACATGCAGTCCGGCACAAGATGGGAAAGCAGTATAGAACCATTCACTAGTGAATCAATCGTATTATTGATAAAAACCATACTTTTAAAAGGCTCTGTCATATCAAAGAAGTTTTCTTGCAACGTATAACCGAAATACGAAAAAATACGTCTCAAGAGATAGGGAGCACGAAGAAATGGAGTCATATAATAGCCTGGATCCAGTTTGACACTAATACCATCCACCTCTTCTATCCTTGAATAAGAATTATAGAAATCAAGTTTTCCGGTCGTATATCCTGTAATACCCCCTGATGCATTCATAAACTCCATCTGGTTGATATAACGACGACTATTATCGAAATCAACGAATACAGGAAAAATTGCAAATTGAGTATTCTCATTCGCAACTAAAGACATGCAGAAATCAATTCCCTGCTGAACCGTTTTCACTCCAGGTATTGTCTCTTCACCAAACATCTCTCTTAATGAAGCCTTAGATATTTGTGCTAGGAATGAACCTTCATTTAAATAAAAAGAAGTCGAAATTGTCTTTTTACGTTTGACTTTCAATATCGCTTGCCTACATGCAGAGAAATACTCTCCAGACGAAATTGTAGCTTGTATATCATCCGGGAGTTTACGTACACTAGTTATATCAGGATATCCCAAAGCTTCTTCATTATAATCCGAGCTAGGTATATCAACAGGTAATGTTTGTTCTCCCCACTCATTAAAGAATAGATTAGGACGTTCAACCTCAAGTTGCGTACCAGGAGTGAGCTGATAAGATTTACCAGTTTTTGAATTCGTAATTTTCATATTTTATCATTTTGATCCGATTTGACGACTACGATCCCGGAGCTCCTGCTTCCTTTCTAAATCTGTCAGCACAACGGAAGACTTTACCCCGTTCTCATTGATACCAATTATGGCATGAGCAAACTTCTCCATCAATTCCGGAGGCAATGCTGCACCACTTCCGTCATTTTTGGGTGTACCGGTTACTGGAAGCGGTTGTGAAATACTTCCTCCGGAAGAAAAGCCTGCCATCTTGGACCGTATAACCTGATTCAAGTCAAGTGTGCGGATAGTGCCGGCTTGCTGCGACTTATCAATCATATCAAGGATAGGACCAACAGTAGGATTCTCGACGGCGGCATTACTAGCCACCCACTCTTTTGACTGCCCCGCTGGTCCTTCTCCTACGATTACAGTCGGTTTGTCAATAAAGCCACGAGCATCCGGATCATAATCGGCACCGGCAAACAACTTTCCATCTTGAGCACGACGAACATCAATCTTGCCGCCATCTTCACGACCGGTTGCCACACGTTGACCGGATCCTTTTGAGGAACTACTTGATCCAGAAAGGGTCATATTCTTAACTTTTTGTCGTTCAGCATTAGCAGCAGTAATCTGAATAACAGATGTTGCTGCCAGCATTGCAGCTGCAATTGCTCCTCCAATCGGACCAAGTTGAGCAAAAGCCTGCATTATAGAAAGCCCAGTACTAGCTATAATTTCAGATACTTTGATAGCAAACTGTACATCAGCATACTTCTTTTCTATATTTAATTTCTTTTGTGCCTTCTCTTTTTCAAGACGCTCAATCTCATCCGAATTACCTTCAGCCGCCTCTATTTCAGCATTATATTTCTCATCAATATTATTTAATTCAACGTCCTTGAAAGTATTAAAAGCTGAAGACAGCATCTTTGTCGTAGCAGAAATTGCCGTTTTCATATTTTGAAGTATATTATCTCCAAAATCTTTCCAAAAATCCGGTTCATTAACACTTTCTAGTGCAGTACGAATTGAGCCAATGGCATTCACTAAACTCTCAACATCTCCAGCCAGCTCATTACCAGACATTCCATGAAGTAATTTTGCCGAGTTTTCTGCTAATTTATTCTTTTCATCATAGTACTTCTTTTGTAAATTAGATCTTGCTTTATTATACAAATTAGTGATTTCAGTTTCATCTTCACCATTCTGGCGTGCATATTCCAAAGAAGCTTGATAGTAAGAATCAAGCAACGATAGTTGTATATTAAGTTGACTCTTTAACTTTTCCTCCGGACTTAATTCCTCACCAATAAAACCACGTATACCTTCAATATTAGTTTGATAAGTCTGTTCTGCTTGCAACCTTTTATTAAAAGAATCTTGCTCCGATTGCTGAACTCTTTTTGCTGCATCCTTCACAGCCTTTTCTTTTAGTTCCAGATTTGCGATAGTAAGATTCTCCGTCTTATCTTGATATTCTGTTTCTATTCGTAAGACTTCATCTGCAAGGTTGGAAGCTGCTGTAACTTCTAAGATATTATATTGCTCTTGAGAGATTTTCTTATTCTGAAGTAAGAGCTTATATGCATTCAAAGAAGACTGATTACTATTTTTTTCTTTGTTCAAATCACTAATTCGAAGCTGTTCGAGTTCTCCGAGCATATTTTTTTCTTTTTCTAAAACGGCTTTAGTCTCATCGTCTGTTTTCTTTTTTGCTTTATTTTCAGCTTCTGAAGTAGCCTTAACAGTACCCAGTTCGCGATATTTCTTTATTAAATTATCCAAACGTTCAAGTTCTCTATTTTTCTTTTCAATATCATCCTTATTGGCTTCACTCCATGTATCTTGTACAGTCTGCCGTTCCTTCTCATATTTCTTTATCAAAGAATTAGCTTCCATCTGCTTTTTAATTTCTTCGTCAGAAAGCGCAGTAACTGTTTTTATCACACCAGCAGAAAGAGACTTTTGATCATCACGTAAAGAAATGAAAGCATCTCTGAAAGCTGTCATATTATCATTGCTCAATGTAGAATGGAAATATTTACCAAAAGTATTCCAAAAATCCACCATACTTTTAGATGATTCATTAAAGAAAGCCTCTAAGCCTGGTTTTAATTTCGCAAATGTCTGTTGCCCCATTTGGCTTTGTGCCTCCAGCATTAAATACTCTATCTTCTCCATTTGTGTAGTTACATTCTTTTCTACATAATCAGCCATAGTC
>ENA-UEQB01003099-UEQB01003099.1-human-gut-metagenome-genome-assembly--contig:-NODE-3099-length-10959-cov-3.732126_pt1 | contig 10959 bp, 9 predicted proteins | sample MGYA00242901_ERZ507918 | MGnify/ENA primary metagenome ERZ507918 (study PRJEB26167, sample SAMN06115405) | human gut metagenome | host: Homo sapiens | place: China:Sichuan | collected 2016-04-06... | reverse complement strand
TGGATCATGCTGGTGCTGATCCTTGGCACGGCGGCACTGGCGGGTTGGTATGGCGCGGCGGCGATCCGCGGCCTGTTTCTCTGATCCCCGCCGTGGCCGGGCTGGCTGCCGCGGGATCGCTATTGGATGAGGATGCCGAGGAAAAGCGGCGGCGCATAGAGGCGAAAATCGCCGCCGAAAACTTCGGTGCGGCGATCGGCTTCGCCGCGGGCGCGGCTATGGCTGTGAAAGAAAAATTGGATGAACAGGCCGCGCGGGAAGAACAGAAAAAGCAACAGCATGAGCAAACGATGGGAGGACTATGACGGCAGACATCGGGTATAAAGTCTTGAAAGCAGAGGAAACTATTGGAAAAGGAGCGTGATGCGTTTGGAAATCAATGTCCATGATGATCGTAAGATCGTAGAGATATGGCTCAGCCATTCGGAACAGGCAGATGCCGCTTTGCGTGAACAGATCCGTCCAATCTATCAGGAATACAACGGCAAAAAATACACCGTAGTAGTCTTTCAGTCCGGCACGGAAGATCTGTATGAGCAGACCCATCAGCTCCTGCTCTACAATCGAAACCGTGCGGCAGAGCTGGAAGCGAAACAGCAGGCACCGGTGATGGAATAAAAAGCGCAAGCGGTATCGGTACTGACCGATGCCGCTTAGTCAAACCGATGATACGAAATGCGATTTGCGGTTGCTTTTATAAAAAAACCGTGATACAATATTATCTGCAAAGTGAAATCAACAGACAGAACAATCTTGATAGAAAGGCGGTGTGCCTATGAGTGGACTCTTTCCACAACACGGCGAAATTCTACTGTACGACAACGGTACTGACAAGCAGTTCGTCAGCGTGGTGTTCAAGGACGAAACCTTTTGGCTGACACAGAGCGGCATGGCAGAATTATTCGACTGCTCCGCTGACAACATCTCTCTGCACTTGAAAAACATCTATGCGGACGGTGAATTGGAGCAGGCGGCAACTACCGAGAAATTCTCGGTAGTTCGCAAGGAGGGCAGCCGCGAAGTGCGGCGCAGCATTGACCATTACGATCTCGACGCCATCATCGCCGTAGGCTACCGGGTCAACTCCAAAAAGGCAACCCACTTCCGCCAATGGGCCACCAAGACCCTGAAAGAGTACATCCAGAAGGGCTTTGTCCTCAACGATGAACTGATGAAGAATGGTCGGCCATTTGGCAAAGATTACTTTGATGAACTGCTGGAGCGCATCCGGGAGATCCGGGCCAGCGAGCGCCGGGCTTACCAGAAAATTGCCGATGTGTTTGAGCAGTGCAGCTACGACTATGACAAAAACAGCGAGACCACGAAAGCATTCTACGCCTTCGTGCAGAACAAGCTGCATTACGCCGTCACCGGCAAGACAGCCGCGGAGCTGATTTCCGAGCGGGCGACGCTGGACAGTCCCACGATGGGGCTTACCACATGGAAGGGCGCGCCGGACGGAAAAATTCTGAAAAGCGACACGCTGGTGGCCAAAAACTACCTGAACGAAAAAGAATTGAGCCGCTTGAATCGTCTTGTGACCATGTTCATCGACTATGCCGAACTGATGGCGGAGGACGAGCAGCTCATGAGCATGCAGGATTGGCTCAGTGAGACCGACCGCTTCCTCACCAACAACCGCCGCAAGGTGCTGGAGGGCAAGGGCCACATCTCCCACGAGGCGGCGGTAAAAAAAGTAGGTACTATTTATGAGGAATTCCGCCAAAAGCAGGATGCCGACTACATCTCTGAATTTGACCGGCAGATCGCTGTATATCTGAAAGGTGACAAGCTATGATCGAACGCTTTGCCATCGCGGGCTACGCGCGCATTTCGGTGGACGAGGAACTGGACCGCGACAATGTATCCATTGAGAACCAAAAGGCTATCATCGAAGATTTTGTGAAGCACCGCTTCCCCGACAGTACGCTGACCTTTTACGAGGATCGTGACCGCTCCGGCTACACCTTCGAGCAGCGTGAGGGTTATCAGGAAATGCGGCGCGGGCTGATGAGCCACAAGTACGACATTCTTATTGTCAAAGACTTCTCCCGTTTCTCCCGCCGCAATTCCCGCGGTTTGGTGGAGTTGGAAGACCTGCGGGACGCCGGTGTGCGTATCATCTCCATCGGAGACAACATTGACTTCCCAAACGACGATGACTGGCTGAAAATCCAGTTCCAGTTTCTCATCAACGAAATGCCAGTGACGGACACCAGCAAGAAGGTAAAGTCCGTCATCCGCCGCCGTCAGGCAGACGGCGCGTGGCTGTGCGCCGCGCCCTATGGCTACATTCTCAATAAACAAAAGCCGTTTGAGATAGTACCTACGGAGGCAGAGATCGTGCGGGAAATCTTCCAGCTCTATCTGGACGGCTGGGGATATAAGAAAATCGCCAACCACCTGACAGATACTGGTGTGCCCACCCCTCGGATGTCAGAGCAGCTTCGCAAAGAGGCGGAGGGAGAGGAATCCCGCCGCACAGCGAAAAAGGACTGGGCTATTGTCACGGTGCAGGGCATTCTCGACAATGATTTTTATATCGGTACGCTCCGGCAGGGCAAGTACACCCGTGCCAAAATCAACGGTAAGGATGTCAAGCGGGACGAGTTGGAACATATCGTCATTGAACACCACCATCAAGCCATCATCGACTACCGCACCTTTGCCACCGTCCGCGCCCTGCGGGAACAGCGCTCTACCAACCACTACCGCGGGAAGAAAATCAATGACAATGTGTATTCAGGTTTTCTGGAATGCGGCGACTGCGGCAGTCCCATGTTTGCTATGAGCCGCCGGGATCTGCGCCCCGCCTACACCTGTGGAACCTATCACCGCCGGGGACTGTCCGGCTGCACCAGTCACCACATCCGGGTGGACAGGCTGGACGAGTTGATGAAGCTGTATCTCAAAAAGGTAAAGGACAACTCCGCCAATATGCTGGAGCGTCTCAACGCCGACCTTGCCCACGAGCAGGAGGACATAAGCGAAACGGAACGCACTGCGGAGAATCTGGAAACCCTGCTGCTGGACGCACAGGAGGAACTGAAAGCCACCAAGCGCCAGCGTATTCGGGATATGGCGCGGCACCCGGAGCAGGAGGCCATTTTGGAGGAGACCTACGACGAGCTGGAGCATGACCTGATCCAGCGCATCAACGGCTTGCAGAATCAGCTGCAAATGACGGCGGACAAACGCAACACCATTATTCAGGTGAACCGCGCGGCGAAAACCGCCATGGAGGTCTTTGATGACCTGCTAAGCAAGGAACATCTTGACCGCAAGGATCTACAGCTTATCATTAAGAAAATCAAGGTCTATGAGGATCATCTGGAAATTCGGCTGAAAGCCGACATTGACTGCCTGCTCCGCTGCGGAGAGCTGCCCCGTGAGGAGGGCTCCGTTGCTGCCATGGCCCGTCAGGGGGACACCGTAAATTTTCCTGACGGCACGGGAGATATCTCAACCATTACCATCGTCCAGAGCGCAAAAATGCGTCCGGACAAGGTCTTTCGTGCCAATGTTATCAGTGACGGTGATCCGTTGGAGATCTATACCAGCCGGGATGGCGAGGTCATCTTCAAAAAGTATTCCCTCATGGGCGGGTTGGATGATTTTGCGGCCCAGCTTTGCGAGACTATGAGCCGTTCCACCGGGGCCATCTGTGCCGTGACAGACCGGGACAGCGTCATTGCCGTGGCCGGCGGCGCCAAGCGGGAGCTGCTGGGCAAGGGCATTACCGCCCAACTGGAGCAGGTTATGGAGAACCGCCGCATCTACCAATATGACGGTCAAGGGCCCCAGATCCCGGTATCCGACAGCAGTGACCGCCTGATGGCCATTGTGGCCGCGCCGATCCTTTCGGAGGGAGATCTGCTGGGACTGGTGCTGTTCATCAGCGACAGCCCCGCTGCTGCCGGGGACGCGGAGTACAAGCTGGCCCAGACCGTCGCTGCCTTTTTGGGCCGGCACATGGAAAACTGAAGAGATCGACAGCGGCAGGCGGCCATGGGTTGATCCATGGCCGCCTGCTATATTGGCTCTTGAAAGCGGGCGATTACTGGGCGAGGCTGCTGCATTTTTCCAAAATGCAATCGCTTACATAGGCAGCTTTGTGAATTATCGAATAGAACCGGTGACGCAAGGAGCACTGCATTCAAAGAAAAATATCTGGATTTGTGAATGTTGCACAATACAGAAAGACGTTGTTTTTGATATCTGTAGAAAATGGAGATTTTCTATTGCAATCCAAATTTTGCCATGATATCATATGCACAAATCACAGCACTTGGCGCTTTATTTTTATTGTGCATGAATGTAAGCGCTTTCTTACACTGGAAAGGAGAACCGGTTTTATGGATACCCCAACGATTTATGATGTATCCCGCCTGTCCGGCGTCTCCACGGCTACGGTCTCCCGGACCTTCACTACACCGGACCGTGTGCGAGAATCCACCCGCCGCCGGGTCTACGCCGCGGCGGAGGCACTGCATTACCAACCCAGCGCCATAGCCCGGGCCATGGCCCGGCAGCAGACTGACAAGATCGCCTTCCTGATCTGTAAAGAGGGCGCTACCATTCTGGATGAGTTCTACGCCAGTATCTGCGAGGGCGTCATGCGCCGCGCCAACGGCACCAACTACCAGCTTCTGATCTCCACAGCGGAGGAATGGACCCGCACGGCCCAGAGCAAGCAGATCGAGGGTGTCATCCTGGCAGGCAATGCCCAGGCCGACCTGATTTCTGAATTTCAGCGGCAGAACATCCCCGTGGTCCTGGTAAACAACCGGGCGGCGGGCTTCGATCTGCCCTGCATCGTGGCGGATGAAGCCGGCGGTGTGCGTCAGGTAGTCAGCCATCTGATCTCCGCCGGACATCAGCGGATCGCCATGCTGATGGGCCGCTTCTCCCCTTACGTCACCAGTGCCCGCTACAATGCGTTTCTCTCCGTTATGCGGGAAAACGGCCTTTCGGTGGATGAATCCGGCGCGTTGATGTGCGACCGGGATATCCAAAGCGCCACAGAGGCGGCCCTCCGTCTGCTGAGCCGCCCGGATCGGCCCTCCGCCGTATTCGCCTTTAACGATGTGCTGGCCGCTGGCGTCATGAAAGCCGCCCGGCGTCTGGGGCTCCGCCTGCCGGAGGATCTGGCGGTGGTGGGCTTCGACGATTCCTCCGTCTGCCCCATGATGGAGCCGGAGCTCAGCTCCATCCATGTGGATTGCCGACGGATGGGCGAGCTGTGCATGGAGCACATGGCTGCATTGCTGGACGGTGCGCAGGATGTTCCCCGGCTGACGGTGGTGCCGGTGAATCTCAAGATCCGGGCATCCTCCCGCGCCGCGATCTGACAGAAATTTTACACAGGCTTCACCTGGGTTTGATTGTTTCAGCACTATATAAAATGTATACTCTTCGGTGGAAAACGTTTTTCACTCAATAAGGAGGCGTTCTTGTGAAACGGAAAAAGAGAATTGGAACGGTTGGAAAGGCCATAGGCTGTCTGTTTTTTCTGATGGTCTCGCTGTTTCCCATCTACTGGCTGGTGGCAATGGCGATCCGGCCTACGGATGAAATGAGGGGACATATCGCTTTGATTCCTCAAAGTCTGACAGGCATCCATTTCGCGGAGCTGTTTTCGGCCAAGAATTTCGGCACCGCCATCATCAACAGCTTGCAGACTACGTTCGGTTCTCTGTTTGTCTCGCTGGTTGTCGGTATCTGCGCGGCCTATATCATCGCCCGCCGCCGGTTCCGGTTTGGCCTGAAAAAGCCCATGACATACTGGGTCCTGCTGGTGCGTGTACTGCCGCCGGTGGCCTTCACCATCCCGCTGTACATCATGTTCAATAAGCTCGGTATTCTGAACACCAAGCTGCCGGTGCTGCTGGCCTGCGTGCTGATCAACGTGCCGCTGATCATCTGGTTCCTGATCAGCTTCTTCCAGGATCTGCCGGAAGAGGTGGAGGAAAGTGCCAAGGTGGACGGCGCGACCGAGTGGCAGCTGTTCTGCCGGATCGTGCTGCCGCTGGTGGCCCCCGGCATCGCGGCAGTGGCCATGCTCTCCTTCATGTATGCCTGGAACGAGTACACCTACACGGTCATCTTTACCCGCAGCCCCAGCAACTACACCGTGCCCCTGGCGCTGTCGGTGCTGAACACGGAGGATAACCTCACCAACTTTGGCCTGGTGGCCGCAGGCGGCGTGGTTTCCGTCATTCCCATTACCCTGTTTGTGATCTTTGCGCAGAACTACTTGATCTCCGGACTTTCAAGCGGTGCTGTCAAAGAGTAACAAAATAAAATCCAACAATTTCAGATTAGGAGGAAAACAAGATGAAAAAAGAGTTGTCCCTGATCCTGGCGCTGGCTATGGCCCTGTCTCTGGCCGCCTGCGGCGGCGGTAAGACCGAGACTCCCTCTGACAGCAATACTCCCGCTGATAATACCTCCGCAGAACCCACCAAGCTGTCCCTGATCCTGCGCGGCGGCACCTATGCCGACGTGATCAAGGAGTGCCTGCCCGCTTTCGAGGCTGAGCACAATGTTGTCTGCGAGGTGCAGGAGCTCTCTGAGGGCGACCTGTACTCCGGCATCGCTCTGGACGCCATCAATGACAAGGGCTCCTATGACCTGTGCATGGTGGACGGTTCCTGGATGGCAGAGTTCACCGAGAACGGCGTTCTGGCCAACCTCACCGAGCTGGGCTACTCTCTGGATGAGGACGTGATCCCCGCTACCACCGCCATCTGCTATGTGGGCGATGACCTGTATCTGGCTCCCTACTATGGCAACGTGACCGTCCTGCTGTACAACAAGGCCAACGTGGAAGCCGCCGGTTACACCGGTGACACCATCCTGTCTCTGGAGGATATGCTGGCGATCTGCGAAAAGGCCAAGGCCGACGGTAAGCTGGGCTTCATCTATCGTGGCGACAGCCAGAATAACCTGGTCGTCGACTTCCTGCCCATCCTGCTGTCCTACGGCGGCTGGGTCATCGACAGCAACAATCAGCCCACCGTCAATACTCCCGAGTTCAAGGATGCTATGAACTTCTATCTGAAGCTCATCGCTACCGGTTCCGCCCAGGTTAAGGATGACCTGATCGCTTCCTGCGATACCGGCGCCGGCACCATGGGTGTGGGCTGGCCCGGCTGGTACACTCCCACTGCTGATACCGCTGCTGATTACTGCGCCATCACCGGTGCTGTCGCCAAGGGCGGCGAGACCCACAACGCCAACGTCTACGGCGTTTGGACCATCGGTATCCCCAACAACAGCCAGAACAAGGAACTGGCCACCGAGCTGCTGAGCTACCTGATGGACAAGGATGTCCAGAAGTCCACCGTTCCCTCCGGCGGTGTGCCCTGCCGTTACTCCAGCCTGCAGGATGCCGAGATCCTCAAGACCTATCCTCAGTATGAGGTTGTCTGCAAGGCTCTGGAAGGCGGTATGTATCGTCCCGTGATTGCTGAGTGGACTCAGTTCTACACCATCCTGGGCGCTGAGATGGACAACATCGTCAACGGCGTCAAGACGGTCGATCAGGGCCTGGCCGATGCCCAGACTCAGTTGGAAGCTCTGATGAAGTAAGCATTCCGCTTACATCCCCATTTAGCATGTAATGAAACGTGCGGCCGGGCGAAAAGCCCGGCCGCACAACAAAAAAGAATGTTTCCCCCATTCCTTTTAATGATTACGATCCGTAACGCTTCTGAAATGTGAGGCCGCTGTCATGAAAAGAAACGTAAATACCAAACTCCGCTCCGCAGATGCCCAGACCAAACGGTTTGGCTTGGGAATGCTGTCCCCTACCGTTGTGATCCTGCTGATCATGACGGCGTATCCTTTGTTCTTTACGCTGGTTTACAGCTTTACCGACTACAACCTTCTCCGCAGCCTGAAGAACGGGTCTCATTTTATCGCCCTTCAAAACTATACAAAGCTGCTGAGCGACCCGTATTTCCAGCAATCCATTCTCAACACCGTCAAGTTCACTATTCTTGCTGTGATCTTTGAGATGTTCATCGGTCTTGTGATGGCGCTGTTTGTCAACAGTCTGAAACGGGGCCAGAAAACCATGCGCACCCTGCTGCTCCTGCCGTATCTGCTGCCTACCGTCACTGTGGCTCTGAGCTGGCGCATGATGCTCTCTCCTAACTACGGCATTGTCAACCAGGTTCTGCAGGCTCTGCACCTGCCGGTCTACAACTGGTTTTCCGATATCCACACCGCCTTTGGCATGTTAGTGCTCATCGACGTGTGGCAAAGTGCTCCCTTTGTCTTCCTGCTGCTGTACGCTGCCCTGCAATCCGTGCCGCAGAGCCAGTACGAGGCTGCACGGATCGACGGCGCAAACCGCTTCAAGATCCTCTTTTATGTGACCCTTCCCAACATCAAGAACAGCCTGGCCCTGTGCGCCCTGCTGCGTACCATCGACAGCTTCCGTCTGTTCGACAAGGTGAACCTGCTGACCGGCGGCGGTCCCGCCAACAGCACCTCCACCATCACCCAGTACCTCTACAACTACGGTATCAAGTCCCTGGACTTCGGCTTCGGCAGCGCGGGCGCCATCGTGATGACCGTTCTGGTCCTGCTGCTTTCCAGTGTGTACATCAAACGTGCGATTTCGTAAGTGCTTATGGAAGAGAAGAAGTTAACAGTTACTTTTGTAAATGTGGGCTACGGCGAGGCCATTCTTCTGGAAAGCCCGGACCCCTCCAAGCCTGACGGCGTATTCACCGCCCTGATCGACGGCGGCAGCGCTGAGGACAGCGAATTCGCGGACCGCTCCTCCGGTCGGGTCCGCATTGAGGAATATCTGAAAAAACGGGGGACCCGCCGTCTGGATCTGGCCGTCAGCACCCACATCCATGAGGATCATCTCTGCGGTCTCCTGCGGGCAGCCCGGATTACCCCCCCGGCGGTGCTGTGGCAAACGCTGCCGCCGGATCTTTACCGATCCCTCCGGCCTCTGGACGGCTCCGTGGCGAGAAACCTCTCTGAAAGCAAATTCATGCAGGCCCTGAATGACTACGGCACCCTTTGCGCTCTGGTAGAGGACCACGGCGGAACCATTCTTGCGCCGAAAAGTGGTCAGGAATTGGTGATTGCGCCAGATTTGACCGTTCAGATCCTGTCACCCTCTACAAAAAAACAGTTGGCCCTTGCGGACGAAATAAATGCGTTGTATAATAGTGCAAACGTTTGCAGTACGTTCCTCCAACGGTTGGACGCGCTGGATGCCCGCATGAACAACTACAGTCTCATTCTGCGGCTGAATTACCGGGGTACCCGGATTTTGCTGCCGGGTGACACCAATGTGACGGGCTATGACGGCATTGATCCCGCGGACCTGCGGGCGGACCTGTTCAAAGTGGGACACCACGGACAAAAAGACGGCGCCGACGAAGCGCTGGCCGAATTGATCCGTCCCACCGCTGTGGTCTGCTGCGCGTCCAGCGACCGCCGCTACAACAGCGCCCATCCGGACACCATGAAGCTGCTGGCAGATCATGGGGCAGCCCTGTATTTTTCCGACTGTCCCCCGGTCCCCGGTATGCAGATCCCGCCCCATGAGGCTCTGCGGTTTACCGTCGGCCCCAACGGCGCCTTGGACGTCCGGTATCTTCCGGCATCCGAAAACGAATAGGAGGAACACACCATGGCAGAAGTCATTTTAAAGAATATCAAGAAGATCTATCCCCATCAGGAGCCTAAGAAAAAGAAGAAGGGCGAGCCGGAGAAAAAGAACAACCTCCAGATCACGGAGGAGGGCGTTCTGGCCGTTGATAACTTCAATCTGCACATTCAGGACAAGGAATTCATCGTGCTGGTTGGCCCCTCCGGCTGCGGCAAGTCCACCACCCTGCGGATGGTGGCCGGTCTGGAGGAGATCTCCGGCGGCGAGCTGTACATTGGCGGCCAGCTGATGAACGATGTGGCCCCCAAGGACCGGGACATCTCCATGGTGTTCCAGAACTACGCCCTGTACCCCCACATGACCGTTCGGGAGAACATTGCCTTCCCTCTGAAGCTGCGGAAAATGGACAAGGCTGAGATCGATCAGCGGGTGGAGCAGGCGGCGGAGATCCTGGACATCACGGAGTATCTGGACCGCAAGCCCAAGGCTCTTTCCGGCGGCCAGCGTCAGCGCGTGGCTATCGGCCGCGCCATCGTCCGGGAGCCGAAGGTCCTGCTGATGGACGAGCCTTTGTCCAATCTGGACGCCAAGCTCCGCAACCAGATGCGGGCAGAGCTGATCAAGCTGCGCCAGCGCATCAACACCACCTTTATCTATGTGACCCACGACCAGACGGAAGCCATGACTCTGGGCGACCGTATCGTCATCATGAAAGACGGCGTCATCCAGCAGATCGGCACGCCGCAGGAGGTCTTTAACCACCCCGCCAACCTGTTTGTGGCCGGCTTCATCGGCATGCCTCAGATGAACTTCTACGATGCTGAGCTGGTGCTGGAGGACGGGCAGTATGCCGTGGTGCTGAACGGCGCCAAGGTGACCCTGCCGGAGGAGAAGCAGGCCAAGCTGAAGGCCAACGGTGCGGCAGCCGGTCCCATCACGCTGGGCGTCCGGCCGGAGCACCTGATCCTCAGCGGCGACGAGGGCTCCATGATCCACGGCACCGTGGACGTCAGCGAGATGATGGGCAGCGCAGTCCATCTCCACGTCAGCGCCTGCGGCAGCGACACCATTATGATCGTTCCCACCACGGAACTGGAAAGCACCTCTGCATTCACCATCGGCAGCCCCATCGCCTTTACCTTCAACGGCGCTATGGCCCATCTTTTCGACCGGAATACCCAGAAAAATCTGGAAGTATAAAAAGAATTGAGATTGTCGATAAAGTGGTAAATTCTCCGCGACGGTAAGGAAGGGTGTGCGCGGGAAACCCAAGAAGGGTGTCCTGTGCCATTGGAATCCTTAGTTTTCAGAACTTT
>ENA-UEQB01003098-UEQB01003098.1-human-gut-metagenome-genome-assembly--contig:-NODE-3098-length-10962-cov-55.086909_pt1 | contig 10962 bp, 6 predicted proteins | sample MGYA00242901_ERZ507918 | MGnify/ENA primary metagenome ERZ507918 (study PRJEB26167, sample SAMN06115405) | human gut metagenome | host: Homo sapiens | place: China:Sichuan | collected 2016-04-06... | reverse complement strand
TCTTTGGTTCCTTTGAATACTTCAGACTTTATTCATATTTTCTCAATATTAAATACCGTCTGCGTATCCTCTTTTTTTCTTCTTATTCACTCTGTTCTATAACTGCCATTCGGTTGGTGTTTTAAGTGAAGCACCGTTACCGTGTCGGCGAAGTGGTTTATAGGACAACCCAAGCAAGATGTCAACACAAAAAAGCAAAAAAATTTGATTTTTTTTCACATTTTTTCTAACTCATTGATTAGAGGATAATTTTTTGTGCATGTTTTTTGAAAGGAAAACGAGGGTTTGTTTCCTTTTTTTTAACCTTATCGCCTTACTATAGGTTCAATATAGCATAACGAAAAAAGATAACAAGGTAGCATTTATGTTAAAAAACAGTATCTTAGCTCTAACTTTAGTTGTAATCCTTTCGGCTTGCGGGAATCAGGAGAAGCCGATATTAAAAGGAGTCGACGGTTCCGAAGTTCCGCCGGCGTTTGCAAGTTTTCCCGATGTTCCGTTTCCGGAACCCTCTTATATAGATATGGGTGAGACCAGAACTCTGGGCAGCGGGCAGAACTGGAGCGGCAGTTTGATTTTTTCGACTCCTTTTTCAGCCAACAGCATTTATGATTTCTACATTTCCGAAATGCCGAAGCTGCGTTGGTCGGAAGTGGCGGTTGTGCGCGCAAAAATCAGCCATATGACTTACTTGCGCGACCGCAGGGCAATTCAAATTCTGATTGAGCGGCTGGGCAGCGACGAATCGCTGGTGACAATCACGGCAATTCCGAATGACACCGGCGTTACACAAAAGAACTGATTCAGGAGTCTTAACCGATGCGATTCGACTTTTTTACTCTGGGCGGCAGCCAATTCTGGGAAGACGTCTTTTTTTATCAAAAGTGGCGAATCCAGAGAAATTATAAGACGAAACAATACCGGCTCCTGGACAACTGGGACATTCGGCGCGCGGAAGGCCGTTTTGAGAACTGCCGGCGTGCTTTTCTTAAATATATTGAAGTCTTCCAGCTTTCGCGGCAGAAGGGACATATGGTTATTATGCTGCACGGACTCGGCGAAAGCAAAAACATCTTCAAGCCTTTGTGGCGAGAGGCGCTGAAAAACGGCTATATGGCCGCGGCAATCAACTATCCTTCTACCCGCAAGAGAATCGACGGACACATTCGCCAGCTTGACTTTTTTATGAATCATCTGGAAGACGTACAGGAAGTTTCTTTTGTAACAAACGGTATCGGCGGCGTCATTTTAAGGAAATTGCTTTCGTTTGATTCGCCGTGGCGGCACAAAATAAAGCTCAACCGGATTGTAGAGGTCAGCCCTCCGAATCAGGGAAGCACTCTGTTTAAGCTGTTGGACAAATACCGGCTTTTTCAACGGGTTCTGGGACCGATTCTGAAAGATGTTACGCCGGAAGCGGCCAAACGCCTTCCGCCGTTTGAGAATCCTCAGCAAGTCGGCATTATCAATTGCGTGCCGGTGTGGAAACGAATCCTGTTCCTGCTGCCCGAAAAATGGCGGCAAATGCTGGGAAGCGGCGAAGATGCCGAACTAAAAGGCGTCAAACAAACAATTACGATAAAAAATACGTTTTTTAATCCTTTTAAAAATGAAGAAGTTGTTCGCAGGTGCGTCAAATTTTTGAATCAGGGCAAGTTCTGAAACATGGCGAAAAAATCAAAAAACTGTAACAAATTTTTTTACTTTTATATGCTAGAATAGAGATAGCATGAAGCAGAAGCTTTAAAAAACCGAGGATATGATGAGAGCAATACTGGTAAACATAATCATCTTTATGGCCATTATAGGAGCCTATTATATTGACTTCTTCGGCTGGTTTACCTCTCGTTATGCCTTTTGGGGCGCATTAGCTCTGGTGGCGGTTGTATTTATTATTGCAATAAAAGTTCTGGGCAATCCTTTTGCCGGAGGAGACGACGATGACAATAAATAAGTTTATAAAATATACCTCCCTGTTAGTGCTCGGAACCTGGATGCTGTCTGCTCCGGGCAATGCTTTTGCTGAAAACGAAGCTGTCAGCAAAGATGTTAATGAAATAATCAATCGCTTGATGGCACCTGACGATAACAGCACTGGTGCAAAAAAATTAGAAAATGAAGAATTAGCCAAAATCCGCAGTAAACTGCTTTCTGAGATTAAAGGTCTCCAAAAGACATACAAAGAAAATATGGAAGGGATTGAAAATTATCAGAAACAGATTGAAGAATTACAAAAAAAAGTTGGAGAAGTGGAAAAAGAACTAAATGGTTTTGAAAAGACGGCAATTATCGGCGGCGCCCTTGCCATTATCGGTACAGTCGGTCTGGCAATCGGCACCGGGGGCGTGGGATTGGTTATCGTCGGTGTAGCTACGGCGGTAGGAGCCATAGCGGCAGAACACTATGCCGAAGATCCGGATTCGCTGAGACGCTTGATTAACGGCAGCTATACATGGTCCACACAGCAGCTGATTTCCAATACGAAAACTATTGATGCTTCCAGTATTACTAATGTGGAAGCGAAAGACGAGAAACAGAAACAAGCCCTGCAAAAGGCCCTCAGTGTCGTCCAAGAATACAATGCCGTTGCTCAACAACTTCATAAACTTGGCGAATCTGCACTTTCTACAGCACAGCAACTTGATCAGAAAGTCGAAGAACTTAACAGCATGCAGACAACCATTAAGGCCGGGCAATCTCTTTATAAATATACGGTCATGGGTAAAGACAAAGATGGCAACCCCACTATCCTTGCTGAATATTATTTCATAATGGAGGGCGACAAATTCCAGTCCATTACCGGCGTTACCCGCGGTTGTGTGCCGTTGCCGGCCAAGCTGGCAGAATCCAGAAGCTGCATTTACTGCCCGTTATTTAAAACGATTTTCAATGCGGCACAAAGCATGTCCACCAAAGCTTATGACAAACTGGCCGGGCCGTTGGCCAATGTGATGCTGATTGGTTTTGCCATTGTGATTGCTTTTATGGTTTTGAAAAATGTCAGTTCGTTTACCAAGCAGGATGCACCCAAATTCATAACCGAGCTGCTGGTCAATATGTTTAAGGTTCTGGTAGCTTATTATATGTTAAAAAACGCCAACATTGTTTACGGCTACATTGTGGGCCCCGTACTTAAAGCCGGCTTTGAATTCGGTTCAAGTCTGCTGTTTGCTAAAAACGACAGCTATCTGGCAGCCTGTGACGTTTCAAAAACGCTTCAGAACGTGTCAAACGGGGTTATGCCGGCATATCTTTACACCAATCTGGATTGCTTTATCAGAGCCGTACAAGCCGAAGTGGCCGTTCCGCAGAGCGTCGGTTCGTCTTTAATGTGCGTTGCCCGCAATGCCGGTAAAGAGAGTATCGGACCGGTCCGCAATGTTTTGTGGGATTTCGGTATGATGTTCCAAGGATTTGCCATTTGGGTCATGGGCTGGATTATCTCTTTGGCTTTTGCTTTCTATCTGATTGATGCGACAATTCAGCTGGGTATTATCGGCGCTTTGATGCCGTTCCTGATCGCCTGCTGGCCGTTTAAGGCAACCCGCAACTATACGAGCAAAGGCTGGGGTATCTTTATGAACACATTCTTCGTTTATGTTTTCATGGGATTGGTCGTCAGTATCAACGTTGAATTGCTGGGACAGGGATTAACCGGTTCCAAAGGCGGGTTTGATGCCATTATGAAAGCCTTGAACGGTAATAACGTTCAAGAACTCAAAAAATTACTGGATATCGGCTTTGCCGGCTTCCTGGTCTTGGTTGCCTGCTGTCTGTTTGCCTTTAAACTGACCGGACAAGCTTCTGATTTGGCCGGAACCATGGCCGGCGGCGGCGGACCGAAAATTGGTGCCAACATCGGCGGTCTGGCTTATGGTGCTGCGACAAAAGGCGTTCAGGGAACCCTTAAGACAGGTCTCGGCGCGGCTAAAGCCGTCAGTGATAAAACCGGGCTTACCAATGTTGTCAACAAAGGCAGAGATTGGGCGAAAGATAAAGTTTGGGGTGCTGTCGGCTTAGGACGCCGCAGCGGCGCTGCCGGCAACAAACAGGCCAGACGTTCACAGATGGGCGATCAGCAACAACAGCAAAGCAGCACGGACGGACAAACTCCGCAAACGCAGACAAGACCTGCCACACCGGGTGCACCGAATCCGACTGCTCAGAATCAAATCAAGAAGATGCAGCAGGCCGGACCGCGGTCGCAGCAACCGGCAACACCTTCGCCGCAAACACCGACGAATCCGTCAACCCCGCAAGGCGGTGCCGCTCAAGGCGGAACATCGCACGGAAATCAGGCGGATACACAGCAGACTCAGACGCCGCAACAGACGCCCGAGCAAATGAGACAGCAGCTGGAAAGCGATTACAACAACACCGCCAACGGCAGAGCCGGCCGGCAGATGATTCAAAACCAGACGGCAGAAGTTGCCCGCAACAAAAAAGCGGAAAACGAAGCTCAGGGTAAAATGAATTATCATAACCGCAGAGCCGATGACTACCTGAAAAAGGCTCAGTCCGCCTCTGACCCGGCTCAGAAAAAGAACTTTGAAAACCTGGCAAACGCTCAGTTTGAAGAGGCCGTCAAAGCCGAAGCCGCCTATAACAAGGCTAAAGCCGACACTCAAAAGGCCCAAAGCGAGCTGGATGCCATAAAACAGGAGAATGAGCGTTACAAGAACCAATATGTTCAAGACGAAATGAAAAAACGCAACCCGAAAAAATAATTATTTTATAACAGAGTAACGACAATGTGGAAAAGTATTGACATAGGACGAGTTTTGAAACTGCTGCTGGTGGTTGCAGTCTCTATGTTCATGCTTACCGCCTGTGCCAGTGACGATAAAAACCCGGATACATCGCGGGCAGCCGTAAAAGGGGACGTTAATGAACAGAGCATCGCACAAGATCAGGCAACATGCTGGCAGGATACTATCATTGAACTGCTTTATGACAACATGGGCAAAGTGGCGATGGGAACCTATAACAAGATTACTTCCGGCGCCCTGACTTTCATGATGGTTGCCTTTGCGGTTTGGCTTTCTATCCGCCTGCTGAAACATGTCAGTTCGTTTACCGAAGAAAACATCGGAGAGACCTGGACCGAAATTGCCCGAAAATTCTTCCTTTGTTTTGCCTGCGGTTATGTGGCATCATCTCCACAGCAGCTGCTGTTCTTCATGAATGACATTATTTTTCCGGTTTATAACGCGTTTCTGGAATTTTCAAGCGAATTGCTGGCTCACGCCTCGCTCAGCGACAGCAAGGCCAATTCCATAAAAGTTTTCGGATTTAATTTTACCGCAGGCAAATCCATTATCTGCAAATTGTCCGACGCTGTTGCCAATGCCGATTTGAGCGGTTTCCCCGAATCGCCGAAAGAGATGATGAAATGCATGGTCTGTGCCATGAATGACCGGATGAATCTGGGACTGGCAATGGCTTATAAGGTCTTGAAAGCTCCGGGCTTTATGGCCACGATTATCGGTCTGATGATTATCGCCTGCTTTACTTTCGTCAAACTCGGATTTGTCTTTTATCTGGTTGACACTATTTTCAGATTCACGATTATGGTGGTTATGCTGCCGATTTTGATTATGGGATATCCTTTCGGACCAACTAAAAAGTGGCTGTCGCAAGGCTTTGTCACCATTTTGAATTCTGCCGCATTTATGATGTTTATGGCAATTATGATTGCAATTGCCATGCTGGCTTTGGAGCAAATTATCATCGACAATGCCGACATTTTTGAAAACGGCACGGATAAAGATTTCAAGGAATTCAGCATTCCGTTCATGTGCCTGCTGATGATCGGTTTTCTGATTGCTTCTTCCGTTCAGCTGGCGCAGCAGGTAACCGATTCTCTGGTCGGCGGCAGCTCAAAAGGTAGCTTTAACGCCAAAGCCAAAGCGGTTATTATCGGTGCAGCCAAAGTTCTGGGCAGTATCTTTACCGCCGGTGCAGTTGCCGCCGTCAGCAAGGTCGCCGCCGGACGCAAGATTATTGAAAAAGTTCAGAACGGAAAAGCCAAAGTCGCTTCGTTCAAAAACAAAATGAACAGTTTGCGGGGGAGGTAAAAATGACTGATAAACTCCTCAAACATATTTTTAACTTCTTTCTGGCAGGATTTCTTTCCCTTAGCGTTATCCGCCCGGTTAATGCTTGGACGATAAATTTTACTGAAGAAACATGCGGCTCTGCTTATCAAGGCCGTTCCAAAGGAGAAAAAGCTTTTGAGCCTTTGGACACTCAAAAAACGCAGCAAAAGGTTAATGAAGTTAATGCAGCTACAACAAAATTAAAAAATTTTTGCGAAAAATTAGCAAAACACTTAGAACAAAGAGAAGATAATGGTGAAAAAGTAGATACAAATGTATTTCCAACTCAATCTTTTGACTGGGGATGGAAACAGGAAACTGCTGACGAATACAACCAAAGATTTGATAAAATTATTGCTCAAAACCCCAGTTTTAAAAATGAATACGACAGCTTAAAAGCGGAATATGAAAAATTAAACACGGAATTAGAGTTTGCACGTGCCGAAGAATTAGCTGAGCATAAGCGTGCCGTTGCAGCCGGAGAATATCAACCTTGCGGCAGCGAATATCCGCGAGGATGTCCGGAAGGTATGGAATGCTACTCCAGCTATAGTATGTCAGTTCAAGGGACGGGAGGTTCATATTCTTCATCAACATTATCTTATACATGTAAAAAGCCTGAAGATGTGAAAAAACCTTTATTTGGAGAAAAACAGAAACCTGTAGAAAAGGGTACGGATACCAGTACCGTTGTTACAACAACAGCCGGATTTTCTTCTTATACGGTTAAGACTGATGAAACAGGGAAAAACACAACCGAAGAGGACGGCATAACGGTAAAACGCGGGGACAATTCGGCTTGCAGTATTCCCGACATGCAGAAGATGTATCAGTCCACCTGTTATTCCTGCAAAATTATCATGACGCTGATTACGACGTTTATGAATGCCTGCGGTAAAGTTTATGATTTAACCAGAGAAGCCGGAAGCAAGGTGTTGGTTATCGGATCAATGTTGTGGCTGGCCGCATTTGCCCTGAAGCTTGTCTCGGCTTTTACCAACCAAGAACCGATGAGCATTCTCAACACACTGCTGATCTTCATGTTCAAGGTTGCCGCCGCCTATATCGTAATTAACGTGGGTATCGGCGCCATTGTTGACCTGTTCGTCAATCCTTTGCTGCTGGCCGGTGCCGACTACGGGCTGGGATTATTACAGGTGGCAAATCAGGGAATAATCAAAGTTGCTTTGACCTCAAACTTTACCTATAACGGTACAGAAATTATTTCTCCGGTAGTTATTAACAAAATTATGGCTTTAACCGAGGGAATCGACAAGACGGTTTCCACCAATCTGGTTATCGGACATGCCCTCACCTGCCACTCTTTTAATGCAGGCATGTTGGAATATACCGGCGGATTATTCGGTGTTAACGTCACTATCCGTATTCCTGACCTCTGGATTTGGCTGTGCGGTGCCGCTATCTGGTTCTGCGGTTTTATGCTGACTTTAGGTATCGGTTACTATCTGCTTGACGTTTGTTTCAAAATCGGATTCTGCATTATGGCACTGCCGATTGTTATCGGTCTCTGGCCGTTCGGGCCGACATCAGGCAAGTTTACATCGTGCATGAGCATTATTTTCCGTTCGGCAGCTTTGTTTACTTTCCTGGCTTTGACCACTTCTTATGCATTATCGCTGATAAGCGTGTCATTAGGCGATTTGACGACTTTCTATGCCAAAATCAAGGCCGGCGATGCGGAATGGGTTTCCAACACCTTTTCCATTTCAGGCGCAAACTTTATCCTGATTATGTTTGCTTATGTTTACAGCATTAAAATGATCGGCGCCACGGTTACCGGTTATGTCGGAAAATTCTTTAACGACAGCACATTCGGTGATGCCTCTCCGATGCACATGAAAGCAACCCAGATGACCGCCTTTGTAAAAAACAAGGTCACTCAGGCCGCGTCTTTTGCCGGCGGCGTTGTCACTCATCAGGCGACACGGGCTGCCGGAGCCGTTGCCGGCGGGGCTGTCAACTTTGTCAAAAACCGGGTAAACGGCGGCAAAGATGCCAACAAAGACAATAAAGACGCAGACAAAAAAGACAATGAGGGCAAGAAAGAAGGCGACAGCCCGAAAGACAACAATAAGCCGAATTAAGCAGGTGTTATTATGGAGATGATGACTAACATATCTAAATTGACCAGACAAGCCGGATTGGCATTTGCCGCCGTTTTATGGCTGGGCTTGAATACGGCCGGCATCTCCTCCGCTCGGGCCGCAGACGTGTCTAATACCTGCGCCGTTCAATTTCATCCCTGTAAAATTGACGGTGCCGCAGCTTCAAGGAATCTTTATCCCAACAGCCGAATTGAAGAAATGCAAAAAGGCTGTCTGAATACTGTTCCGGTTGAAACCAAAGGTTCTCTCAACTCCGTCGGACGAATTTCCGAAGAAGCCTGCCACCGTTCTACCAGTTGCAACAGTTCATACAGCACAAAAGTAAAATATCCCGACGGCAAATGTTATCGTGAACATCAGGGGATGGATGTCGCCGTACCGGAAGGGACTCCGGTTACCGCAGCGGCCGACGGAGTTATTTTATCAATCAGCTCCTGTTACGGCGGCGGCGGCAATACTGTTATTATGCAGCATGAAAAAGCCGGCGGCGGACAATATACAACAACATATATGCATCTGCAAAAATTTGCCGACAAAACAAAAAAAATTGCAGGAACCAAAGAAAAAATCGCCAAAGGAACGACCATCGGCTACGTCGGAACCACCGGTTGTTCGGACGGCACGACCAAACACGGCGCATATGGCGCTCACCTGCATATTGAACTGCGTGACGGCGGCACGGGAAAAGGTAAGATTTTGTCTCCCGCCTGCGCTTCGGCAGATGCTTTGTGCGACGGCAACATTCCGGTTCCGGAAGCACCGGTTATCGAAAACGATCCGGATCCGCAAATGGTGACGGCGGAAGCCAGTTTAGGCAAATGCGGCAAACTGCTTCCGGCAGATAATCTGTCCGCTTTTCACCAACAGGGTGAATCCGGAGGCGATGCCGGCGCTTTTAACAAATGCTGGGCAGATGATAAAGGCGGCTGTTCTTATGGCGTTTCGCAAATGGTCTGCTACCGGGATTCCTCAAAATGGAATAATTCAACAATGGCCAGTTATTTGCAACATTTGCAGAAGAATGATCCCAGTAAATATAAGGCACTGGAAATAGGCGGCTCATTGCAAAGCACCATTAACGCCGCCTGCAATCCGCCGGCTACGCAATTTTCGCAGAAATGGCAGGCCTTAGCCTCCCAAGACAGTTCTTTCGGAACTTCACAAAGAGAATATATTGAAAATCACTATTTAAGCTACGGCAAAAGTGTTTTGAAAAACGCCGGCATGGGAAGTTTGCTTAACCGCTCTCCCGAAATGGATATGATTATTTTAGCCGGTGCGGTTGCCGGTGCAGGCCCGATGAGAAACAATTTTCAGGCGGTTCAAAGAGCAATTGCTCCCGAAACCTTTGAAACGGCTTCCGACGAAACGATTATTTCCGCTTATTATGCAAGCTATGCCGAAGTCATGTATTCGGGATATGCAGATAAAACCCCTTATGCCAAACGCGCGGCCAAAGATGAAAAATTAGCGCTCGAATCATTAGCTATTCGAAAAGAAATGGAAAACGGCTCATCTTTGGAAGAAGCCTCACAAAAAGTTACCGGCAAACGCGCCTGTGAAGAAGACGAATATCCGTCGGCTTCCGTCCGGCTCGGGCAAGCGTCCCGCCCGGCTTATTTAAATGAATATACCGGCGCGGTATCTACCGAATCCGCAGATAAAGGCGATCGCGAATGTAATGTCGAAAGTTATCGCAGCAGTTTCAAGACATGTATTTTCTGTGATATTTTCGGTGTTTTGTTTAATACCGCCAGCTCGGTTGCGAAAAAATCATACAATGCACTGGCAGACGGCGTTATCATGCTGGTTTGCGTCGGCTTTGCTCTCTGGCTCGGCATTACGGTTATGCAGTTTATTTCCTCCATGGAGCAAAAGAATCCGAGTATTCTGGTTAAAACAATTTTGAACAAAGCGTTTCTGGTGCTGATTGTCGTCACGCTGCTGCGTCTCAATTCGGCAGACTTTTTCCGGCTGGCGATGGAACCGATATTCAATACCGGGTTTAAACTGGCGCAAATTGCGACTGAAGGTGCGAACGGCGAAACCTGCGACGGATCCACGTTTGATATTTTAACCGAAGAAAAAGGTGCAGGCCTTCCGGCCAGTATGGGCGTCAGCATTTTGTGCACAATTAAGACCATTCAGGATAAAATTCTTGATGTTATGGCTTTGGGCTCTACATCTATTTGCGTCGCTTTGTATGTCGAATCATGGCACGGCCTTGCCCTCTTCCCGCATCTGGGCTATCTGATTGTCGGTCTTGTGTTGTGGATTGCCGCAATTCTGCTGCTGATTATCTATCCGTTCCTGCTGATTGACTCGGTTTTGCAGCTGACAGTGGCGACGGCGCTGCTGCCGGCGGCAATCGGGGCTTACGCTTTCAAATCAACGCAAAAATATGTGGGCAAAGTGTGGGATACGTTCCTTAACTGTATGTTTAACTTTATTTTCCTGTCGCTGATTATCTTTATTCTGACCAACGGTCTGATGGATGTTTTATCAAAAGCAGGGGTTGAGAGCGGCGGAGCGATGTCTGATGTCGGAACCCGAAGCGGTTACAAGGTTATTCTGAGCAATCTGGCATGGTGGGGAACCACATTCCTGAAACTCGTTTTCTATATGATTCTCGGCTGGGCGGTTCTGGGTGAAGCCAATTCCTTTGCCGGAAGTTTTGCCAAGAGCATCGGCGTCAAAGACATCGGTTCGAAAGTCGGCGGTTTGGCCGCATCCACGGC
>ENA-UEQB01003094-UEQB01003094.1-human-gut-metagenome-genome-assembly--contig:-NODE-3094-length-10971-cov-4.172847_pt1 | contig 10971 bp, 7 predicted proteins | sample MGYA00242901_ERZ507918 | MGnify/ENA primary metagenome ERZ507918 (study PRJEB26167, sample SAMN06115405) | human gut metagenome | host: Homo sapiens | place: China:Sichuan | collected 2016-04-06... | reverse complement strand
AAAGAACGGTTTCATCTACGAAGGTACACTTCATCAGGCAGAACTGACTTACAACGGAAACATCTACGACCACCAATATTAGGGCATATGCCGATGAAAACGACACAAAGGTGACTTTGCTCGAGGGAAAGATTGCCGCACAAATCAACGATAAGGAATACACACTTACTCCCGGTAAACAATTAAAACGTGACAAGACCTTTGGAGAAACCAGCGTCCGAACAGTAGATCCGGCAGAGATTGTTTCGTGGACCAGGGGGTATTATATATTCAAAAAAGCAAGGCTGCAAGAGGTGGTAAATACACTGAAAAACTGGTATGGTGTCAACATTATGCTGAGCAGTGGTGCCAGCGACATCATCTATACGGGAGTAGTTAACAAAGAAGAGAAACTGGAGGTTTTCCTCCGGCGTTTGGAGGAGGTTTCCAACGTAAAATGTAGCTGCAATGGTAAATTCGTAACAATCTATTAAACAATAAAGTCATTCATCATTAATCTAAATTATCAAGTATGAAAAAATGGATCACCCTAAGCTTGTGCTTGCTATTATCCGGATTCCTGTCCGGACAGTCCGGAAATACCGAAGCGAAGCCCGTCGAAGGTTATGAAATCAACGGTTTCATCACCGGCAAATACACTGGCAAGGTATATCTTGTGAAAGAAGACGGCATGCACGGACCGCAGACCAAAGTAGACAGTTGTGAAGTAAAAGAAGGACGTTTCCAATTCAAGGGAGACACCGTACCCGAATTTCCTGTCATCTATTTTATCCAAAGCCAGGACGGCCAGCTGGCTCCCATCTTCCTAGAGCAGGGACGTATGAACATCACCATACGTGCCGACCATTTCCTGGGCTCGGTAACCAAAGGTACCATCAATAACAATCTGTGGTCTCTCCACCAGTTACAGGTCAAATACTGGGTTGACAGTATGCTGCTGGCTTCCAATACTCACTATATGCGTTACGGCCGTGGCAGCTACGAAGTGGAAGACAGTCTTTTCAAATACCGTACCCATGAGCAGAACTCCAAGAAACTGAACATGGAGAAACACATGGTACAGTTCTATAACGACCAGGCATTTGCTCCTTTCATCATGCTGTTTGAAATGACAACCGAACTGTCATTGGATGAACTGAAAGCACTGAGAGGACAACTGCACGAAAAACTGAACGGCCACCCCTATACAAAAGAACTGGACGAAGTAATCGCCAACAAGGAATTCAAAGTGGGTGTTGACGCTCCGGCTTTCTCCATCGAAGGAATGGACGGTGAGGAAATCGAGCTGAAAAACTACGCCGGTAAATATGTGCTGCTGGACTTTTGGGCATCCTGGTGTGGACCCTGCCGCAGAGAAATGCCGAACGTGGTGAAACTGTACAAGGAGTGCAAGGGCAAGAATTTCGAAATCATCGGAATCTCTTTAGACCAGAAGCCGGAACCCTGGAAAAAGGCGGTAAAAGAACTGAAGATGACCTGGCCACAGGCTTGTGACTTCCAGGTGTGGTATGGTCCCGTTGCCCGCAAATACAACCTGAGCGCAGTGCCCTATACCGTACTCATCAATCCGGAAGGAAAGGTTGAAGCCTTGGATCTGCGCGGTGAAGAGCTGATCAACACCATCAAGAATTTAGTAAAAGGAAATAAAAAGAAATAGACAGGAAATGAAGAAAATTTTGTTCAGTATGCTTGTATGCCTGCTTTGCACAGGCGTACAGGCACAGAAAATGGCAAAAATCAGTGCGACGGCGACCGGATATTCCGGTAAGATTATCGACTTTGAATTTATCGACAACATAGCAAACAACCAGCAGTTCCCGTTCAAGGACAACCAGCTGATGGAGTTCGAAGTGGAGTTGAAAGAGCCTAGTCTGATGAAAGTGAACGCATGGTTGTGGATGATTGTGTGCCCGGGAGACGACATCCAGATGCACGTAACTTTCAAAGGCACCTCCTACCGCGAAGTGGAATTCAAGGGGACACCGTCGGCAGTCGCACTGAACTCCGCCATCCGTGACGGGCGCATGGTGCGCATCAACGACCATTACAAGACCAACCCGCTGGCGGCAGTTGTGACTCAGGTGCCTGTAAACACCTACTACGAGGCTTGTCAGAGAAACTGGAAAAAGGAGCAGGAAATTCTCGAAGGTGTGCGCGACCAAGTGGATCCGTTTGCTTTCGCCTACATCTATGCAGAATTGGAAGGCATGTATCTGGACAACCTGTTCAAATACCCATTCGTCGTTTCAGATGTCTGCAAGAAAAAAATCGAGGAATGCATTCCGGAAGGCTACTGGAACGTGCTGGATGGTTATCAGGTGAAAAATGATAAGGCCTCTCTTAAGAGCTTCGCTTACATCGGCTGGTTGATTGACTATGTAGAATATCGGGAGAGACGCGAGGCATACCGGGCAGGTAAGACATACGCAGGTCCGCAGAATATGGAGGAGATGTATGAGAAACTCGCTCAAACATACGATGGCGATACAAGAGACGCCGTGCTCTATCTGTTCCTGTATAAGGCCATTGCAGAACAGCAGGATTTCAATGTAATCGGAAAGCTGAGCAAGGATTACTTCAAGAAATACAACAGAAACAAACAGTTCAGGAAAGAACTGAGTGAAATGCAGAAATAATGCTATTAATAAACCAAACAAAATTATGTATAAAGATCATTTACCACACGGCGTGTCTGCCTGTCGTTTTCTGTTGACAGCCTTGTGCATATTGCTCTTTGCGGGTAACCTGCGGGCAGCCGGAGACGAGGAGTACATGCGGAAGAAGATTTCTGTACAGGCCACCAACGAAAGCATCGAACAAGTTCTGGACAAAATCAGCAAACTGGCTGACATCCGATTCTTCTACAACTACTCGGTTCTGGATTTCTCCAGAAAAATCACGGTAAACATTAAGGATACCGAACTTCATGATGCCCTCAGTAAGGTGTTGCAGGGCGAAAAAGTCGAAATTGAATATCAACCTAACCGTACCGTCGTGTTGCGTCCGCAACGCGTACCTGACGGCATCTCCGCCATCAATATCAGCGGTAAGATTATAGATGCCGATACTAAGGAACCGCTGATCGGAGCGAGCGTCGTACTGAAAGAGCAGAAAGGCGTGGGCGTTGTGACCAATATCGACGGAAAATTTCACATCACCATACCGGAAGGAGGAGCCAGTGCGCTGCTCATCAGCTACGTGGGATACGAAAACGAGGAGCTTGCCATCACCGGCCAAGGTGACATGAAAGACCTCACCATTAAAATGACAGCCGCATTTGTAGAAATGGAAGGCGTGGTCGTTACCGGTATGGCTCCGCGTAAATCGGAGAGTTTCACGGGTAGCTACGTGTCCGTAAAAGGCGAAGAACTGAAAAAACTGAGTCCGAACAACCTGTTGCAGGCATTGCAGTTCTTTGACCCTAGTTTCCGCATTGTGGAAAACAACAAGAAAGGATCGGACCCGAACGCCATGCCCGAATTCCAGATGCGGGGCAATGTGCAGCTCGACAACAATTTCTCCAACTCGGATATGAACATGCTGGTAGGTAACTACTCCAACCAGCCAAACATGCCCTTGTTCGTACTGGACGGTTTTGAGACTACCTTACAGAAAATCGTCGATCTGGACCCGGAGCGCGTAGCTTCCATCACCATTCTGAAGGACGCATCGGCAACCGCCATCTACGGTTCGCGGGCAGCCAACGGAGTAGTGGTGTTTGAGACCAAGAAACCGCTGTCCGGAGCCTTGAACGTTACTTACTCCATGAGCATGGGTATCACCATGCCCGACCTGTCGAGCTACGACATGATGAACGCAGCTGAAAAGCTGCAGTTCGAATACGATGCAGGACTGTTCTCCAATGATGCGAACGGTAACCCGTTGAGCGGTAGCATTCTGGCAGAGCAAAGGAACTATTACAACCACTACAAACGCGAAATCGAGCGCGGTGTAAACACTTATTGGCTGTCCGAACCGGTACGCACAGCAATCATACACAGGCACACCTTAACTGTAGACGGAGGAGACGAAGCCCTGCGTTACAACCTGAACCTGAACTACGGCAACGAGCCCGGTGTCATCAAGGAATCGGGACGAGAGACATTCGGATTTTCACTGAATCTGCAATACCGCCGCAAGAAATGGAACATCTCCAATCAGCTGAGCATTGACAACACCAAGGGAACCAACAGCCCTTATGGCAGTTTTTCCGAATACGTGCAGATGAATCCCTACTATACCAAAAGGGACGAATACGGCAACTACCAGAAAATCATTGAAAGAAAGAGTCTTGGCCCCGGGAATGGCTCCAAAACCATCACCAATCCGCTGTACAATACACAGTTCGAACATAAGGATTATACCAAGAATTTCAATGTCACGGACAATTTCTCATTGGAATTCGCTATACGTGAAAACCTGCGGCTGAATGCCCAGTTCTCCCTAACTAAGGGTACCTCCAACGGCGAGATATTCAAGTCTATGAATCACTCCGAATTTGAGGCAAACGATGTGCCGTTGCTGGAAAGGGGAACCTACAACAAAAGCATCGGTAACACCTTGAATTGGAACACCAATGCCTCCATCAACTACAACCTCACTAAAGACAAACACCTGTTGAGTATGTTTGCCCGCTGGGAAATCGGACAGAACCAGAGCGATGGTATATTTTTGACAGCTAAAGGTTTCCCCAACGACAATATGAGCGATTTCCAGTTTGCACAGGAAGTAGAGAAACGCGATGTAAACAATACGGAGAGCACCTCCCGGAGCATGGGACTAACCGCCACAGTCAGCTATATGTACGATTTCCGTTACTCCGTGGATTTCAACGTCCGCGGTGACATGTCCTCACAGTTCGGTGCAGACAGTAAACTGAAACCGTTCTGGTCCGTCGGAGCACGCTGGAATGCATCCCGCGAGAAATGGCTGGAAGGTACTGCCATATCCAACTTAGTATTGCGTACATCCTACGGTATCACCGGTTCGCAGAACTACGACCCCTACCAAGCAATCGAAGGTTATACATTTGAAGAGATGATGTTTCAATACCTTTCTTCCGGTGTCATCGGTTCCAAGCTGAAAGGATTCGGTAATCCGGACCTCGACTGGTCTACTACAGAGGACTTCAGTGCAGCCATCGAACTGGGCTTCTTCAACGACCGTCTGACAGCATCGGTAAATTATTACAACCATTATACCGACCAGCTGCTGTTGGAGAACAACATCGCTCCATCGAGCGGTTTCCTGACCATGACGAACAACATCGGAGCTATCTCCAACAAGGGGGTAGACGTAACGTTGGGATTCACCCCCATACAGGATTTCGAACGGCAGATCCAGTGGAACGTCTCCATCAACGGTAATCACAACAAAAACGTGGTGAAGAAACTGTCCAACGAAATCAAAAAACAGAATGAAAATAACCTGAACGAACGAAACAGTCCGGCTCCCATCTACGAAGAGGGAAAATCGACATCACAACTGTTCGTGGTGCGCTCCTTGGGAATTGATCCGGCAACCGGTAATGAAATCTTCCTGAAACGCAACGGCGAGCGGACTTTCTTCTGGGATGCCAACGACAAAGTGGCCGTGGGCGACACCGAACCGAAATTCCGCGGAGGTATTACCTCTAGTCTGACTTGGAAAGAGTGGTCACTCAATTTAGGATTCACTTACCAACTGGGTGCCTACATCTACAACCAGACCCTTGTGGACCGCGTCGAGAACGTGAACCTGGCATACAATGTAGATCGCCGCGCAGCCAAAGACCGCTGGCGCAAACCGGGTGATATCGCCAAATATAAATCAATCAGCTATACCGGCAGAGCGACCGAACTGAGTTCCCGATTCGTACAGAAAGTCAACGAAATCCAATTCTCGTCTATCTCCGTAGGCTACCACTTCGATCCGAAGAAATTCACTTTCCTGAAACAATGCAAAATCGCCGGCATCAACCTGACCGGCTCCATGCAGGACCTGGGACGTCTTTCAAGCGTGAAGCAGGAACGTGGAACCGACTATCCGTTCTCCCGCACAGTAAACCTTTCATTGTCTGTATTGTTTAACTAAAAAGGAAGATGACAATCATGAAAATAAAAAACATATTCTTAACTCTCGCTGTAGCCGTGGCAAGCAGTGCCTGTTCTGACTGGTTCGACGTATCCCCCAAGACAGACATCAAGACAGACGATCTGTTCAAGGATGAGACCGGTTTTCAAAGCGCGCTGACCGGTTGTTACGGCAATATGACTAAAGATAAAACCTATGGCAAGAACCTGACGTGGTATTTCCTTGAGAAACTGGTGCAGCGTTATGACGATGGTAGTGCGCCATTCGCTGGACAGAGCGAGCATGTCTACGACTATACGAACGCCAATTATTCCAAGGGCATCATCACCGACATCTGGAACTCGATGTATGAGACCATTGCTAACGTCAACAACCTGATTGCCCGTCTGGACAAAAACGGCCAAGAGGTAATCACTACCCCCGGATCATGGGAATTGATGAAAGGCGAAGCTCTTGCCTTGAGAGCTTTTCTGCACTTCGACCTGCTTCGTATGTACGGTCCGGTGTATAAAGAAGAGCCGGAGAAAGAGTGTATTCCCTACCGCAAGGAATTCAAACCGGAGACTTCTCCGCTGCTGAGCGCGAGCAAAGTGCTGGAACTGGTGCTTGCCGATCTGAAAGAGGCAGATACCTATTTGGCACAAGACTCCGTCAACTGGGGCAACGATGCTGAAAACCCCTTCAAAGCATACCGGGGACACCGTATGAACAAATATGCCGCCAAGGCATTACAGGCAAGGGTGCTGCTCTACCGCGGAGGCTCGGAAGATCTTGCTGAGGCGGGGCGGATAGCCAAAGAGGTCATCGGGCAATGTGGTCTGAAATTGGTACGAGACAATTTCCAGGACATCGCCATGTTTGACGAGACCCTTTTTGCCCTGCATATGGACGACATGGAGGACCGTTTGGAAAGCTATTTCAACGTGTCAGCTGCCGATGACGGTTCTGCCTTGTGGATTACCCCGACAAACGCCGAAGGTGCATTTGAAGTGACCTCCTCTGTGGGAAGGAACGACATCCGCTACAAGTTCGGTTACGGACTCTACAACGGAGGTACCAAAGGTCTGATGTGCCGCAAATACCTTCCTACACAAAATTACGTCTACAAAGAAAATCTCCCGCTGATTCGCCTGGGCGAGATGTACCTCATCGCAGCCGAAGCGACCGGTGACGCGGAGTACCTGAACGACTTGCGCAATGCACGGGGCATATCCGCCGTCTACGATCTGGATGAGGTGACGGAAACTGCACTTGATGCAGAATACCGCAAGGAATTTTTCGCAGAGGGACAGTATTTCTATTTCCTCAAACGGCATGCTATGAAGACCTTCTACCGCTGTCCGCCAAGCCTTGAAGGAAAAATGTCCTCCTTCCAATATGTATTCCCGCTGACAGACGATGAAAAGGAATACAACTAAATGAAAGGGAACTGAATTATATATACGGATAACATTAAAATCTTTTCGAATCATGACGAAAAACATATTATATATCTGTCTGGCGGCATTGCTGGCATATTCCTGCGAACAAAAGGAATCCTTCATCTTTGCAGAGACCGACGGACTCTATTTCGCACTTCCGGACTCGAAGGAGCAGCCCTGGACTTCAGCAGAACCGGAGACGCTGAACCACAAACTCGATTTTCCCTTTAAGGAAACCGGGGAAAGAGATACGGACGGATATTTCCCGTATATTTACGGAGACACTCCACGGACAGACTCTATCCGTCTGTTCATTGCCGTTGCCGGAAACTCATCCGATCAACCCCGGGAATATCACCTGAAGGCGGAGACCGTCAACGACAGTACCGAAATGGCGGACATTGTACTGCCTGAGGTGTGTATACTTGCCCCCCATGCCGTGAAGGACACTGTTGTTGTCTATATCAACAGCCCCCGGAAAATTGGAGAATTTGCTGCTGCCATCATATTCGACAAGGAAAAATCACCGGCATTCCCGGGTAACATCACCGGATGGGACAAATACGAAATTCAGGCATTGAACCGCTATCCCAAACCGGAAGCCTGGGAGGATGAGAAGTATGGAGAATATTCTGAAGAGAAATATGCCTTCATGGTAAAGGTGTTGCGCACCTCCTACCAATATTTCAGCTGGATACCTGGCAGCAACTGGGCTTATGACGGAGGAGTGACAGACCTGATAAATGCACTGAATGCATATAATGCAGAACATCCGGATGCGCCGAAAGACTTCACTTTCCCCGGAATGTAAATGATTAATCGATAAAAACTGGTAAATTATGAACAAAAGCATATTCATTTCCGGACTGTTGCTGACACTGGCATTAGGCTCGTGTTACAAGGATAAGGGGAACTACGGCTACAAAGACGTAAACGACTTTGAAGTGACCGTCACCCCTGCGCCAGCCGACAAGGAAACTAACATCTACCTGGTCAACCAGCCTGGCGCAACAACAGAGACCTTCCTGCTGACCGCAGAAGGCAAACAGACTCTGAATAATTCAGAGGAGAACCTGGAATATATCTGGTACCGCACCCTGAACGTTGAGGACAAAAAGGTGTCAAGCGACACCATCACCGGTAAGGAGAATCTCATGGAGTTGCCGGCAACAAAAAAATCTAAATGGCAGGTATTGCTGGTGGTACGTGACAAAAGCCTGGACATCGAACATTACAGCAATATAACTGTGAAGACCAAGGTACCATTCACCAACTCCTGGCTTTTCGTACACGGAGCTGCCGGGGAACGGAAAATAGGTTGTCTTTCCTGGGACGTAGCCGGAAAAGCCGAGATCACACCGGACATCCAAGATGCCATGGGACGTCCTGGTTATCCGAACATGACCGGCATCACCTATTCGGCAGGCGGAGCCCAGGATTATATCCTCATGGAACGTCTGTTCATCACTTCCTCACCGGACAGCATCACCTATATCTTCCCCTTCGACTGCAAGAAGATGGGGGATTACCGTGAAATGAACGTTCCCGCCAACGTACATGTCAGGGAGGTGATCACCCCCAACGTAAACAGTACTTCTTACGTGGCCATGATCAGTACTGAAGGGAAGTACTATTACAGCACGTCATGGGGAACTCCCATGTTTGAACAACCGCAGGGCGATGTATCCTCAGACTACAGCATCGACCTGGCATACATGGATTCAAGAGGTGATGTCACTCTGTGGGATGATACCCACAAACGCCTGATGAACTGTATAGGAGGTACCATCGGTTATATGGGTACCGTCGATGCCAACGCCTTGGCAGGCAAAAAAGCATTGTGGCTTGGTCGGGATGCCAAGACCAGTGCCGGAGACCGGGAACCCTGCCTGTTCATCGCCAAAAACGAGCACAACAACAAATGTTACCTCTACCACATTTCGTATGATGACAAAGGCGACAAGATGGCCAAGGGAGATGACAGTAAAGGCGATGGTGGAGAGGGATTTGCCTACGGCAACGTGACTTGCGACTCTACTCATACGTGGGGCTTCGACGAAAGTACCCTGTTTGCCGTCAGCGACTATTATCAGGACCAATTCTTCTTCACGAAAGACAATGTGGTATACCGCGGCATTATGGCAAGCGGTGAGAGTATCGAACTGTACGAGCTAGAAGGCACTATCAAGAAAATCGCTTTCAGGTATGCCAATCAAAGTGTTGTTGAGGATTTCAACGCCAATCAGCATATTCTGGCACTGGTAGTAACCAATACCGAGGGACACGACGAAATTCACGAAATTCACCTGAATAATGGTGGTGACGTGGAGAAAGTCGAAAAGTATGCCCTGGGAGACATCACCATCATTGATTGGGAGTTTACAGCACTTAACCGATTGACAGACTATTAAACGACAAGTTATGATGAAAAAAATAGCATTGACGATACAGCTCTGTGCCCTCCTCTTTACGGTATACGGACAAGAGCAGGCATTCAGCATAAGCGGGGATATCGAGTTGGACAAGGGGCAGCTCCTGGTCCTCACTCAACGTCCCGGTAAGACCGATACCCTGGCAAGGACTGCCATTGTCGGCAGAAAATTCGACATCCGTGGTACTCTGGACGAGGCAGTGGTGGCACATCTCGTGATTGAAGGATATGTAGGTGGCTTCATCATGATGCTTGAGCCGGGCGAGGAGTATACCGCCACGCTAACGCGCGACGGTGTCGGCGATATCCATGGAGGAAAACTCCAGGAGGACTTCAACGAATATCAGCAGATTGTGGCAGATGCCAATACCGCAAGCCGCACCCTGCAGAAGAAAGTGGAAGAGGCGGCAGCCAAAAAGCATTTCAAGACTACCAAGGAGCTGGAGGACAAAGTCGACAAGGTACAAGAGAACGCTTTCGCGAAGATGAATGCTCTGATACGCAAGAATGCGGATAATGTGTTTGCAGCCTATCTGCAAACGGCAGGCTCGGAACGGATCATGGAGCTGAAACCCCTGAAGGAGATTTACGCGCTTCTTTCGGACAAGGCTAAAGAGACAGCTCCCGGAAAGATTCTGGCAGAACGCATCGCTGACCTCGAGAAGGTAAGTATCGCCGCCACCGCTCCCGACTTCACCCTGACCACTCCAGAAGGAAAACAAGTGTCGCTCTACAGCGTGAAAGGAAAACTGAAAATTATCGATTTCTGGGCTTCCTGGTGCGGACCGTGCCGCATGGAGAATCCCAACATGGTGAAACTCTACAATGACTTCAAGGACAAAGGGCTTGCTATTGTCAGCGTGTCGTTGGACGAACGTAAGGTACCCTGGGTGCAGGCTATCAAGAAGGACGGTATGCAGTGGACACATGTCTCTTCGCTGAAAGGATGGAAGTGCGAGGTGGTGAAACAATACAACATCGATGCCGTACCGTCGATTATTGTACTGGACGAAAACAACCGCATTTTAGCCAAGAAATCGATAATTT
>ENA-UEQB01003087-UEQB01003087.1-human-gut-metagenome-genome-assembly--contig:-NODE-3087-length-10988-cov-4.172486_pt1 | contig 10988 bp, 9 predicted proteins | sample MGYA00242901_ERZ507918 | MGnify/ENA primary metagenome ERZ507918 (study PRJEB26167, sample SAMN06115405) | human gut metagenome | host: Homo sapiens | place: China:Sichuan | collected 2016-04-06... | reverse complement strand
GCGCCTTTTACATGTTTGTACGGTCTATTTACCATAACTTTTTGGATGTTATAGTCAACCTATATCAGGACAAGTCAACGTCAGCGGGGAGGTGGTCGTTCGTTCGGGCGTAAATTCCAATAAAGTCGGTATTTATAGCATTTCGTATATGGCATACAACGAAGATGGCTTTTCCGCCAGTGCTTCGAGAACTGTTTATGTGGTAGATCCGACCTCTGTGGCAACTCTTTATTTTGGTGAAAGCCAGACGTCTACAAGGCACTACTATGATGCTCCCATTTACATCACGGATAATGGGGACGGTACTTACCTGGTAGATGACCTGATAGGAGGATTCCAGTTCAATGGAGTGAATGCGGGTCTTGAACCTTCTTATGACTTCCATGCAGAAGCTGTCATCAGCATTGCTGCCGACAATACGGTTTCGCAGATCGGTGAAACGGGAAGTTGGTATTTTGGTGACCGGGGGACTGTGGTTAAGCTGGAAACTGGGACTTTTGACCCGGCCACAAGAACTTTCGTATTGAATATAGACTACGGAGGCACACCTCTGACTGTAACTTTAAGAGCAATTACTAAATAAATAGATGAAGTATGAAGAAAGCAATATACTTATTAATGATGTGCGCAGGAGTACTACTGGCTTCCTGCGAGAAAGATGAAATCGGCAGTACTGCGACTAAAGCAGTTGCCGGTGAATGGACTGTAACGGTAGACGCTGTGGATGCTAACGGTACGGTGCTCCTTCAAGATCCTTTCGGATTGGGACACACCATGCTATTCACCTACAATACGGCTGCCAATATTCCCACAGAAATGTATGTGGACGATATGGAGGAATTCTGGGACTATAAGGTAAAAGTGAAAACGGATGTCAATGCGCTGACTTTTGCTACGGAAGGTGCCGCCCCCAACGAGAAATACGACTGTAACGTAACGATTGATAGCGGCAAGATACTGCTGGGAGCAGCCACGACACCTCATGGTACTCCTGCGGATAGCATCGTGTTCTATGTCTCCTTCAGCGATGATGAGAATGCTCCGGCAGCTTATGCCAAGCTGAAGGTTGCCGGCTACCGCTATTCCGGCCTTGCCAGTGACGAATGATACTAATTAAAGAATTAGTATATTCTCTCTTACCGGGACGGGAGTCTAACATCCCGGTAAGTTTAACTTTACATTAATGGTTTCTTTACTCTAAAAGAAACAGTACAGGGCGGCTTCGTGAGAAGACGCCCTGTATCTGTATTAAGGATAAAGATAGTGTGTCAGAACATACTTATTCTTCTTTCGGTTTACTCTCCCTTTCCTGCATCTTCTTCTTTACAAACTCTATTTTCAGGTTCGCCTCTTCCATGTTCTTTCTGATTTCGGTCATGGAAGAAAGTAGCTGTGCCAGTTCGTAAACACTGGCAAGTGCCTGGCGGTCAGCAGGAGTCATGTTGGTGGAGTAGGGGCGTTCACCCTGATAATTTACTTTGATGTTCTTATCCTTATTTAAATAGAGGAAGCCCATCACGTTGCCATCCTCACCCAGTTTGTAGTCGGCTTTCTCTATCTTTTCGCCCAGGTCGGTAGTCTCGTAGCTGTCTTTGGAGGCGGGAGTCTGTGGGAAACTGGCGTCGGGAGCAGGCACTTTGACTGCTACGGGATGAGTATTGTGAGCCCCGCAGTAGATGGAACTCGTGCGCATCTCTCCCGTTTCGTCTACCTGGAAGCGGAGGTAGGAGCGGTGCAGGTTCTTTTCCAGTACTTGTGAGGGGTGCAGGTAGTGTCCTATCTTCTGGTATTCGGCATCTTTCTCAAAAGTATATTTGCCTTTCACAGCATCAAATTCCGCCTGCTTCACCTGGAGCATACTGTCCAGATAAGTAAGGCTCTTTTCCTGTTCTTTCAGTTCCACTTCCTGCATCAGTCCGATGCCTGCACGACGGGTTTCGAAGGCTTTGGGATAGAGAATCTTGATACTGTCTATCTGCATCTTTGCTTCGCTGTAATTGCCGAGCTCAAAAGCCTGGCGGGCAGCTTGCAGTTTCTCGCCGGCTTTCTTTTCTACATCTTCGCATGCGAAGAGGGTGCCGCAAAGGCACGCAAGGAGTATTACTTTCTTCATAATTGTTGTTCTTTTATTAGTGACGGCAAAATTAGAAATAATATCCGTATCTTTGCACCCTCAAAATGATTTATTGACAAATGATAGAGTTGACAGCAGAAGAACTGAGACAACATTTTAGTGACGACATATTCAAGCGGATATCCGAGACAGCAGATGAACTGGGATTGGAGTGCTATGTTGTTGGCGGATATGTACGCGATATTTTCCTGCAACGTCCCTCCAAGGATATTGATGTAGTGGTAGTAGGCAGTGGCATTGCGATGGCCGAGGCACTGGGCAAGCGTCTGGGACGTGGTGCGCACGTTTCCGTCTTTAAGAACTTTGGCACGGCACAGTTGAAGTACCGCGGTACGGAGGTGGAGTTTGTAGGGGCACGAAAGGAATCTTATACCCACGATTCCCGCAAACCGATAGTGGAAGACGGTACGCTGGAGGACGATCAGAACCGCCGCGACTTCACTATCAATGCATTGGCTGTTTGTCTGAATCAGGCGCGCTATGGCGAGCTGGTAGACCCGTTCGGCGGAATCGAGGACTTGAAGGAGAAAACCATCCGTACACCGCTCGATCCTGATATTACCTTTAGCGACGATCCTCTGCGCATGATGCGCTGTATCCGCTTTGCTACCCAACTGAATTTCTATATAGATGATACCACCTTTGAATCCTTGTGCCGCAACAAGGAGCGTATCTCTATTATTTCCAAAGAGCGTATTGCTGATGAACTGAACAAGATTCTGCTCGCTCCGGTACCTTCCAAAGGATTCATCGAATTGGACCGTTCCGGTTTGCTGGAACTTATTTTCCCTGAACTGGTAGCATTGCAGGGAGTGGAAACCCGTAACGGACGGGCACATAAAGATAATTTCTATCACACCCTCGAAGTGCTCGACAATATCAGTAAAAAGACCGATAACCTGTGGCTGCGCTGGGCTGCCCTGTTGCACGATATTGCCAAGCCCGTCACTAAGCGTTGGGAACCCCGTGCGGGATGGACCTTCCACAATCATAATTTTATCGGCGAGAAGATGGTGCCCGATATCTTCCGCAAGATGAAGTTGCCGATGAATGAGAAGATGAAGTATGTACAGAAACTGGTGAGCCTGCATATGCGTCCCATTGTCATCGCAGATGATGTCGTTACCGATTCTGCCGTTCGCCGCTTGCTCTTTGAAGCAGGTGACGACATCGACGACCTGATGACACTTTGCGAGGCCGATATCACTTCCAAGAATACAGAACGCAAGAAGCGTTTCTTGAGCAACTTCCAATTGGTGCGCCAGAAACTGAAGGACTTGGAGGAGCGCGATCGCATCCGCAACTTCCAGCCACCCGTCAGTGGAGAAGAAATCATGGAAACCTTCGGCTTGTCCCCCTGCCAGCAGGTCGGCGCATTGAAGAGCGCTATCAAAGATGCCATTCTGGACGGCGTTATCCCTAATGAATACGAAGCTGCCCGCTCCTTTATGCTGCAACGGGCTGAGGAGATGGGATTGAAAATGTGCTAATGAGATAATGTGCTAATATGCTAATGACCTGCGGTGTGACTGCGCAGCCAATTAGCATATTAGCACATTATCTCATTAGCACATTATTATTCCTCTGCCTGGAATTTACGGCTTACTTTCATTAGGTTAATGGTGTAAGTCACTATATTCTGTGCCTCTTGTACCATCGTAAGATATAGCATGCTGACTTTTATACTTCCGCTTTGAGTTTGAATACGTCGCAGTTCTTCACGTTTCATTTGGGCTAATTGTCCGTTCAGATCATTTGCTTTACGTATGTCTGTCTCAAGGTCGTCGTAATTGTTGATTTCCAGTCTGTGACGGCATATTTGCAACAGGTTCGTGATGTCTTCCGTTACATCGGTGAATTCACCTTTTTGGATAGCATCCAGTGGGTTGAAATTATTGTCGATGTGCTCCAGGCATGGTTCGCAAAGACGCCCTACACTGTATACCAACTCACTGGCAAAGTCATTTCCCTGATAGTAATAAAGACCTTTCTCCAGAACCGTATTATTGTCGAGACGGCACATGGCAAGAGTACCCGTACGTTTCATCTGTTTGATAAGCTGCTTCTCGAACTTTACCGAACCCGCAGCGCGGCGCAAACCACGTAGGTTCTCATGTAGGAAGGAAGTAACGGTGCGCTCGAAGTTCTCTTCTGTGAATTCCAGAACTTTTACCAGCTCCTCACGGGTATGCTTGCGGAGTAACTGGATGACCTCTGCGTTATCCGTGCTTTGCATCAGTTGTTTCAACGTTTCATTCCCCTTTTCTTTTGCCTTGCGCCGTTTGTACATTATCTGGCTGCGAATCAGCATGAATACAGCCAGGCCGATGAGGGCTATAATTGCTGTTGTTCCGCCCAGGTAGATAATGGAAGTCACCAGGAAACAGATGGTAAACGCTGCTCCGGCTGTGATGAACCATCCGCCGATAACACTGAGCACACCGGTAATGCGGTATACTGCCGAGTCACGTCCCCAGGCACGGTCGGCAAGCGAGGTACCCATAGCCACCATGAAGGTGACGTAGGTAGTAGAAAGAGGAAGTTTCAGCGAAGTACCCAGTGCTATAAGCAGTCCTGCCATTACCAGATTGATGGATGCGCGTACCAGGTCGAATGCGGCACCGTCGGCTATGATTGCTTCGTCCTTCTGGAAGCGGGTATTGATCCAGCGTTTGCTGCTTTCGGGCATTATTTTAGATATACCGTTTGCCATGCCCATGCTGAAGCGTACCAGTGTGCGGGCAATCGGAGTGCTTCCGAAAGTCTCTTCACCCTCATCCTGGCGCGAAAGGTTAACGGAAGTCTTGATAACATTGTGTGCCTTTTTCGAGGTGCACAGTGCATAAACCATGATGGCACCCGCACCGAACAGGAAGTACCACGGCGTTTTGGCAGGTCCCAACAGGGAAGTCATCAGGAAGCCGTCGGGACCGACGCTCATGCCGTTGGCTGTATAATCTACGAAGGAAGAATATCCGGCGAGGGGCACACCGATAAAGTTCACCAGGTCATTGCCTGCAAAGGCCATGGCCAGGGCAAACGTACCCATCAGCACCACTACTTTGAAAATGTTCACCTTGAGCCAGTGTAATATCTGCATCAATACAGTGAAGAATATAAAGCAATAAAGAATCAGCATTCCGGTGTTCTCCTGTACCCAGTGCTTGTTGTCGGAAGTCATGAACGAACTGTCCTTCAGTCCCTTTATCAGCATAAAATAGATGATGGACGTGGCAGCTATACCACCGAACAGCGCAATGCTGTACTTCATCTTTTTCTTATAGTTGAAGGTAAATACGATACGTGCTATCCACTGTACCAGCATACCGAAGAAGAATGCAATGGCTACGGAAACAAAGATTGCCATGATGACGGATAATGCTTTGTCCGTGTTGATAAGATCCCCAAGTTGAAGTGTGTCACTGCCGTAAACCTTGAAAAGTGCCAGAGCGAATGTACCGCCTAACAGCTCGAATACCATTGAAACAGTGGTGGAAGTCGGCATACCCATCGTGTTGAATACGTCCAGTAGTACGACGTCCGTCAGCATTACGGCGAGCAGGATACACATGATTTCTGCAAAGTAGAAGTGTTCCGGCTGGTAGATTCCGTGCCGTGCTATGTCCATCATACCATTGGATAGGGCGGCACCGATAAAGACGCCGATACCTGCAATGAACAGTATTGTCTTGAAAGAGGCTGCCTTAGCTCCGACGGCCGATTGAAGAAAGTTTACCGCATCGTTACTTACTCCTACCACGAGGTCGAATATCGCGAGTATGAATAGAAAGACTACGATACCTAAGTAGATTGTTTCCATAAATATGTATTTTATTTTTGCCTGCAAAGGAAAGACTTTCGTGTTGCAGAGGCGTGTCATACATATTACAGAAATGTTACAAAACAGTTGATAGGGGATAGTTGATAGGTGATAGATGGGCTGCGCAATGATGCCGCATGGTATCTATCATCTATCACCTATCATCTATCCTCTCTTTTAAGTATTCGTAAAAACTATACTGTGACCGTACCTTCTCTTTTTGCGGGCGCGAGGACTTCCAGCGGTTTCGCAGATGGTCGTCAACGAAACATGCTTTTCGTCTGTCTGACAGTTGGATGGAAAGCATATCAGTCAACTCGCGTTTAAGGTCGGGGTCCAGAATGGGGGTTACGGCTTCGATACGGCGGTATAGATTGCGGCGCATCCAGTCCGGTGAGCCGAGAAACAGCTTGGGGTTTCCTTCGTTGCCAAAGTACCAGATACGTGCATGTTCAAGAAATGTATCTACAATACGTGTTACGCGGATGTTACGACTGTATGTCTGTCCGGGGATGAGGCAGCAGATGCCGCGCACTATCAGGTCTATCTCGACGCCTGCCTGCGATGCTTCGTAGAGACGGTCTATCATGGCAGGGTCTTGCAGGGCGTTCATCTTCAGGATAATGCGGCCGCGCTTTCCGCTTTGAGCCAGTTCCATTTCATGCCCGATGAGGCGGTTTAGTTCCGGTATCAGATTGAAGCGTGCCACAAGCAGGCGGTGGAACACCGGGTTCTCCTTGCCTTGCAGGGTACGGAACAGGTTGTGCAGGTCGTTTACAATTACCGGATTGCTGGTGAACAGTCCGCTGTCAGCATAGAGTGTAGCTGTCTTTTCATTGAAGTTGCCGGTGCTGATGTAGGCGTAGCTGGTCAGTTTATGGCCTTCCTTGTCGCGGCGCAGCACCAGGGCTACCTTGGCATGTACTTTCAGTCCGGGTATGCTGAAGATGATGTTGATGCCGGCGGCTTTCATCATCTCGGCGGTGGCAAGGTTGTTCTCCTCGTCGAAGCGGGCTTTCAGTTCTACGAATACCGTCACCTTTTTCCCGTTTTGTGCGGCGGCTATCAGGGTGTTGATTACCGTCGAATTTTCGGCTACGCGATATTGGGTTACCATGATTTCGTGTACGGCAGGGTCGTGCACCGCTTCGTACAAGAAGTGGATGAAGTGATCGAAGGAGTGGTAAGGATAGTGCAGCAGCAGGTCTTTCTTCTCTACATAGCTGAAGATGGATTCGCGTTCGTCCAGGCAAGTTAGCTTCATGGGCTGGGGCTTCTTGATGGGGCGCACGGTATGGTTCGGGTTCGGCAGATGGCGCAGGTCGTCCAGGTTGAGGTGCTTGTCGCCCGGCACCAGTTCGCGGCGGTCTATGCGGTAGGCATCTACCAGGAAGTCCAGGAAGTCCTGCGGCATGGCGCGGTCGTACACAAAACGGCAGACGGCTCCTATCTTGCGCTTCTTTACCTTCGTCTTTACTTGTTCTATGATTTCGGACGTGTTGGCAGCATCATCTATCAGAATATCCGCATCCCGCGAAATCTTGATGCAGTAACTGCTGTCCACTTCGTATCCGGGGAAGATAACGTCCAGATTTGCCTTGATGATGTCTTCAATAAACATCAGGTAATAGTTCTTTCCCACTTTGGGGAGTTGGATGAAGCGCGGCACTTTGGTGTAGGGCTGCTTCATTACGAAGTATTGCGTATGTTCGGGGGAGTCGGCAGGCACGCCTTTCAAGTGCAGGCGCACGGCAAGATAGAGGCGGTTGTCGCGCAAGAACGAAACCACCTTGTCTTTGGTTACCGGTACGGGTGCCAGGTACGGGAAGATTTCTTCCTGAAAGAATTTGCGTACGAAGTCCATGTGAAACGGTTCCACATTGCGGCTTTGATAGAATATGATATGATGCTTCCGCAGGGCGGGCAATATCTTCTGTTCGTAGATGCGGATGCGTTCTTCCAGTTGGCGGTTTACCTCGTTGTTGATTTCGTCTACCAGTTCGATGGCAGACTGCACCGTCTCTTCATCATTATGCGCGGCACCGGTAGCTATTGCTTTGTGGTCTGCCACACGTATCTTGTAGAACTCTTCCAGATTGGATGAGTATATGGAAATGAAATTGATGCGCTCGTACAGTGGCAGTGTGTCATCTTCGGCTTCCAGCAGCACGCGGTAGTTGAACGACAGCCAACTGATGTCACGTTTGAAATATCTGTTCTCCATCTTTCCGTATTTTCCCCAAATATAATTACCTTTGCGAACATAAACAATAGAAAGATGACAAAAGTTGGTTTATTATCGGATACGCATGCCTATTGGGATGAAAAGTACTTGCAATACTTCGAGTCGTGCGACGAGATATGGCACGCCGGAGACATCGGCTCGCTGGAAGTGGCGCAGAAGTTAGCGGCTTTCCGTCCGTTCCGTGCGGTGTACGGCAATATAGACGGGCAGGAGATCCGCCAACTCTATCCGCAGGTCTTGCGCTTCACGGTAGACGGGGCGGAAGTGCTGATGAAGCATATCGGCGGCTATCCCGGCAAGTACGACCCTTCGATACAGGGCAGTATCCTGGTACATCCGCCCAAGCTCTTTATCAGCGGGCACTCCCATATATTAAAGGTGAAGTATGATAAGACGCTGGATATGCTCCACATCAATCCGGGAGCTGCGGGTATTTCCGGTTTCCACAAAGTACGTACGATGGTGCGCTTCGTGGTGGAGAATGGGATGTTCAAGGACCTCGAAGTGATAGAACTGGCAGGGTAATTTAAGCTTCATAATTTTGTCATCTCCCGATTTATTTAGATATTTGCAGTCCGAATAGCAACGAGAGCCGTGGGGCATGGTCCTCCTTCTTATTTTATTCTCCATTTGATAAACACCAAAAAAGAACTGAAATATGAAAGGAATTATTCTTGCAGGTGGCAGCGCCACTCGTCTCTATCCGTTGTCCAAGGCTATCTCCAAGCAGATAATGCCCGTCTACGACAAACCCATGATTTATTACCCGCTTTCTACCCTGATGCTGGCGGGAATACGTGAGGTGCTGATTATTTCTACTCCGCGCGATTTACCTATGTTCCGTGAGTTGCTGGGAACCGGCGAGGATCTCGGAATGTCCTTCTCCTATAAGATACAAGAAAATCCTAACGGACTGGCACAAGCCTTTGTGCTGGGTGCCGAATTTTTGGAAGGTGGCCCGGGTTGCCTTATCCTGGGGGACAATATGTTCTATGGCCAGGGTTTCTCCGCCATGCTGAAGCGTGCCGCCTCTATTGATAAGGGTGCCTGCATCTTCGGCTATTATGTCAAGGATCCGCGTGCTTATGGTGTGGTAGAGTTCGATGCCGACGGCAAAGTCGTCTCCCTCGAAGAGAAACCGGCACAGCCTAAGAGCAATTATGCCGTGCCCGGTCTTTACTTCTACGACTCCACGGTTACCGCCAAGGCTGCCGCCCTGCAACCTTCCGCCCGTGGCGAATATGAAATCACCGACCTTAACCGCCTCTATCTGGAAGAAGGCACGCTGAAAGTGGAACTTTTCGGCCGTGGCTTTGCCTGGCTCGATACGGGAAACTGCGACAGTTTGCTCGAAGCAAGCAACTTCGTCGCTACTATACAGAACCGCCAGGGCTTCCGCGTCAGTTGCATCGAAGAGATAGCCTGGCGTAAGGGCTGGATAGACCTCGACCAACTTTACAACCTCGGCGAGCAACTCGGCAAAACCGAATACGGCAAGTATCTTATGGAACTCGCCGACTCCCGCCGCCAATAACTATCAATTATCAATTATCAACTATCAACTATCAACTAATATGAAGACTTATCTCGTAACCGGTGCTGCCGGATTTATCGGCGCCAACTATATCAAATATATTCTGGCAAAACATAGTGATATCAAAGTGGTGATATTGGATGCCTTGACCTATGCCGGAAACCTCGGCACCATTGCCGGAGACATTGACGATGAACGTTGTTTCTTTGTGAAAGGTGACATCTGCGACCGTATACTTGCCGATGAGCTGTTTGCCAAATTCAAGTTCGACTATGTGGTGAACTTTGCTGCCGAAAGTCATGTAGACCGCAGTATCGAGAATCCGCAGCTCTTCCTGATGACGAACATCCTGGGAACACAGAACCTGCTCGATGCCGCCCGTCGTGCCTGGGTCACAGGGAAAGACGAATCCGGCTATCCTACCTGGCGAAACGGTGTGCGTTATCACCAGGTTTCTACCGACGAGGTATATGGATCACTGGGTGCGGAAGGTTACTTCACGGAACAGACTCCGCTTTGTCCCCACAGCCCTTACAGTGCTTCCAAGACCAGTGCCGATATGGTAGTGATGGCCTATCACGATACCTACAAGATGCCGGTAACCATTACCCGCTGTTCCAATAACTACGGCCCTTATCACTTCCCCGAGAAGCTGATTCCGCTGATTATCAAGAATATTCTCGAGGGTAAGAAACTTCCCGTATACGGTGACGGTAGCAACGTGCGCGACTGGCTCTATGTGGAAGATCATTGCAAGGCCATTGACCTCGTTGTTCGCGGGGGTGTGGAAGGAGAAGTTTATAACGTAGGCGGTCACAACGAAAAGACCAACTTGGAGATTGTGAAACTGACTATCTCTACCATCCGCCGGTTGATGGAAGAAGAACCCCGTTACCGCGAAGTCCTGAAGAAGAAAGTAAAAGCCGCCGATGGCAGCATCGATATCAGTTGGATTAACGAAGACCTGATAACCTTTGTCAAAGACCGACTCGGCCATGACCAGCGTTATGCCATTGATCCGACGAAGATTACCAATGCCCTGGGCTGGTATCCCGAAACGAAGTTCGAAGTAGGCATCGTCAAGACCATCGAATGGTATTTGAATAACCAGAATTGGGTGGAAGAAGTAACCAGCGGCGATTACCAGAACTATTACGAAAAGATGTACGGCAAAAGATAAAGATAAATAGGGGGATTCTTGCCTTCTTTTTTCAAAAACGATATGACTATGAACAGAATTTCTTCTCTTTTCGGT
>ENA-UEQB01003079-UEQB01003079.1-human-gut-metagenome-genome-assembly--contig:-NODE-3079-length-11010-cov-4.298729_pt1 | contig 11010 bp, 7 predicted proteins | sample MGYA00242901_ERZ507918 | MGnify/ENA primary metagenome ERZ507918 (study PRJEB26167, sample SAMN06115405) | human gut metagenome | host: Homo sapiens | place: China:Sichuan | collected 2016-04-06... | reverse complement strand
CTGAGATGACTTCGGTAGAGAAATTTGCGCATCAGATTCATATACTCCATCATGCGGGAATACAGGTATGTGTCGGAATATTGGCAATAACAAAGTTGGCACGTGAAATACCTTTATAAAACTCATGCCAGTATTTCATTGCAATATCATCAAAAGATTCAATATTGAAGTTACACCCTTCAGATGCCGTAGTAAATGTTCTATCCTTACGCTTATCAACGTACAATCCGGACACAATACCACCCCACATTGTCGCTTTAGGAGTCCAGCCACCGCCTACATCAGTGTTGTGTAGATAAGGTACACCACCGAAATACAATGCGTTCACACCCGACTCCGCATCAGCTTTCGTCTTCCAGAATTGGTCAGATGATTTCATATCCAATGGTTCTTCTTTCAGGAAATCGTCGCATGAATTCAGCAACACAGAAAGTGAACACATACAAAATGCAGATATATATACTTTTAATAGTTTCATAATTCTTATAGTTTTTATAACGGTGAATTAAAATGCTACATTAAGACCGAACGTAAACGTTCTCGGACGCGGATAGGTGAAGAATTGGCGGTTAGCCCCCCATTTGTTGTCACCTAAACGAGATGAGTTATCCGGATCGTATCCGTTATAGTCCTTAGAAGTAATCAGGAACGCGTTATTCACATTCGCATACAAACGCAATGAAGACAGACCGATCTTCTTAATCAGTGTTGGATTGAAGGTATATCCGAGCTGAATCATGTTACAACGCAAATAAGAACCATTGCAAACCCAGTCATCATCTGCCTGGTTATTAGCTCCCTGACCAAAGTTATTCAGACGAATTGCCTGTTCTTTACCCGACGGATTGAGAGTTGGATGCCATGCTTCCTTATAAAGACGGTCTATACCGTTAGTCAGGAAACGGGCTACAGTAGAGTGATAATATTCTTGCATCACGTCTACCCCCCATGTAAACTGGAAGTCTAAAGTCAAATCGAAACCTTTATAATTGAAGGTATTGATAAATGAGCCCATCCAGTCAGGCAATCCGTTACCAATAATTTCGCGTTTCTTATAAGTTACCTTTTCACCGATAGTGGAAGGTATGTTCATTGTCTCCGGATCCCAGTTAGACGGAATACCATCGTAAATACCGGCGCGCTTATAACCATAGAAAGAAGAAAGCTCTTCACCTTCACGAATCAACATATCGTAACCCACAAAACCATCGGTTGTAATCTGACGCTTACCGGTGACAGGATCAACAGATGCACTTTCATCCAGTTTCTCTACACGATTTTTGTTGAAACCTAAATTAAGAGTGGAAGTCCATTGGAAATCATGTGTCTGAATAGGATATGCTGTAACCAGAATATCTAAACCACGATTGGAAACGGCTCCAATATTATCCATAATGGAAGAGTAACCTGTTGATTCAGGAACCGGACGGTCGAGCAACAAATCCGAAGTATACTTATAATAATAGGAAATATCGAAATTCAGTCTGTTATTGAATAAACCCAACTCGAATCCTAAGTCCCACTGTCCTGTCTTTTCCCATTTCAGGTCCGGATTAGGCATATTGTCCAGATAAGACACTACGTGCAGAGCATCACCAATGATCGTATTCGACTGGCTCACCGTAGCCAATGATTTATATGTACCAATTTCCGAATTACCTGTCAGACCGTAAGAAGTATGTAATTTCAGCTTGCTGATCAATGAGTTATCTTTCAAAAAGTCTTCATTAGAAATCATCCAACCCAAGCCGACTGACGGGAAAAATGCATATTTATTGTTCTGTCCGAATTTGGAAGAGCCATCATAACGACCGGTTACGGTAGCCATATACTTGTTGTCATAAGAATATGCCAGACGCAAGAAATAAGAGTTCATCGCCCACTTGTCGTAATCATTGCCTACAGAAGGACGGTTCGTTCCGGAACCTAAATTATAATATCCGTAGAAGTCATCAATATACTTACTGTCGGAAGCTTCGAATTTGGTATAATTATACTCTTGCCAAGACATACCCGCCATTGCATTAATGTGATGTTTGTTTATATCTTTCACATAAGTCAAATAGGTTTCTTCCTGCCAATACAAAGAGTTGGAGTTATTTGCAGAAGCTGCTCCCTCGGAACTTTGATTAATCATCGGACGCGGAGTGAACGGCGTATAGTTAGCATCACGATTATTGTGGTAGTCGATACCGAACTGGGTCTTCAAATCCAATCCTTTCATGAGATGGAAAGTCAAAGCAGCATTACCAAAAATCTGCGTACGATATTGCATAGCCTGCATCCGTTCGAGCAACTCAACGGGATTACCTACACCTTCCGGGCTGAATCCTTGTTTTCCGCTATTAGGATCAGTCTGATTATTGAGAATAGAGCTTGTATTAATAATGTTCGTCTGCGTATATTCACCATCCAGCTTAACCGGTAAGAAAGGCAACTGTTCGATCATCGTACGCAATGCGCCTTGTCCGTAAGGGTTATCAGAAGTTCTATTACCCCAAGTATGATTTACTAATAAATTAACGGAAGTAGACAGCCAATCAGTCGGTTTGTCATCATACGCCAATTTTGCATTGATACGTTTGAAGTAAGAATTCAACAAAATACCCTGTTGATCGGTATAATTGATGAATGCTCCGATAGAAGATCCTTCTCCTGTACGTTGGATACTGATCTGATGGTTATGAGAGATGGCAGTGCGGGATGCTTCATCCTGCCAGTTGGTATTATATTTCGGAGAACCGTCTGCATTGAACAAACGTTCGTCTGTGAATATCTGTGACAGATCAGTTGTGAAGTTCTTGCCTTGAAATTCGTTGGCATTTTCCAATCCCTGCTTGAAGGTAGACATCCATTCGTTAGCATCCATTACATCTATTTTTCTAGCCATCTTACCGATAGACAATGAACCATCATAGGAAACATGGACTCCTTTTCCTGCATTACCGCGCTTGGTAGTCACCATGATAACACCATTTGCACCACGGGCACCATAGATGGCAGCAGAAGAAGCATCTTTCAATACTTCGATAGATTCGATATCATTCGGATTAAGCAATTCGAAGTTTGACATCACCACTCCATCGACTACGTACAGCGGTGATGCTGATGCGTTGATAGTAGAAATACCACGAATGATGACACGTGATTCTCCACCCGGCTGACCGGTATTAGAGAAGATATTCACACCGGCCACTTTACCCTTCAATCCGTCAAGCGCATTGAATGATTGTGCTTTCAGCATGTCTTTACCTTTGGCTGTGGAAATGGAACCCGTCAAGTCTGATTTGCGCATGGTACCATAACCTACAACGACTACTTCGTCCAGTGCTTTCGTATCCGATTGCAGAACTACGTTCAGAACATTACTCTTTAATTCCGAGACTTTAAATTCTTGTGTGATATAACCAATATACGAAAACACCAAGGTGGCATTGGAAGGAACAGAGAGAGTGTATTTACCGTTAATGTCAGTGATTGTTCCTGTACTACCGTTTTTAACTTTCACCGTACCACTGATAACCGCCTCTCCCTGATCATCGGTTACCGTACCGGAGATTGATTTTACAGATTGAGCATTCATGCCCAAACTCAACATCATACCTATTACAAATAAGGTAAGATACTTTAGTTTTTCATTCATAATTCCTTTAAATTTGATTAGTAATAAGGTTAATTCCCTTTAAAAAGATTGTTGCAAATAAAGGCTATTCGAATAAAAGTCCAATGCTCTACCTTGCCAAAAAAACGGCAAAATAAAGACACATATTTAAAGCACAGAATGGTAAATTAGAGCACAGATTAACACACTAATAATCAACATAATAAAATCAACAAAAGGGATTTAGAGCACAAGGTTGTGACAAACAAATAAATAACAATGTTTCCCAACTAATCACCTATACGAAAGAATTTAACCTGACAATCAGCATACCTTTCGCTGTTCCCGATAATCTTTCGGTGTCATCCCGAACCGACGGGTAAACTCTTTATAAAAATAAGACCGGCTGGAAATACCGACCTCCATAATAACATCTTGAATAGAAAGTTCTTCATCAAGTAACAGGCGGGCTGCCTTTTCCATACGGTAACTCTTTATTAAATCACCGGGAGCAGTATTGGAAATTTCCTTGAATTTACGATAGAACTGACGGGAACTCATTGCCATACGATCAGCGATCAACGTTGAGCCCAGTTCTTCCTTGTCCAGGTTTTCTTCAATCACCTTTAACAATTTACGAATAAAATCAGCTTGTTCGGTAGTTGTACAGACAATCTGTCCCGCCAAATCTCCCAGTTCCTCCATATATATCTGCTTCGCTTCCCGCTTTCCATAAATAGCATTATGGACAACTTCCCGCAAGAATAATATATCATAAGGAAGTACAATATAAGAATCAGACCACAAGATCAGTTCCCGCTGAATGGCCGAACCAACTTTCCAGGTTAACAATGGAATAAAAGCTGTCTTTGAAAGCAGAGTACGATTCCGGCTAACATACTCCATAAAAGTACTTTCAGCATTGGCATACATTGTCATATCCACTAATAATAGAGCCGGAGCCGACCGACGAATTTCGTCAAAAGCAAGCTGCACACTCTTTACTTGATGAACCACGTATTCATCAGCCAGGAAATTACTAATCAACCAAGTCATTTCATCTCTGTCTTCCAACAAAAGCACAGTTTTTTTCCCTTGTTCACCTGCTACTGTCAAGACCGCCGGTTCAAAGATAATCGTCAACCGACTACCACTCTCATCATCATCATAACGAAGAACGGCATGAATACGTTCCAAAGCTGACCGTACAAAACCTAAAAGTAAATGCACAACAAACACATGATCGGAATCTTTCTCCGTCACTGAAGAAGCTTTATCTGAAAGATATTCATACAACGCTTTCGCAGTAGCATCTTTAGAAGAAAAATGTAGCTGCATCTTACCATCCTGTTCTGACATTTCTACTATTACGCCATGAGTACCTTTCATTTCAGTAATCCGGAGATAGCAGCAATAAAGAATACTGTATAATGCATTCTTGTAAACTGGAAATGTTAAGTGTTCCGGAATCATTGACGATATAGAAGAATGATCAATCCCTTGTTCTTCCAACGTACGCAACACCTCTTGAGAAACTCCCTGTATACTCATACGTGCAGAAACAATAAACCGATCCGGAAAGAATTGTCTAAGTTCTTCCAAAAACAGAGCGTCAGGATTAAGAAGTGCGCTCATCACAGTTTCGCGTATCAGTGACACTTTCTCAAGACATTGCTCATAAGAAAGATTCTCAGCACGCAATTGGTCACAATAATTATAAATGAGAGTAAAATCTTCAAGCATCCTACGGTTTGTATATACAGTCTCGGATTTCCGGCAACTTTCTGTCCCCATCAGTGTTTTCATCATCCGTTCCTGAAGGTAGTTTTTGCGTAGTAAATATATCACGTACCCTAACAACAACAAGAAAATGACCAAATAAACAAAATAAGCCGCCACCGATCGATACCAGGGAGAAAGGATATATACCGGAATAGAAAAATGCCGATATTCCGTATCAAATACATCCCTCTTATAGCGTACCTTAAAGATATAATCACCTGCCGGCACTCCTGTATATGAGGCTTCATTAATACTACTAAAAGAGGTCCAATCCTTATCATATCCTTCCAACTGGTAAGAATATTCTATATCTTCTCCTGATAAAAAATCCGGAACAACAAAAGAAAGTGCAAATGAAACCTCCGTCCCCTTCAACTGTAATGCCTTACCATCGTCTGTATAGTAATCTCCATCCCCCTGAACCACTTGCGTATGTCCAACAGTCAACTTACGTAACAAAATATCCGGATAAAATTCCGGAGCAGCCTGCACCTCTTTATCCAAATAAAGCAACCCGTCAATCCCACCGAAAAAAAGCTCCTGTGTATATGGGCACATGTAATAAGCATCATCGCTAAACTCGCCGATTTGAACACCTGCACTGTAAAAGTAGGCATGTGATGAGCCATTTATCGGATTATATTTAATCAGCCCCCGATTCGTACCAAGCCATAAGAGTCCGTTCTCATCTTCAAGTACACCATGAATCATATCATTGAGCAAACCTTGCTCCCGTCCGATATAAGTAGCTTTCATCTGTTTTCCATTAGAATTCAGACATACCAACCCTGATGTTGTCCCTACATATAACAGCCCTTCTTTGGTCCGATACAGGCTAAGCACATCGTCTACCGACTTATGAAGCATTTCTTTCAAAGAAATCACTTTATATTCTTCAGTCCGCTTATCAAACCGTACGAGTCCTTTCTCCCGACTGCCAAGCCACAAAATAGAATCCCCTTCGGGCAGCATTGGATAGAACATCGTAATTTCTCGCTGACCGTGAAAAAAATGATAACTTTTCTGCGACTTGAAACGAATGGTACCTGCCTGCTTCTCAAGTATTAATTTATGAAAACCGGAACCGGCTGTCACCACATAAAGTACACTATCATTTTCCTCATAAATGCCATGTATCTCGGTGGGTTGTGCCGGCAGATTCTCCACAGAATGCAAAGCTTTGTCTTCAAAAGAATAGTAAAATAGTCCCGGATCTCCAGATCCTATCCAAAAGCCATCCATATAACGGCTTTGAACCAATTTATAAACAGGAAATTCTTTATTCCATCGTATATAAGACACAACATTTTGCTTACCTTCAGGAGAGTAAACTGTAACGGTAGAAGCCTCCTCATTCTCACGATAATCCGGTATATGCAACAGTCCATCACCTTTCGTCCCGAACCATAGCCCACCACTATTGTCTGTCATAACAGAACGTACCTGCCTGCTTAAGTTAGATGACAGTTGATTGAGCATCAAATTGGTGGCAATAGAATATTTCTTAGCATACATAATCGTTCCTTGTCCGTCTGAAGCAACCCATAAGACATTCTGATGAGGATCTCGATAAATACTATATATACGTACATTCCGGTCGACCACTTCTTCTTTATATTTTTGTGAAGTACGGAGACGGACTAACCCATTCGTTCGAAAACCAATAATAATATCTTCATAGAAAAGGGCTATTCCTGCAATAGTTCCATTCTTCTGCACTAATGAAGAAAGGTTACGAATATAAATTTTAGATTGTCGGGAAATATCATAAACATAAAGATCATGCTCACTATCGATAAAACAAAGAACGCCATTCTGATAAAAGACATCTTCAATAGGTTTCGCATGAAAATTAGTAGATGAAACAGTTGAATGAATTGATAATGTGTCACAATCAAAAGCATCCTGCGAAACCTGTAACAGTTCCCCTGTTTGTTGAGTGAAAATCCACAAAACACCATCATCCGTTACGAACGCCCGTTTATCCATATCCTCTACGGGTACTTTCAGATTCTTAATCTGTACAAATCGTTTATAAGATGTATTATAGTAGAAAATTCCACCATGACTCACCACCCATGTGTTTCCTTTAGAATTGGAATGTAGATAATAATCATCTGTAAAGTCATAATATCCGACAACTTGCCGTGAATCCTGTGAAAGACGATTAATCCCCAAATGAGTAGAAATCCACAAACAATTATTATCCGCCTGCTGAATAGAATGGATTACGTTGTTACTCAAAGCCTTGGGAGCTGAAAAATCGGAACGGAAAACTTCCATGCTTCTGCCGTCATAACAATTGACACCATCGTAAGTACCGAACCACATCAACCCTGTATTGTCTTGAAAAAGACAAAGCACAGCGCTATTAGATAATCCTTGCTGATAATCTACTTTCCGGAAGATATATGAATCTTTACCGCCATCTGCCTGACAGATCAATGAATAAATCAATAGAACAAAAGGAAAAATCAAGCGCATTTTCATTGTGTTAATCATTAATATCATCTATTAAATATCAGTCAATCGCTTATATGTTTTGTTTCGCAGTGCGAAAAAAATAGCCATTAATAATCGATGTCTTTGATTCTCTTTACACAAAGATACGTTTTTATACGGAAAATGCAACTCTATTTTATCAAGTACCTCTATTTTTCAACAATTACTTCACTACTAAGTTCACACAATCTAAGAGTCTGCCTCTTCCATTTTTCAATGATCTCATCATTATAAATAATAATGCAATCAGTTTTATTTTCATATCGCACGTTTATCAATATGTATATTTAAGCCATGTGTTTATCATTGATATAAGACCTATAAAGTTTTGTATACCAATTGATATTCTTGTAGTGTATCTATGCTAACGACGCAGTAAAGTAAGCTTCGTTGATTACTTCTCTCTCAACACTGCTTACTTCTCATGTAATCTATTAATAGAAAAGTTGCTCTTGATTAAGTCCAAACTTTCTTTTTATTAACAGTAAAGTTGCTTTTCATCCCTTCCAATCTATAAATGCAACCTTCATTTATAAAAACAAAGGTTCCGTTTTTAAAAACAAAGCTTGCATTTATAAAAACAAAAGATTCATTTTAAGTTTGGAATAAATCCAAAAGAACTTTCCTATTAGAAGAAAAGAAGTTTACTTCCCATAGAAAGGAACTTATCTATTAATACTTTAAGACTAAGACAGTATGGCACGATACATCATGGAAGAAATGCCCGACATGCAGAAGACGGGCAAAAGAGTGACTTATCCAAAGTTTGCACAGATAGACAACGCAGATATAAAAGAGTTAGCGAAGCGAGTTGGAGATGTCAGCGGATTCAGCGCAGGAGATATAGAGGGCGTACTGCTCCAGACAGCTATAGAAATGGCACATCTGATGGCAGAAGGACGATCGGTAAAAATAGATGGAATAGGAACATTCACTCCGGCACTTACCCTAGGCCGAGATAAAGAACGGGAAGAAGCGGGAGAAGGTGGGAAACATCGAAATGCACAGAGCATCTTTATAGGCGGCGTGAATTTTCGGGTAGACAGAACAATGCTGAGAAATATCAGCGAAAGATGTCATTTGGAAAGATCCCCTTGGAAACCACAACGCTCCTCACAAAAGTTCACACCCGAACAACGACTTGCATTAGCGGTGAAGTACCTTGATGAGCATCCTTTCCTAACTGTATGGGAATACCGGAAATTAACCGGATTACTACAAACCGCTGCCGCCAATGAACTGAAGCAATGGGCCGGTTTGCCGGACTCAGGCATCGATATCGCCGGAAGAGGTTCGCACAGAATCTATATAAAGAAACAAGTAATTACCGAAAAATAATTGAATACGATGAGAGATACACGTTTCAAAGCATATTTTGCCCCAAAAACAATGAGAGATAAACATCTTAAAGGTATCTCTCATTCAGCAAACATCTGATTATAGGTTATTTAAGAAAAAGAATGAGAGCATGAGAGATAAAAACACTTTATCTTTTTCTGTAAAAAGTGCTTTTTGACATCACATAGCATCCGGCGTGATTACAGATTCTTGCTATGGAGCCCCGCAAATCTCATAAACACTTGGGATAATCCCCCCTCCTGCCCTTGCAGCTGTACAAAATTAAATTCACGCTGCATCGGCATTCCTTTTATCTCAACTACCCGCAAATTGCCCGCAACAAGTTCCTTATGAACCGACCGAATGGAAACGATCCCCATACAATCGGTATGTTCCAAAAATAGTTTAATGCTTTCCGTACTTCCGAGATACATAAGAACATGTAATGAAGACAGCTTCATATTATGCTGTGACAAAGCACGTTCGAATACATCCAGCGTACCCGATCCTCTCTCACGCAATACCAAAGGAATATCCGGTAACTCCTCAGGAGTAATTTCATCTTGAACGGCGAATTTGCTATGCGCATTTACCACTGCAACGAGTTCATCTTGCAGAAAAGAGAGATATTTTAAACTAGGTAAACGAAAGATACCTTCTACCAATCCCAAATCAATTCTGTGTTCTTGCAAAGCCGCTTCTATCCCACGGGAATTTCCATTCAACAAAGAAAGGCTGACCTTAGGAAACTTTGCAATAAAGTTGGCTAATAGTGGAGGCAATACATATTGCGCAATAGTCGTACTGGCCCCCAACTTCAACTCACCAATATATTCGTTGTGCAGCAAATGCATCTCATATTCCAGGCGTTTGTAGTCCTCCAATATCTTTTCACTGTGCTTGAGCAGCAGTTCACCGGCAACAGTCAACGAAATCTTGCTACCCTGACGTTCGAACAAACGAACCTGATAGTAAGTCTCCAGTTCCTGAATATGCTTCGTAATAGCAGGCTGGCTGACAAACAACTCCTGCGAAGCCTTTGTAAAACTCAGATTCTTCGCTACGCTCTGAAATACTTTTAAACGAAAATCGGACACCTTTTAATTAAAGATTAAGAATTAAAAATTGAGAACTAAAGACAAAGATCATAATTCATCAGCTCTGATCCCCAATGCCTGCATAACAGGAAAAGCCAACATATCCCACTTATATTCAACCGATGCTTCAGGCTCATTCATACGGAACTGAATGATCTCTTTACCTTTCACCTCATGCAAAGCATCAGTCACTTTCTTCCCATATTCCTCATTAAAAGATACGACAATCATCCTTTTCACATCTGCCGAATCGGAAACGATAGCCAATAAATCCAGAAACAGTTCTTCCCTCGATACCATCCCTTCAGAAGGAACACTTGCAAATGAATATTCTCCATAAGGACTTTGGAAAGCGACTCCATTCAGCTCTTTTTCCAGATCAGAAGGATGGCAATGCACAAGATGCCCTGAGTCTTTGTCGTAAACAAAAAGGAATTGCACTTCATTTTTTCCTTCTGTAATGCCCGCATCCAAAGTCAGATAAGTAGTCAGCATAGAAAGGTCTATCTCTTGTAAAGAACGCTGCAAGGTCTCTTCAAAATAACCTTTCATATCTGTAATTACAAAATTCAAGAAAGCAGCATCAATCAACACTACTGTTTCAGACAGTTTTATTTGAGGTTTATCATTCATACCTTATTTATAATATGATTACAGCGGATAAAGATACTACAATACTTTTATTTATCC